>Ga0209181_10000446_pt1 | contig 76602 bp, 81 predicted proteins | sample MAT05_FD_187208 | JGI IMG/M metagenome (GOLD analysis project Ga0209181, IMG submission 187208) | Freshwater microbial communities from Lake Fryxell liftoff mats and glacier meltwater in Antarctica - MAT-05 (SPAdes) (version 2) | ecosystem: Environmental > Aquatic > Freshwater > Ice > Liftoff... | reverse complement strand
TTTTTCGCGAGCAGAGCTCGCTCGTACGTTTGGCATGGTCGCAGGTTTTTCGTGGGCAGAGCTCGCTCGTACGTTTGGCATGGTCGCAGGTTTTTCGTGGGCAGAGCTCGCTCCTACGTTTGGCATGCTCGCAGGGTTTTTTTCGCGAGCAGAGCTCGCTCGTACGTTTGGCATGGTCGCAGGTTTTTCGCGAGCAGAGCTCGCTCCTACGTTTGATGTGGTCGCAGGTTTTTCGCGAGCAGAGCTCGCTCCTACGTTCAACAGGGTCGAAAATCTTTTGTGGCTTACACCGCTCGAATGTCGGCTTGCTGCATACTATGCACAGTCTTTTCGATCACTGCCATGTCATTAATAGATTACCAAAAAGCATTGCGCGAGCACGCGCATGTATTCGCACATGCCCTTGAAATGCGTAGCTTGCTCGAATCACATGGCAAGCTTTCCGATTGGTCCGCGTTTGCAGAAAGCTGGAATGATTTAGGTCTTGATACCTATATGGCCGATCACGGTCGTTATCGCCGTCGTCGGCATGCGGTATTTGAAGTGACTGCCGAAGGTATTCAGCGACTTCCGCATCAGCCGCATTTCCAGACTATCGATTACAACTCGCTTAATGGCGGTGTCGAACGCTGGTTCGAGCCCATCAAAGACGAGCAAGTGACTGGTCAAAGTCTTCAAAGCATTCTTTCTTTCTGCAATGATTTATTTTCGAGCCTGGCAACGGAAGTCAAACAATGGCAGGTCGAAGTGCACCAGTTCCGCATTGAAGCCAGTATTGATGGCCCCGGATTACCAACACCCGAGGGTATGCATCGCGATGGTGTTGATTATGTATTGGTACTGTTGATTAAACGCAGCAATATCGCCAGTGGTACCACGATGATTGGTTCACTCGATGGAAGTCTGTCCAGTAGCTTTACGCTGATTGAGCCCTTCGATGCCGCCTTGGTCGATGATGCACGCGCCTATCATGGTGTCACGGCGGTTGAGCCTATCAATACACAGTTGCCCGCTTATCGCGATGTATTGGTAGTCACTTTTCGCAAGCGCTAGGATTTTTTTTTGCGACTGGATTTGCGTTTAACCGGTGTCAATGCTTTTTGATAAAGTTCGTACAAGGCGTCAACTTTCTGGATGTATGACAAGGTTTCAACGTACGGCGGCACGCCGCCGTAACGGGTTACAGTGCCAATGCCGGCGTTGTAGGCAGCCGTTGCAAGTTGACGATCACCTTTGTAGCGGCGTTGTAAATCACTCAGCATTTTTGCGCCAGCATTGATGGATTCTGCCGGCGAGAAAGGATTTTTAACTTTATATTGCGCCGACGTCGCCGGCATCATTTGCATAATGCCTTCTGCGCCTTTCGGTGAAATGGCCATGGCATTGAAATCACTTTCGGCATGGGCAATGGCGCGTAACCAGGCGTCATCAATCTTGTTGGCTTTCGCCGCTGATCTGAAAATATCGGAATGCACATCGGTTTTGGGTTTTCCTACCGAGCCCAAACCGGAATGGGCGAAAGCGCCTGGTGGCGGTGTGACGGTGTAAGCCAGCACTGGTGTCGAACCCGGTAAGTTGCGGGTGCTGTAAACGGTTTTGCCATCTTGCTCACGCTGATAAAGCACACCGCTTTGTTTGCCGTTCGCGCCCCACAGGTTAGGAATTTTCGCGGCATTGTCATCGAAGGTTTGCGCCGTACATTTCGAGCCCGGTTCCGGAGCGGTCGCCAGACTGACCGCGCCTTTTTGTACGCAACGATAGACGGTGCGTGCCTGTACTGCCGGAATAAAGCTCAACACAGACAGTAAGGCAAGCATGGCGAACAGATTTTTCATTATGTGCATCATAGTTGACTTGCGTGAACCGAGCCTGTGCCATCGATACGGGGCTTCCGGCCTATGTGATTCTTGGCAACTTTGACTTACTCTGCGTTCTTGGAAAAAATGGGGAACAAGCATGGGAATTGGGATCAGGTACGTTTTGTCGGCGGCTTTGTTGCTGCTTCTAAGCGTCGGCAATACTGCCGCACAAACAACAGCAAGCTCGGGTTATCAATTACCGCCAGTGCCCTTGCAGGCAATTGTCGATGCTCCACGCGCACCGCAAATGGCCCTCAGCCCCAAACGCGATCTGGCGGCAATGACCCAAATCCCGGCATTGCCCAGTATCGTCACCGTCGCACAACCCGAATTGAAATTGGCGGGGCGGCGAATTAATCCGCGCACATATTCGCAAAGTCGATTTACCTTCGGCACCGATTTCTGGCTGGTGGATATCGTCACGCAGAAAAAGATCGCGATTGGAGGCTTGCCTGAAAATCTTCGCTTGGCCGACAGCCAATGGTCCCCGGATCAAAGTCATATTGCATTTACCCATGTGGTGCAGGAAGCCGGTGTTGTTGAGCTGTGGTTGATAGACGTGCAGGCACGCCTTGCCGTAAAGCTCTCGAACTCGCCATTGAATACGATCAACGGCAGTGGCTTTAGCTGGATGCCGGACAGCAAAGGTTTGATCGTGCAATTACGGACCATTGACAAGGCAGCCCCGGTAATCAATGCAATTCCGACCGGCCCCAATACACAGGAAACGAAACCGGCCGCAGGCGAGCGTCAAATTCGGACGTTTCAGGACATGTTGAAGAATGAAAGCGATGCGAAATTATTTGAACATTACGCAAGCGTGCAATTGGCTTTGCTTGGCTTGAATGGCGAAAGCAAAATGTTGTCAACGCCGGATTTATTTACCAGTGTGGCGCCATCGCCAAATGGCGAGTATTTGCTGACACAAAGAATGGAACGCCCGTTCTCGTATTTGGTGCCGGCGTTTTATTTTCCGAAACAAATAGAAGTTCGTGATATCGGCGGCAAGCTTGTACACACCATAGCCAAACTTCCACTGGTAGAAGGTTTGCCCGTTGGCAATGACGCCGTCACGATCGGCGTGCGCAATATTGAATGGCGTGCCGATGCGCCCGCCAGTCTAGTATGGGCCGAGGCGCTGGACGGCGGTGATCCGGCCAAACTGGTAGAGCTACGCGATGCGGTCTATATGCAGGCTGCACCTTTCAAGCAAGCGCCCGTATTGCTTGCAAAACTGGCGACTCGTTATTCCGGCGTGGTTTGGGGGCGCGCTGATGTCGCCATGGTTTACGAATTCTGGTGGAAGACACGCCAGGTCACGATGTGGCGTATCGCGCCCGATCAAATCAATTTGGCACCGGAAAAGTTATTCAGCGGTTCGCAGGAAGATCGTTACAAGGATCCGGGAACTCCGCAAACTGTGCGTGATGAAAATGGTTTTCAGCGTTTGCTGTTTACGCCAGACGGTCAGAGTATTTTTCTGATTGGCGATGGTGCATCGCCGGAAGGCGATCGTCCGTTTGTCGATCGTTGGGATTTAAAAACTAAGGAAAAGGCACGGTTGTTTCGCTCGGAAGCGCCTTACTACGAATCCATCAGCGCCGTACTCGATAGCGAAGGCAAACATTTGTTGACTTCGCGCGAATCACCGACCGAGCCGCCCAATTATTTTTCACGAAAACTTGCCGTTGGCGGTCAGAAAAATACCTTGTCTGCATTGACCGACTTTAAACATCCAACGCCACAACTTAAGGACGTCAAGAAAGAACAAATCCGTTACAAGCGAAAAGATGGTGTTGAATTAACAGGCACCTTGTATCTGCCTCCGAACTACAACGCTAAGCGCGATGGTGCCTTACCGATGTTGTTATGGGCGTATCCGACCGAATTCAAATCGGCTAGCGCCGCCAGCCAAGTAACGGATTCGCCACATCGTTTCAATGCCATCAGTTATTGGGGCCCGCAGGCGTTCCTGGCAATGGGCTATGGCGTATTGGATGATCCTTCGATGCCGATTGTGGGCGAGGGTGATGTAGAACCTAACGACACCTATTTGCCACAATTGATTTCGAGCGCCGAAGCGGCAATTGATGAACTGGTTCGCCGCGGGGTCGGCGATCGTAATCGCATGGCCGTTGGCGGGCACTCGTATGGCGCCTTCATGACCGGTAATTTGTTGGCACATACGCGTTTATTCAAAGCCGGTATTGCCCGTAGCGGTGCCTACAACCGTACCTTGACGCCGTTTGGTTTTCAGGCGGAAGAGCGCAATTTCTGGAAGGCCAGGGATGTTTATCAAACCATGTCACCGTTTAATTATGCCGAGAACATCAAGGACGCCTTGCTGATCATTCACGGTGAACAAGACAATAACTCCGGCACATTCCCGATCCAGAGTGAGCGTATGTATGCGGCTATCAAGGGTTTGGGCGGCACTTCGCGATTAGTCATGCTGCCCAACGAGAGCCACGGTTATCGTGCCCGCGAGTCCATCCTGCACATGTTGTACGAGAGCAATGCTTGGCTTGAGCAGTATGTGAAGAATGCCAAAGCTGTCGAATCAACAAAGCTGACGTCCGGCAAAAAATAAAAACAATTTGAGTGATGACGACGGCTGCGATATCCAATCACGCAGAGGCTGATTGGATAAGCTAGACAGCTGAACAGAAAATGGCGGGGTATTCCCGCCATTTTTTCTAGAAGTACCAACCCTTGGCAATTAGCTGATACATTGCATGAATAAAATTCCATAGCAGCTTGGGAGGGCGCTTGGGATGAATATGAAAAGGCTACGCAATGACTTTGATCTGGCGACCATCTCTGTTTTTGGCGCCGTTGCGATTGTTGGCATTGCCCCTTTCGCCGCCTACCGTTTTTACACGGGAAACATGACAGCGGCGTTCATGGACACGGCCATTGTGCTGGGAATAGCTCTGGCCCTGTTGCACGCATGGCACAGCGGCAATAGCAAGCGCGCTGCCTTGTTCATGACCGTAGCGACTAATCTGGGCTGCATCGCCAGCGCCACCTTGCTTGGCTTGGCAGGGCTATTCTGGACCTTTCCGGTTTTATTGGTGAACTTCCTGTTGCTAGGTCACCGTGTGGCTTTGGCGGTTAGCTTACTCACCCTCGGGTTCCTCACATGGCATGGCAAAGCATTTGAGTCCAGTTTGGAACTGGCTATGTTTTTGGTGAGTGCTTCGGTTGCTGGATTGCTTGCATTTATGTTTGCCTATCGAACCGGATCGCAACGCCTAAAACTGGAAAACCTTGCCTTGCTCGACCCGCTGACGGGTGCACAAAATCGGCGTGGCATGGAGCGCGAACTGGAAATCGCGGTTAAGTCATTCAGTCGGGACCAAAAGCCCTATGGCCTTGCCATTTTCGACCTAGACCACTTCAAGCGAGTCAATGACAAATACGGCCATGAAGAAGGCGATAACGTATTGCTGCATTTTGCGGAGATAGTGAGGTCGCATTCACGAAAGCTGGATAGGTTTTTTCGCATGGGCGGCGAAGAATTTGTTTTGTTGATCCCTGCCGTCGATCTTGCCACACTGGCTAAAATTTGCGATCACCACTCTCAGAATATAGAAAAAAATTTGTATTGCCATAATGAAAAAGTGACCACCTCGATTGGCGCTGCCTTGCTGCGGGCGGGCGAAGATCGCCAAGAATGGCTGGCTCGGGCAGATGCGGCTCTTTATACGGCAAAAAATGCCGGGCGTAATCGTGTTGTCATCGATGACGGTGATACCGTGGTGGTGGATTTGTTTACTCAAAGCCATATTGCGGAAGATTTAGTAGAAAACAGCAAATCCGACCAGCCCCAATAAACAACATAGCAGCATCGTTTTCATGGTGCTCATATTGAGTTTCAGAGTAGCAATCAATGCAATCACTAGAATACCCAGCATAGGCCACTGCAAGCTCGACCAACGGGGGAGCTCAAACGCGAATAAGTTCCACTTTATTTGAGTGCTATCGCTGAATAATGTGTGGATTGCAAACCATAGCGACAAGTTTGCAATCACGCCTACCACCGCCGCAGTAATCGCTTTCAAGGCAGCTTGCAGACGGCTATTGCTTCGCAATTTCTCGATGTAGGGCGCACCGAGGAATATCCAAAGAAAGCAGGGCGCAAAAGTAACCCATATCGTCAGCAATGAAGCCAGAATGCCAGCAGTGATTGGCGATAAATCGGTTTGATGCCTATAAGCAGCAACAAAGGCTACGAACTGCAGCACCATGATCAGCGGACCCGGAGTTGTTTCGGCGAGTGCCAATCCATCAACCATTTCACGCGGGCTTAGCCAGTGGTAATCATCTACGACCCGCTGTGCAACATAAGCCAGCACTGCATAGGCGCCACCGAAGCTGAATACTGCGGTCTGACTGAAAAAGGTAGCTTGCTTGCCGAGCACACTGTCTGCTCCGAAGGCCATAAAAACCGCCACTATCGGGACAGCCCATATCACCAGCCACACCAAAAGCGTTTTTATGCTCCGGCTGAAAGAGGGTTGTGTATGTTCTAAAAATTGTTGGTCAATGAGGTAGTCAATGGAATAAGCTGCAGTATCAGATTTATGGCTTTGCGGCTCAGTCATGAAATAAGACGGCAGCCAGCGCTGACTAATAATACCCACAAGCCCGGCAATCAATATGATGATGGGAAAATCAATTTGCAGAAAATACAATGCAAAAAAACTAATGGAAGCGATAGCGATCATTAATGGATTTTTTAGGGTTTTTTTGGCAATACGCAAGATGGCTTGAATGACAATGGCTAATACAGCTGCTTTTAAACCAAAAAAAACAGCACGCATAAAAAACGTATTTCCCCAGCTGACATACATCAGGCTTAGCAACAAAATACAAAAAAAGCCCGGCAGAATAAAAAGTAATCCGGCAATCAAACCGCCTTTTGTCCTGTGCATTAACCAACCCAGGTAAACCGATAATTGTTGTGCTTCAGGCCCGGGCAGCAACATACAAAAATTCAGTGCGTTCAGGAAACGTTCTTCACTAATCCAGCGATGTTTTTCAACCAGCTCCTCGTGCATTAAAGCGATTTGTCCGGCAGGACCCCCAAAGCTGGTCAGGCCTATTTTTGCCCATACGCTGGTGGCTTGTGATAAAGGAATAGTCATAGTTATCGCGCACGGTCAGGTTGTTTTGGCATCTTGCGTCACCATATAGTGTACATATTCATTAACTTATTGTTAAAGCCATCATTTAGTTGGCAGAAGTAATTAATTCATTTGCTAATCTTGGCACTCAATCAGACAATACGCGCATACAACAAAGGCACCTGAAATAATATGGAAATCGATACTGCAGAAACGCCGCAAGTAACGACAGTGAATCTTCGTCAACTTTTGAGTAAATTTGCAAAACCGCATTTGGGCCGCGCTATCTGGCAGCTCATTAACACCTTGGTTCCTTTTGTCATGCTTTGGAGCTTGATGGCTTGGAGTGTCGTCGGTGAATGGGGTTATGGCTGGACATTATTATTAGCCTTGCCGACCGCCGGCCTGTACGTCCGGATTTTCATCTTTCAGCACGATTGCGGACACGGTTCGTTTTTTGCCAGTGAAAAAGCCAATCATGTAGTCGGTGCCATTCTTGGTTTGATCACTTTGTTCCCTTACGGTTACTGGAAAAAAACCCACGCCATTCATCACGGTACTTCTGGCAATCTTGATCGCCGCGAAATTGGCGATATTGAAACGCTGACCGTCGCAGAATACCAATCGCGTTCCTGGTTCGGCCGGTTCTGCTATCGCTTCTATCGCAGTACGCCGGTACTGCTTGGGATTGGCCCTTGCTATCAGTTCATCATTAAACATCGCTTTCCGTTCGACATGCCCTTTACTTGGAAGAAAGAGTGGGCCAGCGTATTGATCAATAATTTCATGTTGCTGATCGTCGGCGTTGCGCTTGGCTTCTGGATTGGTTGGCATACTGTTTTGATGGTGCATGTGCCGATTGTATTGATCGCGGGTGCCTTGGGTGTCTGGTTGTTCTATGTGCAACATACATTTGAACAAGCTTATTGGACTCGCAAGGAAGATTGGGATGCACACAAAGCAGCCATTGCCGGAAGCTCGTTTTATGATTTGCCGAAAGTAATGCATTGGTTCACCGGTAATATTGGTTATCACCATATTCACCATTTGGCTAGCCGTGTGCCGAACTATCGTTTACGCGAAGCCTTTGAATCGAGTCCTTTGTTGCAATTAGCACCGAGACTGACGTTATGGTCCAGTCTGAAATGTGCAGGTTTGAAATTGTATGATGAAGAACTACAGCGCATGGTGGGATTTCCCAAGCGACGTAAAGCCTAAGGCCTGATCATTAGGCATTAAAAACGCGGCCTAGGCCGCGTTTTTTTATGCCTGAAGTGAAGTCATGATTAATCGAGCAATTGCCAACTCACATTTGCGCCCGCACGGAACGGCACCATGCTGTTTTGGCCAAGGATTATTTCATCGGGAACCTGCCATGCTGTTTTTTGCAGTGTAATTTTGTCTGTATTACGTGGCAGGCCATAAAAATCCGGGCCGTTAAAACTGGCGAAGGCTTCCAATTTGTCGAGTGCGCTTTCGTTCTCGAATATTTCGGCGTACAGCTCAATACCTGCATGTGATGTGTAAATGCCGGCACAGCCACAGGCCGATTCCTTGGCATGTTTTTCATGCGGAGCACTGTCAGTGCCGAGGAAAAATTTCGAATTACCGGATGTCGCTGCAGCGACCAATGCCTTGCGATGTAGCTCGCGTTTCAATACGGGCAGGCAATACGCATGCGGTCGAATGCCGCCGACCAGCATGTCGTTTCGGTTAAGCAATAGATGGTGGGCCGTCAGTGTCCCAGCCACACCCTGGCGAGCTTGAGCTACGAAATCAACACCTTCTTTGGTCGTGATGTGTTCAAGCACGATTTTCAGCTTCGGAAAATTATCCACAATTCGACGCAAATGCCGCTCTATAAAAACCGCTTCGCGATCAAAAATATCAATCGCAGCATCGGTCACTTCACCGTGCAGTAGTAAAGGCATGCCGCATTCCTGCATGGCAGCCAGCACATCATTGCATCGGGCAATATCGGTGACACCGGATTCCGAATTCGTGGTTGCACCAGCCGGGTAGTATTTAACCGCATGCACGATACCGCTTTGCTTGGAGCGAATAATTTCATCGGCAACGGTGTTGTCTGTGAGATACAGCGTCATGAGGGGCTCGAATGACAAACCACGGGGTACTGCTGCCATGATCCGATCCCGATAAGCCTGAGCATCCGACAGGTTTCGCACAGGCGGTACTAGATTGGGCATAACTATCGCGCGTGCAAATCGTCGTGCGGTATCAGGTAATACGGACCTAAGCGCCTCACCGTCACGTAAGTGCAGGTGCCAGTCATCTGGGCGGATAAGGCTAATGGCGTGCTTTGACATGAAAAGCTCCTAATTCATATGCCTGTTATTTTAAGGGAATTTGGCTTGATCCACACAGCTGTTTCGCAAGACCGAGAATGCATTTCACGATGTCTATCGCTTCAGGCATATTGCCATAAGAAAAATAGGGGGCTATAAGGATTATTGATCTATTTTTTTGGATTTTTATGATTGGCTATGTCACTTTAGGTACCAGCGATTTGGCTCGCGCCGCAAAATTTTATGATGCCCTGCTGGCTGAAATTGGTGCAGGACGCTTTATGGAAGCGGACAACTTTATCGCCTGGGGCACAGGTCCGGATGCACCGGGAATTGGTTTGATTTATCCGCATGACGGCAAGCCTGCTACCGTTGGCAATGGTGTGATGGTGGCGATTGTTGTTGATAGCTCTGAAAAAGTCGATCGTCTTTACAATAAGGCCATTGAACTTGGTGCAACGGATGAAGGTCCTGCCGGTCCGCGCGGCGAAGGTTTTTATGCCGGCTATTTTCGTGACCTAGACGGCAACAAGCTAAACTTCTTCTGCATGGGGTAAGCCCGGTGAAAACAAGTTGCCGTATTTCGACAAGATTATCTTCGAGATTGACGGCAGTTTTTTTGCCTGGTTTTGCGTTTCGGGATGAGTACCCAGGTGTTGAAGGAATGGCCATGCAAGCCATCTTAATTCTGTCATTAGCCGTGTTACCCACGGCCGCACTTGCCGATGTCAGTCTTGTGTATCTGCAGCAAGCGGCATGCAAATCAACGATGACTTCCATACAAATATCGGGCAGCCGCATGCGCATGGACAGCGTGATGGATAGCAAAAACTACTCTATGCTTTTTGACGGCATGGAAGACATGATCACGATGCTGGATCATTCTAGCCGCCAATACCACCAAACCGAAGTGGATGAAGACGCGCTGGACTACGACAAGGACGTGATGTCCAGTACCGGCACGTATATCGACAATCAAATGAAAGCCGTGCAGGCGCAAATGAAGCAGCAATGTGCTCAGATGGAAAAACAGGGATTCAGCTGCCCCAATATGGACTTATCATCCATTATGCAAAACGCCCAAGCGATGATGGGGCAGAGTGCACCAAAAATGGAAATCAGGGCGAGTGACAAAGCCCAAACAGTAGCTGGCATGGCTTGCAAGACATTCGACCGTTACGAAAACGGCATTAGGGCCAGCGAAGAATGCTATGTCGAACAAAAAGACATGCCGATGCCCGGCAAAGACAAGAAATATCTGCTGCGAAACATGAAAGTGATGTTGCACTACGGCGATACTTTTACCGGCTTTTCCGAAAAACTCAAAATGACCGATGCGGAAAAATCTTCATTGCCGGATCCAGCAAATAGCAATTTGCTGCTATCGAAGACCTGTTTCTCGCCCGTTGGCGACGAGGTGGGACAGGTAGTCGTTCAAGTAAGCAATGAGATAATCGATGCGAGTGGTTTTGCTATTCCAGCGGGTTATCAGGTCATGAATATGATGGGGCAGTGATGCTCTCGCTCGGGGCATCAGAAATATAGTTATTTGATTTGAATTGCCTGTCGCGTTCTTTCAAGCCGTGCTTTTTCTTTCAGTTCGAACTCAGAGATACACGCATTGCGTTTGACCATCGCACATTCCAGATAATCGACGATTTCGATAACGGCGGCTCGCACGGCGCGTGAGTCGGGGCCGGTTTCGAGCCCGGCAATGCCAGCGCTGCGGGTTTGCATATCGGAATTTTCATTGGGCGCTGTTCTGCCTTCAATCGTGCGTGAATAACGGATTTCGCCGGTGGTGGTATCTATCACGCGTAAATCTACGGCCAAATAACCACCATGTGAAATCGATTCGACACCGCCGCCATACCCCATAAAGCCACGTTTGGTTTTGGTTTCCACCTGGTTCTCGAATGCGGTAATCGTGCCGGTTATTAAATACTGCGCGCCAGTCAGTTTTCCGATTTCAATGCTGGTGGCCGCCGAGACCATACCGGAGGCCGACAAGTTTTGTTCTTCGAGTACAGCCCGTAGTTTTTGACGTTCGACGATGGTGAGTGTCGGACGAGCAGATAATTCATTGGTCAGCATAGTGGTCAAGGCGCGACCCACGCCGCCCTGCATAAACATGGCGCCGGTTTCATCCTGAAATTTTAGTACGCCAATAACCGGTTTGCTATGTGTGGTGGGCGTACCGATGGGTTCCTGCGAACATGTTTCGGCAGTCAATAACAAGTTTGATAAAACCAGGCCGATGAAAATAAATACACTATTTTTCATCGTACCTGCGCCTGTTAACTGGATTTTTCGGAAGCGTTGCTGTCTTCCATGATTAGCTCGGGGTCACTGTCTGCAGTATGCACATACTCGTTGAAGCGAACGGGTATGAGGTCTTTATCCAGCAGTTTATGAATGCGGGTAAATAATTCGGCACGCGAGAACGGTTTTTTCATGAAGTCATCGGCGCCAATTCGCTGCACATAAAATTGTTCGGTGGCTTGCTCGTTGCCGCTAATCATGATGATAGGGATGTTTTTTGTGCGGATGTCTTGCCGCAAATGTCGCAAGGCAGTGAAGCCGCTCATGCCAGGCAATACGATGTCGAGGAAGATGATCGCGGGATTGTCGCGGTAGGCGATTTCAAGTCCCTTTTCGGCATCCTCGGCTTCGAGGACAGCGTAATCATTTTGCTTGAGCATGCGACTCATCAGAGCAACAATTGTTGCAGAGTCGTCAATCACCAGTACCTTGGTGCCGGCCGTCGCGTTGATCCGCTCCTTGCCGCGACGCTCCGGAATGCTTGTTTGTCCGTTGGGCAACTCGACCATAGGGGCCGGCGTCGCAGCGGGCGAGGGTTCTTTTGCCTGTTTGGCATCAGCGAATAACTGTTTTAATCGGTCTAGCAGGCTCATTGCTTACACTGTCCACGCAACTGATGCGATAAGTGTGGCCCCATCAGGTTTTTATGGCAAGCGTCACACTTTTGCCGCTGTGAACACGGCTAATTTTTCAGCTCGTTTAAGCTGTTTGATCTGATGTTCAGCGACGGAGGCCTGCGAGCGGTTTGCATAGGGTAGGCTGCCAATCAGCTGTTTTGGCGGGTGTGAACGGGTATAGCGCGCACCTTTGCCAAGCAAATGCGCAGCAAAGCGTTGCGCAAGCCCGTTGGTAATACCGGTATAAAAACTACCGTCTTGGCATTCCAGCAAATAGACACACCAAGTCTTAGCGAGTGTTTTTTGAGGCAGTTCAGCGCCTGAACCGGTCAGGCCTTTGACTTTTTTACTGCCGTCTTCTTTGAAGGTGCTTTTTTAACGACGGCCTTTTTTGCCACTACTTTTTTAGCCGGTATTTTCTTGGCAGCTACTTTTTTAGTCACCAGTTTTTTAGTTGCCGTTTTTTTCGCGACGACTTTCTTTATTGGCGCTTTGGCGGCGGCCGTTTTTTTCACCGGAACGGTTTTTTTAGTACTAGCATTATTGAGGTACGCCAATACTTCTTCGGCATGGTCTTCAGGACTCACTTTTGTCCAGACCTGATCGATTTTTCCGTTGCCGCCGATCACAAAAGTACTGCGCTGAATACCAAAGTATTTTTTACCGTACATGTTTTTTTCGACCCATACGCCAAAAGCTTCGCAGGTTTTATGTTCTGGGTCAGCTAGCAATGAAAAATTCAGGTTATATTTTTTGACGAATTTTCCGTGGGCTTTTTCATCATCGGCACTGATGCCAAATACCGGAACATCGAGTTTGTTGAAGGCCGGCAAATTATCACGGAAGCCGCAGGCTTCTTTGGTGCAGCCCGGAGTGTCGTCTTTCGGATAAAAATACAGCACAAAGCGTTGGCCTTCCAAGCCGACATTGCTGATGGTTTTGCCGTCTTCATTGTTTAAGTGGAAGTCGGGTACTGCCGCACCGATAGTTAACATGCTCTGGTCCTTTATTTTTTTATTGAACGGGTAGGTATCGGCACATTACACACATCAATGTGACCGGCAGGTGCTTTATACCAATCGTCACGACGATTGCGACGGGCTTCGACTAATTGCGTAAAGCTGTCGGTATCGGTGCGTAAAATTTCAATCGCAGTGCGATCTTCTACCGGCACATCGGCCATGACGCGAATGGATTTAATCGGTGTGCGCTGTTCGGCTTTTTCATAGAAACCTAGAGGTCCGGTGCCGCGTTGCAAAATAGAAAGCAGTTCCATGCCTTGTACAACACGACCGACTACGGTGATATTTTTATCGAGTTGCCGCGGTGATTGCCCGACAACCACATAAAGTTCGGAGCCATTGCTGCTGTCGGGTTCCATGCCACGACCGGCACCGACCATGGCATAGCAATGGGTCAGCCATGCCTGATTATTGACCGGATTCTGTGCGGCCGGCATGCCTTCTACAAAACCGACATGCGGCGCCCAGCCATCGACATCGGGCAGACGGGTGAAGGCAAGGCCATCACTTTTACGAACGAATTCGGCTGGCAGTATTTGTTTGGCGAGTTTAAAACTACGCCTTAGTTTTTCGTCATCACCGTTGACATCACCCCATTGCACGACGAAATTATCCTGTGAACGATTGATGCTTAAACCATCGAAATATTTTTCTTTTGCCAGTGCGACAATATTCTTACTATGCTGTGGTGCAAATGTGGGCGCAAGCTCGATCACAACGCGACCGGAATTGAGTTCAAGGTAAATCGTATTGTTCGGGTCTAATTGACGCCAATCACTGGCTTGCGTGGCATCCAGAATGTCCTGCATGGTTTTTGGCTTCACAGGTGCGGCGGGACTATCTTGTGCACCAAGCGTGGTGTTACTCAATGCAATAGTCAATGCCATCAAGAGCACGAAATGTTTTTTTGTTTTCATGTAGGAATTCCGTAAATGTCAGGGTAGTGTGCCACATCGTTGTGCGGAGATTATCGCAAAACTTCGAGCGCAGCAGCGGCTGCGTGCAGTTCGGCACCAAGATAACCATGGCTACCGCAAGCCTGAAAACCAGCCTTGGCAATTTGCTTGCGATACCAAGCGGCAGGGCGTTCGATAAATCCGATTTTATCGCCGACAATATCGTCTTCCTTGCTCCAGAGTTCAAGAAAGGCGAGGCCATCGCAGAGTTCCGGGAAGCCCTTCAAGCCTCGCTTTAATTCCTTGTCCGGAACGTAATGCATGACATCGGAGCACACCAATAAATCAACCGGCGCGCCAAAGCGCAGCTGTTCGAGTTGCCCGAAATCGGCGAACGCAATATTTCGGGAGCGTCCGAATCGGGACACGGCATATTCACTCGAATCCACTCCGCGATACTCAAGTTTGGGTCTAAGTTTCAGTAAAGGGGCACGCCAGACGGCTTCGCCGCAGCCGACATCCAAGACAGAACGAATGGGGCGTTCCAAGTAAAACTCGGCAAGTGAAACCGCCAGATGTACTTTGCGATCAAGCAGTGCTTTGCTGTCACGCTCGTGTTTCGAATTGCGATACCAGCGATCGAAATAAGCGCGGTCATAGTGTTTGGTCATGGAACTTCTTTTGTTGTTTAAGCAGCCAGAATGCAAAAGAGGCAGCGGTGATATACATTATCAGCGAATAAATCGCCGGTGCGATAGCCACCGAAGGCATTTCCAGAACATGCAATGCAATAAAAATTGCCAGCGTTGAGTTATGCACGCCGATTTCAAATGAAATTGCAGTCGCTTGCGGCTTTGCAAGTTTGACGGCACGTGCGGCCAAATAGCCGCTAGCCAGACTCAGTATATTGAAGACAAGGCATGCCAGACCAATGATGGGTGCATAGGTTTTCAATAGCTCCCATTCACTGGCAACAGCCAGCAGGGTGAGAATGGCCAGAATAAGGGTTGACATGATTCGTACCGGTTTCTCGGCGGCGTCGGCTAATGCCGGTTTAAAACGGCGCACACTCATCCCGATCAATACCGGCACAATAACCAGCAGTGCTACTTCCATCACTTTGCCGGTGGGTGGCGGAATATTATTTTCGGCGGCAAGAAAGTAGCCCATGCCGGTCACGACCCAGAACGGCAGGCTGATCAAGACCAACAAGCTATTAATAGCCGTGAGTGTGATATTCAATGCAACATCACCACGTGCCAGATGACTAAACAGATTGGCCGTAATGCCACCTGGCGATGCAGCGAGCAGCAATAATCCCAAGCCAAGTTCTGCGGGTAGATTGAAGATTTTTGCAATCAGAAAGCAGCTCGGTGGCAGCAAGACCATCTGTACAAACAATGCGATAAAAACCGCTTTGGGTTGTGTTAATACACGACGGAAATCGCTGGCAGTCAGATGCAGGCCAAGGCCGACCATGATAATGCCGAGGCAGATAGGCAAGAACAGCATGATGAGTAGATTGTCAGCCACGTCTTTTCCTCGAATATTCCTAGTTCAAGTGCGCAGGCGTTATGATGCTTTATAGCATCCTTGGGGTATGTCATGCCAAAAGATCAGGCCTATATCCAGTATTTGCAGGAACTGCTTGAACCGCTCGGCAAGATTTCAACAAAAATTATGTTTGGTGGTCATGGCGTATATTGCGACGGTGTGATTATGGGCTTGGTGGCTGATGAAGCTTTCTATCTCAAAGTGGATGACCTCAGCAAAGCCTTATTCAGCGCGGCTGGAAGCGAACCGTTTGTCTATGAAATGAAAGCCAAACGCGTTGTGATGAGCTACTGGTCGGCGCCCGATGATGCGATGGAATCTTCCGAGCAAATGCTGCCCTGGGCCAGGCTTGCTTATGCAGCAGCATTGAGAAAAACCGAAGCGACTCCGGCTAAAAAACGGTCAAAGAAATAATCAGCCGATCTGCAAAGACCGCATACTGATCGAACTCATGACTTCTTCATTGAAAAATCTCAACGACTCATCGTCTTGTTGTTGTGCCAGTACGTAAAGCAAGGGTAGATAATGCTCGGCGGTCGGAATGCTTAATGTCGCCAACTGGCCGAAGCCCGAATAATTGCAGAGCGCGGCATGGTTTTTTTGCAAGATCCAGTTTTTTACCATCTGATCAAATACAGTTGCCCAATCGTAGGGCAGTGTTTGTTCGACATTGAATACCCGCAAGTTGTGCACAATATTACCGCTGCCGATAATCAAGATACCTTGCTCGCGTAGAGGGCGTAATTTTTGGGCGAGCTTATAATGCGACGTGGCACTCCGGGTTCGGTCAAGACTCAATTGCAGCACTGGAATATCAGCAGCCGGATACATCGGCTGCAGCACGCTCCAGGCGCCGTGGTCTAATCCCCGCTCAAAATCCAGATGCACAATTTCTTCGCCTAATAAATCTGCAATTTGTTTGGCTAATTCAGGATGACCCGGTGCCAGATACTGAATATCGAACAAGGACTTTGGAAAGCCGTAAAAATCATGAATCGTATTCGGGGTCGGGCTGGCTGTAATACCAATGCCCATGGTTTCCCAGTGCGCCGAAATGCAAAGTATGGCTTTGGCTTTCGGCAGCGTCCTGCCCAATTGCTGCCATGACTGCCTGAAAGCATTGTCTTCTATGGTGTTCATCGGGGAGCCATGGCCAATGAACAGTGCGGGCATTAAAGAATTCATCGAGTTTCCCCTAGGCTGGTTTGGGGTCAATACTGACAAAAATCGCTGTCCATGACTTATGGCAGGTTCACTATACTTAACTTAACACTATATTGCAGTCATGGATAAGCCATAGGAGGCACGCCATGACTGAAACCGAGATTCATCTCAAGAAATTCCAGAAGGAACTAAGCGCCGGCATGGTGTCTTTGGTTCTGTTGGGCGTGCTCGGACAGGCGACTGAACCCATGTACGGCTACCAAATAGCCAAGCGCTTTGAAGGTGCTGGTGAAGCCGTACTCACGGGAAAACAAAGCGCACTGTATCCGGTACTGCGAAATCTTAGTGCGTCGGGCTTGCTCGATAGTTTTGTCGAGCCGTCGGTATCGGGGCCGCCGCGACGCTATTACCAAATTACCGAAGACGGTCGTGCCGTATTGAGCGAATGGACCAATACCTGGAATGCAACCCGCAGCTTCGTGGATTCAATTTTGAAAGGGGATAGTCATGAGTAAGCATTTACATACACCGAAAACAATTCCCGAGTATTTGGAATTATTACGTGCCGCATTGAAGGGGAAAGACCCGGCTTTGGTGCAAGACGCACTTTACGATGCCGAAGAATATCTTCGCGCAGAATTGGCCGAGCATCCCGGACAGGACGAAGCCAGCGTGCTCGAAAAAGTCGCTAGCAGTTATGGCGCACCCGACGAAGTGGCAGAGATTTACAGTGAGCGTGAAGTTGTCATAAGCGAAGCCTTTCGTTCGCCGCGTGCCAGTATTGCGCCAACAAAAAGTAATGAAGGTGTTGCCAGTGTCGGCGTGAGCGTCAATAAAAAACCGCAGAATCCGATCGCCTGGTTTTTTGGGGTTGCCGCTGATCCGCGTGCCTATGCTGCGCTTTTCTATATGCTGCTTTCATTGGCGACCGGTATTTTCTATTTCACCTGGGCGGTGACAGGTCTGAGTTTGTCGCTCGGCTTTATGGTGTTAATTATCGGTATTCCGTTCGCCGTATTGTTTATGGGCTCAGTGTGGGCGCTGTCATTGGTCGAAGGACGATTGGTCGAAACCATGCTCGGAGTGCGTATGCCAAGGCGTCCTGCCTATGTGAGTAGCGAAGGTGGCTTCCTGACACGCATCAAGAACATTCTGGTCGATCCACGCACTTGGGCAACCTTGCTTTATATGTTGCTGATGCTGCCATTGGGTATCACCTATTTCACGATTGCAGTGACTGCCCTGTCTTTGTCCTTGAGTTTTTTGTTGGCGCCGGTTGCCTATCTCACCGGCTACGCCCAAGACATCTCTTTGAGCTTCAATGGCATGATGTTAGCTGACGAGCCATGGGCGATGATTCCGATGTTCATTGTAGGAGCGCTGGGTATCTTCGTGACTCTGCACGTGGCGCGCGGTATTGGTAAATTACACGGCATGATGGCGAAACATTTGCTGGTAAAAATTGCCTGAGTGCATGATGGCTTCAAACATAAAAAGGGCGGAATCTCCGCCCTTTTTTTCGATGCTTTTCCCTGCTCACCGCTTACATCATTTGACTGATGATTCCCCACAGGCTCATCCCCAACAATCCCAATTGCGCAATGGCGCTAATCAAGAAACCCATGCTGCGTTTACCGGCTTCGGCAATATAACCAAAGACATACCATAAGCGGCCCACCAGCCAGGCATAACCCAGATACGCGGCATATTGTTCATGGCAATAAATCGTCGCCAGCCATAACAGAGGTAAAAACATGACGGTTTGTTCGAGTGTATTTTGATGGGCACGAAAAGCCCGGTCAAAATCGGGATGCCCAGAAGTTGCCGGCGCATGGATTTGATATTTACCGCGCGCGCGGCCAACAAAATACATCGCGATGGAAATGATGACAACGGTTAAAGCGGTAATTAAAGCGGCTTGCAAATGCATGGTTATTACCCGTGGTGCGCGAGATAGTCGCGATGGGTTACTCTAAGCGTAAGGCAGCACAAAGCCAAGAGTCGAAACCGTCATGAATAACATTTCCAATCCCGATGTCCTGATTGCCCAGACTAAAAACTGGCTAGAGCGAGCCGTGATTGGCCTGAATTTGTGTCCTTTTGCAAAAGCGGTGCATGTGAAAGAACAAATTCGCTATGTGGTGTCACATGCTCAGAACGAAGAAGAACTGCTAGCCGATTTATTGTATGAATTGCAACTGCTATACGACGCAGATGCCGATAAACTCGAAACTACTTTGCTGATTCATCCGCATGTGTTGCAGGATTTTCTGGACTACAACGATTTTCTTGAAATTGCCGATGCGGCAGTATCCGAGCTGGCACTGGATGGTGAAATTCAAGTCGCGAGTTTTCATCCGGATTACCAGTTTGCCGAAACCTTATACGAAGATGTCGAAAATTACAGCAACCGCGCGCCGTATCCCTGTTTGCATTTGCTCAGGGAAAGCAGCGTTGAAAAAGCCGTTGCGGCATTTCCCGAGGCCGGAAAAATCTACGAAAAAAATATCGAGACGTTAAGGTCTTTAGGCGCAGAAGGCTGGAAGAAATTGTGGATGTAGGTCGGGCCTCGGCCCGACGATGTTATTTGTGATCTTGCGATTTGTCGGGCCTCGGCCCGAACTACATTACTCCGGCTGCCAGGCGTAGCTCAATTTCATGAATAAAGCGCGATTGGTGGCAAAAAGCTCGTGGTAATCATCATCGGAATACTGGCCTTCCGAGTAACCGGCATAAAACGCTGTGCGTGGATTTATTTTATAGGAATACAATAATTGAGCACTCAAGTCGCTTTGTTCCATTTTTGCCGTAATGGGAGCCGCGTAAAGGAATAAGTCGCGCACGGTGTTGCCGTACTGCAACGCAAGTCGCAGCCGTTGACGCGTATTGATTTGCCAACCAAGACGGATATCACTCAGATTAGCGACAAACACATCGCCGCCGTCGCGGGATAGTTCTTGATAGGCGTGATCAATCCGAAAATTGACACCTTTACCGATATTAAGATTAATCCAGGGCCGGAATTCGGTGATGTCAGCAAGCTTCGCATTCCTGAAATCAATTTGTTCACCGATACGGGCAAACGTACCAAAACTCAGTATTGAGTTCGGAATAATCTCTCCATAAAAAGAGATCCAAGATTCATTGAATAATTGACCTGCCCAAAAGCGGTCGCGCTTCAGTGCGCCAATCTGGGCCTGGCTTTGCAATGGACCATCCACGGTGAAATACGCTTCGACCTCGCGTTCAAGCAACTGCCCATCTTCACGGTGGGTAATATCCCAGTCGCCTCTTAAACGCATCTGGATAATCTTGTCGCCATCATCGCCATGCCATGTACGTGATCCGCCCACAACGGACTTGTCATAGCCAACCTGACTGATAAAGCCGAGGTCGGCACGAAAACCACCGTCGAATCGCGTATGCGATACATTTGCACCCCAGTTGCGATTGCTGAAGTTGTAAGCCGCCGTCAATGCGTCGCCGTCCTGTTCGGGTCCGAGCCCGAACGCAAGCGGATTTTCCGAAGAGGAAGTCAGCCATTGCGCTGTGACGGTGTGCCCCTTGGTTTGCCAGCGACCATCGATGCCGACAACGGTATTCGAGTAGTCATCACCGCTTCGCAACGTCGTGATCATGCCGATGCTGGCTTTGCTAGTGATGTCGAAACGATAACGACCCGCGACAACGAGTGATTCCTGCTCCAAACTCCGAAAACTGGAGCCCAGCGCGCCTGGAATCAAGACGTTGGTGACGGCATCCTGCGCAGCAAAGAAACCGTAAAGATGCTGGCCATTTCTGCCGGTTGCACGCACGCCGTAATCCGGGTCGGCGATTGAACGGGTATAAAGAATATTAAGTGGTGTCGTGAAATAGTCGGCTCCTTCGAGAAAGAAAGGACGCTTTTCCTGCAGGAACAAGGCAAACGTGGTGTTTAAATCCAGCTGCGCCTGGTCGCTTTCGACTTGCGAGAAATCCGGGTTGAGCGTGCCGTTCAATGTCAGGTTGGGGCCGACTCCCCATTTAACATCCACACCCAATTCATATTGACCACCATTGCTTTGCCACTCGGAACCGGGTGCATTGCGAGTCTGTGCGTAGCCAGCCGTGAAAGTTGGCGTGACTTCCAGATCGCGGCCGGGGTTAGCATTCGCAAAACCCTGCAATTTGGCTAGGCCGCACAAATAACAATTGTCGCCACGAATCAATTTATTGTTGGAAATGCGGTAGCGGCTATCGCGTGGACGAAAGCGCAGAAAATCGACGCCCCATTTTTGTGCAACACCATCGGTTTTCTGGAAGCGTAAAGTCGAGTAGGGAATTCGCATCTCGACCGTATAGCCGTTTGCATTTATTTTCGCCGCGCTTTCCCAAAGGCCATCCCAGGAAGAATCTTCATTTCCTGTCGCGCCATCGATAATCAAATCGCCTTGTGCACCAAGCGGGTTCACATAAAATTCGTAAGCACGTCGCTGGTCATTGAAGGTGTCAATCGTAAAGCCGATGAAATCATCGTTCCAGAGACTGTCGCGATCACGCAGAAAGGCTCGTATTAGTTCCGGGTTCGGATCCTCGGCACGGAATGCGAGAAGAACCTCGCGACCATTATCGGCAATCAGTGCGGTTGTCTTTACCGATGCCGGAGCATTATCGGCGGGCTGTGTTTCGTAAATCAGCTCGATGCTACGAGCCTGTGACCAGAATGCTTCGTCTGGCACACCATCAATGACAACGTCGCCGGAAAGAGTCGGAACGTCGATGAGGGTGTTTGGATCGGCAAGCACGGGTTGGCTGAAAATGAAAGCAACAACGAATAAAATTACAAGCTTCCGGACATCCATTGATGACTATTTTCCTGCGGTGATTGATTGTCTAGAATAATTCAGCCTCCAAATCCATGATAGGGGCTGCGCCGCTCTTGATTGCGGCGACCAAAGAAAGCGTCTCAGGAAGCAGCTTGCTATAATAAAACTTTGCGGTAGCCAATTTCGCATGATAGAAGTCATGGTCGCCGCTTTTCTTTTCAATGGCAATCGCTGCCATCCGTGCCCACATCCAGGCATAGCTCAGATGGCCGATCAAGCGTAAATATGGCACCGATGCTGCACCAATTTCATCGGGGTTGTTGTGTGAATTAATCGCAATTTCCTGAGTCAATGTCTGCACCGATTGAACACATGCCGATAATGGCTCGATGAATTCCTGCATGTCAGGATTGGATTTATGGTTGTCAATAAACTCCACGATTAACTTGATAAAGACCGATAATTTCCGACCGCCGTCGCCCATCACTTTGCGTCCAAGCAAATCGAGTGCTTGAATACCGTTAGTGCCTTCATAAATCATATTGATGCGGGCATCGCGAACGTATTGCTCCATGCCCCATTCCTGGATATAGCCATGGCCACCAAATACTTGCAGGCAGAGGTTTGTGGTTTCAAACGCATTGTCAGTGATAAATGCCTTCACTACCGGTGTTAGCAGACTAACTAGATCTTCCGAGTGTTTTTTTATCTCGGTATCGACACCCGATTCTTCCTGGTCAATCAATAAAGAGATCCAGATGGTCAAGGCGCGGCCTGCTTCTGTGTAGGCTCGTGAAGTCAGCAGCATGCGGCGAACATCCGGGTGTACCAGAATACTATCCGCAGCTTTATCGGTATTTTTTGCGCCGGTTAAGGCGCGGCCCTGCAAGCGATCTTTGGCATACGCCGTTGCATTTTGCAGCGCGGTTTCGGCCAGTCCCAAACTTTGCATGCCAACACCCAGGCGTGCCGAATTCATCATCACAAACATCGCTGCCAAACCTTTGTTTGGCTCGCCAATCAGCCAGCCGCGAGCAGCATCCATATTCATCAGGCATGTGGCGTTGCCATGAATGCCCATTTTATGTTCGATAGAACCGGCATAAATGCCATTGCGTTCGCCGATCTCGCCATTGGCGTCGGGAATAAATTTTGGCACCAGAAAAAGTGAAATTCCCTTGCTGCCTGCCGGTGCATCCGGCAAACGAGCAAGCACTAGATGCAAAATATTCTCGGCAACATCATGCTCGCCGGAAGTAATGAATATTTTTGTTCCACTAATCGTAAAACTACCATCACCCACTGGCCGGGCTTTGGTTTTCAACAAGCCCAAATCGGTGCCCGAGTGTGGCTCGGTCAGGCACATGGTGCCGCTCCATTGGCCAGAAATAATTTTCGGCAGATACAAATCTTTTTGCACTTCGGTACCGTTGGCCATTAAGCATTCATAGGCGCTATGGGACAGGCCCGAGTACATCAACCAGGCCTGATTGGCAGAATTAAGCATTTCATATAAACGATTATTGAGCAGGCGCGGCAAACCTTGACCGCCATAGGCCAGATCGCAACTCAATGCAGGCCAACCAGCTTCCGAAAATTGTTGGTAGGCTTCTTTAAAACCTTTTGGCGTGGTGACAATGCCATTGCCATGGAAGGTGCAGCCTTCAATATCGCCAACTTGATTCAAGGGAAAGACAATGTTCTCGGCAAATTTTGCGCCTTCTTCAAGCACCGCATTGATTGTGTCGGTATCAAGATCAACATACGCGGGCATCTGATTTAGTACGGTTTGTGCATCGAGTAATTCAAACATGACAAAGCGCATATCACGTAAAGGCGCGTGGTAGGAGGGCATAGATATTCCGTTCAATGATGTGAGGGTGTTTGAGAAATTAAAATTTCTCGACAAAACTTGGCCGTACTGTTGGGTATGCTTTGCAAAATAGCATTGCGATAGTTAATTATTTGTCAGTATCAGATTAAATGCGTAGGAGGCCGCTTGCGGGCGAATTCTAGATCACAGGGCAGCACCGCAGGCATTCCCCGATGCCCAAGCCCATTGGAAATTATAGCCGCCCAGATGGCCGGTGACATCGACCACTTCACCAATAAAATAGAGCCCGGACACAAGGCTCGATTCCATCGTGATCGACGATAATTCGAGCGTATCGACACCACCCAACGTGACTTCAGCCGTGCGATAGCCTTCGGTACCACTCGCCACGATCGGCCATCGGTTCAAAAACTCGGCAATGGCTTTTAATTGTTTTAGGTTGTATTGCCGCATTGGCTTGTTTTCGAATTCAATCTCGCAAAGTCGATGCGCCAAACGCTTGGGTAAAACATCTGAAAGACAGTTTTTTAATTCGGCCGCCGGGTGCTTTGTTTGCTGAGCCTGCAAAAACTCATAGGCATCGACATCGGGCAACAAGTTGGCGCGCAAAGCCTGACCCGGTTGCCAGTAAGATGAAATTTGCAGAATGCAGGGGCCACTCAAGCCGCGATGGGTAATAAGCATCGCATTTTTGAATTTCGTTTTGCCGCAAGTGACTTCAACCAAAACCGACAATCCGCTTAAATCCGCCAATTGTTCCTGTGGTTTTCCGGTGAGGGTCAGTGGCACCAGCCCGGCCCGCGTCGGCAATACTTTATGGCCAAATTGTTCGGCGATTTCATAACCGAAACCACTCGCGCCCATGCTGGGGATGGATAAGCCGCCACTGGCGATCACGCATTTTTTTGTTTCGATAATGCCTTGCGATGTTTTGATGAAAAATGAATCCACTTTTCTAACGACACTGTCAACCGAACAGGAAATATTGATGCGCACATTGGCCCACTCGCATTCATCCAGTAACATTTTGACAATCTGCTTGGAAGAATCATCGCAAAATAATTGCCCCAATTCTTTTTCATGATAGGCAATGCCGTGCCGTTCCACCATGTCGATAAAATGCTGTGGCGTGTAACGAGCCAATGCCGATTTGCAGAAATGCGGATTATTGGACAGGTAATTTGCTGGCGTGGTGCCGGTATTGGTAAAGTTACAGCGTCCACCACCGGACATCAGGATTTTTTTGCCACAGCGATTGGCATGCTCAATAAGCAAGACCTTTTTGTTACGCTGGCCTGCGACCATTGCGCACATTAAACCGGCTGCACCACCACCAATAATCACGGCGTCAAAGACAGTGTTTTCAGCCATGCTCGGTAGTCGTGGTTATCATCGAGCTATTTTAACGACTCCAGATGCCTATTCGCGATTTTTTTCGTATAGTGGCGGCTTATTCCCCGGAGAAAGATCATGAAAAAGTGGCTAGTGGGTTGTTTGGTGACAGGTTTGATCCTGTTGGTGGTGGGCGGCGGCTTGTTTTATTGGTTAGTCTGGCCTCGTATATCAGGTGTTGGCAGTGATTTCGTGGGACAAATAGATAGTCTTAAGAAAATCGGTGAAGCCGGACAAGCGGTAAAAAATCAAAGCTCGTTTACTGCACCTGCGGATGGAAAACTATCGATTGCGCAAGTCACTGGTTTTGTCACTATTCAACAAACCATCTTCGACAAAATGGGGTCTGATTTTGCCACCCTCGAAGAAAAGTATAAAAAAATCGGCGATCAAACAAGCTCGCCTTCCTCTGAGCCCAATATAAAAGATGTGATGGGTGCTTATGCCGACATTACCGGCCTGATGTCTAAAGCCAAGGAAGCACAAGTAGCGGGCTTGAATATGCAAAATATGTCGATGGAGGAGTATCGCTGGATTCGCAATCAGGTGAGTACCGCACTGCCTTACATTGCAATGGATGCGCCTGTGCCGCCAGCGACACCCGATGCACTACCCGCCGCCGATGCAAATACCAATACCGCAGCTAGTGCAATGGATAAAAATGCCGAAGCAAAAGCGGCGATAGAGAATGCTATGGCCAAAGCGAAAGAAGCCGCTGCCGATGCCATGAAACAAAACATTCCCGGCGGACAGATAATGCAGGATGCCATGGGCCCTCAAAGCGAAGCCACAAGAGCCAATGCCGAGTTATTGCGACCACATAAAGAGTTATTGTTCAAAACGATGACAGCGGCTTGGTTGAGTATGTAATTGAAAACGTAGGGCGCATGCTTGCTGCGCCCTGCCTTTCAATATTACTCACGGGGCTAGTCTTCAGTACCCAGTACACAATCCTTTCCAATCAAGGGCGCAGCAAGCATGCGCCCCTACGGTTATATTTTCACCAACTGCTTGCCGTAGTTCTTGCCAGTAAGCACGCGGCGCAGTGCTTCCGGGAAATTTTCCAGGCCTTCGACAATATCCAGTTTGCTTTTCATCTTGCCTTGCGCCGTCATTGCACCAAGGGCTGCAATGGCTTCATTAGCGCGGTCGAGATAATCAATAATCACGAAGCCTTCCATTTTGCCGCGGGCAGAAATCAGTGATAAATAATTGACCGGACCACGCGCATCCTTGCCTGCGTTGTATTGCGAAATACCTCCGCACAAAACAATACGAGCTTTTAGCTTCAGACGTTTCAACACCGCGTCCAGCGTTTCGCCGCCAACATTATCAAAATAAACGTCAATACCATCGGGGCAATGTGTTTTGAGGGCTTCGGAAATATTGTCATTTTTGTAATCGATCACTTCATCGGCGCCCAGCTCGTTTTTCACGAAAGCACATTTATCCGAGCCACCGGCAATACCAATAACGCGGCAGCCAATATTTTTTGCAATCTGTACAACGGTAGAACCGACGGCGCCCGCAGCAGCAGATACCACCACCGTTTCACCGGCTTGCGGCTTGCCGATTTCGGTCAAGCCAAACCATGCCGTTAAACCGGTGCCGCCAAATACACTCAGTGCCCATGCCGGTTCAGGCAATTGTGCTGCATCAAATACCCGCATACCTTTGCCATCGCTAACCAGACCATTTTGCACACCCATCATGCCGGTCACCCAGGCGCCGACAGCAAATTTTTCGTTCTTCGATTCCGATACAACGCCAATGGCAGAAGCCCGCATGACAGCGTTCAATTCCACCGGCGGCCAATAGGATTTTTGCTCGGTCATCCAGATACGCATGGCGGGGTCAATCGAAATATAACGAATATCAATCCGGATTTGGCCATCACTCAGCGCGACATGATCTTTTGTGCGAAGTTCGAAGTCGCTGTCCTTGGGTTCGTCTTGTGGACGGGCGGCGAGATGAAGTGCGCGATGTTGGTTGCTCATGAAATTTCCTGAATCATGGATTGGATGATTCGATTCTAAACTGGCTTCCATCATTACTCGTTAGATACATGTGAAATGCAAAGAAGTTTTGATCATAGGGTGCCGCCTTGGCGCACCGTTCTCATCAGGAAAAATAGGTGCGCCAGAGGCGGCACCCTATGCACGAATAATATAAAGATTAACTGTCTTCCCCGCGCAGGCGGGGATCCAGTGTCGTTGCTCGTTATGCTTAAAAGTCGCTGGGTCCCCGCCAAGAGCATTCGGGGAAGACGCTGTTCAAAAAATTTTATTAACTCAGCATCTTCTGCAATTCGTGCGCCAGTGTATGCGCATCTCCGGGCCATCTCGCCGATAAATAATGTAGATCACGCACTATAAAGCCGGGTTTTAGATTAGTTTCGGTATCGCGCGTTAAAGGCATTGAGCCTTCCAGAAAATCATTGGTTTCGGCCAGTGCAGCGGTCACTTCCGCTTGCACGCTTTGATCATAAGTACGGTAATAATTGCCGAGCCGTGCACGCGTAGGTTGCCAAGCGAGCATTTCCTGTTTCTGCAATAACGCGGTGGTTTGAAAGCCATGCAATATAGATTTGCCATTGTTGCCGCGGCTGCGAGCTACCAAAACAACGCCATGGCAAATGGCTGCTGTTGGTTTTCCGGACGCAAAATGTTCGGCTATGCAGTTTTGTAATCGCAACGATTCGAGATATGGTTTCATGCCTTGCGCATGAGCATCAGGAAGCAATATAGCATCGAAAGAATTTACGCCGATATCTTCATAACTAATCGGCGAAAAAAACCCTGCCGATTGCTGCATTTCGGAGTAAGCCATGCGAGCATTTTTATCCGCCATTAAAAACGGCCTGAGTAAACCCAAGCCGTTTCGATTTAACATTTTCTGATCTGCTTGCGCCGGTTTTGCATCCGGCGTTGCAAAGACACTACATGTCCGTGTTGTTTCAAAAAATTGCCACGGCACTGTGCTTTATGTCGGATCGAAATCCTTGGACGGCAGAAGCAGAAGGACTTGTGCCATCGCAAAGATTACTCGGTGCGAGGACCTTTGCGATGCGCACCAGGTTTGCCGGATTTGAAAGGGCTATCACCGAACTCGCGTTTGGGTTTGAAGGATTTTCCGCCACCAGGACGTTCCGAACCGAAAGACTTCTTGCCGCCGCCGGATTTTTTACCTTCGGTATCTGGCTTTTCGCTGTCTTTAGTAATGCGTAATTGTTGGCCAGCGCACCAGACGGTTTTGAGGTGGACCAAAACATCTTTCGGCATGCCTTCGGGCAAATCCAAAATGGTGTGGTCTTCAAAAATTTCGATACGACCAATATGTTTCGCATCCAGACCGGCCTCATTGGCAATAGCGCCGACAATATTGCCCGGCTTGACGCCGTGGTCGTGGCCAACTTCAATACGATAGGTTTCCTTGCCGACATCGGCATCGCGAGCGACGCGTTCTTTCTTCGGCATCGCAGGTCGGTCGCTGCGTTCGAAGCGTTCGCTACGCGGACGTTTTTCTTCATGGGCATATCTATCGGCTCGTGAAGGACGATTACTCGGTGACACTTCTGGCTTGGGTTCGCGTTTTTGTTTTTCCATGACTAACGGAACTTTACCGCGCGCCATTTTTGCCAGTGCTGCAGCAATTTCAATCGCGGGAATATTTTTCTCACGCTCAAAATCTTCCACCACCGATTGGAACAAGCTCAAGCCACCGGCAGCAATGGTTTCTGCGATTTGGTCCTTGAATTTGGTAATGCGAACTGTGTTGATGTCTTCCAGAGTCGGCAATTCCATCGGTGTAATCGGTTGCTTGGTATGACGCTCGATGTTGCGCAATAAACTTTGTTCACGCGGGGTGATGAAAATAATGGCATCACCGCTGCGTCCGGCACGGCCAGTACGACCAATACGGTGAACATAGGATTCAGTGTCATATGGCACGTCAAAATTGATCACGTGGCTGACGCGTTCAACGTCCAGGCCGCGGGCAGCAACGTCGGTTGCTACCAAGATGTCGATCTTGCCGTCTTTCAGATTTTGAATGGTACGTTCACGCTGGGCTTGTTGAATATCGCCATTAATAGCAGCGGCGGAGAAGCCACGCGCCAACAATTTTTCGGCGAGTTCTTCGGTACCGAGTTTTGTGCGGGCGAAAATAATCATGCCATCAAAAGTTTCAGCTTCAAGAATACGGGTCAGCGCATCGAGTTTGTGCAAGCCGCTCACCATCCAGAAACGTTGGCGAATATTGTCGGCGGTACGGGTTTTTGCTTCGACGGTAATTTCCGACGGATTTTTCAAATAGGTTTGGGCTATGCGCTTGATGGCCGAGGGCATGGTGGCGGAGAACAATGCAGTCTGACGAACAGCCGGCATTTTTTTCAGGATACTTTCGACATCGTCGATAAAACCCATGCGCAACATTTCGTCGGCTTCATCGAGCACCAAGGTTTTGATGTTCGACAAATCAAGCGTGTTTTTATCCAGATGGTCGATCACGCGACCAGGTGTACCGACAACAACATGCACACCGCGGCGCAGCGCCGACAATTGCGGACCATAACTTTGACCGCCATAAATCGGCAGTACATGGAAGCCCGGCATATGGCTGGCGTATTTTTGAAATGCTTCGGCAACCTGAATCGCCAGTTCGCGAGTAGGAGCCAAAACCAAAGCCTGCGGTTTGGTTTGTTGAATGTTGATCTTGTTCAAGATCGGCAAGGCAAAGGCGGCGGTTTTACCGGTGCCGGTTTGCGCTTGGCCTATGATGTCGCCGCCTGCAAGAATTAACGGGATGCAGGCCGCTTGAATAGGGGATGGAGATTCGTAACCGATATCTTTGAGAATCCGCATTAGCGGTTCGCTTAAATTAAGATCGGAAAATAGGGATACTGGCGCTTCAGACATGGTGTACTCACAGTTTCGTTCGAGTCGCCCAATGCGATAGAACGCGGTGCATAGTTTACTCTCTTATGGGTGGAGCCGCGGCTCCATTCCGGCTCGTGGCATTATGTAACCCGATACCTCAACGCTACGGAGTGCTTTAAATGGCCTATTTCTGGGTTAAATCGTTGCATTTGCTGTTTGTCATTGCTTGGCTGGCATCAGTGTTTTATCTGCCGCGAATACTGCTAAATATCAACGAATGCGCAGGTCAGCCAACAGTACAGGAGCGTCTGGTACTAATGGGCAAACGGCTTTATCGTTTTGGTCATGTGATGTTCGCTTTCGCTTTGGTTTTCGGGATGACGCTATGGATGCATTTCGGAATGAAGGGCGGCTGGCTGCATGCGAAACTTTTATTGGTTGCGTTGTTGTTTGCGTACTTTATTGCGACTGGCGTGATGCTGAAAAAATCTGCGGCGGGCGGTAAATTGATGTCGACGAGCGCTTTGCGTTGGTATAACGAATTGCCGATTCTTCTCGCACTAGGTGCGATCTATCTGGTGATTGCAAAGCCGTTTTGATTTTTTGGGGTGCTAGCAAGGGCGCTGTTCGCAGCGCTCTGAAAGCTCGATAGTGCTGGGCGCAGCAAGCAGCGCCCCTACAAATGCTTCGGTATCAATACAATCTTGCCGATAGTTTTGCCGGATTCAATCCTGGCCTGAGCTTTTCCGGCATCGGCTAAATCGAAAGTTTCGACCGGCAACGGTTTCAATCGACCATCGGCGAAACGTTCCAGTAGCCACCACATGCCTTCGCGTAACATAGTTGCGTGTTCTGACAGAAAACTTAAATTCGCGGCAAGCACGCTGCGGTTTTCTTGGGTCATTTTCAATGGATTAAAACGTGGTGTGCGCAGCCAATCCCAGGCAAGTTTGACCCAATTCAATCGGCCGTTATTGGGTAACATGCTGGCGAAACCATAAATGCAGAGTTTTCCCATGGGGGCGAGGTGTTTATAACTTTCACCTAGAGTGCTAACGCCGTTGGCATCGAAAATCGCATCGAAACCTTTTGGTGCCAAGCGTTCGGCTTCCTGCCAACAATTTTGTTCGGCTTTTACGATGACCACGTCGGCTCCCATCGCAAGGCAGGCATCACGTTTATGTGCCGAACCAATGACACCGATAACACGAACACCGGCGAGCTTTCCGAGTTGTACCAAGGCAGAGCCAACCCCGCCCGCAGCGGAATGCACTAGCCAGATATCACCAGAACGTGGATTAACTTGCAGATGCACCATAAACCAGGCGGTTAGAAAAACCGTGGGCAATGCCGCAGCTTGTTCGAAGCTTAGATTTTTCGGCAATTGAAAAAGTCGCGTTGTATCGAGAACAATATGGCTGGTATAGCCGCCAAATAAAGTGACGCCAATAATATTGTCGCCAATTTTGTATTCTGTAATATCAGGATGTACTTCGATCACTTCACCGGCAATTTCAAAGCCCGGTGTAATCGGATAGCCATGCAAGCGCTTGGCTGATTCATACAAGCCCATGCGAATAATGCCATCGGCATAATTCAAGCCAGCAGCACGTACTTTAATTAAGACTTGATTAGCATTCAGTGCCGGTGTTTGAAACTCAACCAGTTTCAAAGCATCGTAATGGCCGGGTTTTTCGATAATTATTTTTTGCATGTAAGCAATCTAACACGCGTAGCCCAGGTCATCGCTCCACCTGCTCCGGGGAATTCTCGATAGCAATTAAAAAAGGCCGACTTTATTCAAGTCGGCCTTGAGTGCATACGCTACTCAAACTGTTGGTGCCTTGTATTTCTTTTAAAAAATTACAAGTTTTTCCGGGTCAGGTAAAGCCACGACCCGGGCTACGAATTAACCGCGCTGTGCCGATGGGTCACGACGCTTCGGACCATTGCTGCTGCTGTGCTTTTTAGGACCGGCATGGGCATGCGATGCCGGCTGCCCGGTTTTACCCGGTGCAGCGTGCGGACGACGGCCACGTTTTTGTGGCGGACGATCACCACCTGGGCGCGGGCTATTATTGGCTGGACGACCGGAATCATTACCCATGCGAATAGCACGGCTGGCTTCAAAGCCCGGCACGGTAATCATTTCGATATCGGCTTTCAGTACGCGGTGAATTGCGCGCAGTAATTGGGCTTCTTCTGGCGCTACTAATGAAATCGCTTCACCACTTGCACCGGCGCGGCCGGTACGACCAATGCGGTGAATATAATCTTCGGCCACCATCGGCAAGTCGTAATTGATCACGACCGGCAGTTGCGGAATATCCAGACCACGAGCAGCCACATCGGTAGCAACGAGAACGCGAGCCTTGCCGGTTTTGAAATCATTTAATGCTTTCAAACGCTGGGCTTGCGATTTGTTGCCGTGAATTGCCACGGAACGAATACCAGCTTTTTCAAGATGTTCGGCTAAGCGATTGCAACCATGCTTGGTTTTACCGAATACCAAAATTTGTTCTTGATAACGCTCGGCCAGCATTTGCGTGAGCAAGTCACGTTTGCGGCCGGTATCAACCGGATGCGCACGATGGCTGACGCTGGCAGCCACGGCATTTTGTGCAGAGACTTGAACTTGAATTGGATTTTTCAAAAAATCAATGGCGAGTTTTTTGATTTGTTCTTCAAAGGTGGCCGAGAACAACAAAGTCTGGCGCACTTTTGGCAGATAACCCAAGACGCGACGGATAGCAGGCATAAAGCCCATATCCAACATGCGATCGGCTTCATCCAAAATTAACATTTGAACATCACCCAATTGCAGGGTGCCTTGTTCAATATGATCTATCAAACGACCCGGTGTGGCGACCAGAATATCGACACCGCGACGCAGTGCATCGATTTGCGGGCTCATGCCGGCGCCGCCGTAAACCACGGTCGATGGCATACGTAAGTATTTGCCATATTTGCGAATACTGTCGTGCACTTGCACGGCCAATTCGCGAGTTGGGGTAAGGATTAATGCACGCGGACGGCGCGACTGACGAGGAGTCGTGAGCTCGCTCATGCGTTGCAATAAGGGTAGTGCAAACGCGGCCGTTTTACCGGTACCAGTTTGCGCGCCGCCGAGTAAATCGCGGCCAGCAAGAATGAGGGGAATGGCTTCGGCTTGGATAGGCGTGGCGGTGGTGTAATTACTTTCGGACAGCGCGCGCAGCAGCGCGGGCGATAGCCCAAGCGTTTCAAATGACATGTGTAGCTCCGTTGTACCCGAAGCGTTCCCTGAAACCGTGCTTGGAGTTTGATATGTCGCCTTGGAATGAAATCAGACTAGGCGGTTTGCGCGACGAAACGTACGGGAGGGGTGGCTTGTTCGGTCTTTCGACCGCCGGCCAGCCAAGGGGACAACGAACCCGGAGCAGCAAACGGGGCGAATTATAAGGGCTAAACTAAAGATTAGCTAGCTAAATGTTGATTATTAAGACGTTTTGGGAACGTAAGAGAGCCTTCTAGGCCCGATTCGCCTGAAGCAATCGGGCCTTGAAGGCCCTCCTACGGTTTTATTTCATGCGATTGTCGGTAAAGCAAAGGCAAAAAACGCCCCAACCGCAAAACAAATGACGGCAAAGCCATAAACCCAGATGCCAATTTTTCGCATGCGATTACAGGCGCGTGCTAGCGCCGGATCGGCGGGACAGGGCAGACCGCGAGCCCGCCATTGCCCAGCACCGGCCAACACCAGCAAAACGGCAGCAACACCGAAGACCAGAGCTTTATTTTCCGACAGCCAGATCAGGCCCGGTACATTGCCAACAATACCCGCCAAAGTCGCGCCTGCGCCAAGCGCGATAAAAAGCGCAGGTAAAGCGCAACAGACCAAAGTACTGGCACTGGAAAACAAGGATAAAAAAGCCAGGCTCGTCCCGCGCTTTAATGCGCGGGTTTCATCGTTCATGATTTCACCTTGGTGCGAATATCACCGATGGTTTTTTCGCTGCGTTTAATGCCGACCATGGTGTAACCGGCATCGGTGATCGCTTTCTTGAGCTGTGTATCGCTAATGTCTTGGCCATTCTTCAATGAAATGGCGACCAGCTTGTTTTCGAGACTCACGACCACGTCTTCCGTGGCAGGAAATTTGCGCATGGTTTTTTCGATACCCTGTGCGCAAAAAGCACACACCAGTCCGTTGACTTCCATTTCAATGGTTTTTGCCTGAGCAAACACTGGCAGCACTAAAAAAGTGATGGCTAACACGAATTTAGAAACGGTTTTCATAAATAATTCCTTAAAAATAAATAGTCAATAATTAAAAGTTAAACATCGCCATCGCTTGCAGTTTTTTATCATTGGTTATTCCTGCTTCAACCCAGGTGCCATTTTTGAAAAACCGAAGCAGCAATGCAGTTTCAACGCCGTCGTATAAAGGACGGTCGTAAGTGCGTGCCTGTAGTACGACCCAGGTTGCCAAGGTGTCATAGTCGTGTTCGTAGGGCGCCAAACCAAGCTGTAAGGTGTTGGTGTGATGCTTGAAGCTGTCGGCGTCCTGCCAATCAGTGCGCAGGGAGCTGTAAACACGTCGAGTTTCATAATCGATTTGTGCGCCATAATTCCAGGCCATTTCAGAGCCGCTAAAAGCATTGCTACGCGCTTGGCCAACGCCTCCCCAGACAAAAACATTCGCCTGTGCCGCAGGTAAATTCCAACGCTTCGCCAAGCCATTGAAACGGACATAAGTGACACGTTCTTGTGTGCTGTTATCAGCAAGATCAAATTCAATGGCGCCAACCCCGGCCGACCACCAATATTTCGGTGCGTAAAACGCCTGGGCTTCGATCATTGTGCCGCCACCGTACTCCAGCATTACCGTGCTGCCTTTGGCGAATGAGATTGGTTTGGCTTCAGCTTGCTGAAAGCCAACGGCAAAAAACAGGCAACAGGCAATGGCCTGCTTTAAAATTTTCATGATTTTCTCCAAAAAAACAATCAAGGCACATTGAAAAATGTGCGGGCGTTTGGAGATTAGGCGATGGGTGGCCGAATCGGCGGTGAAGCTTTTAGCGAATGAATACGACGGCTGCCTGAAATCAAAACATCGCTCGTGTGTGCAACAAAATAATCTTGCAAGGCAAACGCAAAATGGGTGCCTGCAGGCATCATGCATCGGGCATCGGCACATTGGCCGTCATCGCAACATGGCATGGCATGGTCCAAAGTAGCTTGTGTTGCCGCTGCTTGCATCTCGAGCATGTCGTGACAAGGCGGCATAACTTGCTCAGCGACTTCAGTCTGAACGGAAGCTTTTATCGCCCTGGACTGGCCATGGCTTGCAAAGCCCAAGCTTTGTATGCACAACAAAACGACCAGTAATAAAACCGGTAGCTTCCGACGACTATGGTAGCGGATGTTGGCGAGCATGCTGGGTATTGGAATCCAATCAAGCCGATGGGTTCCCTATGAACTGATTTTGCAAAAGGTCAGGCGCTATATTACCTTCAAATAGGCCTTTCGTAAGCTGTGAGCGACTGATGAGTGAGTTTAGTTACCTCTGTCCAGTTTCGCCTGCAAGTCGCCTGTGACAAATGCGGTGCCCATATAGTTTAGCAAGAGCCCGAGGGCTCGCCTGAATGCGAGGATTGTGGCGAAATTAGCGGGCATAGCTGGGAAAGCGCCATGCAATTTTGTGGTGTTGAAGAATTGCTGCAGGCAAAAACCGGTAATAAACATTTAATGGGCTTGATGACCGCCCAATCCGACTGCGACGCAATAACCGAAATAAATTGCCACCATTGCAAACAAAAACTCCGTCCTGCGAGCAATATTGTTCTGGATGGCCATTACAGCTGCGAGCATTGCCGGCAAGAAATATTGTTTAAGCCTGTCAAGTCATGCAAACAGTTGGTGTTTTATCGTTTTGTGAATCACGGCAAGATCGATCCTGAAAACCTCGCCCTGATTGCAGTTCGATGTGCCTCTTGTGGTGCACCCATGCAGGTTGACGCTCATAAGCCAAATTATCCATGCACATTTTGCAGCGTACAAAATATCCTGCCGCCTGCCTTGCGGCAAAAAAGAGTGTTGGATGATATTTTTTCGGTGTACAGAAAAAGGTTTTTTCATTCTCCGAGTTAGTGGAATCGGACGATCCACATCTTGTGCTGAACACCTTGAAGACCCAACACGCAAATGCGTTCACGGCAGAGGCACTGAACGCCATCATGCTCAAATTCAGCGCTAATGAGACCATTTTCAATGTGATGCTCTATAAAACCGGCTATGCATTCCCGAAAGACGTGCTGGAAAAAATATGGAAATCCACCAGAATGCCGACTGTCATCAATGAATCGGGCGAGAGGCTAGGAAAATCTAAGCAGGAAATTGCCAGTCAGCAAAGCAGATTCGCTTCAAAAGCCATGCAAAAAAATGAGTCGCTCAAAAAATCGTTTATGGACAGAATCGAATCCCTGTTTGAATCCTGATTACATCAACACCCGTTTCGCACCGACATAAAATTTGGTCCAGTACGGGGTATTCAATTTGTCAATTCGCACAACGCCGCCCGAGCTAGGCGCGTGTACAAAACGACCTTCGCCAACATAAATGCCAATATGGCTGACACGGCCGCCTCGCGAATTGAAATAGATCAAATCACCGGCTTGTAAATCATTGTGATCAATCGCTTTTGCTTCGATATCGATCAACTCGCGTGTTGTGCGCGGCAACCTTAAGCCGGCGGCTTCATTAAAAACAAAACCAATCAAGCCACTGCAATCAAAACCGGTTTCAGGCTGGGTGCCGCCATAACGATAAGGCGTGCCGACCAGACTAATCGCGCGAATAATGACCTCGTTGCTGACTTGTCTCAAATCACGCATTTCTGTGCTGTCAGCGTCTTCCAAACGATGGGTTTGCGAGCTTTGGTAGTCTGTACGGGGCTTTTGGGTGGTGGCGCAAGCGCTCAATAGCATCATTAAAACAGCTGACGCAAGTCCTAGATACCGCGATTTTGCTGGCAATAAAGTCATAGGCTGGGGATAATGCGCGTCCGAATACATGGCCCGATTCTGCCTTAATGGGCCCATCACGTTGATAAATTAGGGTTAAAAATGAAAATTGAGAAAAATTCTGTCGTGCATTTCCATTATTCCGTAGCTGAGCCAGGCTTGCCAGAATTGGAAAGCTCGCATAGCCGTGACGCCATGGCAATTCTGATTGGGCATGGCAACATCATCCCGGGTTTGGAAGATGCCATGATCGGTCGCGAAGCGGGCGAAAAATTCTCGATCACGGTCACGCCGGAACAAGCCTACGGCGAACGCCAGGATGGTTTGAACCAGCGTATTCCACGAAAATTATTCAAAGGCGCCAAACTAGCCGCCGGAATGCAAGTTGTTCTACCAACAGAAATGGGCCCGCGCCCGATGACGGTTTTGAAAGTGGGAATCAGCGTCGTCGATGTTGATTTGAATCACCCGATGGCAGGTAAAACCCTCGATTTTTCGACTGAAATTGTTTCTGTTCGCGAAGCCAGTGCCGAAGAACTTGAGCATGGACACGTTCACGGTGACGGCGGCGTTCAGCACTAATCGAAGTTGATAAGCAAATTTCAACAGGGATTTTCGGTATGGATAAACAATTTATTACTGCCGAGATTCCTGCCTTGCTAGTACCTCAAAAATTAGCGCGAATCGAAGTGCTTGATGTACTTCGAGGCTTTGCTTTACTCGGTATTTTTCTGATGAATATCGAGTACTTCAATCGACCATTGCAGGAATTTGGTGAAGGAATCCCTGCTGCAACCGTTGGATGGGATTATGCAGTTGCCAGGCTGACTGAAATTTTTATTACTGGTAAGTTTTGGGTGTTGTTCTCGATGTTGTTTGGCATGGGTTTTGTCGTCATGCAAACACAGGCGGCGCTGGACGGTCGTGCATTCAAGGTTTTATATCTACGTAGAACGATTGCCTTACTTATTTTCGGTTTATTGCATATTGCTTTATTGTGGTCCGGCGATATTTTGCATTCCTATGCCTTGGTTGCCCTTGTTTTAATGTACTTACCGATAATGTCGCTGCGGGCGTGCGGTCTTGTTGGTGTCGTACTCTATTTGGCACCCGCTTGTTTACTGTTGTTGTCTAGCGTGAGCATGGTGTTTGTTCCGGAAGCAGAATTGGAAAAAATTAGCATAGAGTCGGCAGCCAATGCTCTTACCGCTGCTCAAGCGGCGAATACCTATGCCGGTGGCAACTATCTTGAAGTCGTGAATCAGCGATTATCCGATTTTCTGCATTTGTTAAGTTACGAGCCCTATGTTTTTATAGGCGCGCTGGGTATTTTTCTGATTGGAGCCGCGATCATGCGTTCTGGTCGTTTGCTCGATTTGAAAGCAAGCCGCTCGTTTTTTCTGAAATCCTCGATCGCGTGTGCATTTTTGGCGGCGCTAATATTAGGTGTAGCTAATTCTGTTTATGGCCATAGCTTCATGACGTCTCAGGGCATGCTCGAACAAGCGCTAATGACGATAGGCAATTTACCCCTGAGTTTGTTTTATCTAAGCAGCATTGCCTATGCGATGAGCTTTGTTTCAGGTAGCAAGATCCTGGGGATTTTTGCACCAGCAGGTAAAATGGCATTGACGAATTATTTGATGCAATCACTTATCGCCAGCACGGTATTTTTTGGTTACGGTCTTGGTTTCTGGAATCAGTGGGGTCGTGCCAATTTGGCGTTATTTGTGATTGGAGTATTTGCCACACAAGTTATTTTTAGTCATCTCTGGCTTCGATATTTCCGCTATGGGCCGATGGAATGGCTGTGGCGCGCACTGACTTACTGGACCTTGCCACCTATGCGGGTGACAGAAAGAAATCTCCAGCTCAATTAGGCTAAAATTCCTGCATGCAAAAAAACATGCCGGATGTTCTAATCCTGGGCGGCGGGGTCATTGGACTAGCTTGCGCCTATTACCTATTAAAGGCAGGTCGTACTGTTTGCGTGCTCGAGCGCGACGCGATTGGCGCTGCCACTTCACTGGGTAACTGCGGCACGATTACACCCAGCCATATTCCACCTCTTGCAGCGCCCGGTATGGTTTTAAAAGCCATGAAATGGATGCTGACGCCGGATGCACCGTTTTATGTCAAACCGACTTTGGATCCGCATTTAATTGCCTGGCTTTTAAAGTTTGCAGGTCGCTGTAATCAGAAAGATTGGCGTGCCAGCTCATTGGCAAAAATGGATTTGTTGCATAACTCGCGCCATCTGCTTGAACAATTGGTGCAACAGGAAAACCTTGTTTGCGAATTCGCTGCCACCGGCATGCACAATGTTTATAAATCGCAGGCCGGTTTTGAGAAAGCGGCGATCGAATCTGAAGCCGTTCGGGAATTTGGTTTGGTATCGCAGATTTTATCGAGTGAAGCACTCACTAATGATGAGCCGGCATTGAAATCCGGCATGGCCGGTGCCGTGCATTATCCAGGTGACGCACATTTGCGGCCGGATCTTTATACCGCGGAATTGGCACGCGTTGTGCGACTGCTGGGTGGATCGATCATCGAACAATGCGAAGTGTTGGGTATTGAAACGACTCACGACAAAGTGCAAAAGGTCATAACCGCACTGGGTGAATATCAGGCACAGGATTACTGTTTTGCCTTGGGCCCATGGTCGCCAACGATGATGAAAGCCATCGGCATAAATCTGCCGGTGCAGCCAGGCAAAGGCTATTCGATTACCTACACGCGGCCAAGTATTGCACCCAAGCGCCCGATTGTTTTGAAAGAACGCAGTGTCTGCGTAACGACTTGGAGTAGTGGCTATCGCCTGGGTAGCACGATGGAGTTTTCCGGTTACGACACTCGTTTGAATCGCCGCCGTTTGGATGCCTTGGAACGCGGTGCAAATGAATATTTGCAAGAAGGTGTGGGGCCATTAAAATTGGAAGAATGGTACGGCTGGCGGCCGATGACCACAGATGACTTGCCGATTCTGGGCGCCACGCCCAATTATGAAAATGCCTGGTTGGCAACGGGGCATGGCATGCTAGGAGTCAGCATGTCGGCCATTACAGGACATTTATTGGCCGATTTAATTTGCCAACGAACGCCGATAATTAACCCGGCCCCATATTCCATTCAAAGGTTTGCTTCCTGATGAACAACGATATTTTCAAGATTCATCTGGGCACCAGTCCCTTACTGATTAGCTTGCCGCATGATGGCAGTGCCATTCCCGAAGCCTTGCAGGCAAGAATGCAAACAGATGCCCGCTCTTCACCCGATACTGATTGGTATGTGAGCCGTTTGTATGATTTTGCAAAATCGCTGGGTGTCACTATTTTGCAGCCGAAATATTCTCGTTACGTGATTGATTTAAATCGTCCGCCCGATGACGTGAGTTTATATCCGGGCCAAAATACGACAGGCTTATGTCCGATACGGCAATTTAGTGGCGAAGCTGTCTATCTGGAAGGTGATTGGCCAAGCGAGCATGAAATAAATTCACGTGTCGAGCATTACTGGCGGCCCTATCATCACGCCCTTAAAACACAAATAGCACGCCTACATTTTCTACATGGCCGGGTAATCCTGTGGGAAGGCCACTCGATTAAATCGCAAGTACCATTTTTGTTCGATGGAGTCTTGTCGGATTTCAATCTGGGGACCATGACTGGTACAAGTTGCAAACCAGTCACGCAAAACGCGATAGAAAATATATTATCCGATCAGAGCCGATTTACTTCGGTGAGCAATGGTCGTTTCAGGGGCGGCCACATCACACGCGAGTATCACGATCTCGCCAATAATATTGAAACCGTGCAACTGGAATTATCGCAAGCCACCTACATGGATGAAAAAAATCGTCAGTATGATGAGGCGAAAGCAGGGCATGTGCAGGCTCTAATACGAAAGTTTTTCGACGCGATTTTATAAAACCCAAATGTAGGAGTGCTCACGAACGCGATGAGCCTGCGATGATTTTTATTGATGGTTCGCGTTCGTGGATGCTCTTACAATTCAAGGCAATCTGCTGTCGCACTCGTGAGTGCTCCTACAAGTGTTCCTACGAATGTACTAAATTTCCAGACTCGCCATATCGCCCTTTAATTCAAGCCAAGCTTTACGGTCGCTCGCGCGTTTCTTCGAGAGCAGCATGTCCATCAACGATTTTGTTTCCGCTGCATCATCGATCGTGAGTTGTACCAGACGACGGGTATCCGGATGTATGGTCGATTCCCGTAGTTGCGATGGATTCATTTCACCCAGTCCTTTAAAGCGGGTGACATTCACCGCGCCGCGCATTTTTTCTTTCTCTATGCGTTCCAGTAGAATGCGTTTTTCTTCTTCATCCAAGGCATAGAACACCTGTTTGCCGACATCGACACGGAACAGCGGCGGCATGGCGACAAAAATATTACCAGCTTTTACCAGCGCCGGAAAATGTTTAAGGAACAAGGCGCACAGCAAGGTGGCGATGTGCAAACCATCGGAATCGGCATCGGCCAGAATTACCACTTTGCCGTAACGCAGGCCATCGATTTTATCGACGCCTGGGTCGCAACCAATTGCAACGGCGAGATCATGGACTTCGTTTGAAGCCAGTACGCCGCCACTTTCCACTTCCCAGGTATTCAGGATTTTGCCGCGTAACGGAAGAATCGCCTGGAAGTCTTTATCGCGTGCTTGTTTTGCCGAGCCGCCTGCGGAATCACCTTCGACCAGGAAAATTTCGGTGCGCGATAAATCCTGCGAAATACAATCGGCTAATTTGCCCGGCAGGGCGGGGCCTTGGGTAATTTTTTTACGGACGATTTGTTTTTCGGTTTTTAAACGTGCGGCAGCACGATCAATGGCGATTTGTGCAATGCGCTCGCCGAGTTCGGTATGGGTGTTCAACCAGAGTGAAAAGGCATCGTGCGATGCGCCTTCAACAAAACCGGCGGCTTGTCGTGATGACAAGCGTTCTTTGGTTTGCCCGGAAAATTGCGGGTCGGTCATTTTTATCGAAAGCACGTAACTGACACGATCCCAAACATCTTCCGGTGCTAGTTTTACGCCACGCGGCAATAAATTCCTGAAATCGCAAAACTCACGCAAGGCATCGGTAAAGCCGCTGCGCAGTCCGTTTACGTGGGTGCCGCCTTGAGCAGTCGGAATCAGATTGACGTAACTTTCCTGCACTAATTCGCCTTCCGGCAGCCAAGCGACCGCCCAATCCACAACCTCAGTGTCTTTGCTTAAATTGCCGACAAATAATTCATTCGGTATATAGTCGCGATTCGCCAATTCGCCACGCAAATAATCGCTTAGTCCATCCTCATAAAACCATTCGTTATGCTCACCGGTAGCTTCTTCAAATAATTTGACGGTCAGGCCCGGGCAAAGTACCGCTTTGGCGCGCAACAAATGTCTTAGTGCTTTGACAACATATTTCGGTGAATCAAAATATTTCGGATCGGCCCAAAAACGAAGCCGGGTTCCAGTGTTGCGTTTGCCCACGCTATTAATAATTTCTAGCGGCGAGGTGCGATCACCGTTCTGGAATTCCATGCGGTATTCATTGCCGTCGCGTTTAATAAACACTTCAACTTTTTTCGATAGCGCATTCACCACGCTAACGCCAACGCCATGCAGGCCGCCGGAAAACGTGTAGTTTTTGTTCGAGAACTTTCCGCCGGCATGCAGTCGCGTCATGATTAATTCAATGCCGGGGATTTTTTCTTCGGGATGAATATCCACCGGCATACCACGACCGTCATCGCTAACTTCGCAGCTACCGTCGGCATAAAGCGTGACTTCAACCGTTTTTGCGTGCCCGGCAAGGGCTTCGTCGATCGAGTTATCAACCACTTCCTGGGCTAAATGATTCGGGCGAGTGGTGTCGGTGTACATGCCTGGGCGGCGTTTGACCGGGTCAAGACCCGACAAAACTTCAATATCGGCGGCGTTATAGCGTGAATTCATCGTTTTTAAGTATGTCCAGAGAGGTTGGCAGGATGGGCGGTTAAGCGTTTTCGGTCAAGCAGGTCTCGATGAATTTATCGAAAGGCCCTAAAGTTGAGTGCAGAGTTGGACGGACTCCGGTAAAATACCGCTTTCTAGCGCCGGGTTTGCTAATGACGCGTTTAATTTTTGTTACCGGTGGTGTGGTGTCCTCGCTTGGCAAGGGCATTGCAGCTGCTTCTCTCGCGGCCATTCTTGAGGCCCGCGGTCTTAAAATCACCATGATGAAGCTCGATCCCTATATCAATGTGGATCCGGGCACCATGAGTCCATTCCAGCATGGCGAGGTTTACGTCACTGACGACGGCGCCGAAACCGATCTGGATCTGGGCCACTACGAGCGCTACGTACGTACACGTCTGACACGTAAAAATTCGGTCACCACTGGCCGCATTTACGAAAACGTGATCCGTAAAGAACGCCGTGGCGATTATCTCGGCGCCACAGTTCAGGTCATTCCGCATATTACTGATGAGATTAAGCGTTGCATTTTCGAAGCTACCGATGGTTTTGATGTCGGCTTGGTAGAAGTAGGTGGCACGGTCGGCGACATTGAATCGCTACCGTTTCTGGAAGCTATTCGGCAAATTCGCAGCGACCGTGGCCATGAAAACGCCATCTTCATGCATTTGACCTTGGTGCCGTATATTGCGGCGGCTGGCGAATTAAAAACCAAACCAACGCAGCATTCGGTCAAAGAATTGCGCACTATTGGTATTCAGCCAGACATTTTGCTTTGTCGTAGCGAACGCCCACTACCGGAAAACGAGCGCAAGAAAATTGCCTTGTTTACCAATGTGGACGAGCGCGCCGTTATCAGTTGCGTTGATGTCGACAATGTTTACAAACTGCCATTCTGGTTGCACGAACAAAAGCTTGACCAAATCGTGGTCGAAAAGCTGCGTCTAGAAAATTTGGCAAAACCTGCGGACTTGTCGGAATGGGCAGCAGCGGTCGATGCCGCCGAAAACCCGATTGATGAAGTCACCGTGGCTGTGGTCGGTAAATACGTTGACCATCAAGATGCTTACAAATCCTTATCAGAAGCTCTAAAGCATGGTGGCCTGCGCCAGCGCACACGCGTGCGTTTGAAATGGCTGGAGTCCGAACAGGTCGAAGCCGATAACGGCAAATGTTTGAGTGATGTCGATGGCATCTTGGTGCCAGGTGGCTTTGGTGATCGCGGCTTCGAAGGAAAAGTGCTGACTTCGAAATATGCCCGCGAAAACAATGTGCCTTACTTCGGTATTTGTTACGGCATGCAGGCAGCAGTGGTCGATGTTGCGCGCCATCTTGCCGGTTTGCCGGGCGCAAATACCACCGAGAACGACAAGAACTGTATTGACCCGGTGATTGGTTTAATTACCGAATGGCGCACGACAAGCGGTGATATTGAAAAACGCGGCGAAGATTCCGATCTCGGTGGCACCATGCGACTGGGTTTGCAGGAATGTCGCTTGAAAGCCGGCACCAAGGCACGTGCGATGTATGGTAAAGACGTGGTAGCCGAACGGCATCGCCATCGTTATGAATTCAACAATCGTTATCGCAATCAACTCGAAGAAGCCGGCTTGGTAATTTCGGCAAAATCGATGGACGATTTGTTGGTCGAAATGATCGAGTTACCGAACCATCCGTGGTTTGTCGCTTGTCAGGCACACCCGGAATTTTTATCGACCCCGCGTGATGGTCATCCCTTGTTTATCGGCTTTATCCGTGCAGCGCGTGAATACAAGGCCGGTGGCCGTTTATTGAAAGAGGTGAGCGCATGAATATTAGTCAGTACTTACCACAATTTGCGACCCTTCTCCCCGCGGGAGAAGCTGTCCCGCAGGGACGGATTAGGGTGCTCTTTGCCGTTGATTTTTATTTAACGACGCTCGCGACTTCCATCGCTCCTACAAGAACCGGAGCAAGCCTATGAAACTTTGCGGGTTTGATGTCGGCATCGACCAACCGTTTTTCCTGATTGCTGGGCCTTGCGTCATCGAGTCCATGCAACTGCAGTTGGATGTTGCCGGCAAGCTAAAAGAAATTACCGGCAAGCTGGGCATTCCGTTTATTTTTAAATCCAGTTTTGATAAAGCCAACCGTACTTCTGGTAACAGTTTTCGTGGTCCGGGTCTGGAAGAAGGCTTGAAAGTATTGAGTGAGGTAAAAAAACAAATCGGCGTGCCGGTGCTGACCGATGTGCACGAATACACCCCAATGGATGAAGTCGCCAGTGTTGTCGATGTTCTGCAAACGCCGGCATTTCTTTGTCGTCAAACCGATTTCATTCAACGGGTGGCTGCAACCGGCAAACCGGTCAACATCAAAAAAGGCCAGTTTCTTTCGCCCTGGGAAATGAAACACGTTTCTGCAAAAGCGCAGGCTACTGGTAATCAGCAAATCATGGTCTGCGAGCGTGGTGTCAGTTTTGGTTACAACAATCTGGTGTCCGATATGCGCTCACTGGTGGTGATGCGCGATACCGGTTGCCCGGTCGTATTCGATGCAACGCACTCGGTGCAATTACCCGGCGGTATGGATGGCAAAAGCGGTGGTCAACGCGAATTTGTACCTGCACTCGCACGGGCTGCGATTGCCGTCGGCGTTGCTGGAGTGTTTATGGAAACGCATCCTGATCCGGATAAAGCTTTGTCGGATGGCCCCAATGCCTGGCCGTTGGACAAAATGCAGGGTTTGCTGGAAACCATGTTGGCGCTGGATGCGATCAGCAAGAAAGACGGTTTTTGAGTTTAGAAAAACATAATCCCATCAATATTTAAGAACAAACAAAAAATGACCACCATCGCCAAAATCATCGCTCGCGAAATTCTAGATTCCCGTGGTAACCCAACCCTCGAAGCCGAGGTTACATTAAGCTCAGGCTATACAGGCCGCGCTGCCGTTCCATCGGGTGCTTCGACAGGCTCGAAAGAAGCCGTTGAACTTCGCGACGGCGATAAGTCTCGGTACATGGGCAAAGGCGTGAAAAAAGCGGTTGCCAATGTAAACACCACCATTGCCGAGGCCTTGAAAGGTTTTGATGCAGCGGATCAAAAAGGTCTGGATCAGAAATTGATCAATCTTGACGGCACCGACAATAAAGGTCGCTTGGGTGCAAATGCCTTGCTGGGTGTTTCGATGGCGAATGCGCATGCGATGGCTGCTTCGAAAAAACTTCCGCTCTGGGCACATTTGGCTGGCGATAATGAAGTCACGCTGCCAGTGCCGATGATGAACATCATCAACGGCGGCGCGCATGCCGACAATAATGTCGATATGCAGGAATTCATGGTGTTGCCGGTCGGCTTTGATTCTTTCAGCGAAGCCCTGCGTGCTGGTACTGAAATTTTCCATTCCCTGAAATCGGTGTTGAAATCACGCGGCCTTTCTACTTCGGTGGGTGATGAGGGTGGTTTCGCTCCTGATTTGCGTTCAAACGAAGAAGCACTCGAAACCATTCTCGAAGCCATCGGTAAAGCCGGTTACAAAGCCGGTGACGATATTTTGTTGGGCTTAGATGTTGCCAGTACGGAGTTTTACGAGAACGGTAAATACAATTTAATGGGCGAGGGCAAACGCTTGACCTCCGAGCAATTCGTCGATTTCATGGATGGCTGGGCGAAGAAATATCCGCTCATTTCCATTGAAGACGGCATGGCCGAAGATGACTGGGATGGCTGGAAATTATTGTCTGATCGTCTGGGTAACACCTTGCAATTAGTAGGCGATGATTTGTTTGTCACCAATCCGAAAATTTTTCAGGAAGGTATTGATAAAAAAGTTGCCAATGCAATTTTGATCAAGGTAAATCAAATCGGCACCTTGAGCGAAACCTTACAAGCGATTGCGATGGCAGACGCGAATAGTTATGCCGCGATCGTGTCGCATCGCTCCGGTGAAACCGAAGACACCACGATTGCCGACATCGCTGTCGCCACCACCGCGACACAAATCAAGACCGGTTCGCTTTGCCGCAGTGACCGCGTTGCAAAATACAACCAGTTATTGCGCATTGAACAAGCGCTGGGCGCTAAAGCACGTTATGCCGGTCGCGCCGCCTTCGTGAGTTTGAAGCACTAAGCATGTCGCTATTGAAGCGCCTTTGGCCTTTTCTGTTGCTCGGTCTGTTATTGCTGGGCTTGCAGAGCAAGCTCTGGCTAGGCAGCACTGGTTGGCGACAAGCAACGAAACTGGAAGAAAGAGTCAGCACCCAAGCAGCAGACAACACACATCTGCAGCAACGTAATGACGCGCTCGCAGCTGAAGTGGAAGATCTGAAATCCGGTGAAGCCGCCGCCGAAGAACGTGCACGAATTGAGTTGGGCATGGTGAAGCCGGGCGAAACTTTTTATCGCGTTGTTGATCCACATGCCGCAAAACTTCCCGAAGAAAAATCTGCTGACGAGAATTCGCAATGACTTGGGCGGTGGTGCCGGCAGCCGGTCGTGGCACTCGCTTCGGTAGCGAAACGCCAAAACAATATTTGAACATCGCCGGTCGCCCACTGATTGAACACAGTCTGCGTTCCTTGCTGGCACACCCTTTGGTCGATGGTGTGATGGTCGCCATTTCACCCGACGACCCTTACTGGGCAGGCTGGCGTGAAATGGAAGGCAAGCCTGTTTATACCTGTCGCGGCGGCGCCGAACGTGCCGACTCGGTATTGTCAGCATTGCAAGCATTGCCTGCCGTGGTACACGAAGATCGCTTCGTTTTAGTGCATGACGCCGCACGCCCCTGTTTGCGTGCAGTCGATTTATCGCGTTTATTGGCAATGGGCGAAGCCCATGCCATTGGTGCCATTTTGGCCGCGCCGGTGCGCGACACCATCAAGCGCAGTGAAGACGGCAAGCATATTTTTGCGACTGAACCACGCGAAAAATTATGGCGCGCTCTGACCCCGCAAATGTTCAGACGCGGTGGTTTAACACGTGCGATTGAAGCTTCCATGCGTGCTGGATTGAATGTCACCGATGAAGCGATGGCTATGGAGCGACTGGGCTTCAAACCCCTTTTGGTGGAGGGCTCAGAAGACAATATCAAAGTCACCACTCCTGCAGACTTGGCATTGGCCGAATTTATATTGAGTAAAAAATAATTCGTAGTCGTGGGGTGGGCATAGTCCACTGAGTTTGCGATGATTCAAATCAACAGGGTGGACAATGCCCACCACACGCTCAAAGGACTTTTATGCGAATAGGCAGCGGCTTTGATGTACATGCGTTTGGCATGAAAGGCGATAAGGATCACGTCATTCTAGGCGGTGTTCGCATTCCGCACGATCATGGCCTGGTTGCCCATTCCGATGGCGATGTTGTCCTGCACGCCCTGTGTGACGCGATGCTCGGTGCATTGGCCCTGGGCGATATTGGTAAACATTTCCCGCCAAGTGACGAGCGCTGGCGTGGCGCGAATAGTCGGGATTTACTGCGACATTGTTTTTCGATGATTCAGGCAAAAGGCTTTGCCTTAGCTAATTCCGACATCACGATTATTTGCGAGCGGCCTAAGATCGGTCCTTATAGTGAACTCATGCGAAAAAATATTGCCGAAGATTGCCAGACGAGTATTGAGCGGGTATCGGTCAAGGCTACCACCACTGAAACCCTTGGCTTTACAGGCAGAGGCGAGGGTATAGCAGCACAGGCAGTGGTTTTATTGGTGACTGCATGATGCTACCGCGTGCTTATGGCGAAGCTGTACTGAAAGGAAAATTTCGCAGTATTCCTGAAGATTTTGTTGTCGAAGAAATCAACGCCTTTGAAGCCCATGGTGAAGGTGAACATTTATTACTCACAATACAAAAACGTGGATTGAATACCGCTTTTGTTGCGGGCGCCCTGGCGAAATGGGCAGGCATTAACGAAATGGGTATTGGCTACGCCGGTATGAAAGACCGTCATGCCGTCACGACGCAACGCTTCTCGATACATATCCCGAAAAAAGTTGCGCCAGATTTTGAAAGTTTGAATGTTGATGGTGTGGAGTTGCTTGCGTGGCAATGGCATCACCGAAAACTTCCACGTGGTGCCCTGGCAGGAAACCGGTTCACGCTGAGCTTGCGCGATATTGAAGGTGATAAACCTGAAATAGAAAGCCGTCTGGAAAAAATTCGTGATTTTGGTTTGCCGAATTACTTTGGTGAACAGCGCTTTGGTCGCGAACGGGCCAATGTAGGCATGGCCTTGAAAATGTTTGCCGGCGACCGCGTTAAACGCGAACAGCGCTCTATTTATTTATCGGCGGCGCGTTCTGAAATTTTCAATGCCGTATTGGCATCGCGTATCGAAAACAAGAATTGGCTAAGCGCGCTCGAGGGCGAAGTCTGGATGATTAATGGCTCGCATAGTATTTTCGGGCCGGAATCATTGAGTGATGAAATAAACAATTTTGAAATAAAGAATCTTGAAATAAAGACGCGTGCTGAAAAACTGGAAATTCATGCGACCGGCCCGATGTGGGGCAAGGGAGAGCTGAGAACCCAGTCGGCGGTACTGGCAATCGAAAGCGCGGTTGCCAATATTCACCCAGAACTATGCCGCGGGCTGGAAGCTGTCGACATGAAGCAGGAGCGGCGCGCTTTACGGATTCAGGTTCTCGATTTGAGCTGGGCCTGGCTTGAAAAAGACTGTCTGCAGTGCCGGTTTTCACTACCACCAGGAGCTTATGCCACTGAATTATTGGCGGAATTGGGTGAGCTACAAGACTCAGCAAAAGCCTGATAGTCAGGCACTTGCAAGCGGCGCTGGCAGGAGTAATCTGACACTTCGTCCATGCCTAGGAGTAATCCCATGAAACGAGTCGTCCTGTGTTGCCTGATGTTGAGCCTCAGCGCCTGTGCCAGTATGTATGGCAAAGATTCAAACTCCGAGCGCAATAAAGTTTCCCAGAAACAACAAACAAATAGTGAGTACGACCAAGCTTACATGGCCAGAGTCGAACGCCAAGCTCTGCAGCGCGGTGTGATTGTAAAATGGGTTAGCCCACCCAGAGCACGAAAAGCTAAAAAAGACGATTGATAGTCAAGACCGCTTTTATGCAGATTTTACTGGCGCGCTAGTAAAACCAGCACCGCGCCGGTGCCGCCCTGGGTCGGGGGTGCCGAACTAAATGCCAGTACATCACCGCGATGCCGCAATACACGATCGACCAGTGCCTTGAGAACCGGTGCGTTTTGCGAACGCAAGCCTTTTCCGTGAATGATCCGCACGCAGTAATGCGCTTCCTCGCGCGCCTGATTTAAAAATTGTTTCAGAAACACTTCGGCATCGGCGGCACGACAATGATGCAAATCCAATTCGTCCTGGATACTGATTTGTCCGCGTTTTAATTGCTTGAACCATTTGTCGGGAATTTCGGGTCGGCGATAAGCAAGTTCATCGGCCGAATTTAAATAAGCCTCGGTGATCGACACCGAACGGGAATCACGCAGGGCTTCGGCTTCATCGCGACGAAACATTTTCGAATCTGCAGCAGGTTTTTTTCGCGGAGTATTTTGCTCTTTAATTTCGATGCGACGCACTTCGCCAATCGCCTCGCGAAATAGCGCAGCGTCATCGAGGTCATACTCATCAGGGGGTGGTTTTTTCTGCATATTCCTTGGATTACGAAACACAATTAGCGCGGCTTCCGTTATCATGCTCAATATGAATTGAGGTGGCAATGCGAATATTGATCAGTAACGATGATGGTGTCGATGCGCCTGGCATTAAACAGCTGGCGCTCGGCCTTCAAGACGCCGGGCACAAGGTCTTTGTAGTGGCGCCGGACCGCGATCGTTCAGGTGCGAGCAATTCGCTGACACTGGATATGCCCATCCGAGCAAAACCACTGAACGAAAATACCTGGAGCGTTGCAGGCACCCCTACTGATTGCGTGCATCTGGCTTTGGCCGGATTATTAAAATCGGATCCCGATATCGTGATTTCCGGCATCAATAACACTTCCAATATGGGTGATGATGTTATTTATTCCGGCACGGTAGCAGCCGCGATGGAAGGTCGTTGTCTTGGCTTTCCGGCGATTGCCATGTCTCTGGCGACTCAGGACCATCATGCAAAACATTATGTGTCCGCAGTACGTGCAGCGGTATTAATTACCGAGCGTTTACTCACAGACCCATTGCCCGCAGACACTATATTGAATGTCAATGTCCCCGATTTGCCTTGGCATGAAATTCAGGGCTTTGAGGTCACGCGCTGCGGACATCGTCATCGGGCCGAGCCCTGCATCGCGCAAACCGATCCGCGTGGTCGCACGGTTTGGTGGATTGGACCGCCTGGGCCGGAACAAGATGCCGGTCTAGGTACCGATTTTCACGCAGTAAGAAATGGTTTTATTTCGATTACGCCAATTCATGTCGATTTAACCCGCTATCACGCACTGGAATCGGTCGGGCAATGGATATCCGGTTTGAGTGCAGAAAAAAAACAATCCACATGATATCGCCTTATCTCATCAAGCCAGAAGCCAAAGGTTTAGGCATGACCTCGCAACGCGCACGCGATCGCATGGTTGATCGCTTGCGCTCCGAGGGTGGTGTTCGCGATGAGCGTGTATTGAGTGCCTTGCGGACATTGCCAAGGCATTTATTTATTGAAGAAGCCCTAGCCTCACGCGCTTATGAAGATACCGCGTTGCCGATTGGCAAAGGCCAAACGATTTCACAACCCTGGGTTGTGGCCCGCATGACCGAAGCCCTGATTGAACACGGCATACCAAAAAAAGTATTAGAAATCGGAACTGGTTCGGGCTATCAGGGTTCGGTATTGGCAACACTGGGTTTGGAAGTATTTACGGTTGAACGGATTGAAGAATTATTGCGTCAGGCTCGCCGTCGTTTTCGAAATCTGAATTTGAACATTCGCAGCAAGCATGTCGATGGTCATATCGGTTGGTCTGAATATGCACCGTTCGATGCGATTATCGTCACTGCCGGCGCTACTGCCATCGTGCCGGAATTACTGGAACAATTATCCGAAGGCGGTACTCTGATCGCGCCGGTCGGTGGCTCCAGTGTGCAAAAATTATTGCGTCTGCGCAAAACCCCCGAGGGCATTATTCAGGATGATTTAGGTAATGTTGTTTTCGTGCCTCTGGTCACCGGGATTATTTGATGAAGATTTTCCAGCCGATGTATCTCAAAGCCATTCAATGGGCGCAGCATAAAAATGCACCTGCATTACTTGGGATATTAAGTTTTCTCGAAGCATTTATTTTTCCGGTGCCACCGGAAATGATGTTGGCCCCAATGTGTCTCGCCAAGCCGAAATCCGGGTTTTGGTATGCGAGTATCAGCTTGGCGGCTTCCATGGTCGGGATGTTTGTCGGATATGCAGTTGGCCATTTCGCGATTGATTTGGCGATGCCATTAGTCGAAAAAATGGGTTATGCCACCAAATTCGAGAGCATCAAAAAAGATGTAGTCGATAACGGATTCCTGCTCTTGCTTGCCGCTGGTTTCACACCCATCCCTTTCAAGATTTTTACAATCGCCGCCGGTGCCGCCGGTATGCCTTTGCTGCCTTTCTTTTTCGGCGCCTTGATAGGCAGGGGTAAGCGAGTTTTTTTAGTTGCCTTGGCTATTCGCCTTGGCGGCGCGAAGGCAGAAGCCAGGCTGCAAAAATATATTGAACCGATCGGATGGATTGCTACCGTCGTATTTATTTTGCTGATTGTCTGGGTGCTTATGAAACCACAAGGCGTATGAAATACACCATGAAAAATATTTCACTATTTACTTGTTCGGTTGTTGCATCTGTCGTGGTGTTGAGTGCCTGTGCGCAGACCACGGTTACGGTGCGTACAACGCAAGCAAACAACGAAAGCCAGACGACAAAAACAACGGCTCCGCGAAAGCAGTACGAGCCTATATCGCTCAATGAACCCTATATCGTGCAAGCAGGCGACACCTTATATGGCATCTCATTTCGCGCTGGCGTAAGTTACCGCGATTTAGCGGTCTGGAATAAAATTCCCGAGCCCTACACGGTAAAAATTGGTCAGCGTATTTTGTTGCGCTCGTCCAACGACAATCAACATGTGGATGCTGCTATTGTTTCAAACGCGACAGCGGCCAGTGTCATCAAAGCCGTCGAAACAAAACCTGTTGAAGTGAAGTCCACTGTTATCAGGCCTGCTATTGCTCCCGTTACAGCCCCTGTTGAGGCTGCCGCAGCCCCAACCCCGACCCCAACCCCAACACCAGCAATATCTGTTGTGCAAACAGCTGTCGTGATTGCTGCACCAGCTTCGGAAATAAAGCCAGTCAGTAACGCGGGCACCATGAGCTGGCGCTGGCCTAGTGAAGGCACTTTGATTGCACGTTATGTGCAAGGTGACACCACGCAGCAAGGTATCAATATTGGCGGCAAAAGTGGTCAGGCGATTCATGCCTCTGCCGACGGCACTGTGGTGTATTCCGGTGCTGGTTTAGTGGGCTACGGCGAATTGATTATCATCAAACACAATAACGAATGGCTCTCGGCCTACGCACACAGTCGTCGGCGCTTGGTGGCCGAAGGCACCAAAGTAAAAGCAGGTGATGTGATCGCGGAAATGGGCCGGACCGGCACCGTCCGCGACATGCTGCATTTTGAAATCAGACGAAATGGTAAACCGGTTGACCCATTGTCGTATTTGCCCAAACAGTAAAAATAAACGTAGGTTGGGCTTCAGCCTGAGGTATCTCCACTTTTTTGATTGTTGTAGCAAGCTGTCCGATGTTCGCCGTTGTCTTAAACAAATTGCGAGAGCGACTTCAGTCGCGATTGATCTATCGGCTATCGTATTGCTTATAAGCGGCTGTGATTACCAAGCCTCATTGAGCGAGATAAAGCGCTAATGCGGCGATTTCCGCCCTTGCACAAACCTTCATCGAGGAACTCGACACCTCGTCGCCACTGAAGTGGCAGCCACAGCGTGATCTGAGACTCAGACCGCCGTGTCATTGCAGCATATCCATGCCAAGCCAGGCCTAACTTATAGAGTGATATCAATATTTTGTGGGGATACCTCAGGCCTGTGCCCGACAAACGATTACGACGATTTATCAGCATCGCGACGATCAATTAAAAGCGTAGGGCCAAGGCGCCGACCTACTGCCTTCCGGTAAAATCAGGTTCTATCTGGCGGCTGTTGCGAAGGTTTTACACCTTGTCGGCGCATTTCCAATACTTCGGGTGTTATCGCGGCCATACGTGCTTCCACGCGTGCACGTTGGACATAATCGATATTTTCTTTTTTCAGGAGTGCGTCTAATTGTTTGAGCGCATCTTCAGGCCGACCATTGAGATAGGCCGCTTCTGCGTAAGCTTCGCTGGCGCGGTTAATATCGCCGGCTAATTCGCTTGCACGGGCATAGCTTTTTTGAAATATCGGGTCGTCGGAACTTTGTGCCAGTAATGGTCGCAACACCGTCTGCGCGCGACGACCGGCATCGGCAGTTCCTGTTTCACCTAGGGTGCGTGCGTAAGTAAGACTCACTGCGAGGTGCTGTGGATATTTCTTCAGCAGTGCCTCAAAGCGTTGCTGGCTCTGGGAAGTATTTTTTGCGTAATGTGCATTTTCGGCATACGCAAGTTCGACCCATAGATTGTCGGGATACTGTGGTTTCAATTGTTCCAATATCGCTTCCGAAGCACCTGGTGAGCCACTTTGCATCAATGCCAGTGCGTAACCATAGCGCTCGGGGTCCGTCAGTTTTTTTGCAGAAATGCCGGACATCATGCCTTTGAATTCGTTTATGGCTATTTGCGGGCTGGCGGCAGTCAACATGCGAAGTCGCTCACGCGCCCAGTCAATTTGTCGTATTGGCGCACTGTCACCACTCTGAACGTTTAGATTAAATTGACTAGGAATTAGTAGATTAGGTTGCGTAGCAGAACTTGCGGCAAAAGGCTTGGCTTCTTTGTCGATACGGACCGCGCGTTCGCGAGCTTCGCTGATACGCGTGGTGGTGACGGGGTGCGAACGTAGGTAATCAGGTACCTGGTAGCCGCCCGAGTTTCCGCGCCCGGCGGTTGCCATGCGTTCAAAAAAGTCGGCCATTGCGCCAGTCCGATATTGCGAACGATGCAAGGTTTGAATGCCAATGCGATCGGCTTCAGCTTCGCTTGAGCGGGTAAAATTAATTTGTCTCTGGGCAATCAAGGCTTGGCCGCCAATGACCGCAGCACCGATTGCATCATCGGAACTATTGCTGGTGCTCTGCTGTGCGGCAACGACGACAGCAAGCATGGCGAGTAAAATCGGGAGTTGATCTTTTTGACTGCGCTCGACCGAGCGCAAAATATGTCTCTGGGTTACATGCGAAATTTCATGTGCCAGCACGCCAGCCACTTCATCCTCGGCTTGCGCAGTTAATATCAACCCAGCATTCATGCCGATATAGCCGCCAAAAGTGGCGAAGGCATTAATTTGACGATTTTTCATCAAGAAAAAAGTAAAGGGTTGTTCTGGTCGATCCGACGCCGCCCCCAGCCGATGCCCCATGCCCTGCAGCCAAGCGTCCAGTAATGGATCGTCTAGCACATAGCCGTAATTACGGAGTTGATACAGTGTGTAGGCGCCGTATTCGGCCTCTTGTTCCGGACTCAATAGTTCGGCTGCCGAAGAGCCCATATCAGGCAAAATGCTATTTTGGGCTTGCGAACTGGTGATAAAACCCAGACTAACTATAAGCGCAGCGGTAAGTGGCAATAAACGGGGCACTGTGATTTCCAATTTTCAGATAAGTGGAGCATGCACTATGTGCATGTCTCATGAGTGAATCGCTAGTTAAATGACTGGGTTGGCACACTGGAAAAGACCCTCCATTGCCCCCATAGTTCCTGCTGAAGGAGAATTAACATGTCTAATGTCATTATTTATAGTACTGCCATCTGTCCTTATTGCGTGGCAGCAAAGAACTTCCTGAAATCGCGTGGCGCCAGTTATTCGGAGGTCCGTATCGACACCGACCCGGCCGCCCGTGCCGAGATGATGGAGAAAACCAAACGCTCATCGGTTCCGCAAATTTTCATTAACGGCACCCATGTTGGTGGTTATGACGATATGGTCGCACTTGACCGTGCCGGTGGGCTCAAACCCTTACTGGAGGCCGCACCGTGAGTGCTGGCGAAAAACAAGGCGCAGAAAAGGATCGTGTTGCGGAATTTACCGAATTTCGCCAACGCATGAATCAACGCATTCTTGGTCACGATAATCAGGTGGTAAAGCGTTTTTTCGCGCTCGATACCCAGACATACAAAGACGGTGCGCTGGATCTAAAAACCAAAGAGTTGCTTGGCTTGGTCGCTTCCATGGTGTTGCGTTGCGATGACTGCATCAGTTACCACATAGCCCAGTGTAAAGAAGCCGGCGTTAATCGCGACGAATTGTTCGAGACCTTCAGCGTAGCCTTGGTGGTCGGTGGTTCGATCGTTATCCCGCATTTGCGGCGTGCCGTGGATTTTCTGGACCAACTGGAAGGCGAGGGTATCCACGCGCAAGCCAAGCCCGATCATCAGCACACCATTTGATTAGCGGGTTCGAGGGCCGTCACAAGCCATGAAGTCCTGTTCTATGGCATAATGCGACCCCTCGCGCGACTCTAACGCGCTGTTTTTGAAGTAGTTTATGACACAAACAATTGCAGTCATTCGCGGCGACGGTATTGGCCCGGAAATTATGGATGCGACCCTTCATGTGCTTGACGCCATGAATTTGGGCCTGACTTATGAAGTTGTTGAAGCTGGACTGGCCGCGCTGGAAAAACATGGCGAGTTGTTGCCCGCCAGCACGATAGACGCAATCCAGCGTCATCGCATTGCACTGAAAAGCCCTTTAACGACGCCGGTTGGAGAGGGCTTTTCTTCGATCAACGTTGAATTACGCAAGCGCTTCGATTTGTACGCCAATGTGCGGCCAGCAATAAGTTTCCCTAATACAAAATCACGCTATCAAAATATTGATTTGATTACCGTGCGTGAAAATACCGAAGGTGCCTATATTGGTGAAGGTCAGGCCGTCACTGCCGATGGCGAAACCGCAACGCTGACACAGCGCGTCACCCGTAAGGGCTCCGAGCGCATCGTCCGTTATGCATTTGATCTTGCGCGTAAAGTCGGACGAAAAAAAGTCACGATTTTGCATAAAGCCAACATCCTGAAATCGACATCAGGACTGTTCCTCAAAACGGCTCGCAATGTGGCACTGCAATATCCCGATATTCAATGCAATGAAATGATTATTGATAACGCCTGCATGCAATTGGTGATGAAGCCGGAACAATTTGATGTACTGGTGACCACCAATTTATTTGGCGACATCATTTCCGATTTATGCGCAGGTCTCGTCGGCGGTCTTGGTTTGGCTCCGGGCGCAAACATCGGTACCGAAGCGGCCATCTTTGAAGCGGTACATGGTTCGGCACCGGACATCGCTGGCAAAGGCATCGCCAATCCTTGCGCGCTTTTATTGGGTGCAGCACAGATGCTCGATCATCTGGGGCTGTCGGAACGCGGCAACGCACTTCGTAAAGCGATTCGCGACGCCATGGATGCAAAAGATTCCCTGACCCCAGATTTGGGTGGAGAAGGCAACACCATGAGTTTCGCCAAGGCAATTGCGGCTCGCGTCACTGCATAAATATCTATTCGCTGTTATATAAAAAACGGAGCCGACGGCTCCGTTTTTTTGCTGCGGAAATCAATATTTAATCGCGTAATTTTGACAATAAACGCAGCATTTCCAAATACAGCCAAACCAGGGTCACGACCAAACCAAAACCGGCATACCACTCCATATATTTTGGAGCGCCTTGTTCTGCGCCTTCTTCGATAAAATCAAAATCCAGTACTAGGTTTAGTGATGCCACCACAACCACTACGGCGCTGAAACCTATGCCGAGCCAGCCGCTGTTATGGATGAAACCGATCGAATGGCCGAAAAAGCCCATCACAAAATTGATCAGATAAAGAATGAAAATACCACCAGTCGCAGCAACAACGCCCAATTTGAAGTTTTCGGTTACCTTGATCAAGCCGGAGCGGTAGGCCATCAATAACGCACCCAGTGTTCCGAAAGTCAGCACCACCGCTTGCAAGACGATGCCGGGATATTGAGATTCATAAAAAGCCGAAATACCACCGAGGAATAAACCTTCCAAGCCTGCGTAAAGCGGTGCGGTGATTGGGGCCCAAGTTTTTTTAAACACCGTGATCAAAGCAACAATGAAACCACCAATGCCGCCACCGATAGTCAGAGGCAAAGCCGACGCCATGCCATCGAGGCTCTGTGCCTTGCTCCACGTATAAAGAGCCGTGATCACGACGATTGCCAGCAACATGGCCGTTTTATTCACGGTGCCATTGATGGTCATTAACTCTGAATTTTGATTAACCAAACCTTCAAAAGTTTTTTGATTTAAAGCTGGATTTCCCGAACGCATAGCGATCTCCTGTGTCAGTAGGTGAATATTAAGCGATTAGGGCTTCGAATGTTCAAAAAGTCAGTGTTACACGACTTTTCTCTGCCTATAATGCGGCGGTAACGCAGCGCGAGACAGGCAATGTGGCAATGGCTCAAACACTGGGTTGCTGGGGAAAAGCCGGTGACAACGTCACCAAAAAATGAATTTCGATTATCCGACGAGGGTATTTATTATTCAAGTTGGATAAGTCAATCGCAGCAGTGGCCTGAGCTGTTGTCCTGGGAATGGGTTAGGGAATTTGGTATGAGTGTTCATCAAGCGATGTATCCCGATCCATGGTTTGGCGATTATATGAAAGCCGAATGGTTTTTTACTGTCGAACATAGCCAAGGGCCGCAACGCTTCTTTTTTGATATCGATTATTTTTCGATAGAATCATTACCGACAATCTTGCCAGAAAAGCTGGCAGGCTTTGACCGGTTGGCGCTAGAGCAAGGCTGGAAAGAATATCGTGCCGGTCCGCGCAATTTTGAAGGCGAAGGCCAGTGGTTGGCGTGGAAGCAAGAAGGTTTTATCTGGCGAATATTGTAGGGGCGCTGGTTGATGCGCCCTGTTTCAGATTGTCGCAGGCTTTGGGCGCAGCAAGCAGGCGCCCCTACGACACTAGCTGGTTTTCCAATTGCCAAAAATGATCGAGCACCGCCACTTTCCCCTTGCCCGGTTTATAAGCATGAATCAGCGCGCCATGAACGTAATCAGTCGCGGCTGCACAGGCTTGCGGCAGATTTTTGCCAAGACAAATATTGGCAGCAATGGCCGAAGCCAAAGTACACCCCGTGCCATGACCTTGGATCTTCAATTTTTTGTGGATGAATTCCGCGAATAACTCGCCGTCGTCGTAGCGATCGGTCATGGTTTTATCCGGTAGGTGACCGCCTTTCAATAACACGGCATGCGCACCCATCGACAATAATTCAACGGTCGCGGCATCGGCCGCATCGGCATTTTTAATTTTATGGCCGAGGAGTAATTCGGCTTCCGGAATATTGGGCGTAATAATACTGGCCATTGGTAGCAGGTATTCACGCAGGGCTTTTAGCGCCGAGGCTTCCAGTAAAGTGGCGCCACTGCTGGCCACCATCACGGGGTCAAGCACGATATTTTTTACTTTATGTTTTTGCAGGGATTCTGCCACCGCTTTAATAACGCGGGTATTGGCCAGCATGCCAATTTTGACAGCGCCTATTCTGAAATCACTAAAACAGGCATCGAGTTGTGCGTGCAAAAATTTTATTGAAGGTACTTCGACGGCCGATACTTTCCGGGTGTTTTGTGCGGTTAAAGCAGCGATCGCGGACAGCCCATGCACACCATGTGCAGCAAAGGTTTTCAAGTCGGCTTGAATGCCGGCACCACCGCCGGAATCGGAACCGGCAATGGTAAGGGCGCATAGATTTGTTTTCATTTTGAAATCCATAGGGTGCGCTCAAGCGCACCGAGGCTTTGCGAGTTTTTGAACAAGGTGCGCTTGAGCGTACCCTATGTTTTTCTACAAAACTTCAGAAGCATGATCTGCCAGACGTGAACGCTCACCACGACGCAGCGTGATATGCGCGCTGTGTGCCCAGTTCTTGAATCGGTCCACCGCGTAAGTCAAACCGGAGGTGGTTTCGGTCAAATACGGTGTATCGATTTGTTCGACATTACCCATGCAGATAATTTTCGTGCCGGGACCGGCGCGCGTAATTAAGGTTTTCATCTGTTTCGGGGTGAGATTCTGCGCTTCATCGACAATCACCCAGCGATTCAGGAACGTGCGTCCACGCATAAAATTCATCGAGCGAATTTTAATGCGGCTGGCAAGTAAATCGTTAGTTGCACCGCGACCCCAAGTGCCGTGATCAGCCGTGTGGGTAAGCACTTCCAGATTGTCCGTCAATGCACCCATCCACGGCGTCATTTTTTCTTCTTCGGTGCCCGGTAAAAAACCGATGTCTTCGCCAACACTTACGGTAGCGCGCGTCATGATGATCTCGCGGTAACGCTGGCTGTCCATGGTTTGCGCCAAACCTGCTGCGAGTGCTAATAAAGTTTTACCGGTACCTGCGGTGCCGAGCAGGGTGACAAAATCAATGTCCGGGTCCATCAGTGCATTAAAGGCAAAATTCTGCTCGCGGTTACGTGCGTTAATGCCCCAGACCTGATGCTGGGTTGAGCGGAAGTCATCGACAATTTGCAAGACAACACGGTCTTCTTCTAGGCGAGCGACCTTCATTTCAACTTCGTCGCTACCGGGCAAGTAAAGAAACTGATTCGCAAACCAGCCATCGTCGGCAGTGCGTTTGACTTCGTAATAAGTCCGGCCTTTTTCAGTCCATGACCTTAGATTGCCTTCGTGTTTTTCCCAGAAATCGGCGGCTAATTCGGTCGCACCGGTAAAAAGCAAATTAAAATCATCGAGTGCGCGGTCGTTTTCATAATCCTCAGCATCAACGCTGCATATCGAGGCTTTGATGCGCAGATTGATGTCTTTGGAAACCAGCACGACCGGCACGCCCGGATTGTCTTCGCGCAATTGCAGAATCGCACCCAGAATCAAATTGTCCGGCATGACCGTACCAAAGCGCTTGCCGGTTTCAACCGGTTTTAACTGAAATAATAATTTGCCGATACTGTCTTCGCCGCGCAGATTTAAACTTTTTGGCTGTGCCAGCGAAACACCATTTTCAACATTGTTGCTGCCATGTGCCTCGATCAAGTCATTCAGAAAACGGCTGACCTGGCGAGCATTGCGACTTGCTTCAGAGTGACCTTTTTTACCGTTGTCCAGTTCTTCCAGCACCATCATGGGAATAAACACATCGTGTTCTTTGAATTTGAACAGCGCAGTCGGGTCGTGCATCAGCACGTTGGTATCAAGCACATAGATTCGCTTGCTTCGGGTCATAGTCGCCTCGGATTAAAACCAAACAGCAGAAAGCCACCGACAGCTGCTTGAGGCAGCGTCGTGGAATGGGAAAAGTAGGAGTTATGCACCGGGAATTAGCAGTGTCGCGGTGTAATGAAAGCAGCTGATAAAAACAGCTCAGCGGTCAGATATGAAGCACTCAGCACAGAACGTCGTTCGGGCATTCAACTCTCCTTCAAAAAATTAAAACTTCATGGGATCCATGATGGCATCCAGATTCAAGGCATCGCAAAATTCGAGAAAATCATCGCGCAGAGCGGCAATATGGGTGTCGGCAGGAACACCGATGGTTAATTGCGCGGTAAACATTTCGGCACCGGTTTGCATCGCGCGATAACGCGAGCTATGCATATTTTCGATCGTGATGCCCTGGCGATCAAAAAAGTCCGCCAGATTAAACAAGATACTCGGCTTGTCGGCCGCGACTACCTCCACGATGTAGGGCAATAAATTGGATTGCAAGGTTTTTGGACCGGTGCGGTACCAAACCAGCTTAATGCCTTCTTCGCGCTCGAGCTTGGTCATTTGCGCTTCGAGTTTGGCAATGGCGTCCCAAGAACCAACGGCCAAGGCGGTTACTGAGACGTCGCGGCCGACCGTGGTCAGGTGGGCATCGACCATATTGCAGCCCGATTCGGAAATGCGACGCGTGACCATTAGCAATGGCGATTGCGGATGCGTGGTGTAGGCGCTAATCAGCAGATGATTTTCGTTGGCGGTGGGGCGTGGTGTGGGGTCAGCAGTCAATGCAGGTGTCCGGATGCGTCGCATGAGTTACAGGCGGCTAGAAAGATGACTCAGCATACTGTCCGAATGTTACTGGCTGCAAGTTATTAATTAGCCCACCAAATTTCTACGCAAATCGCTACAATATCGGTTCCCATAATCATGAGGCCGCCATGCAGCTATCTGGCAGCTTGACCGCACTAATTACTCCCTTTGATGCGTCTGGTGCCATCGATTTCACTGCCTGGCAGCGTTTGGTCGAATGGCAAATAAAATCCGGTATTGACGCCATTATCGTCGCAGGCTCGACCGGTGAGGCCGCAGCACTCACCGACGATGAATACAGCGCGTTAATTCGCAGCGCGGTGAAGCAAGTCGCCGGGCGCATTCCTGTGCTTGCCGGCACTGGGCAGTCCAGTACTGCAAAAACTATTGCGCAAACACGCTTGGCGAAAACCAGCGGCGCCGACATCGCGCTCGTGGTGACGCCGCCTTATGTGCGGCCAACGCAGGCGGGCCTAATCGAGCATTATCAAACGGTGGCCGATGAAGGTGGCCTGCCAGTGGTGCTCTACAACGTGCCCGGACGCACCGGTTGCGATATGCAGCCAGAAACCGTGGCGGTTTTATGTATGCACCCGAACATTATTGGCTTGAAAGAGGCGCGCGGTGATGAAGAGCGTTGGAATGCACTGTATCCCCTAGCTTCGGCGCATTTTTCCCTGCTCAGTGGCGATGACCCAAGCTTTGTCCGGGCGATTCGAGGCGGCGCAAGCGGCGTGATTTCGGTGGCTTCCAACGCCGTGCCAGGAACTTTTAGCAAGATATGCCGTCTTTTACAGGCTGGTGAAGTTGCACAAGCTATTGCTCTGGACCGCCAACTGGAGGGCCTGTATGACTTTTTGGGCTGCGAACCTAACCCGATCCCAGTCAAAGCTATTTTGACCCGGCTCGGCTGCGGTATTAGCCTGCGTTTACCCTTACTGCCGCTTTCGGCGGCGTATGGCGAGAACGCAGAAAACATGACAGCGGCCTGTAAAGCGTTAGAATTGCCGCTAGATTGAATATTTAAATTGAAAATAACGGCGTCATGCCATCATTTGTGCCATCAGGAGAAGAACCCAATGATCGTTTCACCTCGCGTCACGCGCTCGCTTATCTGGCTGACATTAGCCGTTGTCATGGTGTCGGCGACGACGGGCTGCGGTTGGCTTAAAAAACGCGTGGGTTATGAAGGCAGCAAGCAAAACAACGCCTTGGAAATCCCGCCAGGCTTGGACGCGCCGAGCACCAATAATGCCTTACTTGTTCCCAATGTAGATGGCACGACAGCACAGGGCGGAGCTTCAGTTGAAACTTTCACCGTTAATGACAGCCTTGAAAGCACTTGGAAGCGTATGGGCCTCGCTTTGAATCGTATCGAAGGCGTAACCGTTATCGGCAGTGCACAAGCACTGGGCAGTTATGATGTGCGTTATCAGGGTTTGAACTATCTAATTCGGGCCGAAACTGCTGGTGAGGCTACACGTATTACTGCATTCACTTCCGAGGGCCCTGCCGCAGCCAATTCACCAGCTTCGCGTTTGCTGGGTTCTTTGAAGTCGCGTTTGAATTGATTTTTAAATGGCGTGAAAAAAAAGCGCCTTCGGGCGCTTTTTTTTGTGGCCGGGGTTTCGTTTCATCGGCGCGTAGCCCCTAGAACCGCAATATTCATCAAGAGGGGTTCGTTTTTTTTTTTGAAAACGCTTCAGAATTTCGCAGATTTTCCCGGGTCGGTGGAGCGAGACCTAGGCGAGGTCATCACCCGCCATCAAACTGAATTAATGAATACACCGCCAATCCACTTTGGCGGCATTTCTCGGTGCCACCCAGTTCGGGTAGATCAATCACAACTGCTGCTTCGATAACATCTGCACCAAGACGCTGCAGTAATTTTTGACCTGCCAGCAAAGTGCCGCCAGTCGCAATCAGGTCATCGACCAATAAAATCCGGTCGCCTTTCCGGCAGGCATCGGTATGAATTTCCACGTTAGCAGTGCCATATTCCAGTTCGTAATTTTCAGACAGTGTTTGAAAGGGCAGTTTGCCCTGCTTGCGAATCGGTATGAAAGACAAATTCATGGCATGCGCCAGCGCCGCCCCAAAAATGAACCCGCGTGCTTCCATGCCGGCAATGGCATCGAGTTTTTCATTTTGATAACGCTCGACAAAATGCGCGATCAGCTCGGCCCAAAGCACCGGCGTTTGAAACAGCGGTGTGATATCGCGGAATTGCACGCCCGGCTTGGGCCAATGGGGTACCGTGCGAATAACGCTATGCACTGTGTTTTGTAGATTATTCATGCGATTACATCAAGGCCATAAGCGTTATTGAGCCAATGTTGGCACTGCTCCAAGCTGCAATAATTGCCAATGCCGGAATAAATACAATTGGACATTGGAGCGTGGCGGGCTTATTTAAAGCAACTGCTGTTCGTTTTCCAAGCAATATTACTTCAACAATCAACGCTGCAAAAATTCAAGCTTGCCGGTTTTACCGTCCCATTCGGCGGCATCGGCCAGAGGCTCGCTGCGGGTGGTAATCACTGGCCATTCTTTCGCCAACTCAGCATTAAGCGCGATATAGCTTTCCTGTCCTGCGGGGACATCATCTTCCGGGTAGATCGCTTTGGCCGGGCATTCTGGTTCACACAAAGTGCAATCGATGCACTCGTCTGGGTCAATTACCAAGAAATTGGGACCTTCATGAAAGCAATCGACCGGGCAAACTTCCACGCAATCGGTGTATTTGCAGCGGATACAGTTCTCAACAACGACAAATGGCATGGCTTGTATTCCGGTGGTGAGCCGATATTCTGGCCTAAGTGTTTGATTTTAATAAACAGGGCAGCGCAATCGGCAGGTTTTGGTCTGCTTGCATAGCTTGGCGTCGGCACAGCCGGTAGTATAACGGGCTTGTATAGCTTCGCCAAAACGGCGGCCCAGACCGGAAGGATTCCGGTGTCGAGCAATTTTAATGGATGAAACGGCCAACATCACTATTCAACTACAGCATCGCGTGATCCCCCGTGACGCCCATGCTATTTCCCGTAAAGACATCAGTCCCAATGCCCTGCGCGTGCTTTACAAGTTGCGCGAGGGCGGTTTTGACGCCTATCTGGTGGGTGGGGCGGTGCGCGACCTATTAATTGGCGGTCATCCAAAAGACTTTGACGTGGCCACCAGCGCCACCCCTGATCAAGTTCGCAGCCTGTTTCGTAATTGCCGACTGATTGGCCGGCGTTTCCGTCTGGCCCACATTATGTTTGGCCAAGAAATTATCGAGGTCGCGACTTTTCGCGCCAATTCTGATGACGGCAGTGGCGATCGTGAAACCGAAGATGGTGGACGTTTATTGCGTGACAATGTTTACGGCACCATTGAAGACGATGCGGTTCGGCGTGACTTTACCGCGAACGCTTTGTATTACACCGTCGATGATTTTTCGGTGCGCGATTATGTTGGCGGTTTTGAAGACGTTAATGCCCGGGTTCTGAAATTAATTGGCGATCCGGATTCGCGTTATCGCGAAGACCCGGTCCGCATGCTGCGTGCGATTCGTTTGGCAGCGAAATTAAATTTCCGTATTGACCAATCTGCTGCCGAGCCGATTTCGCGCCTGGCAAGTCTTGTCAGTGACGCCCCACCGGCGCGTTTGTTTGATGAATGTTTGAAAATGTTTTTATCGGGCCATGCTGAAAAAAGTTTTCTCGGTCTTGAAAGTCATGGACTGTTGAATGTGTTGTTTCCGGAAACCGCAAAAGCGCTGAACACCAATAGCAGCGGGGCTTTGCGCACGATGGTGCTGCAGGCGCTGCGCAATACCGACGAGCGCATTGCCGAAGCTAAACCGGTAACGCCGGCGTTCTTGTTTGCTGCTTTGCTATGGCCTGCGTATTGCCGTGAATTGGCGATACTGCAAAAAGCCGGTGTCGATGCGACCGTCGCACAGCAACGTGCTGCCGATCGCGTGACCTTGCATCAAGCCGAGCGCATTGCCTTGCCGCGTCGTTTTTCATTGCCGATGCAGGAGATTTGGTTATTGCAATCACGCTTTTCGCAGCGCGTTCGTAAACGGGTATTTCGCTTGTTATCACACCCGCGTTTTCGTGCCGCGTTCGATTTTCTCGAATTACGTTTAAGCGGAACACCCGAAGTGGCTGAAGATGTTGCGTTCTGGCGTGAAGCCCAGATTCAAAGTCCGGAAGCCCTTTCCTCGCGCTTGGACTCAAGAAGAACATTGCATAGCTCCGAGCCAGGTGATCTTTCGGCAGCACCCAAAAAACGTCGCCGTCGCAAGCCACGGTCGGCTTCAGTGGAAGCGAGCCCATGAACACTGACCCCCGACGCGTATTTATTGGTCTGGGTGGCAATCTGGGCGAAGTGGAAATCACGCTCATGGAAGCCTTATTTGCGCTCGATGAAATTCCGCAGACCACGTTGCGTCGCCAATCGAGTATTTATCGTACACCGGCCTGGGGCAACACCGATCAAGCCGATTTTCTCAATTGCGTAGCTGAATTACAGACGCGTTTAAGTCCGCCGATATTGCTTCAAAAATGCTTGGAAATTGAAGAGCGCTTTGGCCGTATTCGCCAGCAGGAAGAACGCTGGCAGCCACGTACTCTGGATCTGGATATTTTGTTATTTGGCGACGATATTATTCGGGAACCTAATTTGCATATTCCACATCCGCATATGCACGAGCGCGCTTTCGTATTGGTACCAATGGCCGAATTGGTAAACGATTTGGAAATTCCGGGGCAGGGCAGTTTGCAATATTGTCTGTCAAAGCTCGACATTTCCAATATTAAAATTTTAGAGTAGCGCAGCCCGGAACGCTGCAATTAAGAGAGCATTTATGTACGCAGATCAACCCAAGCCAGCGCGACGACCTCAACTCACCGTGCCGAAACTGCGCGAGATGAAAACGGCAGGCGAAAAAATTGTAGCGATAACCGCTTATGACGCCAGCTTTGCACGCGCAATTGATGCGGCAGGTTTGGACGTTATTTTAGTGGGCGATTCTCTAGGCATGGTGATGCAAGGCAAAGCCAGCACGGTACCGGTCACGGTCGACGACATTGTCTATCACACCGCTTGTGTTGCCCGTGGTTTACGCACGGCCTTATTAATTGCTGATATGCCATTTCAAAGTTTTGCAACACCCGAGCGTGCACTTGATGCTGCCACCTTGCTGGTTGCTGAAGGCGGTGCAAGCATGGTGAAGCTGGAAGGCGCAGGTTTTGTGCTTGATAGCATTTCTTTCTTATCGGAACGCGATATTCCAGTGTGTGCGCACCTTGGTTTGACGCCGCAATCGGTCATGAAGCTCGGTGGTTATCGTGTACAAGGTCGTGACGGCGACGCCGCAAAAAAAATGCTTGCCGATGCAAAAGCCGTTGAAGCCGCCGGTGCCGATTGTCTGGTACTGGAATGTGTACCCACCGGTTTGGCCGAAGAAATTACCCACAGCATTAAAATTCCCACCATAGGCATTGGCGCCGGCCCGCATTGCGACGGCCAAATTCTGGTCTTGCACGATATGCTGGGCATGAATAGCGGTCATCGTCGTCCGCGTTTCGTTAAAGATTTCATGGCGGAAGCCGGTAATATTCAAGCTGCATTTGAAGCGTATGCAAAAGCCGTACGACAATCAACATTCCCAACTGCCGAACATAGCTACGAATGAAAACATTTAACTCTGTTGCGGCACTGCGTATCCAAATTGCTGATTGGAAAAAAGCCGGTTTGCGTATTGGCTTCGTACCGACCATGGGGAATTTGCATGCAGGCCATTTTGCTTTGGTTGAATTAGCCAAGCAGCATAGTGACAAAGTGGTTGCCAGTATCTTCGTGAACCCTACCCAGTTCGGGCCCAATGAGGATTACGCGCATTATCCACGCACTCCCGACAATGACATTAACGGGCTTGCCGGCAAAGGCTGCGATGCTTTGTTATTGCCAACGGTAGAAGAGATGTATCCATTCGGCACCATGGGTTGCGTGCAAATGCATGTGCCGGGCATTACCGATATTTTATGTGGCATGCATCGCCCCGGTCATTTCAACGGCGTTGCGCAAGTAGTCGCACGCTTGTTTAATATGGTGCAAGCCGATGTCGCCGTGTTTGGTCGCAAGGACTATCAGCAACTGCAAGTGATTCGCTATATGGGCACGGAAATGAGTTTTCCGACCCGCATAATTCCCGCGCCAACACTGCGTGAAGCTGATGGTCTGGCGATGAGCTCGCGTAATCAATATTTACAGGGTGATGAACGCCAAACGGCGACATTTATTTATCAGACCTTAAATTTCATGAAAGACCAGGCTTCACTTGGCATGCCAATTCACGGCATTGAAGCCGAAGCCAAGCAGCGTTTGGAAATGATGGGCTTTGTTGTGGATTACGCCGAAATTCGTCGCAGCGATTTATCGCGCGCGATCGAGACTAATGAAAAAAATCTACTGGCCCTGATTGCTGCCAGACTGGGTCGTACCCGTTTGATTGACAATATCGAATTTGGTTTTACATGAGTTCAAAGGATAAAAGTGCCGCATGGGACGCCGTGCTTGCACACGGCAAGCGCCTGAAAGCGTTTCATTTGCGCGATGTGAGTCAAGACATCACGCGAAGTGAAGAATTATCAGTCAAGCTTGGACCATTGCATGCCAGCTTTGCCCGTCAACGCCTGGATGATCAGGCACTGTCTGCTTTGTTTGATTTGGCAGAAGCTTCGTCGCTTACCAACGTTATTACAGACATGTTTAATGGCAAACACGTCAATCAATCCGAACAGCGCGCAGCTTTGCATACCGCACTGCGTAGCAATTTGGTCGATAGTGCCGACAGTGAAGCTGCGCATGCGCTTGCCGTGGAATCACACATACAGATGGCGAGCTTAATACGACAGCTGGAAGCCAGCGATGTGACCGATATTATTAATATCGGTATTGGTGGTTCTGATCTTGGGCCACGTTTGGGTGTGGACGCGTTGCGTGATTTTCATACTGGCCGTTTTCGCATTCATTTTATTAGCAATGTTGATGGTAGTAATGCGCAACATGTTCTGAACGCGCTTGACCCCAAAAAAACGGCCGCGATTCTGGTTTCTAAAACCTTCGGAACTCAAGAAACCTTATTGAACGGAAATATTGTCAAAGACTGGCTGCAAAATGATTCCCGCCTATACGCAGTCAGCGCCAATATTGAAAAGGCGAATGCTTTTGGCGTTAGTTCCAAAAATATTTTGCCGATGTGGGATTGGGTCGGCGGTCGCTATTCGCTTTGGTCCTGCGTTGGTTTTTCTTTGGCCTTGGCGATGGGCTTGCCGAAGTTTCAAGAAATGCTTAATGGTGCCGCTGAAATGGATGCGCATTTTTTGAATGCACCCATCAAAGAAAATTTACCGGTTTGGCATGCTTTGATGGCAATCTGGAACCGAAATGCGATGGGTTTATCAACCCAAGCCGTTGTACCTTACGACGAGCGTTTGGGTTTTTTGCCGTCGTATTTGCAACAGTTGGTAATGGAAAGTTTGGGTAAATCCGTCGGTCCCGACAATAAAGCTGTTGAGCACGCAACGGTTCCGGTTATTTGGGGTGGCACCGGCAGTTCAACGCAGCATAGTTTTTTTCAAGCTCTACATCAAGGCACCGATGTTGTCCCGATGGATTTCATCGGCGTCATCAAACCTGCTCATTCTTACATGGAAAATCATCAAGCCTTGTTGGCCAATTTATTTGCACAAACCGAAGCACTGGCAAACGGTTCACAGGGTAATGAACTGCAAAAAAATTATCCCGGTAATAGACCCTCCAGTTTATTTTTTCTGGATGAATTGAATCCGCATAGTTTCGGTATGCTGCTGGCCTTTTACGAGCACAGCGTTTATGTGCAGTCGGTCATTTGGGGTGTGAATGCCTTTGACCAGTGGGGCGTCGAACTAGGTAAAAAACTGGCGACAGGACTATTGCCGGCGTTTACCGATAAGAATCTGCAAGCAGGCGATGCCATCACGCAATCACTACTCAAATCGATCAGGTAGGGGCGCCTGCTTGCTGCGCCCAAACTCTGCGACAATGCTGACGCAGGGCGCGGCAAGCAGGCGCCCCTAAGGTAAATGTTAGCAATAGCAGTTTAAATTACGCGTACACTCTTCACTGTTTTGTTTTTGCACCCTCAAGAGGATATTGCCATGCGCTTATGTCGGTTTATTTCAGCATTTATGTTGGTCGCCATGCTTTCAGGTTGCGGCTACAACAAAATTCAAACCAATGATGAATCAGTAAAGGCTCAATGGTCGGAAGTCTTGAATCAATATCAACGTCGCGCCGATCTGGTGCCGAATCTGGTCAATACCGTTAAAGGCTACGCCTCGCAGGAAGAACGCGTACTGACCGAAGTCACCAATGCGCGTGCACGTGTCGGCAGCGTCAGTATTACCGCGGAGCAAGCATCTGACCCGGTTAAACTGGCCGAGTTTCAAAAGGCGCAAGGCGACTTGTCCGGCGCGCTGTCACGTTTGCTGGTGGTGTCTGAAAATTATCCCGATTTGAAATCGAACCAGAATTTCCTTGAACTGCAATCGCAATTGGAAGGCACGGAAAACCGTATTACGGTGGCACGTAATCGTTATATTCAAAGCGTGCAGGATTACAACGGGCATATTCGCCAATTTCCGACCAATTTGACGGCAAAAATTTTTGGTTATGATGTAAAACCGAATTTCACTGTTGAAAACGAAGCCGCGATTTCCAAACCGCCAGTGGTCGAATTTGAACCCGCTAAACCAGCACCGGCACCAGCGAAATAATTGACTGATGCACCGTGTTCTTCAATTTGCTGCTTCACTGGCCTTATATGTGCTGCTGATAACGCCGATTTCAGCACAGGATGTTCCTGTGCCCTTGTTAAAGCAGCATGTGACCGATCAAACCGGCACACTGAACGCAACACAAGTTAGCGAGCTTGAAGCCCAGTTGGTTGCGCTGGAACAACGCAAAGGTAGCCAAGTTGCAGTTTTGATAATCCAAACAACCGGCAATCAGGCCTTGGAAAGTTACTCACTTGCGGTTGCCGAAAAAAATAAACTTGGCCGCAGTAAAACCGACGATGGCCTGTTGTTGCTGATCGCAAAAGAGGATCGCAAAGCCCGTATTGAAGTTGGCTATGGCCTCGAGGGTGCAGTGACCGATGCATTGGCAAGCCGAATCATTCGGGAATACCTGACGCCGAAGTTTCGTCAGGGAGATTTTTTTGGCGGCATAAAAGATTCTTTGCAAGCCATCACTAAACTGGTTGACGGCGAAGTATTGCCTGAGCCGATGACGGCTGACCAGGAAAAGTCGCAGCCTGATTTCATATTTGGTGGCGTCGTCGGATTTTTTATTGGTGCTTTCGCCGGCATTTTCAGTTTCATACCGGCATTCCTGAGACGAGTGGGTGCCGCCGTTATTGCCGGATTTTTGGTGACCTTAATTTTTACGATGGGCTTTGCAAGCATTGTTGCTGCTGTTGTGGCTTTTTTTGTCTCCAGCTCGGGCACTGGCCGCTTCAGTTCCGGCCATGGTGGCTGGGGCTCATTTGGAAGCGGTGGTGGCAGTGGAAGTAGCGGCGGCGGCGGTTGGTCTGGTGGCGGCGGTTCTTTCGGAGGCGGTGGCGCCTCGGGAGGCTGGTGATGAAACGCTTACTGCTAAATATTTTTAGTGGCTGGTTTCGATTGTCTGGCTGGTTTCCAGCAACAACACTGACGAGGATTCGCGATGTTATCGCCGAAGGTGAGCGTCATCACGCCGGTGAAATTTGCTTTGCCGTGGAAGCTCGCTACTCGTTCTTGTCGGTATTGAATGGATTGCAAACACGCCAACGCGCCAATCAGGTTTTTTCGATGCTGCGGGTCTGGGATACGCAAGATAACAGTGGCGTACTGCTGTATTTGCATCTGGCCGAACGTCGCGTTGAATTGGTAGCCGATCGCGGCATCGCGGACCGTGTCGATACTGAGCAATGGCAAAGTATTTGTGCCGAATTTACTAAGGATATTGCAAACGGACCGGCTGATGTCGCGGTGCTGACGTGCATCGCCAAAATCAATGCGCTGCTCAGCCTGCATTTCCCAGCCGATAACGATAATCCGCAAGAGCTGTCGAATGATCCGATGATTTTGTAGTCAATGTTGGTGCGCTAAGGCAGCACCCTATGAATTTGTCCGGTAATTGAAACCTTTACGCTTCCATTGCAGGCAAGCTATCCTCCGTCAACGACAACGACGCAGGGCGCATCAATGGCCGACGACAGTTCTAAGCAGTGGGCCAAAGTTGCCGCATTGTTTGACCGCTTGCTTGAACTCACGCCTGTCGCTAGGGAAGAGCAATTGAAACGCAGTGATGCCAGCCCCGCCATAAAGCAACAAGTACAGCAGATGCTGTCGGCGCTTGAAAACGATCCGGACTTTCTTGAGCAATCGGGCCGTCAGGCACAGGATGCCGTCACATCCGAATACAGTTCCTTGGCAGCAGGCGCGAAAGTCGGTGCGTTTATTATTGAACGTTTGGTCGGACGCGGCGGCATGGGCGAGGTCTATCTGGCACATCGAACCGATGCCGATTTTTCGCAGAAAGTCGCACTGAAATTGATTCGACCCGAAGCTGTGGGGCGATTGGGACATTTTGAAAATGAGCGTCGAATTCTTGCAGGTCTTGAACACCCCGGCATTGCCAGATTGATTGATGGTGGAATGACGCCGGATGGTCGTCCTTACATGGCGATGGAGTTTGTTGAAGGTCGCGACCTGATCAGTTATGCGAAAGAGTCGAATTTAAATCTCGACAAGCGCATGCAATTGTTTCAACAAATTTGCGAAGCCGTCGATTTTGCGCATCGTAATCTGGTAGTGCATCGCGATTTGAAACCCGCGAATATTCTTGTGGATGCCGAAGGGCATGCGCGTTTGCTTGATTTCGGAATCGCCAGATTGGCCGATGATAGTGGCGCGACAATGACACAGGCCATGCTGACACCCGAATATGCCGCACCGGAACAACTTGCCGGTGGCGCCATCACTACCGCGACCGATGTGTTTGCACTGGGTGTGGTCTTGTATGAATTGCTGGTGGGTGTGCGGCCCTGGAATTTGTCAGGCTCGGCATTGCCGGCAAGTCTTAAACGCAGATTCGATGCTGACCCAGCGCTGCCAAGTAAAGCCAGCGCGACTGTCGATTCCATTCCGGCAAAACAATTGCAGGGCGATCTGGATGCCATCGTCATGAAAGCCTTGCGGCAGGAACCGGGCAAACGCTACCAAAGTGCTGCCGATTTATGGGCCGACATCAAACGCCATTTGCGCCGCGAACCTGTGCTCGCCCGAGGTGATGCACGTGGCTATCGCATTCGACGTTTCATCAGTCGCCACAAGGTAGGTGTGGCGGCAGCGGCGTCTGTGTTTCTGGCCTTGTCGGTCGGTCTTGGCGGCGTGTTGTGGCAATCACATAAAACCGCGCTGGAAAGGGATCAGGTATTGGCAGAAATGCGCCGCGCCGAAGCGGTCAAGAATTATTTATTGCTGATGTTCCGAACTGCCGGTGAAAATCAGGGCAATGAATCGATCACGGCAAAACAAGTGCTGGATCAAAGCGCGCTGCATTTATCAAAACAATATCGCGACCAGCCACAAACACATGCCGAAATTGTTCAAGCGCTGGGCGCCTTGTATTTGAACATGCATGATTATGACGGCGTGATGCCTTTGCTGACCAATTATTTGAAAGCCGACAACATCACTCCGCAATCGCGCGCGGAAGTCTCCGTTTTGCTTTCGGATGCCGAGCTGGCACGCGGCAATGTACCGGCTGCAAGAAAACTGCTCGACAGCGCGCAAGCATTTTGGCAACAGGATCAGAATCAATATCGTACTTCCTTGCTCAATAGCCGCACCTTGCAGGCACGTATTGAAAAGCTGGAGCAGGGCTTGCCTCTCTCCATCCGCACGCTGCAACAAGCCCTACTCGAATATGATGCTTACTTCGGTCGCAACACGGCCGATACGGCGCAAGTACTCAATAGTTTAGGCATTGCCTATCAAGAAAATGGTGACATCGACAAAGCCGACGCTGCGTTCCGCGACAGTTGGGCCGTGTATGAAAAACTGGACGACACCACCAGCGCTGCTGCGTTGCTGATATTAGGCAATTGGGCCACGGTAGCCTATCGCAAGAATGATTTTAAACGTGCCGAACAACTGTTGCTGAAGGCGACAAAGCTGCGGCACGATCTGTATGGGCCCTCTGCTGCATTGGCCTCGATGCTGGGTAATTTGGGCAAAGCCATGCTGAAAAGCAATAACCCAAAGCAGGCATTGGTGCAGTTGGAAAAGGCCTTGCCGATGTCACGACAACATACCGGCGATCACAGCGTGTTGACGGTTTTCATATTGCAAAGCCTGACCGAAACGCATGTGAAGCTAGGTGAGCTGAAACGGGCGAATGAGTTGCTGCTAGAAACAAAAAATGCCGCACGTGCCAATTCCGGTGAGGACCAGGCCCTGTATGCCTTAAGTTTGGGAGTAGAAGCACGCTTGCGGATCGCCGAGGGGCGCATCGATGAAGCAAAAAAACTGGTCGATTCAGTGGAGGCAAAACTGACAACATTGGGCCCTGCCGGTGCACCGTATTTACCTAGCGTAGCGGTGTTGCGAACGGAGTTGAGCGCTTCACGGTAGGAGCGAGCTCTGCTCGCGAAAAACTTGCGACGAGGCATTTCGCGAGCAGAGCTCGCTCCTACGTCGGATTATTCCCCAGCTTTTTTGGCGCCTGACTGTCTTGCATCAGTCGCCCGCAAGCGGCCTCCTACGCGGTGGGGGACATCTCAACGTAGAGCCAGGCTTTGGCTTTCAACCAATCACGTCGCACGGTGCGGTCGCTGATGCCGAGTGCTTGGGCGGTTTCTTCTTCGTTGTAACCGGCAAAAAAACGACACTCGACCACTTGTGCCAGTCGCGGGTCCATGGCTTGCAAGCGTGACAGGGCTTCATCGACAAGAATCACTTCATCATCTGAACCGGCGGGTACGCGTTCTGCCGCCGACATCGTATCGGGTGTCATTCCGCCACCACGTTTCTCGGCGTAATGCTCACGGGCGGAATCCACCAATACTTGCCGCATGGCAATCGCAGCGGCGCGCAGAAAATGTTGGCGATCGTTCCAGCCATCAACCTTATGCAGCTTTAGCCAGGTTTCATTGATCAAAGCGGTGGTTTGCAAAGTAGGGGCATTGCCCAGCCGCCAGCGTTCCAGGCTCGCGACCTTTTTAAGCTCGGCATAGAGCTCCTGCACGAGTGTGCTGGAGGATTGTTTCGCTAGGGGATCCATATCTGCCATGGCCGGAGTTTAGCAAATCTGATGCGAATTCCCGTTGCAATGTCCGGATTCTTTTCGGTTCCCCGATAAGGCTGGCAATGGGCCAAATTTCCCTGTGCCGGAGATTCAACATGAGTTCGACAAATCGTAAGAAACGCCGCAGAAACGCGCTGTACGCCTTTATGGCGCTGGCGCTGGGCTCACCTGCAGCACAAGCCGATGTGTTCGACGATGCCTGGTCCTGCGCCGTTGCAATCAAAGAGGGAACGGTCGATACAGCCGTCATCGGTGCAAAGGCTCTGAAGTTCATTGCGACCAAACCCGATTGCGTATCGAAACTGGGTACCCCGGCAACAGCAGCACCGATTGGTGTTGTAGTCGGTCTGACCGTTATTGATGTGTTGCCGAAATCGCAGCCCAGTTGCGGCTCAAAACTTTACAGTACTGCTGCAAAACCCATCGCCTTGGCACTTGATGCAACACTGGGCGAGTTAGGTGTATTGCCTGACGACGCAAAAGCGATGCTGGTGAAAGTTGCTTCTGATGATGCGGCTGCGATGTTGCTAGCTGAAATTCCCGGCATGGATTTTATCGCGGGTTCGTTGACTTGCGGTTGCGATTTGGTCGATGCCGGCCTCAATACTGAAACGATCGAGAAGGTGCTGAATATCACCGACAACATTGGCGATAAATGTGGTGGCCCGGTCTGGGATGCTGCAAAGGAAGCTGCCGGCGCCGTGGTGAATTTTGCCGGTGATGCCGCCGAAGAAGGTGTCCGCCAGGTTTCTAATCTGGGTGACGCCCTTGCCGGGCAAACCAAGCATATGCCTTATCTTAACTATTACGATCAATACTGGGCACCGGAAGTGGAGTGGTATGCCACCCATGAATTCAACAATCCGAATGCCTGGCATGGCGGAAAAGCTTGGCAAGAGGTGTGGGGTTCTTGTGTCAGTTATTTTGATAAGCATACCCAGGCAGAAGATACCGCTCAATTCACCTGTGACAATATGCGTTCAGGCGGCCGTTTGTTTCCGAAAAAATATTTCGGCCATGAAATGTTTCACCGCGTTTTCGAGTTTGAAGCATCGGTACTCGTCAATGCCGAACGCGAAAAAGCCTATGCGCAATTTACCGATATAAAGTCAGGTAGCTTGCCAAAAGACATTACCGACGGCACGTGTTATGCCGATAAAGCTATCAGTCTGCATCCATTGTTACCAGCGATGAGAAAAAAGGCTATTGACGCCGTGTTTGGTATTCCGAAAAAAGAAAAAAACCATAATGGCCTTAAAGTGCTGCCTAACTCACCGCCTGCACTTTGGGCAA
>Ga0209181_10000445_pt1 | contig 76633 bp, 88 predicted proteins | sample MAT05_FD_187208 | JGI IMG/M metagenome (GOLD analysis project Ga0209181, IMG submission 187208) | Freshwater microbial communities from Lake Fryxell liftoff mats and glacier meltwater in Antarctica - MAT-05 (SPAdes) (version 2) | ecosystem: Environmental > Aquatic > Freshwater > Ice > Liftoff... | reverse complement strand
GATCGCCTCGCTCCGCCGCTTCAAGGACGACGTGCCCGAGGTCCGCGCCGGCCTCGAGTGCGGCATCACCATCGAGGGGTCGAGCGACGTCAAGGCGGGCGATATCGTCGAGACGTTCGAGGTCGAAAGCAGAGAGCGTACGCTGTAGCCGCAGCGCGGCCGAGGCTAAGCGGAAATTTGCGAAGCGAATTTCCGCTTAGTCGCGGACTCGCGCCAGACCGTCCGGCGGGTCGGCGCTTGTCCGCCGATCCCGTCCGACGGCGCCGCTTTGCCGCGACGCACTTCAGCCTTTGAAGACCGTCTCCCGGTGGAAGCGTAGGAACTGCGGATGCGGCCGGGCTGCTGCTTCAGTTGGCAGCCATAGTTTCCTGCCGGGTTCAATCAGCGCCCTGCTTACGTCGGGGAGCAGTGACCCAGCCGTAAGCACCGTAAAGTCGTCAGCCACAGAGATTAAGCCTCGATCGAACATCCAGTGAGCTGTCCCGCTGAGAGCGAGCCCATTGCGAATCGAGTCCGGCCCCGACATTTCGACTGGACGGATATGCGCAGCCTCGACCTCGGGGCGGCCGCCGCCATTGATCAGCCGCAAGCCTGTCACTGCGCAAGTATTGTTGTAGGCGTGACGGACACGTATGCGGAAGGCAGCATCGCGAAAGGGCCGCTGCGTTAGTCGCTCCACTATGGGTCGATCGTCCCACGTTACAGGCTCCTCGGCGAACCCAGGAATGTGATACTCCTCTGATCGCCAGCCGGGCAGCGGGTCGATAACTTGTGCGAAGCCTGCAGCAACAATCGCGTTGAATTCGCCGTCGCCGATGTAACGTACGGCTCGCTGGACAGTACCCATGTTGGTGGAACCATCAACGTTGCGAAGCTTGGCCTCGTAGTGCCTGCCGCCCTCAATCATCGGGACCGGTCGGTCAAACTCGAGATACGAAGTCGTGTCGACATCAGCGTAACTGAGTGCAGGGTTGGCGGGATCGGCCCTTACAGCCACGATTTTCACTGCGGCGAAGTAGTGGCGGGCTCCCGCACCAGGCGCATAATAGATCGCCCAGTCTCCGACCGCGCTGGAGATCGCTTTAAAATAGGGTCCACGTGGGAAGTGATATCGCTGCTCGGGCAGGTCGTCGTAGATCGAGTCGGGCCTGTGCGAAAGGACGAGCTTTCCCATTCGCTAAGCCTATCGCGTCGGCACAGGCACGTCGCCAGAGTAATCGTAGAACCCCCGCCCCGATTTCTTGCCGTACCAGCCGGCCTCGACATATTTCACCAGCAGCGGCGCGGGCCGGTACTTCGGGTCGCCAGTGGCCCCCTGCATCACCCGCATGATGCTGAGCAACGTATCGAGCCCGACGAAATCGGCGAGCGTCAGCGGCCCCATCGGGTGGTTGGCACCGAGTTTCAGCCCGTTGTCGATATCGACCACCGAGCCGACGCCTTCGCCCAGCGCGAAGATCGCCTCGTTCATCATCGGGCAGAGCACGCGGTTGACGATGAACGCGGGCGCGTCGGCGGCCTCGATCGCGGTCTTGCCGAGCCGGGTCACGAAGTCGTGCATCGCCACCTTGGTCGCGTCCGACGTCGCGAGGCCGGGGATGATCTCGACCAGCGTCATCAGCGGCACGGGATTGAAGAAGTGCAGCCCGGTGAACCGCTCGGGCCGGTCGGTCGTACTGGCCAGCCGGGTGATCGAGATCGACGAGGTGTTGGTCGCGAGCAGCGCGTCGGGTTTCAGCTGGCCGGCGAGGCCCGCGAAGATCTTCGCCTTGACCGCCTCGTTCTCGGTCGCCGCCTCGATGACGAGGTCGCAGCCGGCGAAGCGCGCGGTATCGGTGGTGCCGGCGATGCGGGCCAGTGCGGCGTCGGCTTGCGCCTGCGTCACGACCCCCTTGACGACGCCGCGGCCGAGGTTCCTGGCGATCGTCGCCAGCGCCGCATCGACGCGCTCAGCGGCGACGTCCGACAGGATCACGTCGTAGCCAACCAGCGCCGCGACGTGCGCGATGCCGTTGCCCATCAAGCCCGCGCCGATGACGCCGATCGTCTGCATGCAAGCTCCCCGGATGACGGGAGCTTTCTACACGCGCGTCACGCCTTGACCAGCCCGTGTTCGATCAGGCTGCGGGCTGCGTCGACGACGCTCTCGCTGGCGGCGCGCGTCGTCCAGCCGAGCTTGGCCTTGGCGTGACTGGCGTCGCAGATCCGCTCGCGGCCGAGCTCTGGCAGCACCATCTTCACCTCGGGGTCGAAGTTGGACAACAGGCGGACCAGCCAGTCGGGGATGTTGCGACCGGGCACCCGCTTGGCGCGGTCGCCGAGGCGGCTTTTGAGGATGTCGGCGATGTCGCGCATCCACAGGAATTCGCCGGCGCACAGGAAACGCTCGCCGTCGAGGCCGGGCGTCGTCATCGCGGTGACGTGCGCGGCGGCGATGTCGCGGACGTCGACGATCGGGAAGCCGAAGCGCGGGCAGCCCGGCAGCGCGCCGTCGAGCAGCTTGGTGATCGGTGTCAGGCTGCCCGAGAAGTCGCCGCCCATCACCGGCCCCAGCACCATGCCCGGGTTGATCGTGACGAACTCCATGCTGCCCGGATGCGCCGCCATCCAGTCGCGTGCGGCACGTTCGGCGATGGTCTTGGACTTCACATAGGCATAGGTGTCAGGGCTGGACAGGTCGCTCCAGTCGGCTTCGGTGAAGGTCTGGCTGGCGGTGGTCATGCCGTAGCAGATCGCCGCGGTCGAAGAGGTCATCACCACCCGCTTGACGCCCGCCGCGTGCGCTGCCGCCAGGACCCGCAGCGCGCCGTCGCGGGCCGGGACAATCAGCTCGTCATCGTGCTTCGGCACGCCGACGGGCAGCGGCGAGGCGATGTGCTCGACATAGTCGCAGCCCGCCACCGCCTCGGCCCAGCCGGCGTCGGCAGTCAGGTCGGCGGCGAACAGCTCCAGCTGATCGGCGGTCAGCCCCAGGGATTTCCGCACGCTATCGGCCTTGGCGAGGTTGCGGATCGTGCCGCGGACCTGCCAGCCCTCGTTGACCAGCTGCTTGATGATGAAGCCGGCGATATAGCCCGACGCCCCGGTAACCAGGACGATGCCCTTGCTCATGTCTGCGCTCCCCAACGAAGAATGCCGCCAAGGCTAGGCCCCGGCGGCACCCGTGTCGAGCAATTTGAGTGGCGCTCAGGCCGCCAGTGCGCGCCGCCGCCGCATCGCCGCGCCGGTCATGCCGAAGCCGCCGATCATCAGCGCCCAGGTCGCGGGCTCGGGCACCGCGAACAGCGACGAGGCGAACAGCGACGCGTCGGCCCCGGTGATGGCGAAACTGTACAGTCGCGACGGCACCAGCGTCTGCCCCAGCGGGCAGGCACCGCCGAGCGCGATCTGCGCCCCGCCGGTGCAGACGTCGAACTGCTCGTTCGAGCCGTTCTGCGTGACCGAGAAATCGTTATCGGTGGCGAGGATCAGCGTGAAGCCGCCGCCCGCCAGCCGCGGGCCGATGGTCAGGCCCTCGATCTTCTCGGGCAGCGTCAGGCCGGCCGCCAGCAACGACGCCTGGATGTCGATGAACAGCGTCTTGGTGCCGGCGACAACGCCGTTCGGCAGGCTGTTCGAGCCCGCGAGGCTGATGCCCGACACATCGGTCGCGCCGCTGAGGTCGACCAGATAGACCCGCTTCGTACCCGACGGCACTATGCCGGCGAGGATGTTGTCCGGCCCCTCGCCGCGATTGTCGCGCTCGATGACCAGGAACTTGTTGTCGCCGATCCAGGTGATCGACGAGGCGCCGATGCTGCGGCCCTGGTTGGTCGCGCTGAAAGTGTTACCGGGGACGCGGGCGTTGATGTTGGCCCGCGCCTCGAGCTGGTAGATGAACTGGCCGGTCGACTGGCCGGTCGCGACATCGAACCGGACGATGCGCAGGTTCTGGCTGCGGCGGCCGTCGTTCTGATCGCCCTCGTTGACCAGCGGGTCCTGCAGGATCGCCCAGGCGGTCTTGCCGTCGCCGGAGATGGTCAGCCCCTCATAGCCGCGATTGTCCTGGCGGCCGGTGGTCAGCGTCGGGCGGCCGTTGACATAGTTGGTGACGCCGTTCGCCTTGGGCGTGACGTTGGCGGGCTGGGTGAAGGCGCGGATGAACTTGCCGTTCTGGTCGGTCTCGTAGATCGACGGGCCATACTCGTCACTGACCAGGAAATGGCCGTTCGACAGGTGGACGATACCCTCGGAATCGAGCGCGCTGCCCAGCGTATTGACGTCGCCGCCGGGCAGGCGGTCGGGGAACAGGCCGCTATAGACCTGCCCGTTCTTCTGCTTGAAGATCGTCGTCTTCTGCAGCTGGAAGTTGGAGATCGCACCGCTGTTGCCGACGTTCAGCGAGAACGCCTCGACGCGCGGGGCCCAGTCGATGGTGCCGCCGCCGGGGCCGCGGTCGCTGATCCCGTAGAACAGCTGCGTGCGGAAATCATAATCGAGGTCGGAGCCGAAGCTGAGCCGGTTGCCGTTGACGCCGCTGAGGTTCGCCAGGTCGGTCGCCGCACCGGAGACCTCGAGGGTGCCCGTGAAGCTGATCGCGGCCGTCGCGGGCGCGACGGCAATGATGGCGGCGGTCGCGGCGAGCAGGTGGTGCAGGCGCATGGTCTCGATTCCCCTTTGCAATAGGGGTCCGCTTAACCATGGCATGTTGCAGCGGCGTTACGACTTCGCGGCAGCGATTTTGCTGGTCAGTTCGGGCACGATGGCGAACAGGTCGCCCACCAGCCCGATGTCCGCGACCTGGAAGATCGGCGCGTCGTCGTCCTTGTTGATGGCGACGATGATCTTCGAATCCTTCATGCCCGCCAGGTGCTGGATGGCCCCCGAGATGCCGACGGCCATGTACAGTTCCGGCGCGACGATCTTGCCGGTCTGGCCGACCTGGTAGTCGTTGGGCACATAGCCAGCATCGACCGCGGCGCGGCTGGCGCCGAGGCCGGCCCCGAGCGCGTCGGCGAGCGGCTCCATGATGTCGTGGAATTTCTCGCTCGACCCGAGCGCGCGGCCGCCCGAGACGATGATCTTGGCCGCGGTCAGCTCGGGGCGGGCGGACGCGGTCAGCTCGGCGCCCTTGAAGCTCGACAGTCCGGCGTCGCCGGGGCCGCTGGCCGCCGCGATGGTGGCGCTGCCGCCCGTCGTCGCGGCCTTGGCGAAGGCGGTGCCGCGCACGGTGATGACTTTCTTGGCGTCCGCCGACTTGACCGTGGCGATGGCGTTGCCGGCATAGATCGGGCGGGTGAAGGTGTCCGGACCCTCGACGCTGAGGATCTCGCTGATCTGCGCCACGTCGAGCGCGGCGGCGACGCGGGGCGCGAGGTTCTTGCCGCGGGTCGTGGCGGGCGCGACGAACGCATCGTAGTTCGCCATCAGGCCGACGACGAGCGGTGCAAGGTTTTCAGCCAGCGCATCCTTGTAGGCGGCATCGTCGGCGAGCAGCACCTTCGCCACGCCGGCGACCTTGGCGGCGGCATCCGCGACGGCTTGCGCGCCCGAACCGGCGACCAGGACATGGACCTCGCCGCCCAGCTGCCCGGCGGCGGTGACGGTAGCGAGCGTCGCGTCCTTCAGGACGGCGTTGTCGTGCTCGGCAAGGACCAGAACGCTCATCCGAAAACTCCCAGGGTCTTCATCTTGTCGATCAGCTCGTCTACAGTCTTCACCTTGACGCCCGCCGAACGCTTCGATGGCTCAGCGACCTTTACCACGGTCAGGTGCGGCGTGGCATCGACGCCGTAGTCCTGCGGCGTCTTGGACAGGATCGGCTTCGACTTGGCCTTCATGATGTTGGGCAGCGAGGCATAGCGCGGCTCGTTGAGGCGGAGGTCGGTGGTGACCACGGCGGGCAGTTTCAGCTCGACCGTCTCCGACCCGCCGTCGACTTCGCGCGCGACGGTGACATGGTCGCCCTCGACGGTGACCTTCGACGCGAACGTCCCCTGCGGCCAGCCCAGCAGCGCCGACAGCATCTGCCCGGTCTGGTTGGCGTCGTCGTCGATCGCCTGCTTGCCAAGGATGATCAGGCCGGGCTGCTCCTCCGTCGCGATCGCCGCCAAAATCTTGGCGACGCCGAGCGACTCGGTGGGCTGGTCGGTGACCACCAGGATGCCGCGGTCGGCACCCATCGCCAGCGCGGTGCGGATCGTCTCCTGGCTTTGCTGCACGCCGATGGAGACCGCGACGATCTCGGTGACGATGCCCTTTTCCTTAAGGCGGATCGCCTCTTCGACGGCGATTTCGTCGAACGGGTTCATGCTCATCTTGACGTTGGCGAGCTCGACGCCCGTGCCGTCGGACTTGACCCGCACCTTGACGTTGTAATCGACCACCCGCTTGACGGGAACGAGGACCTTCATCGTGTTTGCGCTCCGTGATTTGCGGCGGGGATGCGGCAGCCGACGATGTCAGTCAACCTTACGGCTCCCCGGCCGGACCCGCCACCCGCCACAGATGCAGCCCGAACAGCTTCGCCGCGTCGACCCAGCCGCGAACCGGCACCCAGCCGCCGGCACGCGCCAGCAGCCGCGCCTCGTCGAAGGTCCATTTATAGCTGTTCTCGGTATGGATGGTCTCGCCCGCGTCGAAGGCGAAGCGGTGGCCCAGCACCTCGAACTTCGCCGCCCGCACCGCCTCCAGGTGCATCTCGACCCGGCCGTCGTCGCCGTTCCAGCGCGCCACGTGCCGGAACGCGGCGGTGTCGACGGTGCCGCCGAGCTCGCGGTTGATGCGGCGGAGCAGGTTCATGTTGAACGCCGCGGTCACCCCGGCCCTGTCGTCATAGGCCGCCTCCAGGATGTGGCGGTCCTTGCGCAGGTCGAGGCCGATGACCAGCCAGGCGTCGTGGCCCAGCGTCGCGGCGAAACTGCGCAGCAGGTCGACGGCGGCGGCGGGCGCGGCGTTGCCCAGCGTCGAGCCCGGGAAGAAGCCGAGCTTTAAATTGCCGTCGAGCACCGGCGGCAGCTCCAGCGGCCGGGTGAAGTCGCCCGCCACCGGCTTGACCGCAAGGCCGGGGAAGCTGGCGGCGAGCGCCGCGGACGAGCTGTTCAGGAAGTCCGCGGATATATCGATCGGCACATAGGCCGACGGTGCGACGGCGCGCAGCAGCAACGGCGTCTTGGCGGACGAGCCCGAGCCGAACTCGACCACGGCGCGGCCCGGGCCGACGGTGGCGGCGATCTCCCCGACGTGCGCGTTCAGCAGGCCGATTTCCGTGCGGGTCGGGTAATATTCGGGCAGCGCGGTGATCTGCTCGAACAGCGCCGAGCCGGTATCGTCGTAGAAATAGCGCGCCGGGATGACCTTGGGCGTCTGGCTCAACCCGGCAAGCACCGCCGCGCCGAATTCCGAAAGCACGTCCTCGGGAAGCGGGCGACTGGCCATGTCAGAGGTCCTTGGCGAGACGCAGGCCGGTGAACTGCCAGCGCATGTGGGGATAGAAGAAGTTGCGGACCGTGGCGCGCGAGGAGCCGCGCGGCGTCGCGCAGGAGGCCCCCTTCAGCACCATCTGCCCGCTCATGAACTTGCCGTTGTACTCGCCGACCGCGCCGTCCGCCGGGCGGAAGCCGGGGTAGGGGCGGAAGGCGCTCGCCGTCCATTGCCAGACGTCGCCGAACAGGCCGGGACCACCGCGCGGCGCGATCCAGCCGGGGCTATCGAGCTGGTTTCCGGCGGCCGGGTCGGCGTCGGCGGCGGCCGCCTCCCACTCGTGCTCCAGCGGCAGGCGCGCGCCCGCCCAGCTGGCATAGGCGTCGGCCTCGTAGAAACTGAGGTGGGTGACCGGCGCGTGCGGATCCAGCGGCTGCCGCCCGGCCAGCGTCATCGTCGTGCCGCCCTGCCAGTAGAGCGGCGCGGTCGTGCCCGTGGCCTGCACCCAGGCCCAGCCGTCGGACAGCCACAGCTTCGGCGTCCGGTAGCCGCCGGCGGCGATGAACGCCTCCCACTCGGCGTTGGTGACGCAGGCGTCGGCGAGCGCGAACGGGCGCAGCAGCACGTCGTGCGCCGAGCCCTCGCAGTCGAAGGCGAAGCCGCCGCCGCCGTGCCCGACCTGCACGATACCGCCGGGGTGCTTGCTCCAGCGGCGCGCGGGCGGCGCGGCGGCGCGCGGTGCGGCGTCATAGACCGCCGGCGCCAGCGGGTTCTGCGCGAACAGGTGCAGCATGTCGGTCAGCAGCAGTTCCTGGTGCTGCTGCTCGTGGTTGATGCCGAGCTCGATCAGCGCGCGCGCATCGTCGCCGAGGCTGTCCCAAGCCGCCGCCAGCGCCGCGTCGACATGGGCGCGCCACGCCAGCACCTCCGCCAGCGCCGGCCGCGTCAGCAGGCCCCGTGCGGCGCGCGCGTAACGCGGCCCGACACTCTCGTAATAGCTGTTGAACAGATATTCGAAGCGGTCGTCAAAGCGCCGGTAGCCCGGCCCGCCGGCCAGCACGAAGGTCTCCAGAAACCACGTCGTGTGCGCCAGATGCCATTTCGCCGGCGAGGCGTCGGGCATCGACTGGGCCGTCGCATCGGCATCCGACAGCGGCGCGGCAAGCGCCACCGACAGCGCGCGCACGTCGCCGAACCGCTGCCGCAGCGGATCGGCCGGTGCACTGGCCCGGATGGCGCTCACTCGTCTCCCTCGGGCCTGGCCGCCCTTATCGGCCCTTGCCGGGAACCCACAGCACATCGTGCCCGGCGTTCTCGGCGCGTGCCAGCACGAACAGATGATCGCTCAATCGGTTCAGATAGGAAATGGCGGTCGGGCTGATCGGTTCCGTCTGCGCCGCTGCCACCGCCTCGCGCTCGGCCCGCCGCACGACGGTGCGGGCGAGGTGAAGCCAGGCGCTCGCCGGGGTGCCGCCGGGCAGGATGAAGCTGTTCAGCGCGGGCAGGTGCGCGTTCATCGCGTCGATCTCGTGCTCCAGCCGCTCGACTTGGGTCGCGGTCGCGCGCAGCGCCCATTCCGGCCCCTCGGGCGTCGCCAGATCGGCACCGACATCGAACAGCTCGTTCTGGATGCGCGCCAGCATCGCGTCGGTGCCGCCCTGCGTCGACAGCCGGGCGAGGCCGATCACCGAATTCGCCTCGTCGCAGCTGCCATAGGCGGCGACGCGCGGCGAGGTCTTGGCGACGCGCGAGCCGTCGGCCAGCCCCGTCGTGCCGTCGTCGCCGGTGCGCGTGTAGATCTTGTTGAGCTTGACCATCAGCTGCCCTGTTGGGCGCGCGCCAGCAGGATGAGGATGACGACGATCACGATCGCTGCCGCCTGGAAGGCAACGCGGTAGCTCATCAGCTTGTTCGACTGTTCGCCGGTGACGTCCTGCCCGCGCGCCATGACGATAACGCCGCGCACCAGCATCGTCGCGGTCAGGATGACGGCGATGACGAGCAATACGATGAAGGCGGTCTGCATGGCGGATACCTAGGCACCGGACCCGCCCAGCACAACCGGCGGCAGCATCGCCGGCACCTCGCCCGGTGTCGCACCCCGGCGGGGTGACACAGTATTTCCACAGCTTTGTGACACTCCCCGAACAAAATGCACGGACTGTCATTCCATCGACATACAATCTGTTGTAAAGCCCGCCTCGAACGGACGGCCGCACGCGCGGCCTTGAGTGCGACAGGGCGGTAACGGCGGGCTTCCGAGACAGGGAGCGGCGACGCGCATGTATCATCCCGATCTGTTGCCCGAGTCCGAGTTTGTCGCGCCGTTGCCCGGCGTGCGCGGCACTTCGCCGCAAAGCTGCCCGGCGCTGGTCCTGAACGCCGATTACACCCCGCTCAGCTATTACCCGCTCAGCCTGTGGTCGTGGCAGACCGCGATCAAGGCGGCGTTCCTCGAGCGCGTCGACATCGTCGCCGAGTACGACCGCGAGATCCGCTCGCCCAGCTTCACCATGCGGCTGCCGTCGGTGATCGCGCTCCGGCAATATGTGAAGCCCGCCACCCACCCGGCGTTCACCCGCTTCAACCTGTTCCTGCGCGACCGTTTCCAGTGTCAGTATTGCAGCGCCAGCCACGAGCTGACCTTCGACCATGTCGTGCCGCGTGCCTATGGCGGCCGCACGACCTGGGAGAATGTCACCACCGCCTGCGCGCCCTGCAACCTGCGCAAGGGCGGGCGGACGCCGGCGGAGGCGCACATGGCGCTGTTCACCCGGCCGCACCAGCCAAATACCCGCGAGCTGCAGGAACACGGCCGCGCCTTCCCGCCGCACCATCTGCACACCACCTGGCGCGATTATCTCTACTGGGACAGCGAGCTGGAGGCGTAGTAATGTCGTCGGGATGAGCGAGCCCGCCCCCGACCGCGAAGACGTCAAATACCTCGGCCGGCTGCTCGGCGATGTCATCCGCGCCACCGAGGGCCAGGCGGTGTTCGATGCCATCGAGGGCGTGCGGCGCGCGTCGGTGGCGGCGCACCGCGACGGCGGCGAGGGCGCGCGGGGCGCGCTGTCGGACAGGCTGGCGGCACTCGGCATCGACGACACGCTGCGCTTCGTGCGCGGCTTCCTGCTGTTCTCGCAGCTCGCCAACCTTGCCGAAGACCGCGGCGCCCCGCCCGAGACGCGGCGCGAGGCGACGCTGGCGGGCGCGCTCGACCTGCTGGCGCAGGACGACGTTGGTCCCGACGCGGTTCGCGACCTGCTGGCGCACGCCCTGATCGCGCCGGTGCTGACCGCGCATCCGACCGAGGTGCGCCGCAAGTCGATGATCGACCGCGAGGCCGCCATCGGCGCGCTGCTGGCCGACTGCGCGACGGGGAGCTGCGAGCCCGACACCGAGGCCGAGCTGGTCCGCCAGATCACTTTGTTGTGGCAGACGCGGCCATTGCGTGTCGTCCGCCCGGTCGTCGCCGACGAGATTGCCGGGGCGATGGCGGTGCTCGGCGATAATGTCCTGCCGGTGTTGCCGGGGCTGCAGGCGCAGTGGGAGCGGTTGCTCAACGGCCCGCTGCCGCCGTTCCTGCGGCCCGGCAACTGGATCGGCGGCGACCGCGACGGCAACCCCAACGTCGATGCCGGGACGCTGGAGGCGGCGCTGGCCAGCGGCGCGGGCATCGCCATCGGGCATTATCTTGAGGCGCTCAACGAGCTGGGGGCCGAACTGTCGATCTCGGCCTCGGTGGCACGGGTGTCGCCCGAACTCGCCGCGCTGGCCGAGGCGTCGGGCGACACCCAGCCGAGCCGCGCCGACGAGCCCTATCGCCGCGCCATCACCGGCGTCTATGCGCGCACCGCCGCCAGCTTCACCGCGCTGGCGGGCCGCGCGCCACCGCTGCTCGGGCGGGTGAAGGCGGAGCCTTATGCGCGCGCCGCCGATTTGATGGCGGACCTCGACACCGTCGATGCCTCGCTTCGCGGCAACGGTGCCGCGGTGGTGGCGGACGGGCGGCTGGCGAAGCTGCGCGGGGCGCTGCGCATCTTCGGCTTCCACCTGGCGACGCTCGACCTGCGCCAGAACGCCGACGTCCATGCCCGGGTGATCGCCGAACTGCTCAGTAACGCCGGGGTCGAGGCCGACTATGCGGCGCTGGGCGAGGCGGCGCGGGTCGAGCTGCTGGGCCGCGAACTGGCCAGCCCGCGGCTATTGTCGGTGCCCTTCGCGACGCTCAGCGACGAAACCGCCAAGGAACTCAACATCTTGCGCGCCGCCGCCGCCGCCCACGCCCGCTTCGGACCCGAAAGTATCACCACTTACATCACCTCGAAGGCAAGCGGTGTCGCCAACCTGCTCGAAGTCTATGTCCTGCTGAAAGAGGTCGGGCTGTACCGCCCCGGCGACCCGCCGTCCTGCGCCGTCATGGCGGTGCCGCTGTTCGAGACGATCGACGATCTGGAGGCGGCGCCGGCGGTGATGCGCGCCTTCCTCGAGCGCCCCAAGGCCGACGCGCTGGCCCGGGCGCGCGGCTATCAGGAAGTCATGGTCGGCTATTCCGACTCGAACAAGGACGGCGGTTACCTGACGTCGAACTGGTCGCTGTACCGCGGCGCGCTGGCGGTCCGGGACGTGTTCGCCGACGCCGGCATCGCCATGCAGCTGTTCCACGGTCGCGGCGGCGCGGTCGGGCGCGGCGGCGGCCCGGCCTTCGACGCGATCCGCGCCCAGCCACCGGGCACCGTGCAGGGCCGTATCCGCATCACCGAACAGGGCGAAGTCATCGCCGCCAAATACGGCACGCCCGCCGCCGCCGAGGTCAGCCTCGAGACGATGACCGCCGCGACGGTGCTCGCCAGCCTCGCGCCCGCGCGGGTGCCGCCAGCCGACGCGGCCCGGTTCGAGGCGGCGATGGCGGCGATCAGCGCTGCCGCCTTCCGCGCCTATCGCGGGCTGGTCTATGAGACGCCGGGGTTTAACAGCTTCTTTCGCGCCGCCACCCCGATCACCGAGATCGCCGAACTGAAGATCGGCTCCCGCCCGGCGTCGCGGACGAGCTCGGACCGCATCGAAGATCTACGCGCGATCCCCTGGGTATTCAGCTGGGCACAGGCGCGGATCATGCTACCGGGCTGGTACGGCGCGGGCGACGCGCTGGCCGGGTTCGCGGATCAAGGCCTGCTGGCGGAGATGGTCGCGGCGTGGCCGTTTCTCGGCACGACGCTCAGCAACCTCGAGATGGTGCTGGCGAAATCGAACATGGCGGTCGCCGCGCGCTATGCCGCGCTGTGCCCGGACGCGGACCTGCGCGAAGCGGTATTCGGGCGTATCGAGGGCGGCTGGCACGAGACCCGCGATGTGCTGCTGCGCCTGACCGGGCAGGCCGAACTGCTCGACCGGACGCCGGCGCTGCAGCGCACGGTGCGGTTCCGACTGCCCTATATCGACCCGCTGAACGAGCTGCAGGTGGAGCTGATCCGGCGGCGCCGTGCCGGCGACGACGACACGCGGCTCGCCGAGGGCATCCACCTCAGCATCAACGGGATCGCAGCAGGGCTGCGCAACAGCGGCTAGAGCAGCAGCAGCACCAACCCGATCGCGCCCGCCGCGACGCCCGCTGCGATCACCCATTTCGACCGCGTCGGCTTCGGCGTATCGAGCGCGGCGAGTGGTTGCGGCTGGGCGTTGCCCGACGGGTGCCCGCCCGGCCAGCTGTCGAACACGTCGGCAGCGGCGCGTTTCAGATGGACGTGTTCGGCCACCTTCGCGATCCAGTGGTGCGGGATGTAATGATGATGCCCGTCGGGCGCGTCGCGGTTCGACAGGCGCAGTCCGGTCCCCTCGTGATGCTCGACATGGCCGACATGAGTGCCGGCTACATCGAGCACCTCGGTGCCTTTCGTTATCGCCTCGACATCGATCATCGTCGTCCCCTTAACCCCTCGCCACGGTTTCACGCCTCACGATAACGGTCAAGCCGGGGGCGGGCGCAGCGCTGTCACCGACGATGCGCACCGCGTCGCGGCGGGCGCGGTCGAGGATGGCGGGCGGCACGCCGTCGCCGTGGACTAGCCGGTCGGCGCGTGCCAGCCAGCGGGCGTCGCGCAGGGTCAGGTCATCGGGGTCGTCCGACCTGAGCACGATTGTCACCACCGCGGCGGGCGCGGGTGCGGCGTCGAACAGCGCTTCGATTTGCCAGTCGTCGCCAAGGGGATCGAGCCACCCTCCTTCGGCCATCGCGGTGTCGAGTGCCCGCCGGCGGCCGGCGGCGTCGGGATAGCGTGCCTTCAGCCGGTCGCGCGCGCCGCGGATCGCCATCGCCACCCCGCCCAGCCCCGGTGCCAGCATCGCCTCCAGCCGCTGCCGCAGCGCCTTGGCGAGGCTGGCGGACGCGCCGCCGGTGCCGATCGCGACGATAACCGGCGAGCGGTCGACAATGGCCGGCACGGTAAAGTCGCACAGCGCCGGCCGGTCGACGACGTTGACCAGCAGGCCTGCCGCCTTAAGGGCCGCCGCCGCTTCCTCGGGCGCGTCGAGCGCGACGAACGCGAGTCGCACCTCCGGTCCCGGCGCGTCGACCACGACGCCCCCTGCCGCCTCGATCAGCCGTCGCTTTGCCTCTGCCGCCTCGTCGTCGCCGACCAGCAATACCGGCCGGCCGCGCAGGTTCACGAAGATCGGCAGGCTGTCCACCGGCTTGCCCTAGCACGAGCGCGCCTATTTTGCCGCTGCGTTGCGCTTGCGCGTCGCCGCGGCTTTCTTGGCAGAGTCGCTGCGCTCGGCGGCGGTGCGCGGCACCGGCTGGCCGCGGCCGGACCCCGACTTGTTGCCGCCGCCATCCTGCTTGTTGACGGTTGCCCAGGCGCGCGCCTTGGCCTCGTCCCTCGGCGCGCCGCTCGCCTCATAGCCGGCCTCAATATGCGCGGCCTTGCGCTTCTGCTTGTCGGTATAGCTGTCCTTGTCGCCCTGCGGCATCACGCACCTCCGCGCGACCGTGCTTCACACGCGGTTCAAGCCGCGGCGTTCATAGCGGTCGCCGATTGGAGAAATTCGTGTTGCGACAACTCGTTCCCCTGATAGCGCTCGCGCTGGCGACACCGGCGTCGGCTACCGGTCTCGAGGCGGTGTCGGCGACGCTGCTCGCGACCAAGACGATGGCTGCCGACTTCACCCAGACCGCCGCCGACGGCAAGGTCGCGCGCGGCCGGATGCTGCTGGCGCGGCCGGGCAGGATCCGCTTCGATTACGACAATTCGAAGCTGCTGATCGTCGCCGACGGCACACGGCTGTCGCTGATCGACTACAGCGTCGGGCAGGTGTCGCAGTGGCCGGTCAATGCCACCCCGCTGGCCGCGCTGCTCGATCCGGCGAAGGATCTGGCGCGCGTCGCCCGGGTGGTCGGCGAAACGCCAGCTGCGCTCAGGGTCGAGGCGCGCGATGCCAAGCACCCCGAATACGGCTCGATCGTCATGACCTTCACTAAGCGCGCCGATGCGCCCGGTGGTCTGGCGCTGGAGGGCTGGACGGCGCGCGACGCGCAGAACAACCTGACCGAGGTCGTGCTTACCAACGTGCGGTCGAATGTCGCAGTTGCGAAGTCGAACTTCGTTTTCCGCGATCCGCGCGTCCGGGTGCCGGGCAGACCGTTTTGAATCGGCGACGAGGCGGAAGTTGAACACCGCTGTTCATGGAAGGGCAAGGTGCAACCCACTAGATGCGAGGTGCGGCAAGCGACCGTTCCGGGATTTGCCCCCTGTTGCCCGGGACACCGTCGTTGACCGTATGCGTGACGAGCGCAAACCGGCCCCCGTTCCATGCCCCCGGAGCGGGGGCCATTTGCGTCTTGGGGCCATCGCCTTCTGACGCTACAGGACGGCGGGCATGACCGTTTTTTCAGTCGCCTCGTGGAACATCAACTCGGTCCGCTTCCGCCTCGACATCGTCGAGCGGTTCCTGAAGACCCACGCCCCTGACATCCTGTGCCTGCAGGAGACCAAGGTCGTCGATCCGGACTTCCCGCACGGGCGGTTCGAGGCGCTCGGCTACACGCACCGCGTCGTCAACGGCCAGCGCATGCACCACGGCGTCGCCATCCTGTCGAAACTGCCGCTGACCGAGGACCGCCGTCACGACTGGCAGGACAATGGCGAGGCCCGCCACGTTGGCGCGCGGCTGCCGAACGGCGTGCTGCTGGAAAACGTCTACGTACCCGCCGGTGGCGACGTTCCCGATGCGGCTCAGAACCCCAAGTTCGGGCAGAAGCTGGCTTTTCTCGACCGCATGACGCGCTGGTCTGAGAGATTGCGCGACGACACGCTGATCGTCGGCGATTTCAACGTTGCGCCGCTGGAATGCGACGTGTGGAGCCACAGGGCACTGCTGAACGTCGTCAGCCACACGCCGGTCGAAGTCGACCGTCTGGCCGGGCTGCAGCAGAGCCACGACTGGGTCGATCTCGGCCGCGCCTTCATCCCCGCGCCGGAGCGGCTGTTCACCTGGTGGAGCTACCGCAACATCAACTGGACCGTGAACGACCGCGGCCGGCGGCTCGATCATCTGTGGGCATCGCCCGGACTGGCGCGGCAGGCGACCGGCTTCGAGGTCGTCGAGGACGCGCGCAACTGGGGCAAGCCGTCCGACCACGTCCCGCAGATCGCGCGGTTCCGGCTGTGAAATCCGAAAGTGTTCCACGTAGAACAGAAGCGGCCTTGACGGCCCGCTCGGTGGCCCGGGCGGTCGACGAGCTGCGGCGGGGCCAGCCGGTGGTCATCGACTCGGCCGGCGGCGCGCTGACGGTGCTCGCGGTCGAGCTTGCCGACGACGCCAGCCTCGCGGCGCTGGAGGCGGCGACCCGCGCCGCGCTGCTGCTCGCCCACCCGCGCGCGGCGCTGCTCAACATCGTCAACCAGCTGGCCGCCGCGTCCAGCGACGCGGTGTGGATCGAGCGCAGCCCGTGGATGGACCTCGCGGCCAGCGTCGCCGCTGCTGATCCGGTGCGCGACCTGGCGACGCCGTTCAAGGGGCCGTTCCGCTCGGTCGACTCCGGCCCGCTGGCCCCCGCCGTCAACGCCGCGGTGCGGCTCGCCAAGCTCGGCGGCCTGCTACCGGCGGTGTTCGCGGTCCCGGGCACGGCGGCGGACGCGCTGCATGTCGATGGAGCGGCGGTCAGCACCTACGCCCGTGCCGGCGCGCTCAGGCTCGTGGCCCGCGCCCGGCTGCCGCTCGACGGGGCCGAGAACACGCAGGTCGTCGCCTTCCGCCCCGACGAGGGCGGCCCCGAGCATCTCGCGTTGCTGATTGGCGACCCCGACCTGGGCCAGCCGGTGCTGACCCGCCTGCACTCCGCCTGCCTGACCGGCGACGTGCTCGGTAGCCTGAAATGCGACTGCGGCCCACAGTTGCGCGGCGCGGTCGGCAGCATCGCCGCGGCGGGCGGCGGCATCCTGCTCTACCTGCAGCAGGAGGGCCGCGGCATCGGCCTGATCAACAAGCTGCGGGCCTATGCGTTGCAGGACCAGGGCTTCGACACCGTCGACGCCAACCTCCGCCTCGGCTTCGATTCGGACGAGCGCGATTTCGAACTGGCGGTCGCGATGCTGAAGCTTATCGGCGTCGGCAGCGTCCGGTTGCTGACCAACAATCCCGACAAGGTTGCGGCGCTGGAGGCCAGCGGCATCGCGGTCGCCGAGCGGGTGCCGCACCACATGCCGGCCAACCCGCACAACGCGCACTATCTCGACACCAAGCGGGTGCGGAGCGGTCACCTGCTGTGATCGTCGACACAGCCGCACTGACCCTGACCGCGTTCGGCGAGACCTGGCCGTGCGTCATCGGCAAGGGCGGCGCGGTGCCGGCAGCGGGCAAGCGCGAGGGCGACGGCGCGACCCCGCTGGGAACCTGGCCGCTGCGCTGCGTGCTGCTCCGTTCCGACCGCGGGCTGATACCGCCACCCGGCCTGCCGTGGCGCTGGCTGCGGCCCGACGACGGCTGGTCCGACGACCCTGCCGATCCGGCCTACAACCGCCCGATCAGCCACCCGCATTGCTTCTCCGCCGAGCGCCTGTGGCGCGACGACGGGGTCTATAACGTCATCGTCGTCCTTGGTCACAACGACGCGCCGCCGGTGCCTGGGCGGGGCAGCGCGATCTTCCTGCACCTGACCCGCCACGACCGCGCCCCGACCGAAGGTTGCCTGGCGGTCGACCTGCCGGTGCTGGAGGCGTTGCTGGGCAAACTGGCCGACAATCCAAGCTTGACGGTCCGTTAGGTCAATTCGGGAGGTTGCTGTGAGGTGGCCCGGTTCTATCATCGCGGCGGCTGCACTGCTGCCGGTCGTGGCGGCCGCTGCGCCCGCCGCATCGGAGGCGAGCTTCCGCCAACTTATCGCACCCTGTCCTCCCGGGTCATCGGGTCGCTGGCGATCGTCGACGCCGCGGTGCGAGAGCATCTGCCCGACCTCGAGGCGGCATGGCGCGAGACGGATTTGTTCGTCCCCGACGGCAATCGGTGGCGTTATGTCTATAATCATGAAACCCCGATTCCGCAGCCGCCGCCCGCAGCCGCCCTGGGTGAGGACCACCTCGACGGCTATATCGGGCGTTACCGGAACCCAACACATCTTCACGTCGGCGCGCGGGACGCTGTTCGGTCAGTCCAGAGCCGACGAAAAGCCGACCGCATTTCCACGCGGCACCGGGCGCTTTCGCGATTGCGGGCGATCCGTCGGTGGTGGCCTTCATTCGGGACCGCAGCGGGCTCGTGACGGGATTTTTAGCGCACCTGTCGAGTGGCCAGGTCACCGTCTCGGGACGCGAGCCATGACGCTGTCGTCCTAACCCGCGACCGCCTCGCCGGGGTACGTCCCCCACAATTGCGCGCGGAGCATGTAGCCGCCCTTGCCGTCGCGGGTGACGCGGCACCAGGCGCCCTCGCACAAAACGAGCGACACCACCGCGCCGGGCGCGATCCGCCACACCGGCGGGGCAGCGAGATCGGCGGCGGCATACATGACGCGGGTGGTGCGGGTGACGATGGCGGTGCGGTCGCCCTTGAGCATCTGCTTGTTGACCCAGGCGGTGCCGCCGCCCGCGTCGCGGACCTGCCGCCAGATCGAATATTCCTTGACCACCTCGACCGGCAGCCCGGCGCGGACATAGACCCAGGTGACCGGGTAGGTGTCGCCCGGCCCGGTGCGCGCATAGACGCGGTCCTTCTTCAGGCTGACGAAGCGCGGCACCGGCAGGCCCGAGGTGCCGTCGTCGCGCTCGGTCACCGGCGCGGCGGCCACCGCCCCGGCAGTCATAACCGCGGCGAGGGCGAGCGTCAGGAGGAGCAGGCGGCGCATCGCGGCCTCGTAGCGCAGGCGGCGGCTTGCACCAAGGCTTGGGCGGCGGTAGCGCTTCCGTCATGCCTGGCCGTCCCAATCCGCACGTCGTCGTCACCCGCCGGCTGCCGCAAGCGGTGGAGGCGCGCATGGCCGAACTATTCCACGTGGAACACAATGCCGATGACCTGGCGATGGACCCGGATGCGCTGCAGGCGGCGATGGCGCGGGCCACGGTGCTGGTACCGACCGTCACCGACGACATCGATGCCGCGGTCATCGCCGCCGCCGGGCCGGAGCTGCGGCTGATCGCCAACTTCGGTGCCGGTGTCGACCATATCGACCTCGCCGCGGCGCGCGCAAAGGGCATCGTCGTCACCAACACGCCGGGCGTGCTCACCGACGACACCGCCGAGATGGTGATGGCGCTGATCCTGTCCGTGCCGCGCCGGCTGGCCGAGGGCGACCGGCTGGTCCGCGCCGGCAAATGGACCGGCTGGGCCCCGACCGGCATGCTCGGGCAGCGGGTGCGAGGCAAGGCGCTCGGCATCGTCGGCATGGGGCGCATCGGCCAGGCGGTCGCGGTGCGGGCGCGGGCGTTCGGCCTGTCGGTACATTACCACAACCGCCACCGCCTGCCGGTGGCGATCGAGAACGAGCTCGGCGCGGTCTGGCACGAGACGCTGTACGCCATGCTGCGGCAGGTCGATATCGTCAGCCTGAACTGCCCGAGCACGCGCGAAACCCGTCACCTGATCAACGCGGCCGCGCTCGCCGCGATGCCGCCGACGGCCTATCTGATCAACTGCGCGCGCGGCGAGATCGTCGACGAGGCGGCGCTGGCGGCGGCGCTGAAGGCGGGCGCGCTGGCAGGTGCCGGCCTCGACGTGTTCGAGGCCGAGCCGACCGTCACGCCGGCGCTGCTCGATCTGCCCAACGTCGTGCTGCTGCCCCACCTCGGCAGCGCCACCGTCGAGGGGCGGCAGGCGATGGGCGAGAAGGTCATCACCAACATCCGCAGCTGGGTCGACGGCCATCGCCCGCCCGACCAGGTGCTGGAGGGCTGGGTCTGACCCGGGGAATGTGGCAGCTCCATCAGTATCCGCTTTGCCCGTTCAGCCGGAAGATCCGCTTCCAGTGCGCCGAGAAGGGCGTCACGGTCGAACTGGTGCGCGAGCATCCGTGGGAGCGGCGCGACGCCTTCCTGGCGCTCAACCCCGCCGGGCAGACGCCGGTGCTGGTCGACGGCACGGCGGTGCTGATCGACAGCACGGCGATCGCCGAATATCTCGAGGAGACGATCGAGCGCACGCCGCTGCTCGGCTCGGGTGCCAGCGAGCGCGCCGAGACGCGGCGGCTGACCGCCTGGTTCGACCAGAAATTTTATGGCGAGGTGGTCGCGCCGTTGCTCGCCGAGCGCATGTGGAAGCGCGTCGTCACCCGTGCCGCGCCCGATGCCGGCACCATCCGCGCGGCGCAGCGGGCCGGGGAAACGCACCTCGACTATCTCGACTGGCTGATGGAGGGCCGGCGCTGGCTGTCGGGGCCGGTGTTCGGGCTGGCCGACATCACCGCCGCGGCGCAGCTGTCGGTGGCGGACTATCTCGGCGGCCTCGACTGGGACGGCCACGACGAGGCGCGCACCTGGTATTCGGCGATCAAGTCGCGCCCGACATTCCGGCCCTTGCTCGCCGAGCGGATGGAGGGCCTGCCGCCGCCGCTGCACTATGACAAGCTGGACTTCTGACCCGTCTCCCGAGGACTGGAGCGGATGTGCCAGCTTGACCTCGTGACCCCCGCCGCACTCCGCGCCGCGCTCGAGGTCCGGGCGCAGAGCCTCGGTTTCGCCGCGCTCGGCATCGCGCCCTCGACCGCCGCGCCGCTGGCCGGCGCGCGCCTGCGCGACTGGCTGGCGGACGGCGCGCACGGCGACATGCTGTGGATGGCCGACACCGCCGACCGGCGCGCCAGCCCACCGGGCTTGTGGCCCGAGGTGCGCTCGGTGATCATGCTCGGCACCAGCTACGCGCCCGCGCTCGATCCGCTGCGCCATGCCGATGCGCCGGGCACCGGCGTCGTGTCGGTCTATGCGCTGGGCAAGGACTATCACGACACGATCAAGGGCCGGTTGAAGCAGCTCGGCAACTGGCTGGCGGGCAACTTCGCAAAGGCGGGCGCGGGCCACGATCTCAAGGTCTTCGTCGATACCGCGCCGGTGATGGAGAAGCCGCTCGCCGAAGCAGCCGGGCTCGGCTGGCAGGGCAAGCACACCAACCTGGTCAGCCGGGCGCACGGCTCGTGGCTGTTCCTCGGCAGCATCTACACCACCGCCGAGCTGCCGTACGACGGCCCCCACGCCGACCGCTGCGGCAGCTGCGACCGCTGCCAGAGCGCCTGCCCGACCGATGCCTTCCCGGCACCCTACCGGCTCGATGCGCGACGCTGCATCTCGTACCTGACGATCGAGCACAAGGGGCCGATCCCCGACGAGTTCCGCGCCGCCATCGGCAACCGCATCTACGGCTGCGACGACTGCCTGGCGGTGTGCCCGTGGAACCGGTTCGCCGCTGCCAGCCGCGATCTCGCTTTCGCCGCGCGCGCCGACCTCGTCGCACCGCCACTGGGCGAACTGCTGGCGCTCGACGATGCGGCGTTCCGGGCGCGGTTCGCCGGCTCGCCGGTCAAGCGCATCGGCCGCGGGCGCTTCGTCCGCAACGTGTGCATCGCGGCGGGCAACAGCGGCGATTCCGGGTTGCTCCCGGTGCTGACAAGGCTGGCGACCGACGACGACGCGGTGGTCGGCGAGGCCGCGGCGTGGGCGATCGCGCAGCTTCAGCGCGGCGCAGGGTCGCTCAGCGCATCGTCGAGAAACTTGTCATCGATGCGCGGCGGCGCGCCGTCGGCGGGGTCGGGTGCCAGCGTATCCGGCGGCACGTCGCCGCCCGGGTCGATGCCATAGACCTGGTCGTCGGGCTCCAGCCCCAGCTCGCCTTCGGGTGCGACCTCGGTGTTGAGCGGTGACGGCGGGGTGCCACCGACCGCCTTGGCCATGTACGCCGCGAAGGCGCGCGCCGGGGCGCGGCCCCCCTGCAGGCCGGGCACGGGGCGGGCATCGTCACGGCCCATCCAGACGCCGGTGGTCAGCTCCGGGGTGAAGCCGAGGAACCAGCCGTCCTTGTTGCTGCTGGTGGTGCCGGTCTTGCCTGCCAGCGGCCGGCCGATCTGGGCCGCGCGGCCCGTGCCGGTCTCGACCGCGGCCTGTAGCAGCCGGGTCATGTTGGCGGCGACATAGGGCGCGACCAGCACCCGGGCGCCCGACGGCTCGCGCTCAAACAGCACGCGGCCGCCGGCGGTGGTGATTTTGGTGACGCCGTAGGGCCGTACCTCGCTGCCGTTGTTGGCGACCGCCGCATAAGCCGCCGTCATCTGCAGCAGCGTCGCGTCCGAGGTGCCGAGCACCATCGCCGGCCGCCGGTCGATCGGCGTCGTGATGCCGAAGCGGCGCGCCACGTCGGCAACGGTGTCGAAGCCGACGCGCTGGCCCAGCTGCGCCGCCACCGTGTTGATCGACAGCGCGAATGCCTGGGTCATGGTCACCGTGCCGAGGTAACGGCCGTTCGAGTTGCGCGGGCTCCAGCCGTCGATGTTGACCGGTTTGTCGACCAGCGGGCTGTCGGGCGTTACCCCGTCCTCGAGCGCGGCCAGATAGACGAACAGCTTCCACGAGCTGCCCGGCTGGCGGCGCGCGATGACGGCGCGGTTGTAGTTGGAGGCGACGTAGGAACGCCCGCCGACCATCGCCTTTACCGCGCCGTCGCGCGCCATGCTGACCAGCCCGCCCTGCGCGCCGTCGGGGCTTTCGGCGTTGATCGCCGCCTCCGCGGCCTGCTGGCCCTTGGGATCCAGCGTCGTCGTCACCAGCAGCGGCTCGACCGCCTCGTCGGTCAGGCCCTCGACTTCCGACAGCGCCCAGTCGGTGAAATAGCGCACCCCCGACTGCGGCTCGGGCGCAACGAAGCGCAGGCCGGCGAGATCGGCCGCCTGCGCCGCGCCGGGCAGCACCGCGCCGGTGTCGACCATCGTCGCGATCACCGTGGCGGCGCGCCGCCGCGCCTGGGCCGGATCGGCGGACGGGGCATAGCGGCTGGGGGCCTTGACGAGGCCCGCGATCACCGCGGCTTCCTCCAGGCTGAGCGTCTGGGCGCTGTGGCCGAAGAACTTGCGCGATGCCGCGTCAATGCCGTACGCCCCGCCGCCGAAATAGACGCGGTTGAGGTAGAGCTCGAGGATCGCGTCCTTGGTGAACTTGCGCTCGAGCGCCAGTGCCAGCACCATTTCGCGCAGCTTGCGCGCGAAGGTCTTGTTCGACGTCAAGAAGACGTTGCGCGCCAGCTGCTGGGTGATCGTCGAGGCCCCCTGGACGCGCGCGCCGCGGGCCTTGGCCACCGCCACGGTGGCACGCGCGATGCCGAACGGATCGACGCCGGGGTGCGACCAGAAGCGCCGATCCTCGACCGAGACCATCGCGTCGACCATCGTCCTGGGGATCTGACGGTAGGGCAGCCACTGGCCGTAGCTGGGGCCCAGCGTCGTCAGCACGGTACCGTCGGCGGCGCGGACCTCGACCGACTGACCGTTGGGAGAGCGCATCAGTTCGTCGAAGTTGGGCAGCGAGCCGAGCGCCACGAACACCGCGACGCCGGTCGCCAGCACCGATGCCAGGATGAGGCCGCCGCCGACCTTGAGGAGCGCGGCGAACCAGCCGCCGGAGCGGCGTGGCGGCGGGCGGCGGGTGCGGGGGGCTTGGGCCACGGCGCTCGCGTTACGGGCGTTTCACGGGCGCTGCAAGCCGTCTTGTGCGGCTCATACGGTGAGCAGTTCGGCCCCGGTGTTGACGGTCATGAAGCCGATCAGCCCGGCGGCGTCGAGCCCGGCCGGCAGCGCGATGCCGTGGTCGGCGAGCCCGGTCGCGCAGGCGGTGATCCGCACCCCCATCGCCAGTGCCGTGGCAAGCGGTTCGGCGACTGCCGGCAATGCCGTGACGCTGTCGCCGTCGAACAGCAGCGCCGCCTCACGACCGAGCGCGGCGGCGGCGGCCGCGATCCCGAGTGCGCGGCGGGCGCGGGCGGGGTCCGGCCCCACGACGATGATCGCGAGGCCGCTCACCCGCAGCCCGCGCAGCCCGGATCCCTGGGCAGCACGATGGTTCGCATCCGGGCGGCGAGGGCATCGTACAGCAGCAGGCGCCCGGCGAGGCTGTCGCCGAAGCCGACGATCTCGCGGATCACCTCCAGCGCCTGCAGCGACCCCATCACGCCGGTCAGCGCGCCGAGGACACCGGTGTCGGCGCAGCTCGTGTCGGGTTGCTCGGTGGCCGCGCCGACGAGGCAGCGGTAGCACGGCAGTCCCGCCTCCCAGCCGCGAAAGGTCGCCAGCTGCCCGTCGAACGGCCCGACCGCCGCCGACACCAGCGGGATGCGGAGCCGGTGGACCGCATCGGCGACGGCCAGGCGGGTGGCGAAGCTGTCGGAGCCATCGGCGACCACATCGTGTCCGCCGAGCAGCGTGGCGGCATTGCTCTCGTCCAGGCGGATGGCGTGCGTCACGACCTCGACGTGCGGGTTGACGCGCCGAAGCGCGTCGCGGGCGCTGTCGGTCTTCGACCGCCCGATGTCGGGCGTACCGTGCAGCACCTGTCGCTGCAGGTTCGACAGGCTGACCGTGTCGTTGTCGATGATGGTCAGCCGCCCGACCCCGGCGGCGGCGAGATACTGGAGGCACGGGCTGCCCACTCCACCCGCGCCGATCACCGCCACCGACGCCGCCCGCAGCGCGCGCTGGCCCGCCCCGCCGACGTCCTTCAGGACGATGTGGCGGGCGTAGCGATCGAGTTCGGCGTCGGAAAGCTCGCTCACCGGCCCGTCGAGCCGAAGCCGCCGGCACCCCGCGCGGTTTCGTCGAGGCTGGTGAACTCGTCGAACGCCGCCCGAGTAACGGGCGCAACGACGAGCTGGGCGATCCGCATCCCGCGCTCGATCGCGACCGCTTCGCCACCGAGGTTGACGAGGATCACCTTGACCTCGCCGCGATAGTCGCTGTCGATCGTGCCGGGGGCGTTGGCGACGGTGAGGCCATGTTTGAGCGCAAGGCCCGAGCGCGGGCGGACCTGCACCTCGAAACCGTCGGGAATGGCCATGGTCAGCCCGGTCGCGACCGCGGCACGCGCCCCCGGCGCAAGGTCGAGCGCCTCCGCCGCCACCACGTCCATGCCCGCCGCTCCGGCGCTGGCATAGGCGGGCAGCGGCAGCCCCTCGCCGTGGGGCAGGCGGGCAACGGCGATCCGCACCTCAGCCGAGGGCATCGGCAATCCGTCCGGCAAGCTGCGCCGCGACCGCCGCCTTGCTCATCTCTGGCCAGTCGTCGACGCCGGCGGCGGTGATCAGGTGGACGCGGTTGGCGTCGCCGCCGAACACGCCCGTCGAGACGTCGTTGGCGATCAGCCAGTCGCAACCCTTGCGTATCCGCTTGGCAACGGCATGCTCGATGACGGTCTCGGTCTCGGCGGCGAAACCGACGACGAGGCGAGGCCGGCGCGGACCGTTCGCGACGCTGTTCAGGATGTCGGGATTCTCGACCAGCGCCAAAGACGGACTTGCTGCGCCCTTCTTGAGCTTGTCCGGCGCTGCCTCGACGCGCCAGTCGGCGACCGCGGCGACCATCACCGCGATGTCGGCGGGCAGCGCCGCCTCGACCGCCGCCGCCATGTCGCGGGCGCTTTCGACGTCGATACGGATCACGCCGGCCGGGGTCGGCAACGCGACCGGCCCGCTGACCAGGGTTACCCGCGCGCCGAGCGCTGCCAGCGCACCCGCGACTGCAAAGCCCTGCTTTCCGGACGAGCGGTTGGCGATATAGCGCACCGGATCGATCGGCTCGTGGGTCGGCCCGGCGGTGACGACGGCGTGACGGCCCGCCAGGCGCTGCGGCAGCGGATCGAGCGCGGCGGCAACGTCCGCGACCAGCCGGTCGACCGGCGGCAAGCGGCCGCGGCCGAACTCGCCGCACGCCATGACGCCCTCGTCGGGTTCTATGATGCCGATGCCGCGCGACCGCAGCGTCGCGATATTGGCGACCGTCGCCGGGTGCTGCCACATCCGCACGTTCATCGCCGGCATCGCCAGCACCGGCGTGTCGGTCGCCAGCAGCAGCGTCGAGGCGAGGTCGTCGGCGAGGCCCGCCGCCATCTTGGCGAGCAGGTCGGCGGTGGCCGGGCAGACGACGATCAGGTCGGCCGAGCGGCTCAGCTCGATGTGGCCCATAGTCGCTTCCTGGGTGACGCTGAACAGGTTTTCGTGAACCGGCGATTCCGACAGCGCCGCGAGGCTGAGCGCGGTGACGAACTCCGCCCCGCCGCGCGTCAGCACCGGGGTGACGTGGCCCCCGGCGCGCCGGATGCCGCGCACCAGATCGAGCGCCCGGTACGCCGCGATGCCGCCGCCGACGATCAGCAGGATGCGTTTGCCGTGCACCCTCGCGCCTTACCGTGCGTTCCGGGCAGTGTCGATTCCGTCACCTTTGGGTGTTAGGACGCGCCGCCCTCAGCCGGAGTGATTGATGTCCCACGCCTTCCACCCTACCTCGCTGCGCGAATACGATATCCGCGGCATCATCGGCGAGACGCTGGGGGAGGCTGACGCCTATGCCATCGGGCGCAGCTTCGCGACCCGGATCGCGCGGGCCGGCGGCACGAAAGTGGCGGTCGGCTATGACGGGCGGACCTCGTCTCCGGGCCTCGAGGCGGCACTGGTGCGCGGGCTGAACGATAGCGGCATCGAGGCGCTGCGGATCGGGCTTGGGCCGACGCCGATGCTCTACTTCGCGGTGCACGAGCTGGGCTGCGACGGCGGCGTCATGATCACGGGCAGCCACAACCCGCCGAACTACAACGGCTTCAAGATGATGCTGGGGAACGGCCCGTTCTTCGGGGCGGACATCCAGGCGCTCGGGCGCGCGGCGGCCGCGGGTGACTGGGACAGCGGCGAGGGCACCGACCGTGGCGTCGAGATCATGGACCGCTATGTCGAGCGGCTGATGCAGGGCTTCACCGGCGACGCCTTCACCGTCGCCTGGGATTGCGGCAACGGCGTCGCCGGGCCGGTCGTGGAGAAGCTGGTCAAGCTGCTGCCCGGCACGCACCACACGCTGTTCACCGAGGTCGACGGCGCTTTTCCCAATCACCACCCCGATCCGACCGATGAGAAAAACCTCTCCGACCTGAAACGCGTCGTGGCCGAGAAGCATTGCGATTTTGGCGTCGCCTTCGATGGTGACGGCGACCGGATCGGCGCTGTCGACGGCCGGGGCCGGGTGATCTGGGGCGACCAGTTGCTGTCGATTCTCGCTGTGCCCGTGCTCAAGGCGCTGCCGGGCTCGACGATCATCGCCGACGTCAAGGCGAGCCAGATGCTGTTCGACCGGGTCCGCGAGCTCGGCGGCAAGCCGCTGATGTGGAAGACCGGCCATTCGCTGATCAAGGCCAAGATGAAGGAGGTCGGCAGCCCGCTGGCGGGCGAGATGTCGGGCCATGTCTTCTTCCAGCACGACTGGTACGGGTTCGACGATGGCATCTACGCCGCCGTCCGCCTGATCGCCGCGGTCAGCGCAATGGGTGGCTCGCTGACCGCGCTCAAGGATGCGATGCCGGTGCTGATCAACACCCCCGAGCTCCGCTTCCAGTCGTCGGAAGCGCGCAAGTTCGAAGTCGTTGCCGAGGTGCTGGCGCGGCTCAAGGCGGCGGGTGCCGACGTCGACGAGACCGATGGTGCGCGGGTCAACACCCCCGATGGCTGGTGGCTGCTGCGCGCGTCGAACACGCAAGATGTGCTGGTCGCGCGCGCCGAGGCGGTCAGCGAACCGGCTTTGGCACGGCTGATGGCGGCCCTCAATGCCGCGCTGGCGGAAAGCGGCGTAGAGGCTGTCGCGGTCGGCCACTAGACGCAGCGGGAATTATTGTGCAGTGCAACATTTCCCTTGCCAAGCGACCCGATCGTGCTTATTGTGCACTGCAGCACGAGCTTGGAGATACCGATGGCCGACACGCAAAAGCCGAAAGCATCTCGCGCTGCGGCCAGCCCGGTTAAGCCGAAGCCGGCAGCGCCGAGCGTGGCAGCGCCGTTGTCCGTCAAGCCCGCGGTCAAGCTGTCTGCACCGGTGCCGAAGCAGGCTCCGGTTGCTGCTGCTCCGGTTCCGGCCGCGGTGCCCGCCGCCGCCACACCAGCTCCGGTTCCTGTCGTCACCCCAGTCAAGATCAAGAAGGAAGTTACCATGAACGAGTCCATGAAGCCCGCCCAGAACGGTGCCGCCGACGCGATCAAGTCGGGTGCCACCGCCGCCTACACCAACGGCAAGGCCGCTCTCGAGCAGGTCAGCGCCAAGTCGAAGGAAACCATCGAGGCCGGCATGAAGCAGATGGACGACATGTCGGCGATGGCCAAAGGCAACGTCGAGGCGCTGATGGCATCGGCGAAGGCCGCGACCACCGGTCTCGAGACCATCGCTCACCAGGTCGCCGACTTCAGCCGCAAGAGCTTCGAGGACACCACCGCCGTCGCTCGCGCGATGACCACGGTCAAGACCCCGAACGAGTTCATGCAGCTGCAGAACGACTTCGCCAAGGCGCAGTTCGACGCCGCCGTCGCCGAGATGTCGAAGCTATCGGAGACGCTGGTCAAGCTCGCCGGCGAGGTTTTCGAGCCGATGCAGAACCGCATCGCGACCGCCACCGACAAGATGAAGTCGGTCGTCGGCACCACCTTCAAGGCGTAAGGCCCGCCAAGGTGTGACAAAGGGCGGGTGGTCACGCGGCCGCCCGCCCTTTTTCTACGCGCTTGGCGCGGCTATATTGCGGCCATGATCAGCAACGGCCCCGACCGCATCGAGGATGACGACGCCGTCACTGGCGTCGCCACCAAGACCAAGCCCAAGACCAAACAGCCGGCGCTGTACAAGGTGCTGCTGCTCAACGACGACTATACGCCGATGGAATTCGTCGTGCTGACGCTGCAGCGGTTCTTCAAGATGACCATCGAGGATGCGACCCGCGTCATGCTCCACGTCCATCAGCGCGGCGTCGGCATCTGCGGCGTGTTCACCTACGAGGTCGCCGAGACCAAGGTCAGCCAGGTCATCGATTTCGCCCGCGAGCACCAGCATCCACTCCAGGCGACGATGGAAAAGGACTGAAGCGGTCGAATCGGCGTTGCCCCGGCCTTCCATCGGCGGGATCGTCTCGCTACCGTTCCGCCGATGTCCGTCCCCGCCATTGTCTGGATCGTTGCCGGGTACCTGGTCGGTTCGATTCCCTTCGGCCTGATTCTGGCGCGGGCGAACGGCATCGACATCCGTGCGGTCGGGTCGGGCAATATCGGTGCGACCAACGTTCTGCGGACCGGCAGCAAGTGGCTGGCGGCGGCGACGCTGCTACTTGACGGTGGCAAGGGTGCGGCGGCTGTGCTGCTGACGCGTCACTTCGTTCCTGGCGACCTCGATCCAACCGCGATCTTCGCGGGCCTTGCCGCATTCGTCGGGCATATCGCGCCGGTCTGGCTGCGCTTCCGCGGCGGCAAGGGTGTCGCGACCATGCTCGGCGTGACGCTGACGGTGGTTTGGCCGCTCGGAATCGTGGCGCTGCTGGTCTGGCTGACCGGTGCGCTGGTGACGCGCTATTCGTCGGTCGGCGGCATGATGGCGGCGCTCGCGGCACCGGTGTGCCTGACGGCGGCGGCCGTGGCGTCGGGCGGACCTCTGCCGCTGACCTTCAACGCGACGCTGTGGGCGACCTGGGCGATGGCGGTGATGCTGGTCTGGAAGCACGCCGAGAACCTCGCACGGCTGCGGGCCGGGACCGAGAGCCGGATCGGCGGCAGGGGATGACCCAGGACGCGGTGGCGCGGCTGCGGCTGATCCGCAGCGAGAATGTCGGGCCGGTCACCTACCGCCAACTGATCGCGCGGTTCGGAACGGCGCAGGCGGCACTCGACGCTCTCCCCGATCTTGCCCGGCGCGGTGGCGGTGCCCTGCGGGTCGGCGACATCGCGAGCGCCGAGCGCGAGCTGGCGGCCCTCGACGGCTTCGGCGCGACGCCGCTGTTCATCGGGACGTCCGACTACCCCGCGCTGCTCGCCCGGACCGAGACCGCGCCGCCGGTGATCGCGGCGAAGGGCGTTCTCGCGCTGGCCGAGCGGCCGGCGGTGGCGATGGTCGGCGCGCGCAACGCCAGTGCGGCGGCGGTCCGCTTCGCGCGCGGCCTGGCGGCCGAGCTCGGCGACGCCGGCTTTGTCGTGGTGTCGGGGCTGGCACGGGGCATCGACGCGGCAGCGCATGAGGGCGCGCTCGCCAGCGGCACCATCGCGGTGATCGCGGGCGGCATCGACGTCTGCTACCCGCCCGAGACGGCGGCGCTGCAGGCGCGGCTGGGCAGCGAGGGGCTGGTGCTCGCCGAGATGGCGTTCGGGACGCAGCCGCAGGCGCGCCACTTCCCGCGCCGCAACCGCATCATCGCCGGGCTGTGCGCGGGGACACTGGTGGTCGAGGGCGCGCTGCGTTCGGGTTCCCTGATCACCGCGCGGCTGGCGGCGGAGGCGGGGCGCGAGGTGATGGCGATCCCGGGCTCGCCGCTGGACCCGCGGGCGCAGGGCTGCAACCAGCTGATCCGGGAGGGGGCGACGCTGGTCCAGACCGCCGCCGATATCGCCGAGGCGCTGAGCGGCTTCCAGGCGGGCAGCTTCCGCTCGCAGCCGATGCCGCTCTATGACGCGCCGGTCGCGGTCGAGGCCGGCGATGCCGAGGTCGCGGCGGTGGCGGAGCTGCTGTCGCCGACTCCGGTGGCGGTCGACGAGCTGGTGCGGCTAAGCGGTCTGCCGAGCGCCGCGGTCGCGGCGGTGCTGCTCGATCTCGAACTCGCCGGGCGCATCGCCCGCCACGCCGGCGGCCGGGTGGCGTCGATCTGAGCCGGAAGTAAAGAAACCAAGCGCCCCGGGGGGATTTCGGAAACGCCCGACGGTATCCTGGTACCGTTACTCGGCGGCGATGGCGGCCGGCGCAACGACCGGATCGACGCTGACGTACTTGCGGCCGAGCTTGCCGTCATGGAAGACGACGACGCCGTCACCGAGGGCGTAGAGCGTGTGATCGACGCCGAGGCCGACGTTGCGGCCCGGGTAAACCCGCGTGCCCCGCTGGCGGACGATGATGCCGCCGCCCAATACCTTCTGCCCGCCGAACAGCTTGACGCCGAGGCGGCGGCCAGCCGAGTCGCGACCGTTGCGCGACGAGCCGCCGGCTTTCTTATGTGCCATGGTCCGGAGTCCTTAAGCGACCGAGACGATCTTCAGCACAGTCAGGGACTGGCGATGACCGTTCTTGCGGCGATAATTGTGGCGGCGCTTCTTCTTGAAGATGATGATCTTGTCGCCGCGGGTCTGCGCCACGATCGTCGCCGTGACCGCGCCGCCCATGGTGACCGCCTCGCCCTCGCCCGACATCAGCGTGTCGAGGGTGACGGTCGCCCCGGCCTCCCCGTCAAGCTTCTCGACGAGGATCGTATCATCGGCGGCGACGCGATATTGCTTGCCGCCCGTGCGCACTACCGCGAACATGGTGTCTTGCCTTGATCTTCAAACGTAAACGCGCGGGGACACCGGGGTGGCCCGCGCGGGAAGCGGGTTGGTAGGGAAAGCGTCCCCGCCTGTCAATCGGTGAGTTCGCTCCATACGTCCTTGAGCTTGCCGAAGAAGCCGGTTGAGGCGGGGTTGTTCTTGCCGTCCTGCTCGGCCTCGATCGATTGGAACTCCTCGAGCAATTCGCGCTGGCGCCGGGTCAGCTTGACCGGCGTCTCGACGTCGAGCTGGACGACCAGGTCGCCAAAGCCGCCGCCGTTGAGCGCCGGCATGCCGCGGCCGCGGACGCGGAACTGCTTGCCGGTCTGGGTGCCGTGCGGAACCTTGATCGCGGCGACGGTCTTGTCGAGCACCGGCACCTCGATCTCGCCGCCCAGCGCCATCGTCGTCACCGACACCGGCGCCTGCGCGAACAAGGTGGTGCCGTCGCGCTTGAACACGGCGTGCGGTTTCATGTGAACGAAGATGTAGAGGTCGCCGGGCGGGCCGCCGCGCTGTCCCGCCTCGCCTTCGCTGGCCATGCGGATACGGGTGCCGTCGTCGACGCCGGCGGGCACCTTGACCGAGAGCGACTTCTGCCGCTCGACGCGGCCCTGGCCGTGGCAGGTGTCGCACGGGTCGGCGATGATCTGGCCGGCACCTTGGCAGGTCGGGCAGATGCGCTCGACCATGAACAGGCCCTGGCGCATCGCGACCTTGCCGGCACCGCGGCAGGTGCCGCAGGTCCTGGCGCTGCTTCCTGGCTTCGCGCCTGAACCGGCGCAGGGCTCGCAGGCGACCGCGACCTCGATCTCCAGCCGCGCTTCCTTGCCGTTGAATGCCTCTTCGAGCGTCATCTCGAGGTCGTAGCGCAGGTCCTGGCCGCGCCCCGTGGGTTGCCGCCCGCGGCCACCGCCGGTGAACTGCTCGAAGATGTCGGAGAAAATGTCGCCGAAGCCGCCGAAGCCCTGCGCCCCCGCGCCGCCGCCACCCTGGTTGAACGCGGCCTTGCCATAGCGGTCGTAGGCAGCGCGCTTCTGCGGGTCCTTCAGGCAGTCATAGGCCTCGCTGATCGCCTTGAAGCGCAGCTCTGCCGCCGCGTCGCCGGGGTTGCGGTCAGGATGCCACTGCATGGCGAGGCGGCGGTATGACGACTTCAATGTCGCGTCGTCCGATCCCCGCTCGCACTCGAGCAGCTCGTAATAGTCGATGTCCAAGCTCAAGCCGCCGCCCCTGATTCCGCCGGGCGGCGGACAACTTCACGAACTTCACGCGGATTCGCGTAACTCCGTGAAGCGAACCGCAGCCGGGTCGCCATCCCGTCCGTCCTATTTGGTCTCGTCGTCGACTTCCGAAAACTCGGCGTCGACGACGTTGTCGTCCTTCGGTGCCTCGGCTTCGGGGCTCGCCGCCTTGGCCTGCTCGGCCGCATAGATCGCCTCGCCCAGCTTCATCGCGACGGTACCGAGCGCGGTGGTCTTGGCGGTGATCTGGTCCGCGTCGCCCGAGTCGAGCACGCCCTTCAGGTCGGCGATCGCGGCTTCGATCTCGGCCTTCACGTCGGCGGAGACCTTGTCGCCATGCTCGGCCAGCTGGCCTTCGGTGGTGTGCGCCAGGCTGTCGGCCTGGTTGCGCGCCTCGGCGACGGCACGCCGCTTCTTGTCCTCGTCCGCGAACGCCTCGGCGTCCTTGACCATCTTTTCGATGTCGTCCTTGGACAGGCCACCCGACGGCTGGATGCGGATCTGCTGCTCCTTGCCGGTGCCCTTGTCCTTGGCGTTGACCGCGACCAGCCCGTTGGCGTCGATGTCGAAGGTCACCTCGATCTGCGGCAGGCCGCGCGGCGCCGGCGGGATGCCGACCAGGTCGAACTGGCCGAGCAGCTTGTTGTCCGCGGCCATCTCGCGCTCGCCTTGGAAGACGCGGATGGTCACCGCCGACTGGTTGTCGTCGGCGGTCGAATAGGTCTGCGACTTCTTGGTCGGGATCGTCGTGTTGCGATCGATCATCCGGGTGAACACGCCGCCCAGGGTCTCGATGCCGAGGCTCAAGGGCGTCACGTCGAGCAGCAGCACGTCCTTGACGTCGCCCTGCAGCACGCCCGCCTGGATCGCGGCGCCCATGGCGACGACCTCGTCCGGGTTGACGCTGGTGTTGGGTTCCTTGCCGAACAGCTGCTTCACGAACTCACGCACCCGCGGCATCCGGGTCATGCCGCCGACGAGAATGACCTCGTCGATCTCGGACGTCTTGACTCCGGCTTCGCTGATCGCGTCGAGGCAGGGCTTGCGGGTCCGCTCGATCAGATCGAGCACCAGTTTCTCGAGGTCGGTGCGGGTGACCGTCTTGACGAGGTGCTTCGGGCCGGTCGCATCGGCGGTAATGAAGGGCAGGTTGACCTCGGTCGAGGCGGACGACGACAGCTCGATCTTGGCCTTCTCGGCGGCTTCCTTGAGGCGCTGCAGCGCCAGCTTGTCCTTCTTGAGGTCGATGCCTTCCGACTTCTGGAAGTCCGCTGCGAGGAACTCGACGACCTTGGCGTCGAAGTCCTCGCCGCCCAGGAACGTGTCGCCGGAGGTGGACTTCACTTCGAAGACGCCGTCCCCGAGCTCGAGGATCGACACGTCGAAGGTGCCGCCGCCGAGGTCGTAGACCGCGATCGTCTTGGCGCCCTGCTTGTCGAGGCCGTAGGCGAGGGCGGCGGCGGTCGGCTCGTTGATGATACGCAGCACTTCGAGGCCGGCGATCTGCCCGGCGTCCTTGGTCGCCTGGCGCTGGGCGTCGTTGAAATAGGCGGGCACGGTGATGACCGCCTGCGTGACTTTCTCGCCGAGGTACGACTCGGCGGTTTCCTTCATCTTCTGCAGGATGAAGGCGCTGATCTGGCTTGGCGAATACTGCTCGCCGCCGGCCCCGACCCAGGCGTCGCCGTTCGCGCCCTTGACGATCTTGTAGGGGACGAGGGCCATGTCCTTCTGGGTCATCGGGTCGTTGAAGCCGCGGCCAATCAGGCGCTTGACCGCGAACACGGTGTTCTCGGGATTGGTCACCGCCTGGCGCTTGGCCGGCTGGCCGACGAGGCGCTCGCCGTCCTTGGTGAAGGCGACCTGCGACGGGGTGGTGCGCGCGCCCTCGGCGTTCTCGACGACCTTGGGGGCGCTGCCCTCCATAACCGCGACGCAGCTGTTGGTGGTGCCGAGATCGATCCCGATGACTTTGGCCATGATAATCCTTTGAACAAGCGATGCCCGCCGCGCGCCCTCGAACCAAGCAGCGCACGGCAATGCCGACCCGGCGGATATAGGGGCGCGGATTTTGCCCTTCAAGCACAGGGTGACGCAGGCGCGTCGACCGCATAGACGGCGCGCGGTGCCGTCGCGTAGTGCAAAGCCGAGTTCGGGAGAGTTTCGGTGACGCGGGTTTGGGAACGGGCGGTCGGGTTCGGGGCCGTGGCGACGGCTGTGGTGCTGTTGATCTTCGCGCTGCTGGTCGGCGTGCGCGTCGAGGCGGCGGCGGGGCTAGAGGCCGAAGCCGCGACGGTGCGGCTGGCGGCGGTGCCGGGCCGGCCTGCGGCGGGCTATGTCACGCTCAGCGGGGCGGATGCGACCTTGGTGTCGGTGTCGTCACCGCTGGCGTCCCGGATCGAGATGCACAGCAGCACGATGGCGGGCGGGGTCATGCGGATGGACAGGCTGACCACCGCGACGGTCCGCGCCGCCGCGCCGCTGGTGTTCGCGCCGGGCGGCAGCCACCTGATGATCTTCGGGCTGCACGATGTGAAGCAGGGCGGCACGGTGCCGCTGCTGTTCACCTTCAAGGGCGGCCGCACTTTGCGCGTCGAAGCCCGTGCAGTCGCCGCCGGAGCCGCTATGACGGGGCATGACAGCCACTGAGCGCAGATTGACGGACGGCGAGCGGCTACTTGCGGCGTCGGTGTTCGGCGCGGCGCTCGATCCCGGCGCGGTGCGCCTGCGCTGCGCCAAGTGGTTCATGTTCCAGCCGGCGTGGGTGACGATGGCGCCCGACGGCGATGTCTGGTTCCACCCCAACAGCGGCCTGTGGCGCGACGATTTCGCTACCGAGATCCTGCCCTATCGCGCGCTGCTGGTGCACGAGCTGACGCATTGCTGGCAGGTCCAGGCAGGTCGGCGGCTGGTCTGGGAACGCCGCCCGTTCGCGCGTTACGGCTATGCGCTGGCGGCGGGCAAGCCGTTCGCCGCCTACGGCATCGAGCAGCAGGCGATGATCGTCGAACACGCGTACCGGGCGCGGGAAAGTGGCGCGCCGGATGCGGTGCTGGAGGGGTTGTTGCCGTTCGGGCGTGTGGCAATCGCCTGATGCGCCGCCGAGGCAGCTAAGCCGCGAGGTGCGGCGGCGTTCTCAGCACGCCAAGCCACCGCTGGTGCTCCGCCGGTTTGGCCAGAGCCTCCAGAGCAGCGACGGTGCGCGCAAAGCGCTGCCACAGGGCTGCAGGAACTCGACCTCGAAGTGCCTCCGCCATCGCCGAGTAATAAGCGATCGTCTGCTCTTTCGACTTGCCGCCAAAGCGGTGCCAGACGGTCGTTCCGTCCGGTGCCGATCCGAGGAGATCGTCCTCGAAGATCGCGGTCGCGTTGTGGAGCTTGTCGCAGGCCGTGACGAAGCAGGCGGCGTTGGACTTGGCCGCGACCGCCGCAACATACGCCCGCTTGCGCACCTCCCAGTCGCTCTTTGCTTCCGGATCGCTGGTGACACTATCCGAGCACGCACTGACTATGTCGGCCACGACCGAACCGAATTTTGCGCGGATATCCGCCAGCATCGGCAGTCCGCCGCAATCCTCGACGGCATCGTGGAGCAGCCCGGCGATGACCTCGTCCTCGGTACCCCCGTATTCGAGAATCAGGCTCGCGACGCCGAGTAGGTGGGAAAGATAGGGGGTCTCGACGCCCTTTCGCGTCTGGGCGGCGTGAAGCCGCGATGCCCATTCAAAGGCCGCAGCCAACCTCTCAGAATACATCGACTGCCTTTTGCTAGTTTGCCATCTCGTCCATCACGTTCCGCTCGTTGGCGGCGTCATACATCCTGGCATCAATGGAGCGCACCGCCCCCATCACCGCGGCGTTGAAGGCCGCCATGTGCGGAGTCTGGAAGTGGCTCTTCAATGCCGCCTCGTCGTGCCAGCGTTCGACTATCGAAACCACGCTGTCGCTCTCGATCGCCATCGAATAGCTGAGGCAGCCGCTTTCCTCCCAGGTCGCGCGCATCATCGCATCGAGGGCCGGGCGCAGTTCGGCGATGCGATCGGGATCGACTTCGGCGCGCGCGATGACGATGATCATGCTTCCCCCTTCGACTTGGCGACGCTGACCAGCGCCGGGCGCAGCAGCCGGTCCTTGATGGTGTAGCCGGCCTGAAGTTCGGCGACGATGTCGCCGGCCTGATGCTCGTCGCTATCGACCTCGATCATCGCCTGGTGGCGGTTCGGGTCGAGTTTCGTGCCGGCGGTATCGACGCGGGTGATGCCGTGGCGGGCCAGCACCGCCTGCAGTTCGCGCTCGGTCGCCTCAATGCCGCCGCGGACCTTGTCGACGGGCTCGGAGTCGCCCGCGCCGGGCAGCGCGGCGACGGCGCGGCGAAGGTTGTCGGCGACCCCCAGCAGGTCGCGCGCGAAGCCGGTCATCGCGTATTGTGCCGCGTCGACGCGCTCGCGGTCGAGGCGGCGACGCGTGTTTTCCATCTCGGCGGCGGTGCGCAGCAGCCGGTCCTTGAGATCGGCGATCTCGGTGTCGCGGGCCAGCAGGGCCTCGGCCAGGTCGGGCTGCGGCTCGGCCAGTTCGGGGTCGTTGGGGAGGTCGGAAGCGTCGGTCATCAAATCAGCCTGCTCAGGGTTTGGGCGGTATAGTCCACCATCGGAACGATGCGCGCGTAATTCAACCGGGTCGGGCCGATAACCCCGACGACCCCGACGACGCGCCCGTCGGGGCCGCGGTAGGGCGCGGCGATAACGCTCGAACCGGACAAAGAGAACAGCTTGTTCTCCGATCCGATGAAGATCTTGCAGGCGGAGGCCGTGCGCGCGAGATCGAGGACGCGCGCGAGTTCCTCCTTGCCCTCGATGTCGCCGAGCAATTGGCGGGCGCGGTCGAGGTCGGCGGCGTCCCCCGCCACCAGGTGCGCGCTGCCGCGCACGATCAGCACGGCGCGGCTGCCGTCCGACGACCAGGCAGCCAGCCCCTGCTCGACCAGCCCGCGGGTCGCATCGTCGAGCGCGGCGCGTTCGCGCGCGATTTCGGCACGCAGCCGCTCGGCGGCGGCGGCGAGCGTCAGCCCTTCCAGCCGGGTGTTGATGTAGTTCGCCGCCTCGATCAGCGCGACCGGCGGCAGTTCGGCGGGCAGGTCGATCACCCGGTTCTCGACCGAGCCGTCGTCGCCGACCAGCACCGCCAGCGCCTTTGCCGGCGAAAGCGGCACGAAGCTGACCTGGCGCAGCCGCACCTCGTCCTTTGGCACCAGCACCAGCCCGGCGCAGGCGCTCAGCCCCGACAGGACCGAGGTGGTGCGGCCGAGAATGTCCTCGATGCCGCCGCCCTGCGCGCCCTGCTCGATCGCGGCGCGCTCGTCGGCCGACGGCGCGGTCAGCTGCATCATGCCGTCGACGAACAGGCGTAGGCCAAGCTCGGTCGGCTGGCGGCCCGCCGAGGTGTGAGGGGCCGCCAGCAGGCCGAGTTCCTCGAGGTCCTGCATGACGTTGCGGATCGAGGCCGGCGACAGGCCGAGCGAGCCGAGCTTCGACAGCGTGCGAGAGCCGACCGGCGCGCCGCTCGCCAGGTACGAGTCGACGATCTCGCGGAAGACGGTGCGGGCGCGGCCGTTCAGTTCGGTCAGGGCGGGCGACTGCATGTGCGCTATCTACTGCACGCAGCGCGGCGGTGACAGGGGGCGACCGAGCGGCTAAGCCCGCGCCCTGTTCCAAGGAGATAGACATGCGACCCTCAGGCCGCGCCCCAGACGTGATGCGCGCCGTCGAGATGATCCCGGGCTTCAGCGCCCACGCCGAAGGCTCGTGCCTGGTCAAGTTCGGGCGTACGCACGTGCTGGTCACCGCGTCCGTCGAGGAACGGCTGCCGCCGTGGCTGCGCGGCAAGGGTTCGGGCTGGGTGACGGCGGAATACGGCATGCTGCCCCGCGCCACGCACACGCGCGGCAGCCGCGAGGCAGCGAAGGGCAAGCAGTCGGGGCGGACGCAGGAGATCCAGAGGCTGATCGGGCGGTCGCTGCGGGCGGTCACCGACCTAAAGCTGCTCGGCGAGCGCCAAATCACGCTCGACTGCGACGTCATCCAGGCCGACGGCGGCACGCGGACGGCGGCAATCTCCGGCGCCTGGGTGGCGCTGCGCCTCGCCATCGACGGCATCATGGCAAAGAATGGGCTGACGCTGGACCCGCTCGCGACGCAGGTCGCGGCCGTGTCGTGCGGCATCCACCAGGAGGTAGCCGTGCTCGACCTCGACTATGACGAGGATTCGGACGCCGGCACCGACGCCAATTTCGTGCTGACCTCGACCGGCGGCATCGTCGAGGTGCAGGCGACCGCGGAAGGCGCGCCGTTCGACGAGGAGTCGCTGCTCCGCCTGCTCCGCTTGGCGCGCATCGGCTGCGGCGAGATCTTTGCGGCGCAGAGGGTGGCGACGGGCCGGTGAGCCGCCGCCTCGCCCCCGGCCGGCTCGTGCTGGCGACGCATAATCCGGGCAAGGTGCGCGAGATCGGCGATCTGCTGCGGCCGTTCGGCATGGAGGTGGTCGCGGCGGGCGACCTCGGGCTGCCCGAGCCGGAGGAGACCGGGACGACCTTCCGGGCGAACGCCGAACTGAAGGCGCTGGCGGCGGCGACGGCCAGCGGCCTGCCGGCGCTGGCGGACGATTCTGGGTTGTGCGTCGATGCGCTCGACGGCGCGCCGGGCGTTTATTCGGCGCGCTGGGCGGGCGAGGGGAAGGACTTCGGCATCGCCATGGAGCGGGTCCACCGGGCGATGGCGTTCGGGTCGCCCGACACTGCGTATTTCGTCTGCGCTCTGTCGCTGGCCTGGCCCGACGGCGCGGTCGAGACGTTCGAGGGGCGCGTCAACGGGCGGCTGGTGTGGCCGCCGCGCGGCACCCTCGGCTTCGGCTATGACGCGATGTTTGTCGCCGAGCACATGGACGAGACGTTCGGCGAGATCGCGCCCGAGGCCAAGCACGCAATGAGCCACCGGGCGCGGGCATTCGAGCAGCTGGTGGCGGCGTGCTTCTGACCGTCGACGCGGCGCTCGACGACCCGCTCGCCGTCTACGTCCATTGGCCCTTCTGCGTCACCAAATGCCCGTATTGCGACTTCAACAGTCACGTCCGCGCGACCATCGACGAGAGCGGCTGGCGCGACGCGCTGCTCGCCGATCTGGCGACCGAGCGCGCGGTCACCGGTCCGCGGCGGGTGGCAAGCATCTTCTTCGGCGGCGGCACCCCGTCGCTGATGGCTCCGGCGACGACCGCCGCGGTGATCGACGCGGTCGCTGGCCACTGGCAGCTCGACCGCGACGCCGAGATCACGCTGGAGGCCAACCCGTCGAGCGTCGAGGCGGCGCGCTTTGCCGGGTTTGCCCACGCCGGGGTCAACCGGGTCAGCCTGGGACTGCAGGCCCTCGACGACGCGGCGCTGAAGCAGCTCGGACGGCCGCATGACGTGGCACAGGGGCTGGCGGCGCTTGACATCGCGCAGGCGAATTTCCCACGCGTCAGCTTCGACCTGATCTACGACCGGCCCGGTCATACCGTTGAGGCGTGGCAGGCGGAACTGGCCCGCGCCCTCGCGTTCGGCACGGAACATCTGTCGGTCTACCAACTGACCATCGAGGCCGGCACGCGATTCGCCGTCGAGCATGCGGCCGGGCGGCTGCGGACGCCCGACGCCGACACCTCCGCCGACCTGTTCGACCTGACCCAGGCGATGGCCGAGGCGGCGATGCTGCCGGCGTACGAGACCTCCAACCATGGCCGCCCGAGCCGGCACAACCTCGCCTACTGGACGTATGGCGATTACGTCGGCGTCGGCCCGGGCGCGCACGGACGGCGGGCCGGGGTGGCGACGGTGCGGCACCGGAAGCCGGAGAACTGGCTCGCCGCCGCCGACAGGATCGTCGAGACTACGGCGCTCGATGCCGCCACCCGCGCCACCGAGGCGCTGATGATGGGGCTGCGCCTGACCGACGGCATCGATGCTGCGGTGTTCAAGCGGCGCACTGGGCGGACCTTGGCGGACACCATCGATGCGGGCGCGGCGGCGCGGCTGGCCGGTCTCGGCCTGCTGGTCCACGACGCGGGCGGTTTGCGGCTGACCCGCGCCGGCCGCCCGCTGGTCAACGCGGTGCTGCGCGACCTACTCGCCTGAGCGCAGTGCTTTCGGTGCGGCGGCGACGGTGACGATCGCGCCGCCCTGGATGCGCGACACCTCGAGCGCGCGGTCGGCGACGCCCGACGGCGTGAAGCGGAACACGCCGTCGACTCCGGCGAAGCCGTCGGGGTTGGCGAGCAGCGCGCGCGGGAACGGCTGCCCGACCGGCCAACGGTCGGCCAGGCTGTTGACCAGCAGCACCGAGTCGTAGCCGAAGCTCGCCAGCCGCGACGGCCCCGCCCCGAAACGGGCGCGGTAACGGCTGCTCAGCTGCGCGAAGCGGTTGTCAGCGACGCTGGCGAACACCGCGCCCTGCAGGCCTTTGGCATTGCGGATGGCGGGCTCGTTGTTCCACAATTCGGTGCCGAGTACGACCGCGCTACCCGCGCCGTATTGCGCCAGCGCCGGGCCGAACGCGGCGGCGACCGGCCCCGAGTCGGCGATCAGCAGCGCCTGGAACGCCACCGGCGGCATCCGCGCGGCGACCGGCGCGACGGTGCCGTCGGGGCGCAGCGCGGGGACCCTGGCGGCAGTGGCGAGACGCCTGTCATAGTCTGTGACCTGACGTGCGGCGGCCAGCAGCTTCTGCGGCGTGCGGGTATAATTGACCACCGACACGACCCGGCCGCCGTTGGCCTCGACGGCGCGCAGGAAGGCGGTTGACGCGCGCTGCCCGTAAATGCCCGCCGGGATCAGCGCGGCAAAACGGGTCACGCCCCGGCTGTGGGCATAGTCGACGGCGCGCGCGATCGACTGGCTGGGTTGAAAGCCGAGCACATAGGTGCCTTCACCGGCGAGTGCGGCATCGTTCGAGTAGCTGATCACCGGCACCGCGTTCGATGCCGCGATGCCTTGCACGGCGCGCACGTCGCCGGCCAGCAGCGGCCCGAGGAACAGTCGCGCCCCTTCCGCGATCGCCTTGCCCGCCGCCGCCGCCGCGCCTGCGGCGGTGTCGTAGATGCGCAGGTTGATGCGCTTCTCCCCCGATTCGAGCAGCGCCAGATTGGCGGCATTGGCGATCGACTGGCCGACCGCGGCGTTGGCCCCGCTCAGCGGCACCAGCAGCGCGACCCGGTTCTGCGGGACGCTGGGCGGCGGCGCCGCCGCTCGTACGATCGCGGCGGGCCCGGCCACCGGCGCCGGTATGGTCGCGACGCGCTTCGCCGCCGGCGTGCACGCGGCGAGCCCGGCGATCCCGAGCAACAGCACCAGTTGCCGGGGCGCCCGCAATCGTTCCACTATGACCATATGACCGAACTCCTCGCCGCCAGCACCGATCCCGCGGCGGCGAACCAACAACCCGCGGGCCTCTACATCGTTGCGACACCGATCGGCAATCTCGGTGACCTGTCGCCGCGCGCGGCAGCGGTGCTCGCGTCGGTGGCGCTGATCGCGGCGGAGGATACGCGGGTGACGGCGCGGCTGCTCCACCACATCGGCGCGAAAACCCCGATGACGCCGTACCACGATCACAATGCCGACGCGGTGCGGCCGCGGCTGATCGCGCGGATGGCCAGCGAGGCGATTGCGCTGGTCAGCGATGCCGGGACGCCGCTGATTTCCGATCCCGGCTACAAGCTGGTGCGCGATGCGCGCGCGGCCGGGGTGACGGTGGTCGCCATCCCGGGGCCGTGCGCGGCGGTGGCGGCGCTGACGCTGGCCGGGCTGCCGACCGACCGCTTCCTGTTCATCGGGTTCCTGCCGGCCCGCCAAGGCGCGCGGGCCGCGGCGATCGCCGAGGTCGCGGCGGTGCGCGCCAGCCTGGTCCTTTACGAATCGGCGGGGCGGACGGCGGCGGCACTGGCGGCACTGGCGGAGGGCCTCGGCGACCGGCCCGCGGCAGTGGCGCGCGAGATCAGCAAGAAATTCGAGGAGACCGTCGACGGTACGCTGCTGTCACTGGCCGCACGGTTCGCCGAGGCGGCGCCGCGCGGCGAGGTGGTGATCGTCGTCGGGCCGCCCGGCGCGACGGCGGCACCGACCGCGGCCAGCCTCGACGATGCGCTGCGCGCCGCGATGGCGGACGCCAGCCTCAGCGCCGCCGCGGGCGAGGTTGCGGCAGCGCTCGGGCTGCCGCGCAAGGCGGTTTATGCACGGGCGCTGGCACTGCGCGGCACCGAAGCCGGCTAGGCGCGTTCAAAGCGGCTTGCACCGATGACCGGCTTGGCCCCATCATCGGTAACGCAGGAGGCAGACGCGATGATTGCGGCCCCGGACGATCAGGCGCTGGCCCGGCTCGGGCTGCTCGACGACGCGGACATCGATCTCGCCGACGCTGCGCTCGCCTGCGCCGCCGCCGACCGGCCCGAGGTCGATACCGGGCCGCTGCGCGCGCGCATCGCGGGGCTGGCGGCGCGGCTGCTCGGCCAGTCTACCGGCATCGACACCAGCCGCGGCCGGGCCCGTCTATTGACCGCGCTGCTCGCCGATCACGAGGGGCTGAGCGGCGATACCGAGGAATACGACAACCCTGCCAACGCCGACCTCGCGCTGCTGTTCGAGCGGCGGCGTGGCCTGCCGGTAACGCTGTCGCTGCTGTATGTCGCGCTGGCGCGGCGAGTCGGCTGGACGGCTCAGGTGCTTGGGCTACCGGGCCATGTCGTGGTGGCGCTCGGCGGCGACAGCGACCGGGTCATCATCGACCCCTTCGATCATGGCCGCCGCGTCGACGCGCAGGCACTTGGCGAACTCGTCGACCGCGCGCTCGGCGGCCACGTTGCACCGTCGGCCGAGCATCTCCGCCCGCTGTCGAACCGCGAGGTGCTGGTCCGGCTGTTGACCAACCAGGCGACGCGGGCGCGCCGCAAGGGCGATCCGGCGCGTGCGCTGGTGCTGGCCGAGCGCATGACCGCGATCGCCCCGAATCTGACCGGCCTGTGGTGGGAGCGGGCGCGGCTCGAGCAGATCGCCGGCGATACGGCCGCCGCGCGCGACAGCCTGGCGGCGATGCTCGACACGACGCACGATCCGGCCACGCGCGCCCGGATCGGCGGCGCGATGGCGACGCTGGCCCGCTCGCACGGCTAGACGCTGGCGGTCAGCCGACCTTCTCGCCGACGCACTGCTTCCAGACGCCGCCGATAGTACCGAATTCCAGTCGGTACTCGGTGCGGCTTCCAGTACCCTCCGGGTAGATGCTGAACGCCAGCGAGACGCCACCGTAGCCATTCTTCAGCAGCACCACCCGCGCACCGTCGTCCTTTTCGAGCACGGATATGTTATTCTTGTTGCCCAGGCAGAAAGCGACTTCCTTCGGCGATTGGCTCGAGCGGTAGACTGCCGTGACCGGCTTGCTCAGTACGGTCTGGGTCGACGCGCAGCCGGTCAAAACAACGCCCAGCACGGCCACAACTGATTGCAGTTTCATGACATTCTTCCCCCGATGCGGCATCACTCACGCAACTTCCTGTCTGCTACGCGAAGACTCGTTTCGCAACCAGCTATCGCAGCGACATGGTCTCTCCGGGAGGTATAAAGCGAGGCCCGGGAGCGGTTGCTCCCGGGCCCGACAGCGCCCGACCTGAGCTGCGCAATTACTGCGGCGCGGTGGTCACCGTCGTCGTCGTCGTCTCGGCCACGGTTGCCGGGCGCGTGACCGTGCTGGTCGAACGCTTGACCGGCTTGGCGCGGACCGTGGTCGTGCGCGCCGGCGTGCGGACGACTTCCTTCTCGACCGTCATCACGGTCGTTGCCGGCGGCGCGGCTGGCGGCACGGCATTGCGAGCGGCCTCGGCCTGTTACGCCGCTACCGCGGCTGCCTCGGCGGCATTGTCGGCGCGGGCGTTGGCATCGGCGGCAGACTGCTGCGCCGAGACGGCAGCAGCTTCGTCATCGAGGCGCGCGCTGGTCTGGGCATCGTTCTTGCGGCTGTCGGCCGTAACCAGCGCCGCGTCGGCGAGCTCGGAGGCGTTCTGGGCCTTGGCGCGGGCGATCTTCTTGTCGCCGCGGCGCAGGCTGTCCTCGGCCGCGCTCAATGCGGCACGGGCGCGCTCCTGGAGACCGGCGGCCTCGGCACTCGCGCCGACCTTGTCGCCGGCCTCGATCTTGCCGCGCGCCTCGGCGATGGCGGCGACCGCCTTGGCCTTGTCGTCGGCGGCATGGGCGGCGAGGGGAACAGTGGACAGCGCGACCAATGTCGAGATGCTGGCGGCACGCGCCAGGGAAGCGAAACTACGCATACAAAGAACTCCTGTGTCACTTGGACGCGGCCATAAAGACCCGTGGCAACCGGTGTTCCGGCGGGCGCCCCTGCTGGCGGTCGGCGCGGCGAGGGGCTAGACCCGTCGTCCCAATCGGAGAACCCGGCAAATGGCGCTGCGCGTCGCGGTCCAGATGGACCCTATCGAGACCGTGAACACCGCCGGCGACTCGACGTTCGCGCTGATGCTGGGGGCGCAGGCACGTGGCCACCAGCTGTGGCACTATGCGGCGCCGGACCTGAATTACGAGGCCGGGCGGGTGCGCGTTAGGGCGCGGCCGCTCACGGTTAGCCGGACCGGCAGCCGCCATTTCGACTGGACCGGCGAGCCGATCGTCCTCGATCTCGGCCACGATACCGACGTCGTGCTGATGCGGCAGGATCCGCCGTTCGACATGGCGTATATCACCGCCACCCACCTGCTGGAGCGGGCGGAGGCGGAAACGCTGGTCGTCAACGATCCGGCCGAAGTGCGGAATGCGCCCGAGAAATTGTTCGTGCTCGACTATCCGGAGCTGATGCCGCCGACGCTGGTGACGCGGCGGCTCGATGCCGCGATGGACTTCCGTGCCCGCCACGGCGCCATCGTCGTCAAGCCGCTCTACGGCAACGCCGGATCGGCGGTGTTCAAGATCGACACGGACGACGGTAATCTGCCGGCACTGATCGAGCTGTTCGGCGATGTCTGGCGCGAGCCGTTCATGGTGCAGCAATTCCTTCCCGACGTGTCGGCCGGCGACAAGCGCATCGTACTCGTCGACGGGGTGGCGACCGGCGCGATCAACCGGCTGCCCAAGCCGGGCGAGATCCGCTCCAACCTCGCCGCCGGGGGTAGCGCACAGGCAACCGGATTGAGCCCGCGCGAGGCGGAGATTTGCAGCATCATCGGTCCCGAGCTCAAGCGCCGCGGACTGGTATTCGTCGGCATCGACGTGATTGGCGGTTATCTGACCGAAATCAACGTCACCTCGCCCACGGGGATCGTCGCCATCGACCGTTTCAACGGCACCGACACGCCGGCGCTGATCTGGGACGCGATCGAGGCCCGTCAGCGCGCTCGCGGGTGAGCTTCATCGCCGATGTCATCGCCGATGGCGGTGTCGCCGGGATCGCGGCGCTGACCTTCGTCGAGACGGTGTTCCCGCCGATTCCGTCGGAGGTGGTGATGCCGCTGGCCGGCATCGCGGCGGCGCAGGGCAAGATGCCGATCTGGGGCGCGGTGCTGGGCGGCATCGCAGGATCGATGGGCGGCAACATCGCTTTTTATGCGGTCGCACGCCGGCTCGGCGTGAGGCGCTTCGAAGCCTGGATCGACCGTCACGGCCGCTGGCTGACCCTCGACCGCGCCGGCGTCGAGCGGACGCGCGAATGGTTCGCGCGCCGCGGCGGCTGGGCGGTCGGGGCCGGGCGCTGCCTGCCCGGCATCCGCAGCATCGTGTCGATCCCGGCGGGGCTGGCCGGCATGGCGTGGACACCGTTCCTGCTGTGGTCGACGCTCGGCACCAGCCTCTGGGTAAGCGGCCTGACATTGGTCGGCTACCGGCTCGGCCAGGCCGGTCTGCCGCTGATCGAGCGCTGGCTGGGGCCGGTGTCGGACGGGCTGATCGCGATCGCCGCGGCGCTTTATGTCTTCCGGCTGGTGACGTGGCGAAAGTCCTGAGGCGCGGCGATGCGCCGGTGACGCAGCTGCCGTGACGCGGCTTGGCCGATGGCCGCGCCGGGGGTAAAATCGCGACTATGGCCGTTCGCTCGCCCCGCCGGACGGCAGCGCTGAAATTCGTCGCCGCGGCGCTCGTCCTGGTGCTGGCCGGCTGGTTGTGGCTGCGCCCGCTTGGACCCGACGAAGCGCAGGCAGACGCGGCCGCGAAGGCGGCGGCCGTGCGCTTTGCGGCCAACACCGGCGAGCCGGTGGTGCATTTCGGCAAGGCGCGGCGCATCGCCTGGCCCGACGGCTGGGAATTCGTCTGGAGCTATCGCCCCTGCCCCGACGACGCGGCGCTGCGCATCTTCGTGCCGCGCGATGGCCACCGGCTGCGGATTACCGAGCAGCCGGACTGCGCCGCCGACCACGGCTTCGGACCGAAACCGCTGGCGCTCTAGTTGCCGCCCAGCGCGCCCGCGCACAGCGAGCGCTCCATCGGTACGCGCAGCATCGCTTCGCCGCCGGTACCGACTGCGACCGGTCCGGTGTCGGGCGCGACGGCGGCGCGGACGGCGTCCGAGACTTCCTCGGGCGGGGTGACCGCGCTGCGCGCGATGTGACCGGCGACCCAGTCCTCGTCGTCGTCGCCAAGTTCGCCACAGCGTTCGAAGACGATGACCTGGGCATTGGGCGTCAGACCGCGGTCCGCACAGACCGTCGAGAAGATGCCGTCGATGCAGTTGGCACGCGCCGAAGTGACACCGTTCAGCACGTAGAAGCCGATCGAATCGTCCGACGCGTCGCTGATCACGCCGTAAAGCTGGACCGACAGCACCAGCAGCCACCCACGCACCTCCCAGCCGCCGCCGAAATGCCGGAAATCGAGCGTATCGCCATCGCAGCGGATGATCGCGTGTTCGACCATGTAGCGCAGCACGCCCGAGCTCGACAGGCGGGTGGCGCGCCAGCGGCCTTCGTACGCTGCGCCGCGCCGCCGCGTCTCTCGCCGCGCCAGTTCGACCAGTCCGTAGGGCAGCGGCGGCAGCAGGGCCTTGCGGCGATCGGCGGGCGGCAGCGGCGACACGCCGCCATTGTCGGCCGGCTCGACTCCGAGCCGGTCGGCGAGCGCCGCGAGGTCGCGGTCCCAGTCGAGCATGGTGAAGCCCGGACATTTGCCCGCGACCAGGCCGGTCAGCCGCTCGAGGTTATAGGCGGACGGCTGCACCGCGCCCGAGACCCAGCGCCCGGCCAGCGACTTGTCGATGCCAAGGTCGGCCGCCAGGCGGGCACGCGACATCGACAGCGCCTTCAGCACCAGCTCAAGCCGATTCGCGAAGCTGACGCCACTGGCCGACATAGCGGCAGGTCATGGCCCGCGTTCGTGACGGCGGCAAGACGAAAATGCAACTTCGCTGCAACGCCATGCAACTTTTCGTGCAAGAGTTGCATGCGCGCCGCTGACGGTCGTTGCATCTGCGCGAGGCGGCCGCGACGCGGCATATAGCCTCCACGAGAACAGGGCGGGGCCCGGCGCCTCCCACCGACCGAACCCCGGCGGTGGTGAGAGCGGACCGGAAACGCCCTCAACTCACGGTCCCCCGCGGCCCCAGGCACCGGAACCCCTTCCGGACCCGAAGGCTCGCGAGCGGTGCGCGCGGCACGGCCCTGCCGCGTGTGCCACCTCGACGGCCACCCGACTGACCCCGGGCAGCCTCGGCACCGCCCCGGCATCAAAGACAGATGCCGGGGCGGATGTGCGTGAAGGTACGGCCGGGCCAAGGGTGAAATTCGCCCTTCATGAACTTCGCCCTGGGCACGGACTCGCGCCGAACCGGCCTGCGGGTGCGGCGATCTTCACGCCGCAACCCGTCCGACGGCGCGGCTTCGCCGCGACGGCCTTGCCTTCACTCAAAAAAGAGCCGCCGCAAAGCCGCGGCTGTCGTCGGCGGGATGATCGGCGAAGGGCCGCTCACCCGTCGGCCGGTCTGACGCAAGTCCGCGCCCAAGCCGAAATCTGCGAAAGCCAAATTTCGCCTCGGGCGCGGCCGCGTTGCGACCCGCGCTACTTCAGATGCTGAGCCAGATACTTATTCATTTCGAACATCGTGCACTTGTCACGCCCGAAGACCTTCTTCAGTTTGGCGTCTGCGAGGATCTCGCGCTTGTCGGCGGGGTTCTGCAGGTTGTGAGCGCGGATATAGTCCCACACCTTGCTGACCACCTGGCCGCGTGCCAGCGGGGCCGAGCCGACGATTTCGGCGAGTTCCGGTGACGGAGTCAGCGGCTTCTGCAGCGCATCCATGTTGCGCTTCGGCTTCGGTGCCGACGGATCCTTGACGGCCTTGGCGGCCTTCGGCTTGGCGGCCGCGCCGCTTTTTGGTGGTGATGCCATGTTTTAAGCTCCCCTCGTTCCCTGTCGGACGCTGTCGCGGGCCACCGTGGTTGGCGGCACGTTCGCTTCCTGGATCGAAACATTAGCGTAACCTAAGGCGCGCGCAATGGCTGTGGCCACGGAAATGAACCGATTTACCGTGGAGGACCGCCGCTTTCACGCTGGCGTGGTGCACGCGCGCACCACCTGTCAGCGCGGCGCGATCACCATCAGCATCTGCCGGCCTTCCATTTTCGGCAGTTGCTCAACCTTGGCATAGTCGACCGCGTCATCGCGGACGCGCTCGAGCAGGCGCAGGCCCATCTCCGAATGCGACAGCTCGCGGCCACGGAAGCGCAGGGTCAGCTTGACCTTGTCGCCCTCCTCGATGAAGCGCGCGACGGCCTTCATCTTGGTGTCATAGTCGTGGTCGTCGATGTTCGGACGCATCTTGATCTCCTTGATCTCCTGCGTCTTCTGGTTCTTGCGGGCGGCGGCGGCCTTTTTCTGGGCCTCGTACTTGAACTTGCCGACGTCGAGGATCTTGCACACCGGCGGATCGGCGCCCGGCGACACTTCGACGAGGTTCATACCGACCTCGTGCGCGGTGGCGATCGCTTCCTTGGTGTAGAGGACGCCGAGATTCTCGCCGTCCTGGTCGATCACGCGCACCTTGGGCGCGCTGATGAATTCGTCGTAGCGCGGGCCGTTCATCGGCGCGGGCGCATTCATGTTACGGCGCGGGGGAGGGGGTATGACGCAGTCTCCTGTTGGTGATCGGTTCCCTATGTAATGCGAATCGGTTGCGGGCGAAAGGTCACCCCTTCATCTGGCCCGCGATCGCCTTCGACGTCTTCGTGCCGTAGGGCGGCTTGAACCCGGCGATGCCCGCGACGTCGAGTTTCGGCTGGGTGTAGATCGCCTTGGCGTGGCTGAAGGCGCGGAAGCCGTCGAGGCCGTGGTAACTGCCCATGCCGGACGGCCCGACGCCGCCGAACGGCAGGTCCTCCATCGAGACATGGAACAGCACGTCGTTGACGGTGACGCCGCCCGAGATCGTCCGGTCGAGCACGGTGCGCTGCTCGGCCGCGTCCTCGCCGAACCAGTAGAGCCCGAGCGGCCGGTCATGGGCGTTGACGTAGTCGATCGCCTCCGTGACCTTGCCGTAGGTCTTGATCGGCAGCAGCGGCCCGAAAATCTCGTCCTGCATCACGGTCATGTCGTCGGTGACATCCTGCAGAATGTGGAGCGGCATCTTGTTGGTATTTTGCTGGCTGAAATCTTCGTTCGCCGGATTGACCACGGTGACCCTGGCACCCTTGGCGGTGGCGTCGGCGACGTGCGCCTCCAGCCGCTCGCGGTGACGCGCGCCCATGACGCTGGTATAGTCGTCATTGGCGAGCAGCGTCGGGTACATCGTCGCGACCGCGGTCTTCAGCCCCTCGACGACCTTCGCTTCGTCCTCCTTCGGCACCAGCAGATAGTCGGGCGCGAGGCAGATTTGCCCGGCGTTCATCATCTTCCCGAGCGCGATGCGCTGGGTGGTGCGGGCCACGTCGGCGGAGCGCGACACGATGGTCGGCGACTTGCCGCCGAGCTCCAGCGTCAGCGGCACCAGGTTCTTCGCCGCCGCCGCCATGACGTGGCGGCCGATGGCGGTGCCGCCGGTGAAGACGAGATGGTCGAATGGCAGCTCGCTGAACGCCTTGCCCAGCTCTGGCCCGCCGGTGACGACGGCGACTTCGGTTTCGTCGAAGGCGGCCGCGATCAGTTCCTTCATCAGCTCCGAGGTGACCGGCGTATATTCCGACGGCTTGATCATCGCGCGGTTGCCCGCCGCCAGCACGCCCGCCAGCGGCGCGAAGGTGAGGTTCACCGGGAAATTCCACGGACTGATGATGCCGACCACACCCTTGGGCTGATACTCCACCCGGGCCTTTGCCCCGAGCAGCCCCAGCGGGAACCGGACGCCGCGCTTCTCGGGCTTCATCCACTGGTCGAGGTGCTTTGCCGCGTGCTTCAAAGGCCCGACCGAAGCCATCATGTCGGTCATCATCGACATCGCGACCGACCGGTGGCCGAAATCCTCCGACAGCGCCGCCGCCAGCCGGTCCTTGTGGGCGATGACCAGGTCGATGGCGCGCTTCAGCCGGTCCTGACGCGCCTTCGCCATTACCGGCAGCTCTGCAATGAAGCTCGCGCGCTGCCGATGGAGCAGCGCCAGCATCGCGGCCGCATCGCGTGCGTCCCAAGCTTCCGTCGTCGTCGCAGCCGTCGCCATGCCGTCGCTCCCGTGATTTGAGCGGCACTCTAGCACGCCGCGCGTCCGCGCCAAGGAACCCTGGCGCACGGTATCGTTTGTGCTCCGCAATGATCGACGCTGCTGCGCTACTGGACCTGCTCGCCGCCCTCGAGGTGGACGGCTATGATTTCGTGCCGCCAACGCCCGCCACCCACGCCCGAGTCATCGCGCGCGGCCGCCCCGGGCGCACGGTGCGCGACCTGCTCGGCTGGACCCTCCCTGTCCCGCCCGCCGCGCTCGACCCTACGGTGCGCGACTGCATCGAGCGCGCGGGAATCGTCGACGACACCCCGGACGGCTGGCGCAGCCGCCTGCGCGTTGCGCGGCTGCGCGGGCGGCTGTTCCTGCATTCCGCCTATCCGACGACCGCGGACGACGCGGTGTTCTTCGGTCCCGACAGCTACCGCTTCGCCAACTTCATCGTCGACGAGTTGGCGCGCGACTCGCAGTGCGGCGATGTCGTCGACATCGGCACCGGCAGCGGCGTCGGGTTGATCGTCGCGGCGGGGCTGGCCTTGCCGGCGCGTCTGGCAATGACCGACATAAATGCGCGGGCGCTCGAACTGGCGGCGGTCAACGCGCGCCATGCGGGGTTCGAGGTCGCGGCCTTGCACGGCGCGGGCCTCGCTGGCTTCGACAGCGACATCGACCTGGCGCTCGCCAACCCGCCGTTCCTGATTGACGCGGACGAGCGAGTCTATCGCCACGGCGGCGGCAGGCTGGGCGCGCAATTGTCACTCGATCTGGCGACCGAAGCAGCGGCGCGGCTGGCGCCCTCGGGTCGGCTGCTGCTCTATTCCGGCAGCGCGATCGTGGGCGGGCGCGATGCCTTCAAAGCCGATCTTGCGGCGGCCATGCACCACGCCGGCTGCACGCTGCGCTACCGTGAGCTCGACCCCGATATTTTCGGCGAGGAGCTGGACCGGCCCGTCTATAGGGCCGCCGGGGTCGAGCGGATCGCCGCAATCGGCGCAATTGCCACACGATCGGGCTGAATGTCGCGCACCCGACTGACAGCCGGGCGCGAAGCCGCTAGGGGATGGCCGGAGGCATGAGCGAGGGCGCGATGAAACTGAGGACCGGGTTGCTTGCGGCGGCTTTGCTGGCATCGACTGCGACGCCGGCGCTGGCGGGACCGTTCGCCGAGGTCGGCGATCGGCAGCTGCGCCAGGACGTCGACTTGCTCAAGGCGGCCGGGTTAATCCGGGGTCCGGTCGACTCATGGCCGCTGCCCTGGGAGCAGATCGAACCCGCACTTGACGATGCGCGAGACGGACGCCCGCTCGACCCCTATCTGGCGGCTGCGGTATCGCGGCTGGAAAAGCTCGACGATTTCGCGCGCCAGCGGGTGACGGTCGAAGCCAATGTCGCGGCGACCAACCAGGTCGCGACGGCGCGCGATTTCGGTAGCGAAGCGCGCGGCAAGTTCGATGGGTCGATCGCCGCCGCCTATAACAGCGACATCGTGAGCGTGCAGCTCGGCGTCGGCTACCGGACCGGGGGCCAACAGGTCGGCAACAAGTTTAATTTCGAGCCCAGCGAAATTTCCGTCCGCCTGGGGAACTGGGCGGTCTATGGCGGCTACACGCAGCAATGGTTCGGCCCCGGCCATGACGGCGCGCTGCTGTTCTCCAATTCGGCACGACCGTTTCCAAAGGTCGGGATCAAGCGGCTGATGCCGAACGCGATCGACTTCCCGGTGCTGCGCTGGCTCGGGCCGATCCGCCTCGACATCTTCGCCGGCGTGCTCGACGGACCGCGGAGCGATTACCGCAACGTCGTGACCGTCGGCACCCGGCTCAGCTTTGCCCCGACCAGAGGCTTGGAGATCGGATTGAACCGTGCCCAGCAGATGTGCGGCCGGGGCCGACCATGCGGCTTCACGCAAATCAAGGACTCGTTCATCGGGGCCGGTAACGCCGACAATCCGACGCCGGGCGACATCAATGCTTTCTTTCGGCAAGCCGGTAACCAGCTCGCAGGTTATGACGCCAGCTATGTCTGGCGGATGGGCAAGGTCTCGGCCAAGCTCTATTTCGAGGTCGCGGCCGAGGATTTCGACAACATCATCCTTGAGCAATATGGCCGTCAGGTCGGCGGCACCTTCTCTGGCCCCTGGGGAACCAAGGGGGCCAGCTGGCAGCTCAACCTGGAATACGCCGACACGCTGGCGGCGCAGCTCTTCAACGGCACGCCGCTCGAGAAGGTCTTCAAGAGCCGCCGGCAATATCCGGGGTCGCTGTATCAGAACTCGCTTTATACCGATGGCTTCACCTATCGCGCGCGCCCGATCGGCTATTGGACCGACGGCGACAGCCGCAACCTGGTTGCTGCCTTCTCGCTGACCGATACGCAGAACCGGCGCTGGTACGGTTCGGCCCGCAAGGTCGATCTCAATCTGATCAACCTCGGCAATCCGCCCCGCCCGGTGGCGCTCCCCGACGGCACCAATGGCAATCTGCAGACCAACCGGGTGTCGTTCGACAAGGAGCGTTTCGCGCTACTGACCGTCGGTGCCGAGGTTCCGACCGCGTACGGCGACGTGAAGGCGGAGGTGCGTTACCAGACCGATTCGCCCAATACGCCGGGCCGGCGAGACCGGCAGGTCCAGTTCGAGATCGGCTACCGCCAGCGCTTCTAGGGCGCCGCAAACAGAGCGGGCCGCCCGTAACCGGGCGGCCCGCCTGTCGTTCGTGTCGGCTCAGGCCTGCGGTGCCGGCTCCCCGAAACCGCCTCGACGGCCGGTCTTGGGGATCGCCGAGATACCGCTCGGGGTCGGCGACGGCAGGCGCACCGCGCTACCGGCGCGGTCGATTGTCTCGCCCGCCAGCACGCGCTTGATCTCGTCGCCCGACAGGGTCTCAAGCTCGAGCAAGGCAGCAGCGAGCCGGTGCAGCTGGTCGATATTGTCGGTCAGCACCTGTTTGGCGCGGTCGTAACCGGCGATAACGATCGCCTTGACCTCGTTGTCGATCAGCCGCGCGGTCTCCTCCGACACGTTCTGTGTACGCGTCACCGAGTGGCCGAGGAAGACCTCCTCCTGGTTGTCGCCGTACTTGAGCGGCCCGAGCTTGTCGGACATGCCCCACTGGGTGACCATGTTCTTGGCAAGGTCGGTGGCATAGCTGATGTCCGACGACGCGCCCGACGACACCTTGTCGTGGCCGAAGATGACTTCCTCTGCGACGCGCCCGCCCATCGACACACTCAGGTTCGCGTACATCTTGTCGCGGTGGTAGCTGTAGTTGTCACGCTCCGGCAGGCGCATAACCATGCCCAGCGCACGGCCGCGCGGGATGATCGTCGCCTTGTGGATCGGGTCGCTGGCCGGCTCGTGGCAGCTGACAACGGCGTGGCCGGCCTCGTGATAGGCGGTCATCTTCTTCTCGTCGTCGGTCATCACCATCGACTTGCGCTCGACGCCCATCAGGACCTTGTCCTTGGCATCTTCGAACTCGGCCATCGCCACCAGCCGCTTGCCGCGGCGCGCCGCGAGCAATGCCGCCTCGTTGACGAGGTTGGCGAGGTCGGCGCCCGAGAAGCCCGGCGTGCCGCGCGCGATGACGCGCGGGTTTACGTCAGGGGCGAGCGGCACTTTCCGCATGTGGACGGCGAGGATCTTCTCGCGGCCCTCGATGTCGGGACGGCCGACGACGACCTGGCGGTCGAAACGGCCCGGCCGCAGCAGTGCCGGGTCGAGCACGTCGGGACGGTTGGTCGCCGCGACGATGATGATGCCTTCGTTGGCGTCGAAGCCGTCCATCTCGACGAGCAGCTGGTTAAGAGTCTGCTCGCGCTCGTCGTTGCCGCCGCCGAGGCCCGCGCCACGGCTACGACCGACGGCGTCGATCTCGTCGATGAAGATGATGCACGGCGCGGACTTCTTGGCCTGTTCGAACATGTCGCGGACCCGGCTCGCGCCGACGCCGACGAACATCTCGACGAAATCCGAGCCCGAGATGTTGAAGAACGGCACGTTGGCCTCGCCGGCGATGGCCCGGGCCAGCAGCGTCTTGCCGGTACCCGGGGGGCCAACGAGCAGCGCGCCCTTGGGAATCTTGCCCCCGAGACGATGGAACTTGGCGGGATCCTTCAGGAAGTCGACGATCTCCTGCAGCTCCTCGCGCGCCTCGTCGATGCCGGCGACATCCTCGAAGGTGACGCGACCTTCCTTGGGGACCAGCAGCTTGGCGCGCGACTTGCCGAAGCCCATCGCGCCGCCGCGGCCGCCGCCGTTCTGCATCTGACGCATCACGAAGATCCAGATGCCGATCATCAGCACGAACGGCAGCATCGACAGCAGCAGCTGTGCGACGAAGCCGCGCTGCTCCTCCGCCTTGGCGTCGAAGCGGACGCCCTTAGCGCGCAGCTTCTCGATCAGGCCGGGGTCGCCCATCGGCGGGATGGTGGTGCGGAACGCCTCGTCGCCGGTGGTCCGCCCGGCGATGTCGCCGCCGCGGAACTCCACGGCCTTAACGCCGCCTTCATCGACCTTGGTCAGAAAGTCCGAGTAGGCCAGCGCGCTGCCCGCCGCACTCGGCGACGAGGGCTGGATGATGTTCACGACAACGACAAGCGCGAGCAGGATCGCCGCCCACAGGCCGAGGCTCTTCAGCCAGGGCGACGGCGGGCGCTTGGGATCGTTCATGGCTGAACCTTCATCGGACTCGTTTACGACCTACAAGATAAGCGCCTTACGCGCCTGTGCAATCAGCGGATGCGCTGATTCCGGCGCGAACCGACGCGGCTAAATGTCCACCTGCCGGTTCCGCGCCCCTGAACGCCCCCCAGTGTCGCCACTTGACCGGCATCGACGCGGGCGATCAGCCGGGCGACACCGGGGCCATCGGGGGCGCTGCCGAAGCCGGCCAGCGCGCGAGTCGCGAGGCGATGGCGGAGTGCATCGGGCAGGCCGGTGGCGTCGACGACGAGGTCGCCGTCGCACTGTTCGACCCGGCTGTCCCAGGCAAGATTCGCTGCCCAGTCGAGCGCGGCCCCGGCCTGTGCGAGATGTTCTGCCGAAGCCGCCAGCCGAACGGGGTCGAGCCAGGCCACCGCGGCCAGCAGCGCGCGCGCATGGGTCCGGTCGTGCCGGGCATCGCGGTTGGCGGGATCGTCGACCGGGGTCAGGCCGGCGATGGCGACGATCTCGGCGAGTGCCGTCCGCCGCACGCCCAGCAAGGGCCGCAGTAGTGTGACGCCGCCGCCGAGATCGCGGCGCGCGCGGATGCCGGCCAGTCCGACGCCGCTGCCGCGCGCCAGCCGCATCAGCAGCGTCTCGGCCTGGTCGTCGGCGTGATGGGCGGTCAACAACAACGGTACGCCCTGCGCCGCGCACCACTCGCCCATCAGCCGGTAACGCGCCGCACGGGCCGCCGCTTGCAGGTTCGCGTCCGGCTTGCAGCCCTCCCAATGCAGCGTCGCATGCGGCACGCCGAGGCCGGCGCAGATCCCGGCCACCATCGCGGCCTCGCCCGCCGAGCCGGCGCGAAGTCCGTGATCAACAGTCAGCGCGCGCACGCGCCCCCCGAAGGCGGCGTGACCGAGGAGGAGCAGAGCAAGGCTGTCCGGCCCGCCAGATACGGCAAGAGCCAGCGCCTCGGGCGGCGAGCCGATCAGGCCTGTGGTCACCGCGGCGAAGCCGCCCGGCGTAGCGGCCCTCAGGCCTGGCACTTCGCCGTGGTCCGCGCCTTCGCCGACTGTGCCTTCAATTCCGATGTCAGCGTCGCGCCATAGACCGAGTCGAGTTCGTTCAGCGACCGACACGCCTGCTCGGGCTTCTTGAGATCGATCAGCGCCTGCGCAAGACCCAGCAGGCTGGCCCCGGCGCGTGGCCCCTTCGGATATTTCTGGTAGCCGTCGAGGAAAGCCTTCGCCGCCCGGGCGTGCGATTTCTCCGCTGCGTAGGTCTTGCCGAGCCAATATTGCGCGTCCGAGGCGCGCGCCGCCTTGGGGTTGGCGGCAAGAAAGTCGGTCAGCGCGGTTTCCGCACCCGGATAATCCTTGGCGACGACCAGCGCGTAGGCGGCCCTCCACTGCTCCTCGACGGTCATCGGGCCGGCGGGCGGCTTGGCGGGCGGTGCCGTGTCGACGGGCGCAGTCGCGGTATCGGCGGGCTTGGCACCGCCCTCCAGCCCCGTCAGGCGGAACTCGGCATCGCCGCGGAATTTCGCCAGCGCTTCCTCGACCTGCCGGAGCTTGAACTGGTTCGCCTCGACCTGGCCGGTCAGGGTGCGCAGCTGCAACTCCAGCCCGCCGACCCGCGCGGTCAGGTCGGTCAGCGGCGCGCTCGCCGGATTCCCCACCGGTTCGGCCGCAGCCGGGGCCTGCGGCTGGATTTCAGGCTCGAAGAAGCGCGGGTCGCCGCCGGGGAAGACCTTGCGCTGCACCGCCTTCATCTCGGATTCGAGCTTGCCGACGCGCTTGCCGAGCATCGGGTCGCCGTCTTGGCCGAACGCGGGTACGGCGAGGGTCAGCGCTGCCAGGGCAAGAATCGCCCTCATTGTGCGGCGGCAGCCGGCGCGACGGCGCGGGCGCGCAGGTCGGCGGCGTCGAGGCTGACGTTCCTGACCGTCTCGACCGCCCCGCCGAGCGGCGGCAGCGTCTGGCCGCCGACCCTCAACTGCAACGCCCCGGCGCGGCCGGTCCACAGCTTCAGGCCCGGTGGGTCGGCGGGCACGTCATAGCGTTCGCCCTTGGCCAGCACGCCGGTCTTCACCGTCTCCGGCTGCCCGGTTTCCGGGACGGTCCGGTAGACGCGGATCCACGCATCCTCGTTCGCCGTGATCGACACGCCGTCACCTGGGGTGACGGGCGGGAGCGCTGCGACCGGTGCAGCATCGGCACCGGCGGTGGCGCTGTCCGGCACGACCGCAGGGGCGGGTGCCGGTGTCGCGACGACCGTCGGCACCGCGCTGTCCAGCCAGCCGGCACCATAAGCCGTCAGCCCGCCGAGGATAAGCACCAGCCCCGCAGCGCTGGCGATGACCAGCCCGCGCGAGGGCAGGCGGCGCTCGTCGAGCGGCTCGATCGATGCCGCCATCGGCGCATGCGGAGTCATCGTCGTTTCCGCGCGGAAGCGCGCAGCAGCCTCGTCGGCATCGACACCGACGGCCCGCGCCAGCGACCGCACGAAGCCGACCGCATAGGGCATCGCCGGCAATTCGTCGTGCATGTCGGCCTCGATGGCGCGCAGGTGACGAACCGGCACCCGCGTCTCGCGGGCGATGTCGACGAGCTCGAGGCCCGCGGCGGCGCGCGCCGCCGCCAGGCGCGCGCCGATGCGGTCGGTCGTCCTCCTGATCGCTGTTGTCGCCGAGGCCGAACCTTCGCCCGGACCGTCAACACCCTGCTCGTCCACTAGAGAATCCTCTTGCCGTCCGTAGCTTGCTGACCCGAATTGCCACCACGGACGAAGCACGCGCACCGTCGCGTGGGCGTGACGGCAAGTCAACCGGTGGCGGTGCGCCCCGGACCGGGCCTCGCACCGTTCGCCGCAGGGTTGCGGCGGCCGCGAGGCCGGGCCAAAGCCATGCGATGACGATGTTCAAGTCCTTCTTTCTCGGCGGCTTCGAGTGTTCGACGCACAAACGCGCCGACGGCATCCGGCTCGATCTGATCGCGCTGTCGGGTCACGACGTGCATGCGGCGGCCGACTATGCGCTGCTGGCGCGGCACGGGCTGCACGCCGCGCGCGACGGGCTGCGCTGGCACCTGATCGAGCGCCGCCGCGGGGTTTACGACTGGTCGAGCCTGCTGACCCAGCTGCAGGCGGCGCGCGCGGCTGGCACCCAGGTGGTGTGGGACCTGTTCCACTATGGCTGGCCGAACGGCGCGGACATCTGGACGCCGGGCTTCATCGGCCGGTTCGGCGACTTCTGCCGGGCGGCGGCCGAAGTCGTGCGCGACGAAACCGACGGGACGCCGTGGTTCTGCCCGGTCAACGAGATCAGCTTCCTGAGCTGGGCGGGCGGCGACATGGGCGGCATGAACCCATTCGGGCGCGGGCGCGGCGGAGAATTGAAGGCGCAGCTGGTGCGGATGTACCTGGCCGCGGTCGACGCGGTGCGGTCGGTCGCGCCGCACGCTCGCTTCATCACCGCCGAGCCGCTGATCAACATCCTGCCGCAGTCGGGCCTCGAGCATCACCAGCGCGCCGCGGCCGACTATATGGAGGCGCAGCACGAGGCGGTCGACTTCCTGCTCGGGCGGCGGCGGCCCGAACTCGGCGGGCATCCGGACGCGGTCGATGCCGTCGGCGTGAATTACTATTTCAACAATCAGTGGCTCGACCACGGTCGACCGGTGCATCTGGGCGAGCCGATCTTCAAGCCGCTGCGCGAGCTGCTCGGCGATGTCCACGAACGCTATGGCAAGCCGATGCTGATCGCCGAGACGGGGACCGAGGGCGTGTTCCGCGCGCCCTGGCTGCACTATGTCGCCGACGAGGTGGCCAACGCCAAGGCGGCGGGCGTGCCGGTCGAGGGCATCTGCCTGTACCCGGTGCTCAGCCACCGCGGCTGGGACGATGTGCGCCACTGCCCGAACGGGCTGTTCGCGGGCTTCACGCCCGACGCCGACCGGGCACCGTACAAGCCGCTGGCGGACGAACTGAAGCGGCAGCAGGCGCTGTTCGCGGCGGGCACGCTGGCGCGGGACTGAGCCTCACGCTAGGTTGCGCGCTGACTTTGGGGGAAGCGGCATGGACGGCAGCGGGACGTTCGATGTCTTCCTGTTGCCCGACGCGACGCCCGGTGATGTCTTTGGCAGTGATTCGCCACGCTGACCGCCGACACGGCCGACCGGGTTCGGCGACTGTACGATTCGCCCGATGCGCTGGTCATGCTGCTAACGCGGCGCGATCTCAACATCGCGACGCATCTGTCGGTGGTGTCGGCGGCGCGCTGCGGCCTGCCGCGCCAGTCCGGGCCGCCGACCCCGGACCAGGCGCTGCAGCGCTTTTACAAGCCGATCCGGCGCGCGGTCGGCGAGCCGGTCCTGCGCCTGCCGCGGAGCAGCGACCAGCGTCGGTGATGTCGGCACCGTTGCCCGGCATCGACGATCTCGACATGATCGGCGAAACACTCGGACCCAAGATCTGACCCGGAGACCGCCATGCGCCTTGCCCTGATCGCCGTAGCCTCGGTGACCGCCATGCTTGCGGCACCCGCGGCAGCGCTCGATTGCGCCGGACTGGCGGGCGTGCCGCTGCGTGACGCGGCGGTAACGGCGTCGGGTATCGTCGCCACCGCGACGACGCCGGCCAACCCGAAGTTCGACTTTTGCTCGGTCAAGATCACCGCCCGCCCGACCGCCGGCAGTGACATCCGGCTCGAGCTGTGGATCCCCGAGGCGAAAGCCTGGAACGGCAAGTTCCTGCAGGTCGGCAACGGCGGTTTCGCAGGGACGATCCCGTACCGGCTGATGGCGCTCGGCCTGGCGCAGGGCTATGCCGTCGCCGGCACCGACAACGGCCACCAGTCGCCGGACGCGACCGACGCCAGCTGGGCGCCCGGCCATCCCGAGAAGCTCGTCGATTTCGGCTGGCGGGCGGTCAAGGTCACCACCGACACGGCGCGCGCGGTGCTCGCCGCTTATGGCCCGACCCCGCGCAAATCCTATTTCTTCGGCTGCTCCGACGGCGGCCGGGAAGCGCTGATGACAGCGCAGCGTTTCCCCGACGATTTCGACGGCATCATCGCCGGGGCGGCGGCCTATGACTGGACCGGCCTGCAGGCAGCGGCGGCGCTGTATCAGCAGCGGATCGGCGTGGCGGCGGTGCCGGCGGCGAAGCTGCCCGCGATCCAGGCGGCAGCGCTGCGCGCCTGCGGTGGCGGTACGTTTGTGCGGTCGCCAGACAGCTGCCGGTTCGATCCCGGCGTGCTGGCCTGCAAGCGCAAGGCCAAGGCGACCAACCAGTGCCTGACCGGCGGCGAGCTGACGGCGGTGCGCAGCGTCTATGCCGGGCTGACCAATCCCGCCACCGGCCGCCATCTGCCGGGGCTGCGACCGGGTGCGGAGGCGCAGCCGGGCAGCTGGAACGACTGGCTGCTGGGCCGCAACAACGGCAGCAGCGCGGCCGGCCGGCCGGCCGGCTTTGCCGACAACTGGTTCGCCTATGTGGTCCGGGCCGACCCGACCTTCCGGGCGACGAACGTCACCCGCGACGACTTCGTCGCCAGCGAGCGTTTCGCCGCCACCGTCAACGCCACCGACCCCGACCTGACGCGCTATCGCCAGCGCGGCGGCAAGTTGCTGATGTACCACGGCTGGAACGACCCGGCGATCGCGCCGGACTACAGCATCGCCTATGCCCGCGCGGTTGCGGGGCGGACCGCGGGCGCGCCGCAGTTCCTGCGCCTCTATATGGTGCCCGGCATGCTCCACTGCGGCGGCGGCGCCTCGCCGAACCAGGTCGACTGGCTCGGCACGCTCGACGGCTGGGTCGAGCGCGGCAGCGCACCGGGCACGATCACGGCGACCGGTGCGGGCAATGCCAGCCAGGACCTCAACCCGCGCTAGGTCAGGAGTTGGACCCTCCCGCCTGCCGGTAGAGCAGGGTCACGCTGATCCGCCGGTTGCGCGGATCGTTGCGGTCGGCGGGGTTGAACGGGTCGGTATCGGCGACGCCCTCGATGCGGCGGAAGCGGGTTGAATCGATGCCGGCCGCGGACAGCGCCCGCCGGGTCGCGTCCGCCCGCGCCGTCGACAGCGTCCAGTTGTTGGAGCCGCCGGCGCTATAACCAACGCCGTCGGTGTGGCCGCGCACGGTCAGGCCATTGCCGACGCCCATCAGCGCCTTGGCCACCGTCCGCACCAGCGCCGCCGCCCGACCGGTATAGACGCTGGTGCCGGACGCGAACATCGAGAAGTCAGCGCGCTCGACCATGTCGATGCGCAGGCCGTCGCGGGTGCGGACGAAGCGGATCTGGCCCTTCAGCCCTTTCAGCGTCGGGTCGCCGGCGAGACGCGCGTTGACGATCCGCTCGACCTTGTTGAACTTCTCCTCGTCCGCCTTGCGCTGTGCGCCGGGCATGGTCGCCTTGTCGGGCGAGGTGACCTCCGTCTCCAGCGGCCCGCCGCCGCCGCCCGCCGACAGCGGCGTGGCGCGCTTGCCGCTCGGCGTCGCATGTGGCGCGACGCCGTCCTCGACCATCAGGCTGCGCCCGCCCATGACGCCGTTCGAGCCGCCGGAGTTCTTCATCTGGATGACCGTCGGCGTGAAATAGTCGGCGATGCCCTTGCGTTGGTCCTCGTTGGTCGCACCGATGATCCACAGCAGCAGGAAGAACGCCATCATCGCGGTGACGAAATCCGCGTAGGCGATCTTCCACGCGCCGCCGTGGTGGGCGGTGTGCTTGTCCTTCTTCCAGCGGATGACGACTTCCGGTTCGAAGGCGGTGGGCGGTTCGTAGTTCACTCAGCCCGGTCCTTTGTCGGTCGGACGCTCATCGCGCCCGCATCCCGTCGAACACCTCGCTGAAGCTCGGCTGGTTGCCGGGCGCGATGGCGGTGCGGGCCGCCTCGATGACGAGGGGCTGGGGCTGGCCCTTCAGGCTGGCGACGATGACGCGGCGGATGACCTGGTAGATCTCGCCGTCGGCATCGAGCACCGCTTTCAGCCGCGCCGCACACGGCCCGACGATACCGTAGCTGAGCAGCACGCCCAGGAACGTCCCGACCAGCGCCGAGCCAATCATGCCGCCCAGCACCGACGGCGGCTTGTCGATCGAGCCCATTGTCTTGACCACGCCGAGCACGGCCGCGACGATGCCCAGGGCGGGCAGCGCATCCGACAGCGTCGTCAGCCGCTCGACCGGTTTGTAGGCATCGGCGTGGTGGGTCTCGATCGCCATGTCGATGATCTCCTCGACGGCATTGGCGCTGACGCCGCCGGTCGATACCACCAGCAGGCGGATGCTGTCGGTCAGCAGGTGGATGAAATGCTTGTCGGCGAGGAATTGCGGATAGGCCGCGAAGATCGCGCTCGACGCCGGATCCTCGATGTGTGGCTCGACCGCAACCGCGCCGTCGGTCTTGAGCAAGCGCATCAGCTTGGCGGTCAGGTAGATTGCCGCGGAATAATCGTCACGCCTGTAGCGCGGCCCTTTGACGATGCGGACGAAGCCGCCGCCGATCGCCTTGATGCCCTTGATGTCGGTGGAGATCAGCGTCGCGCCGGCGGCAGCCCCGCCGATGATGAGCATCTCGTGGGGGAGAGCGTGCATGACCACGCCGAGGTTGCCGCCGGTCAACGCAAAGCCACCGAACACCATGACGAACAACACTACGAGCCCGATAACCGAGACCATGCGTCCCCCCGTCGCCCGGGCTCTCGTCGCCGTGCGTCAGGGGCTGTTACGGCGCGGGCGGGCGCAGCTTGAAAGGGTGAAGCAGGCTTAACTCCGTTTCTACAGCCGGTCCCACAGCGACAGGCCAGTGACCTTGACGAAGCTCGCCTGGGTCGCCTGCAGCACCGTTGCCAGCCGCTGCAGCCGGGCGATGGCCGACGCCATGTCGAGGCTCTCGATTCTACTGAGGTCGGCTTCGAGGCTCAGGTCCGCCGCCTGCAGCCGTTCGCTCTCGACAGCGAGGCGGGCGGCACGGGTGCCGACGGCGGCCTGCGCGTCGGCAGCGCGCGAGCCCGCCGCCTCGGTGCCGGTCAGCGCGGCGGCGAGATCGGCGGCGCGGGTGGCGTCGGGGGCGACCAGCGCGGCGGCAAGATCGTCGAGGGCAGCGAAGGCGTTGCCGTCCGCGCCGGTGAACGCCGCCGGGCCATTGTTGCCGGCGCGGACGTCGCCCGCCAACGCGACCACCGCCTCGCCGCCGACGCCGGTCCAGGCGACCATGCCGCCGGGATCGCGGGCGAACGCCGGGCCGCGGCCCGCCGCACCGCCGAACAGCGGCGCGCCGTCGGGGCCGAGCGTGTTGGCGAGATCGAGGAGTTGCTCGCCGAGCTGCCCGGCCTCGGCGGCGAGCGTCGCGCGGTCGGTGGCGCTGAGCGTCGCGCTCGCCCCTTGCAGCCCGATTTCGCGGGCGCGCTGGAGGAGGGTGGCGACCGCGCCGAGCGTGGTGTCGGCGCTGGCGAGGCGCGAGGCGGCGGCATCGACGGCCGTCCCACGCGCGGTATCCGCTGCCTGCACCCGCCTCAGCCGTGCCGCGATGCCGCTGCCGACCGGATCGTCGGAGGGCTGAGCGATGCGCTTCCCGGTGGCGATCGCGGCTTGGGTCCTGTCGAGTTGGGACTGCAGGCTGGCCATGCGCGCGACCGCGGCCGCGTGGGTGGCGCGGGTGTTGACCTGCACGACTAGCGGCCCGCCTGCAGCAGCGCGTCGAACAGCTCGCGAGCCGCCGCGATGACCTGGGCGTTGGCCTTGTAGGCGACCTGCAACCGGGTCAGTTCGGCGGCTTCGCGGTCGAGGTCGACGCCCGTTACCGCATCGGCGGCGCGGATCGCATCGTCGGCGACGGCGTTCGCGGCATCGGCGAGGCGGCCGGTTTCGGAGACATGGCTGGCGATCCCGGCGACCGTCGCGTCGAGGCCGTCCTCGACTCCGGCGGCGTCGCGCTGACCCAGCAGCGCGCGGAAACTGCCGGTGTCGATGCTGTTCGCCGGGGCGCGAACGATGCGGAAGCTGTCGCCCGCCTGCGGACTGCCGGTGACGGCGAAGTGGAACCCCGCGCCTTGGACGCTCGCGACGGGCAGGGTAGCTAGAATGGTCGCGGTGGCGGGGTCGATAATCTTGGCGTTGAGCGCGTCGATCATGCGCACCTGATAGGCCGGCAGGGGCGGCAGGCCCGCGGCGGTGGCGTCGAGGCTGACGGTCAGCCGCCCCGTGCCCAGATTGGCGGCCGACGCGTCGCCGAGCCAGCGCGACGACACTGCGACTTGGGACGCCGCCAGCGGGCGCAGCAACAGGCCCGCCGCGCCGGTCAGGGTCGCCAGTACGAAGGCGTCGCCGTCGCGCGCGCCGGGCGATGGCGTCAGGGTTGCGCCGTCGAGGGCGAGCGGCCCCGGTCCGGTGACCGCGCCGCTGCCGTCGCTGCGGCTGAGCGTCCACTGGCCGGCATCGCGGCGGAGCACATAGCCCTGGGGGTCGAGCGCGGCCCCGTCGGCGACCGCGATGTCGATGGTCGCGGTTCCGGCATTGGCTGCGCCCGGCGTCACCCCGAGCGTGGCGCGGGCGAACAGCGGCGTGCCGTCGGCCCCGTCGCGGTCGACACCCGCGGTCTGTTGCGCGTCAACGGTGTCGGCGAAGCGGGTCGCGAGGCCATCGATGTTGGCCGCGGCGGTGCGGACTGCGCGCGCCGCCTCGATCAGGCCGGTCAGGCTGCCGCTGGCGGGCAGGCGCACGGCGCGTGCGTCATGGGTCGGGTCGAGCACCAGTTCCGCGCCGTTCGGACCGTCGCGGACGCCGATCCGGGTCGCACCGCCGCCATCGACCAGCACCGGCGCATTCGGCCCGCCGCCGATGGTGACGGTGACCACGCCCGCCTTGCCTTCGCTCACCCCGATGCGGAGATAGGTCCCAAGCTGACCGAGCAGCCGGTCGCGCTCGTCGAGCAGGTTGTTGGCGTCGCGGCCACCGGCGCGGCGCAGCTCGCCGTTGACGCGGGCCAGCGCCCCGGTAAGCCCGTTGACCTCGCGGGTCGCGGTGCCGGTGGTCGCAGCCAGGTCGTCGCGCAGCCCGGCGATGCTACCGGCGGTATCGCGAAACGCAGCTGCCGCCTGGTCGGCACGGTCGAGAAACACGGTGCGCGCCGCGGTCGACAGCGGCTGCGCGGTCAGCGCCACCGCACCGTCGTAGAAATTGCCGAGCGCGCTGTTCAGCTGGCCCGCCGCGCCGCCGACCACCGACTGCAGCCGCGTCAGCCAGTCGCCGCGCGTCGTCAGCCGCGCCACGTCGCTGCCAGCGTTGCGCGCGGCGTTGGCCTTCAGCCCGTCATAGGCGCGGCCGATGGCTTTCACGTCGACGCCGCTGCCGGTCGAGACGCTCAGCGACAGCGCCCCCCCTGCGCCCGCCTGCGGCCCGGCCCTCAGCGTCACGGTGCGGCGCACATAGCCGGGCGAATCGGCGTTCGCGACATTGTCGCCGACGATGCTGAGCGCCGCGCGATAGGCCCGCACGCCCGCCGCGCCGATGCCGAGCAGATCGGTCATTTCAGCAGCTTCGCGACGCCGAGCGGCGCGGCGCGGGCGAGGCTCTGCGCCAGCGTGCGGTCCTGAAGGTCGCGGAAGCTGGTGTCGTTCCCGGCGAGCGGATCGTCGCCGAGCTTTGCCGCGTGCGCGGCCTTGAGCAGCTGGCCGATGAACAGCGCCTCGAAGTCGGTGGCGACCTTCCGGGCGTTGGCGTCGGGCACCGGCGGCGGGGCGGCGCGGACGGGCGCGATCATATCACCACCAGCTCGGCCCGCAGCGCGCCCGCCGCCTTCAGCGCCTCAAGGATCGCGACGAGGTCGCCCGGTGCGGCCCCCAGCGCATTGACGGCGCGAACGATGTCGCCGAGCGCGACGCCGGGCGCGAACAAGGCCATGCGGACCGGCGGCTGCTCTGCCTCGACCCGGCTCTGCGGCACGATGACGGTCCGGCCATAGCTTTCGGGTGCGGGCTGGCTGGCGATCAGCGTCTCGGTGACGCGCACGGTCAGGTTGCCGTGCGCGATAGCAGCGGGCAGGACGCGGACGCCCGCGCCGATCACCACGGTGCCGGTGCGGGCGTTGATGATGACCCGGGCGGGCGGCGCGTCGACGCCGACGTCGAGGCTTTCGATGCGGCTGGCCAGCGCGATCCGGTCACCGGGCGGGGCGGCGATGCGGACGGTGGTCGAATCGACGGCTTGCGCCGGCAGCCCGGCCTTGGTGATCGCTCGAGCCACCGCCAGCGCGGTGGTGAAATCGGGTTCGTTCAGATCGAGCGTCAGCGCGTCGCCGCTGTTGAACGGGTTATCGACCGCCCGCTCGACGCTGGCTCCGCTCGGCACGCGCCCCGACGACGGCGTGTTGACCACCAGCTTGGAGCCGTCCCGCCCTTCCGCGCCGAAGCCGCCGACCGCGAGATTGCCCTGCGCCAGCGCATAGACTTCGCCGTCCGCGCCGACGAGTGGCGACAGCAGCAGCGTGCCGCCGCGCAGCGACTTGGCCTTGCCCAGCGCCGAGACCGTGACGTCGAGACGCTGGCCCGGCTTGGCGAACGCCGGCAGTTCGGCGGTGACGATCACCGCGGCGGCATTCTTCAGGCCCGGCGCAACGCCGGGCGGCAGCGTCACGCCCAGCCGCGCGGCGGCGCTCTTCATGCTCTGGACGGTGTATTCGAGATTGTCGTCGCCGGTGCCCGACAGCCCGACGACGATGCCGTAGCCGGTCAGCGCGTTGGCGCGGACGCCGCCGAAATGCGCGATGTCCTTGATGCGGTCCGCGTGCGCGGGAGTGGCGGTGAGCAGCGCGAGGGCCAGAAGCCGCCTCACAGCGGCGACACCAGGCTGAAGAACCGCGCCAGCCAGCCCTGGCGGCTCTGGTCCGCGACCTGGCCGGTGCCGGCGTAGCGGATGCGGGCGTCGGCGACGCGGGTGCTGGCAATGCTGTTGTCCGGCCCGATGTCGATGCGCCGGACGAGGCCGCTCAGCTGGACCTGTTCCTCGCCGCGGTTCAGGACCAGGCGCTTTTCGCCCGCCACGCGCAGCACGCCGTTGGGCAGCACCGACTGCACGGTAACGCTGATTTCGCCGGACAGCAGATTGTCCTGCGCGGCGGTACCGGTGCCCTTGAAGGTCTGCTTGGTGCCGCCGCTGGTCAGGCCCTTGGGGATGTAGCTGAACGGCGGCGCGCTCGGCAGGTCGATGCCGGTCTTGCCGTCGCGGCTGGCGTCGGCGGACGAGGATTTGTGCGCCTGCATGCGCTCGACGAGCCGGATGGTCAGCATGTCGCCGACCCGCGCCGCACGATTATCGCTGGCGAGTGCGGCGAAGCTGGCGGGCGTGAACAGGCTGCCGGTCGGAGCCCGCGCCGGCGGCGGTGCCTCGGCCAGCGCGGGCGGCAGCGGCGGCGGCGCCTTGAACGGGTCGAGCGCGCACGCCGCCGTCATCAGCAGCAGCGGTGCAACCCGCCTAAACATTCTGGTTCACATAGCGCGCCATCTCGTCGGCGGCGTTGATGACTTTGGCGTTAACCTCATAGGCGCGCTGCGTCTCGATCATGTCGACCAGTTCCTGCACGGTCGAGACATTCGACGCTTCGAGCGCGCCTTGCCGGACGCTGCCCATGCCGTCCGCGCCGGGCGCGCCGGTCTGCGCCGCACCGCTGGCGCTGCTCTCGGTATAGAGGTTCTCGCCGATCGGCTGCAGCCCGGCGGGGTTGAGGAAGCGGGTCAACTGGAGCTCTCCGAGCTGGGCCGAGTCGGTGCCGCCGGGCACGACCGCGGACACCGTGCCGTCGGCGGCGATGGTGATCTGCGTCGCGCCGTCGGGCACCGTGATCTCGGGCGTCAGCCGGTCGCCGCCGCCGGTGACCAGCCGGCCGGTCGCATCGAGCTTGAACGAGCCGTCGCGGGTATAGGCGAGGCTGCCGTCGGGCCGCGTCACCTGGAAGAAGCCGCTGCCCTCGACCGCGAGGTCGAGCGCGTTGTCGGTCTGGGTCAGCGCGCCCTGGACGTGGATGCGCTCGGTGCCCGCCACCCGCACGCCGGTGCCCGTGCCCAGCCCGGCGGCGTATTGTGCGTCCGCTCCGGCAGGCGCGCCGGCGGGCCGGGTCGTCTGGTACATCAGCGTCTGGAAACTGGCCCGGTCGCGCTTGAAGCCGGTGGTGTTGACGTTCGCCAGGTTGTTGGAGATCGTTTTCATCCGCGCGTCGAGCGCGTCCAGGCCGGAGCGGGCGATCTGCAGGGCCGAGGTCATCGCGGGTCTCCCTAATTGTCGAGGCGCATCAGGCGGGTGCCGCCCTCGTCGATATCGCGCGCGGCGCGCATCAGCTTGGCGCTGGTTTCGAAGGCGCGGGACTGCTCGAACAGCTCGGTCAGGCTGCCCGCGGTCTGGACATTGCTTTCCTCGAGCGCGCCCGAGCGCACCCGGACGGCGGGCGCGGCGTCGAGCACCGCCCCGCCGAACAGCCCGTCGCCGCGCTTGGCCAGCGTGCCCGCGGGCGCGTCGACCAGCTTGATGCGCCCGACGGCCGCACCGTTCGCGCTGACCGAACCGTCTGCCGCGATGCTGAGCGCCGCGCCGGTCGGTACCGTCAGCGGCCCGGCGTCGCCGATCACCGCCAGTCCGTCGCCGTTCTCGACGACGCCGGTCGCGGTGACGTGCAGGTCGGCGCGCCGCGTGTAGGCCTCGCCGCCGTCCGCCGCCTGCACCGCCAGCCAGCCCGGCCCGTCGATGGCGAGGTCGAGCGGCTGCCCGGTGACGTTGACCGGCCCGGCCTCGAGCTGCGCCGTCGCGACGGCCATGTCCGCCTGCGCGCGACCAGAATCGAGCGCGCCGTTGCCGCCATCCAGCCAGCGCGACGACAGCGACGCCAGCTCGCGCCGGAAGCCGGTGGTGTGCGCGTTGGCGAGGTTGTTCGCGGTCACCGCCTGCGCGGCCTGCGTGCTGCGCATCGCGGTCAGCGCCGAATAGATCAGCCGGTCCATAATGTCAGTTGATGTTGATGATCGTGGTGAGCAGCGTCGAGCTGGTCTCGATCGCCTTGGCATTGGCCTGGAAATTGCGCTGCGCGGTGATCAGTCCGACGAGCTCGGCGGTCAGGTCGACGTTGGAGCGTTCGAGGCTGCCCGACAGCACCTGGCCCAGGCCGTTCTTGCCCGCCTCGCCGGTGATCGGCGGACCCGCCTCGGGCGTCGTGATATAGGTCGCGTCGCCGGTCTGCTTCAGCCCTTGCGGGTTGCTGAAGATCGCCATCGCGACCTTGCCGAGCGTCTGCACCTCGCCGTTCGAGAAGCTCGCCTGGAGCTTGCCCGACACGTCGACCGAGACGCTTTCCAGCTGCCCGGTCTGGAAGCCGTCTTGGCTGATCGTCGCGACGCTGAAAGCACCCGACTGCTGGGTCGTGGCGATGCCGTGGTCGAGCGCGATGACCTGCGGCTGGCCGCCGCCGGGCGGGCTGAAGGCGTCGAACACCGCCGGAGTCGTCGGCGCGGTCAGCACGCCGTTGGTGTCGAAGGTCATCGGCAGCCCGGCGGTGCCGCCCTGCGTCAACTCGGCGTCGCCGACGAAGACGTGGGCCGTCCAGCGGTGCACCGGGTCGGCGACCGTCGGCACCGCGGTCTTGACGTAATAGATCGTCGCCGCGAGCGGGTTGCCGAGCGAGTCGTACACCGTCTCCGAGGTCGAATTGTTGAACGTCGCCGGGTCGTTGCGGTCGAAGGCATAGGGGTTGGCGGCGGTGTAGATCGGCTTGGCCGGGATGACGACCGCGTCGGCGGGCAGGTTGACCGCCAGCCTGATCTCGCTGGTTGCCTGCGGCACGCCGCTGGTCAGCGGCAGCCGCGCGCTGATCGTCGAGCCCAGCTGATTGGTCAACACGCTGCCGTCGCTGGTCGTCGGGAACAGTTGCAGGCGGCGGCCCGAGGCGTCGACGACATAGCGGTCGGCGGTGACGCTGAATGCGCCGTTGCGGGTGAATGCCACCTGGCTGCCGCCCTGGCCGCCCTTGACGGTGAAGAAGCCCTGGCCCGAGATCGCGAGGTCCAGCGCGTTGTCGCTGGTCTCGATCGCGCCCTGCTGGAACTGCTGGGCCACCGACTTGACCGCGACGCCGGAGCCGATGACCCGCGCCGGGTTCTGCAGCGGCGAGCTGGCGATGATATCGCCGAACGCGACCCGCGACCGCTTGAAGCCATTGGTGCCGGTGTTGGCGATGTTGTTGGATACCGTGGCGAGTTCGGTCTGGGCAGCGTTGAGGCCGGTCAGGCTGGTGAAAAACGACATGGGGTCACTCCTTCGGCTGTGTGGCTGCGATCAGCGTGTCGAGCTTGGCGGCGATGGCCCTCAGCTGGCTGTTGCTCTCGGCCTGGCCGCTGATCTGGCTGAACTGCGCGAGCTGCGAGACGTACTCGGCGTTGTCGACCGGCTTGGTCGGGTCCTGGTTCTTCAGCTGCGCCGACAGCAGCGCGAGGAAATCGCTCTGGCCGAGCACGGTCTTGTGGACCGGGACCGCCGTGGTCTGGACCGGTACGCCTGCGATCGGATTCACTTGCCCATCCTCAACGTGTCGAGGATCAGCGTCTTGGCGGTCGCCATGACCTCGACATTGTTTGCGTATTGGCGTGCGGTTTCGGTCATCTCGACGATCTCCTGGTTGACGTCGACGGGGGCGACCCAGACGTCGCCGTTGGCGTCCGCCAGCGGGTGTGCGGGGTCGTGGCGGCGCTCGGGCGGTGCGGTGCCGGACGCGATGCGCTCGACATCGACCGTGGCGAGGCCGCCGGCATAGTTGGCGGCGAACACCGGTTTCAGCGGCCGGTAGGCGGCGTCCGCCGACCCCGCCACCGCTCCCGCATTGGCGAGGTTCGACGCGGTCGTGTTGAGTCGCACCAGCTGCGCCGACATGCCCCGCGCGGCGATATCGAAGACGCTGAGCGGGCTCATTCGCCGCCGCCCTTCAACGCCGCCATGATCGTCCCGACGCGCCCGTTGATGAAGCTCAGCGTGGTGCGGTACTGGACGGCGTTCTCGGCGAACTCGGCCTGCTCGACCGACAGCTCGACCGAGTTGCCGTCGAGCGAACTCTGCACCGGTACGCGGTAGCGCACCGCGTCGCGCGCCCCGTCCAGCGCAGCGCGAAAATCGAGGTCGCGCGCCTTGAAGCCCGGCGTCGCGGCATTGGCGATATTCGAGGCGAGCAGCCCGAGCCGCTCCTGCCGCAGCTGGAGGGCATGGCCCGAAATGCCGAACAGGGGGTCTGGCGTCGTCATGGCCGGCGCATTGCAAGGGGTGTGCCAAGTGGGCCTTGCTCAGGACGGGCAGGCAACGAGACCGCTAGAGCGGCAGGATATTGCCGCATACCGGCAAATCCTCCCCGGCTTCGGGGCGGGGACCGCGCCGCTTCAGGCGTGGTGGAGGGGCCTTCGAACGGGCTTGCTTACCGCGCGGCACTGCCCCTCCACCACGCGCTGACGAAGCGCGCGGTCCCGCTCCCCGTGCCGGGGCGGACTGGCCCGCTCCTTGCATCGGCCCCGGCACAGGAGACCCGCCATGCTCGCCGCCGCCCTCGCCGCCCAGATCGCCGCCTTTACCGGGACGCCCGTCACGCTCGACCCGCGCCTCGCCCCGCCCGATTGCGTTACGCCGCCCGTCATCGCCTGGGTGCCGCCGGGGCGCGGCGCGGTGAGCGTCAGCTGCGCCAGCCCCGGCTGGCGACTGTTCGTCCCGGTCGCCGCCCTGCCCGCTACCGCTCCAGCGCCGCCGCTGATCCGACGCGGCGATGTCGTCGCGGTTACCGCCGGCGGCCCGGGGTTCGAGATCAGCGTCGAGGCGGTGGCCGAGGCCGATGCCGCGGCGGGCCAGCGCGCGCGGCTCAGGAACCGCGTCACCGGCGAGAAGCTGCAGGCGCTGGTCGGCGATGACGGGCGATTGTGGTTACCGGGGTTTAACGACGGCGGCGGCGGCCGTTAAAGTCCTTGCAAGCGCCGCCGTTGTTTCGTGGCGCATCAGGAGCAGGCTCGATGAACGTCCCCGCCGTGTGCACCGACTGCCGCGCCACCCCGCTCGAGGCGGCTGCCGAGGCGCGCGCCCACCCGAAGTCGGCCACCGCCGCCGCGCTGTCCAAGTCGGAGCGCGCCGCCGCCGACCCGCTGAAGCTGTCGGACACCGCGCAGGCGGCGAAGGCGCTCGCTGTATCGGCGCCGGTCGACACGGTCAAAGTCGACGCCCTTCGGTCGGCAATCGCCCACGGCCGCTATCCGCTCGACCCCGCTGCCGTCGCTGCCAAGATGATCGTCCTCGACCTGCCGTGAGCGAAGAATTCGCCCTGGTGATGGCGGCGCTGCACGACGAACTCGCCGCGCTCGACAGCAGCGACGCCGGCGCGATCGAGGCGGCGACCGGTGCCAAGCTCGACGCCTTGCGCCAGGCCCGCGACGCACCGCTGCCGCCCCGCGCCGACCTCGTCGCGGCCCAAGCCCTCAACGCGCTTGCCGAGGCGCGTACCCGCACGCTGATGAGCGGCGTCGACCGCCGCCTGCGCGCGCTCGCCGTCGCTTCGGGGCGTGCGCCGGGCCTGACCTATGGACGCGACGGCCGGACCTCGCTATAGGCCGCCGCTTCGCATGACCGAACCGCCCGGCTGAATGGGCTGCCGTGGCGGTTCAATGATGCGTCCATGGAGACCGAAATGCCCAAGCTCAAGACCAAGAGCGGTGTGAAGAAACGCTTCAAGATCACCGCGACCGGCAAGATCAAGCACGGCGTCGCCGGCAAGCGCCACCGCCTGATCGGCCACACTGCCAAGTATATCCGCCAGAACCGCGGCACCTCAGTTCTCGCCAAGTCGGACACGCCGACCGTGAAGCTGTGGGCCCCGTACGGCCTGAAGTAAGGAGGCCGTCAGATGGCACGCGTAAAGAGGGGCGTCACCAGCCACGCCCGGCACAAAAAGGTTCTTGACCAGGCGAAGGGCTATTACGGCCGCCGCAAGAACACCATCCGCATCGCGCGGCAGGCGGTCGAGAAGGCCGGCCAGTACGCCTATCGCGACCGCAAGGTGAACAAGCGCAGCTTCCGCGCCCTGTGGATCCAGCGCATCAACGCGGCGGTGCGTGAGACCGGCCTGACCTACGGCCGCTTCATGCACGGCGTGAAGCTGGCGGGCATCGAGCTCGACCGCAAGGTCATGGCCGACCTCGCCATGAACGAACCGGCAGCGTTCGGCGCGATCATCGCGCAGGTCCGCGCCGTCCTCGACGTCCAGGCCCCGGTGCAGACCGGCCCGGTCGCGGGCGTCGCCGCCTAACGCAGCTGGGTCGCTGAACAAGAGGGGCGCGGATGGCTTGCCGGCCGTCCGCACCCCTTTTGTTTGCTTGGCCTCATAGCAAATTGGGTTGCTGATCCTGAAGGCCGACTTGAACGACGCCGTTGATAAGCCATTGGTCGAGCCGCCGCTTGTGCGTTCCCATGGCTAGCACGATGCCCTTTCTTGGCAACTCGACGCCAAATTTCTGGGTCATCCATTCTAGCGCCTGCACTTCTGACTGTAACTCATTCCGACGCCGCAAAAACGTAGCTTCTGTTTCCCAGTCTTGGCAGGTTCCAGTGTGCTCACCATCGTCATCGCGATATGTGTATTTGAATGAGAACGGTGAGGCTTCAAGCGCGACGCTCTTAGAAAGCTCGAACATGTCACCTTGCTCGCGGATAGCCTTGCGACTGGAGAGCTCGCGACCAACCTCTTCGTCAGAGCGACGCTCGTAGCGGAAATCTAGAATCTCGACCTTCAGAAGTGCCAAGCTACGTCCGGCTTCTGATTCGGCTTTTAGACTCGTGACCGCAGTTCGATGGATTAGCGGAGCACGTTCAGACACCGGCAGATTACCAACAATTTCAATGGATCGATCATCTACGCGGCGGCTTTCGCTACGACGATCGGCGACGGCGCGGGGCATACGCCACCGATAGCGGATGCGATCCCAGCGACCGAACTTTTGCCGTTCTTCGAGATATCGAAATGAGACCGGGTAGAGTCTCACCCAAGCGCCATTGCGGTCGATTGCTGCGCAGCACACCGTTGCACCATACTGTTGGCTAACCCGTGGAGCAGCTTTCACGATTACAAAGGCTTCCCCATCAATGTGTTGCAGCGTGCCGATCGGCTCCATTTACGTTCTTCCCCCCAAATCGCCCTTTCGGCTGGACGCCGATGTGCTCAACTTCGAACGAAGCCAGTTTTTGAAGATCGTGACATAAGAGATTGCGGTGGCACTGCCTATAATCGCGTTCATAACAGAGGAGCACACAGCGCTCGCGAGATATTGTGATCACTAAATCTCGTAGTTCATTTTTCGCAGCCGTTGTTTCCATATGCGACGAGAATATCTGCTGAAACTCGTCATACCGGCCAGCGCGCGCGGCATCGCGGCCCGGTTTGGGATCGCCTAGCTCTCTCCGATGCTCATAAGCGATATTCTCGATCCTTAACGCTGCCGAGAGTGCGCTCTTCGAAAATCCCGGGCGACGCGACTGAGCGCGTTCCCGAACGTCGACAACGCGCTTGATGGCGGCACCGCGCAGTGTCGCCAGAAAATCTGAGAGGGTCACACCCTCGTAGCCGATAGTATAGACCGTAGACATTGCTCGCTTGTATCAGCCAACCGAGTCTAAATTGTGCTGACTGCGGACAGGCTGTGCCAGTCCCGAGCTTCCGTTTTTGCCCCTCAGCGGCTACCACCCGCGCGCCATGACCGACATGCTCCAGACCGACCTGCTCAGCCAGATCACCGCCGCCGCCACGCCCGAGGCGCTGGAGGCGGTGCGTGTCGCCGCGCTCGGCAAGTCGGGGAGTGTCACCGCGCTGATGAAGACGCTCGGCGGCATGAGCCCTGAGCAGCGCCAGTCCGAGGGGCCGCGCCTGAATGGCCTGCGCGAGGCGGTGACCGAAGCCATCGCGGCGAGGAAGGCGAGCCTCGAAGCCGCCGCGCTCGACGCCCGGCTCGCCACCGAGCGGCTCGACATGACGCTGCCCGCCGCGAGCCGCCCCGAGGGCAGCATCCACCCGGTCAGCCAGGTCATGGACGAGCTTGCCGAGATTTTCGCCGACCTGGGCTTCGCGGTCGCGACGGGTCCGGAGATCGAGGACGACTGGCATAATTTCACCGCGCTCAACATTCCGGAGAGCCACCCGGCGCGGGCGATGCACGATACCTTTTATATGGAGCAGTCGCCGCCCGACCGCCGGATGCTGCTCCGCACCCATACTTCGCCAGTGCAGATCCGCACGATGATGTCGCAGACCCCGCCGATCCGCATCATCGCGCCCGGCCGGACCTACCGCTCCGACAGCGACGCCACCCACACGCCGATGTTCCATCAGGTCGAGGGGCTGGTCATCGACCGCGGCATCACCATGGGCCACCTCAAGTGGACGCTGGAGACGTTCGTGAAGGCGTTCTTCGAGGTCGACGACGTGACCTTGCGGATGCGCCCGAGCTATTTCCCCTTCACCGAGCCGTCGGCGGAAGTCGATGTCGGCTGCAGCTGGGCGGGCGGCAAGCTATCGATCGGCGGCTCCGAGAGCTGGCTCGAAATCCTCGGCTCCGGCATGGTCCATCCGAAGGTCATCGCCGCCTGCGGCCTCGACCCGGACGAGTGGCAGGGCTTCGCCTTCGGCTGCGGCATCGACCGGCTGGCGATGCTGAAA
>Ga0209181_10000444_pt1 | contig 76636 bp, 76 predicted proteins | sample MAT05_FD_187208 | JGI IMG/M metagenome (GOLD analysis project Ga0209181, IMG submission 187208) | Freshwater microbial communities from Lake Fryxell liftoff mats and glacier meltwater in Antarctica - MAT-05 (SPAdes) (version 2) | ecosystem: Environmental > Aquatic > Freshwater > Ice > Liftoff... | reverse complement strand
GACACCGACACCGACACCGACACCGACACCGACACCGACACCGTCTCGGTGCCGCTGATCCGCCTGGCCTGGGGCCGCAGCGGCGACAAGGGTGATATCTCCAATATCGGCATCATTGCACGCACGCCTGCGTTGCGCGATCTGCTGCGCACCCAACTGACGTCCCAGGCAGTTGCCGCGTATCTGGCCCATCTGGTCCAAGGCCGGGTGACACGCTACGAGGTGCCAGGCATCCATGCCTTCAACTTCGTCTGCGAACAGGCCTTGGGCGGTGGCGGCATGGCGTCGATGCGCAACGATCCGCTGGGCAAGGGCATGGCACAGATCCTGTTGTCGATGCCGATGCAGGTACCTGCGCAGTTGCTCGGCCAGATCCGCGCTTGACCGATCGATTACACGCGCACTCCCGTTCGCTTTTCATTTTTTTCAACCTAACCCCAGGAGACAAACACAATGAAAATCGATTCCACGACCCGTCGCCGCACTGTCCTCGCCGCAATGGCAGGTGCCACCTTGCTCCCAGGCGCGGCGCTCACCGTCCATGCGCAGGCCTATCCGACCAAGCCCATCCGGCTCGTGGTCGCCTTCGGCACCGGCAGCGGCAACGACCTGATTGCACGTGAACTGGCCCTGCCAATGGGCGAGTTCCTGGGCCAAAGCGTGGTAGTCGAGAACCGCGCCGGCGGTGGCGGCTCGGTTGGCACCGACGTGGTTGCCAAAGCGGCGCCCGACGGCTACACCATCGGTCTGGGCACCAGCTCGCAGCTGGTCATGAACGTCGGCCTGTACCAATCGCTGCCGTTCGACGTCGAGCGCGATCTGGCCTCGATCGGCCTCGTGGCGCACACACCGCTGGTGCTGGTGGCGGGCAGCAAGATGCCCAAGACGCTGAAAGATCTGATGGCTTACGCCAAGGCCAATCCGGGCCAGGTGACGTATGGTTCCGGCGGGCCAGGCTCGATCAGCCATGTGGTCGGCGAGGCCTTCGCCAGGGCGGCCGGCATCGCGCTGTTGCATGTCCCCTACAAGGGCAACGGCCCGGCGCTGATCGACCTGTCGGGCGGCCATGTGGACTTGTTGTTTGACGGCTTCATCTCGGCGCGGCCGATTGCACAACAAGGCCGCGCGCATCTGCTGGCCGTCTCGGGCAAGCGACGCAGCCCGGTCGCGCCCGAGGTGCCCACTTTCGCCGAACAAGGCCTGCCGGACTACGAGGCATCGACCTGGAACTGCCTGTTCGCGCCAGCACGCACTCCGGCGGACGTCATCGCAAAAATCAACGCTGCGCTGAACCAGGCACTGGCACAGCCATCGGTCAAGGACCGATTGGCGCAAGGCGCGTCACAGCCGCTGGGTCCGTCAACACCGGCGCAGACGGACGCCTACGCACGGGCCCAGCGGGCCAAGTGGGTGCCGTTCATCCGCGCCTTGCAGATCAGCGTCGGATGACATGAAACAGCCTCTCGGGGGCCTGTGAGCCGCGCCCCCGACGCCGTCAACCCAGCAGGTTGTGGTGCATCGCGTAACGCATCAGGTCCGCCACGCTGGAGAGGTTCAGTTTCTCCAACAGTTCGGGCTCGCAATCCTTGGTGATGTAGCCCGTCGCCCCGGCCTTGAGCATGCGCGTCGCAACCTGGGGTTCGTTGTGCATGCTGAGCACCAGGATCGGCAGTTCCGCCCCGTGGTCCTTGACCCGCAGGATCAGGTCGGTGCCGGCGATCCCGGGCATGTTCACCGGCAACCGGTCGGCTCGCGATCTCCAGACGACCGCCCAACGCGATGGCGCGCTTGCGCGCGCCTGGCAGGTCGGACTTCCGAGTCTTGGCAAAGGCCGCTGCTTCGAAGCCCTGGAAATGGACCGGGGGCTAGGGATTTCCCCAGCCTGTCAGGGGCGGTGGTGCCAGAGCCTCAGGCCGGAATGTGCCCTGGCATGCCTCGCCAACCCGCCACCGCATCATCGGCCAGCGCCTGGCCGGCTTCGGCATCGACCAGGAACACCGCGTCGGCCCCCAGACTGCGCAGCAGATCGACCTCGTCGGCGTACTTCACGATGGCGACGATGTAGCCGGCGAATCGGCCTGCTTTGGCCCGGTGCTTCAGCTGCGACAGCGCATGGACATTGCCGGCATGCGAGGGCATGGCCAGCAGCACCAGCTTCAACGACTCGCAGATGACCAGCTTGTCCCAGAAGTCTGAATCCACCGCATCGCCCTCGATGACCTGGCGGCCCGCAGCCTGGTGCATCTGCAGCGTCTCCGGGTCGTTGTCGACGCCCAGCACCTGCATGCCGTGGTGGCTGGACAGCCGCTGGTAGGCTCCGCCTCCGATGCGCCCCATGCCCAGTACCACTGCGTCGACCGCACCCAGGGAAATGGGCTGGTCGACAGCCAGCAGGCTGGGCGCCTCCAAACCGGCCAGCGGCACCTTGAACCGCTGGTAAATACGCTCGCTGGCGGCATTCAGTGGCGCGGCCAGCACGAAGCTTGCGGCCAGCGCCAGCGAAATCACCACCAGCCATTCGGCTGACAGCCAGCCGCCGGTGACGGCGATGGCGGCAACGATGAGGCCGAATTCGGAGTAGTTGGCCAGCGCCAGGGTCGACAGCACACCGGTGCGCGTGCGCAGCCGGAAGCGCATCAGCACCAGCAGGTACAAACCGCTCTTGAGCGGCAGCACCAGCAGCAGTAGCAGGGCCATCACCACCATCGACAGATCGGGCAATGCCCCCAGCCCCACGGTCAGGAAAAAGCCGACCAGGAACAGTTCCTTCAGGTGAAACAGCGACTTGGCCAGCCCGGCGGTGGCTGGGTGCGACGCCAGCAGCATGCCGACGATGAGCGCACCCAGGTCACCCTTGACGCCCACCGCCTCAAACAGGCTGTAGCCGACCACCAGCGACAGGAATGCGCCACACAGCACCTGCAGGTCGCCATGGCCCACACGGTCGAGCATCAGCTTCATCCACTTGGCAGCCGGCCACAGCAAGACGAGGCCGATCGCCCAGGGGCTGGGCAGGCTGCCGGTGGAGGCGGTGAGAAAGATGACTGCGAACACATCCTGCATCACCAGGATGCCGATGGCAATGCGGCCATACAGCGAATTGAGCTCGCTGCGGTCTTCGAGTACCTTGACCGCAAACACCGTGCTGGAGAAGCTCAGCGCAAAGCCCAGCAGCACCATCGCCGTCCACCCCAGATCGGTGGCCAGGGCCAGACCGGCGGACTTGAGCCCGAACAGCACCACCGCCAGCAGCAGTGTCGACCCGACGATATGCAGTGTGGCAGAGCCCCAGACCTCACCGCGCAGCAGCGTCTTGATGTCGAGCTTCAGGCCGATGGTGAAGAGCAGCAGCGTCACACCCAGGTTGGCAATGGTGTCGAGCGCTGCTGTGCGCTCGAAGCCCAGCGCGTTGAGCGCGAAACCGGCGGCAAGGAAGCCGATCAGCGGGGGCAGCTTCACCAACTGCGCTGCAAAGCCGGCGGCAAACGCCAGCGCGATCATGATCGGTTCCATCGGGTCCCCCGCATCGACAACCGGGTGGGTGTCACTGGGGCGCATGGTAACGGACGACGAGATCCCCAATGCCACGCAAGGGGGCCGGCTTTCGAAACGGTCGCCGAGACTGATCCTGGCTGGTACCGGACGATGCGGAACTGCAATGCATCCTTGCCGCTGGCGCCAGAATACGCTGCCACGCACTTCGGCAGCCGCTCCCTTTGCCCAGGACGGTCTGATCACCGAAACCGATCGACTGCAGATGCGCCGCGCCATCGAATGGACGCTGGCCGCCCGTGCGCGCGGGTCTTTACGGAATCAAAGCTGCACGCCTTTGGTCAGCGCTCCATCCACCACCAGGTTGGTACCGGTGATGAAACTCGCCGCCGGGCTGGCCAGAAACACGGCTGCATTGGCCATCTCTTGGGGGGTGCCCATGCGGCCGGTGGGGTTCAGGCCCATTGCCATCTTGAACAGATCGGGGTTGCCGTGTTCGATTTGCTCCCACACACCGCCCTTGAAGTAGGTGTTGCCAGGTGACACCGAGTTGGCGCGAATTTTCTTGCCCGCCAGGTGGTAGGCCAGGCCCTGCGTGTAGCGGACGATGGCGGCCTTGAAGGCGCCATAAGGCCCGGAGGCAAAATCGATCTCGCGTCCAGACACGCTGCTGATCGTGACGATGGATGCGTGATCGCTTTTCTCCAGCCAGGGCATCGCGGCGTTGACCACGCGCACGGTGCCCATCCTGTCGACGTCGAAGGTTTTCTTCCAGTTGGCTTCTTCATCCGGAATCGCCAGCGCACTGACGTTGGCCACCACGATGTCCAGCCCGCCCAGGGCCGCCGCCGCTTCCTTGACAAAGGCCGCCAGTGCCGCTGCATCGGCCACATCGGCCACACGGCCATGCACCGTCACGCCCAGGCCGCCGAAGTCTTGGACGGTTTGTGCCACTTCGTCGGCATTGCGGGCACAAAAGGCAATGTGCGCACCCTCGGTCGCCAGGGTGTGGGTGATGGCGTGGCCAATGCCCTTGGTGCCACCGGTCACGACGGCCTTCAGGCCTTCGAGTCCAAGATCCATGCTGTGAATACTCCTGCTGCTGAGGTTAGGGGTTGGGGTTGGGGTTGGGGTTGGGGTTGATCAGGGTGCTGGCGCCAGGTACTTCTTCTCGATGCCGGCACCGACCGTGTACTTGGGGTCCGCAAAGTTGCCCAGCCGCACCAGGCCGCACTGACTGAGCATCATGTAGGCGTCCCAACGGTCGAAACCGTACTCGGCCTCCATCCACAACACCAGGTCGCGGTAGGCGATGCGGGTTGCGCCTTCCAGCGGACGGGCGCTGCCGATGCACATGATGCGGGTCTCATTCTCGAGCCGGGGCCACTCCAGGTTCCAGCCCTTGATGACATCGACCTGGATGGTGGTGGTGCCGGCGTATTCCACCGCGGTGCCGCACACCTCGCGGTCTCCCTGGCAGGCGTGGGCGTCGCCAATGAACAGCCGCGCACCCGCCGTGCGCACCGGCAAATAGGTGATGCTGCCCGGGCCCATGTCCGGCAGATCCATGTTGCCGCCGTGCGAGTCCGGGGTGAGGGTGTTGATGCTGTCGATCTGGGGGCTGCAGCTCAGCGTGCCGATGTGCGGGCGGTAGGGCAAGGTGACCCGTTTGCTCCAGTACACACCGTCTTCATCCAGGTCGATCTTGCGCACGATCTCAGGCAGCGAGTCAGCCAACAGCGCGGTGAGGTTGGTGCCACTGAGCGCGCCAAACTGCGGAATCATCGCGCAGGTGCCGCGCGGGTTGGAGCCCCGGGGAGCCATCGATTCGATGTACACCGCCAGCACATCGCCCTTGTCGGCGCCTTCCACCATGATGGGGCCGTTTTGCGGGTTCACGAACGGCATGCGCAGCACCTTGGATGGCAGGTCCTGCTCGGTCTTGACCGCGCCCTCAAACGCGTCGCGCGTGTCCACCACCACCCGGTCACCGGGCCGCACATGCAGCACCGGGTCGCTGTAAGGGCCGATGGTGTAACCCATGCCGGGGCAGGAGACAGGTTCACGAAGTCCCCGCCGCTGCGCAGGTGCCGCCCACGGCCGCCGAGATCGCCAGCTACCGAGGCCTGCATGCGGCCGCGCAAAGCGGCAATCTTGCGGACATCGAACGCCTCGTTGCCGCAAGATCCGACCGACGGCAGGACACCGCTGCATTTGGCCCGCGCGCGGGGTTACCGTGCGATGGTGGAGATCCTTGGAAAAGCCGGCGGCCGGTAAAGCGCTCTGGCCCATTCACCCCGCTACGAAAGGCGATCAACTACCCGGATCCAGGTTCTGTCGCTGTCCATGCATGGCTCCAACGGCCGCTGCGGCCCGCCGCATCACTACCGCACCTGGATTTCAACCCGCCGGTTGCGCGCTTCGGCCACACCCTCACGGGTCGGCACCAGCAGTTCACGCCAGCCGCGGCCCACGGCCTCGATGCGTTGGGGGTCGATACCCCGCTCGACAAGCCGGTTACGGACGATCCTGGCGCGCTGCATCGAGATGTCGTCGTTGATGACCGCACTCCCCACCGTATCGGTGTGGCCGATCACCAGCACCTCGGGTGCAGGCAGCTTCGCGATTTCGGCCAGGATGTCGTTCAGGCGCTGGGCCGACTCTGCTGTCAAGCGATCACCACCGGTATCGAAATACACCAGGTAGCTTCGGCGCGCTGGCGGCATCGCCTCGTACAAATCCTTGTAGCGGGCGCGCACCTGGTCGGCGTTGCCCACCGACGTTTCCACGCTGGCCGCGCTGATGCTTGCCGTAGCGAACGGTGTGGACAGAAGGGTCTCACTGCCACCCGTTGTGGGACGCACCACCACGGCGCTGGGGGTACCGTCGGCCTGGGGCAAAAGCGTGACTCGGTCGGTTTTGGGTTTGGGCGCCACCACGGGCGCGGGCGCCGGCGCAGGTGGTGGGGCAGCGCAAGCTGCAAGCACAGCCGCAACCGCCAACATCCCTGTACGTCGCAGCAGCTCACGGGGCATCGCCAACCTCGACAATAAAGTCCGTGCCTCGAATGCCAATCGTGGTGGTGGTCGTGGCGACCCGCACCGCGCTGGGGCGCAGACGCCCCACCAGACCGGTGATATACCGCATGGTGCCGGCCAGAATCGAGGTGTCGACATTGCCCTCCTGCGTCTGCGGATCGAACACAAAACGATTGATCACCAGCGTGGATCGGGGGCCCATGCTGATACGGGTGTCATCGCGCAAGGTGATGCCGGCGCTGCCGCCTGCCGGCACGACGATGCGGTCCTTCTCTTGCAACAGGTCGCCCACCTGCAACGGCCTGGAAACACCTGCGCGCTCGACGCGCACATCGCCTTGAACGATTTTTGCACTGCCGCTGTCACTGGCCCACAGCGGCGGTGCCATCGCAGCGCTGCAGCCAACGGCCAGAACCCAAAGACGCTTACTCCATCGTGTCATGTCAGTCCCATCTAAATCTGATTGCCCGGGTGCCCAATGTATCGCATTCCCCCTATCGACCGCCTCCTGATTCGCAACGACCCCCTCGTCGACCAGAAGGTCAAACGACCTTGGTTTCGCTGTTCTATCGCGCCTGGCTTGGCGTCTCGCACGATCCACGGAGAAGCGCCACTTTTAAGTCTTCACTGCAGCTTGAACCCGATCGCGGTACGATATTTCAACCACCACAGCACGCGCCGCAAGCAGTGCAACCAAAGCCTCGGCACTGGCGCGGTTCTTGGTATCCAGGTTGGCATCCCATTCGTCCAGCAAATACACCGCCGCATGGGTTCGGCTGACGATTTCCCACAGACTTTCAAGCTGCTGTTCACCCGATGAATACCCGTTTGCAGAAGATGCTTCATCGCCCTCATCTGCCGGTGCGCCTGAAAACGCAAAGGCCAGCTTGTCGCTGGTTGGCCAATAAAAAGCACGCGGGCCGAGTCGCGCCTTGAGTGCCACCAGCAAGGTTGATTTGCCCGAGCCGTTGCTGCCCCGCACCAGCAAACGGCCCTTTGGTTGGGCACGGATATGCGCCAGCGCATCGTCGACATTGGCGCATGCCACCGCCTCTTGACCCTCGCTTCCTGACAGAGACAACGCGACACCATCAAAGCGAATGCGTTGGTCAAAATGGGCATCGGGCGGAGATCCCGACGCACCGTTGAATAAGCACTTGTACACTTTAGAGGCAGTTTCATAGCGTAACAAGAGTCGATGTTCGCCTGCCAAGCGGATACCATTTGAATCTTTAACCCGAAAGCCCATCATGAACAACGTGACCGCCAAGCCAAAGAAGACCAAGAAGCCCGCTAAAAAGACGCCCGCCAAATAAGTTTTCCTGGTCCGAAATGAGCCCGCTGCAAGCGGGCTTTTTTGTACCTGGACGACGCACTGGCAGGCGTCGCCGCCCACCACCAGGACATGCCTGGCGCACCGTGCCCGAAGACTGGCCAGGACCCCAAAAATCACCGGGAATGTAAAAGATCTGACAGCCCACTCCGATGGGCGCCACCCACGCAAAAGCAAAGCTACTATTTGCTTCACTCCTGCCAAACACGCCCACGCCATGACCAAGCAAACTTCCGCCGAGATCAGTCGGACCCGCCAGCATGCGGCGTCCGTGCTGGCCCATTGTGAGCTGGCGCAGGCTTGCGCGCCCGAAACCCGCGAGGCCGTCCTGCGATCGGCCCGGATCGACCCCTACGCCAACCGTGATCCGGTGTACCGCGCGGCCCAGCCGATGACCGACCTGGCCCTCGTGCTGGACGGCATCATGGAGGTGAGCCACACCAGCCCGACCAGCCAGCGCCATGTCAATGCCTATCTGCCAGCGGGCCAGGTGTTCGGCCTGATCCCGCTGATCGACGGCAAGGGCTGTACCCACGACACCTGGGCCCGCGGCCCGCTGACTCTGATGCGCGTCCCGCGCGAGACGGTGCTGCACTGCATGGACATCGATCCGGTGTTTCTGCAGTCGGTGCTGCTGAATCTGTGCGGCCACTCGCGACAGTTGTTCACCCAGCTCAGCAAACGGGCGCTGCTGCCCTTGCATGCGCTGACGGCCTGGACACTGCAGGACCTGTCCCGGCGCCACGGGTTCCGGCGCGACAACCACCGCAAACTGAATCTGCGCCTGTCGCAGGACGGCCTGGCCGACCTGCTGGGCGTGACACGCCAGAGCACCAACCGCGAACTCAAGCAGCTCGAGCGCGAGGGCCTGATCCGCGTCGGCATATCGGAGATCGAACTGCTCGATCTTGAGCGCCTGGACCAGGTGGCTACCGAGAGCCCCTGAAGGCCAATCAGCGAGCCGGCGCCAGGCCGACCCCGCAATCTGCCATGATCCAGGGTTGCGGCGGCCCGCTGGCTGCGGCGTCTGTCCCACGATCCGATGCGTCCTGACCTCCTCAAAACCGCCCTGGTACTGGGCCTGCTCTCGGCCATCGGCCCTTTTGCCATCGACATGTACCTGCCAGCCCTGCCGTCGATCGGCAAGAGCTTGGGCAGTTCGGCCGGCGCGGTGCAGGCCAGCCTGATGGCTTTTTTCATCGCGCTCGGGCTCGGACAGGTGGTGTATGGCCCGGTGTCCGACATGTTCGGTCGCAAGCTGCCCCTGTATTTCGGGCTGGTGCTGTTCGCGCTGGGCTCCATCGGCTGCGCGCTGGCGCCCGACATCCAGACCCTGGTGGCCTTGCGCTTCGTGCAGGGCCTGGGTGCCAGCGCCACGATGGTGATCCCGCGCGCGGTGGTGCGCGACCTGCACACCGGCGCCGAAGCGGCGAAGCTGATGTCGATGCTGATGCTGGTCTTCAGCGTGTCGCCGATCCTTGCGCCGCTGGCGGGCAGCCTGCTGATCGAGGCGTTGGGCTGGCGCAGCGTTTTCTGGGCCGTTACCGTGATTGCTGCGCTGGCGCTGGTCCTGCTGGCCCGCGGCCTGCAAGAAACCCGCCCGCCCGAAAAACGCCTGCAAAGCAGTGTGCGCAGTGCATGGGCCGGTTATCGCGTGCTGTTGCGCGACCGGCGTTTCCTGGGGCTGGTGTTCATCGGCGCCTTCGGCGTGTCGAGCTTCTTTACCTACCTGGCCAATTCGCCCTTCGTGCTGATCGACCACTACGGCCTCACGCCGCGGCAATACGGCATCGCATTTGCCATCAATGCGGCGTCCTTCATCGGTGCCTCGCAGTTCACCGCCCGGCTGGCGTCGCGCTGGGGCCTGCCGCGGGTGGTGCGCTTTGCCGCCACCGGCTACGCATTGGTGATGCTGTCACTGCTGGCGCTCTACCTGCTGGGCGTGGACCGGCTCGACGTGCTGGTCGTGATGATGCTGGTCGGGTTTGGTTTCCTGGGTCTGGTGGTGCCCACCACCTCGGTGCTCGCGCTCGATGCGCATGGCGCGATCGCGGGCACCGCCTCGGCGCTGATGGGCACGCTGCAGTTCGTCACCGGCGCACTGGTGATGGCCGTCGTTGGCCTGTTCGTGGACCACTCGGCGCGGCCGATGGTCACCGGCATTGCGCTGTGTGCGACGATGACCTGGATCCTGGCGCGCTGGTCGCTCGGGCCGCGCACCACAGCATCGCTGTCCCCACAACCGGAAATACCCCGATGATGACACCCCAGGATCTGCTCGCCCACTACGACTCCGCCCGGCTCTGGCCAGACGACTCGATCTCTGCGCCCGACGTGCCCGCCGCCTACCAGAGCCAGCTGGCCTTGCGCCAGCTGCGCCAGGCCCGCGGCGAGGTCGCCCGCGGCTTCAAGATCGGGTTCACCAACCGCGGCATCTGGCCGCGCTACAACGTGTTTGCGCCGATCTGGGGCAGCGTGTGGGACACCACGCTGGTGTTCTGCGAGTCCGCGGGTGAGTTGTCGCTGGCGGCGACCTGTCAGCCGCGCATCGAGCCCGAAACCGTGTTCGGGCTGCGCACCTCACCCGCAGGACATGCCTCGCTGCAGGATCTGTGGGAGGCCATCGACTGGGTGGCGCCCGGCTTCGAGATCGTGCAATCGCACCGCCCCGACTGGAAGTTCAGCATCCCGGACACCATTGCCGATGGTGGCCTGCATGCGCGGCTCCTGGTCGGCCAGCGCAGCCCCTTGCGTGCGCTGGCCGGCAGCGCCCAGGAACTCGACGCGCTGCTGGCCCGGTCCACGGTGTCGCTACTGCGCGACGCGGCGCCTGTCGACCAGGGTGCCGGCGCCCATGTCCTGGACAGTCCGTTGCGTGCCTTGCAGCACTTCGTCCAGGAGTTGCGCGCCTGCCCCGGTGCACCCGAGCTGCAGGCCGGCGATGTGGTCACCACCGGCACCTGGACCGACGCCTGGCCCGTGGCCCCCGGCCAACGCTGGGAGGCCCGCTTCAGTGCGCCGCTGCCCAGCCTGCAACTGCACTTGACCTGAAACTGCCCTCACGCTGGCCCCTCGAAATGCCAGTGTCGTTGCCAGTAGGGCTGGCCATCCAGCCGGACGGTCACGTCGACCGTGCTGCCGTGGGCGGTGGACACCGTGCGGCTCACGAGTTCGGTCACGCCCGCCGGCTGTGCCAGGCGCACGTGCGTGGTCGAATGCATGCGCGCGAGATCCGGCCGTGCCGCCGCCACGGCAGCGCCGTAGGCATGGTCGATCACCAGTTCGGTCTGCGCATCGACCCGGATCCGCTCGCTGCGCGTGGCCTGCAGGCGCACCGCGTCGGCCATCAGGTCGCGGGTGATGTCCCAGGTCTGCGCGCCTCCCAGGTCGTTGGCCGATGCCAGCACCCCGGCCTGCAACGGGCCCCATGCAGGCACCGCGGCATCACCGTCGATGGCGGGCACCACCGGCAGCACCAGCTGTGAAACACCATGCAGCAGGTGCAGATCGGCCCGCACCGGCGTCGGCCAGACGCGCGGAAAGTCGGCGCACGAGACGGCCACCCGCAAGCGCTCGCCGGGTTGCAGACGGTAGGCGGTTGCGCGCAGCGCCACGCGAATCGTGCAGGGGATGCCAGCCTGTGCGTGGGGTGCAGCCAGGCAATGCCAACCGGTGGTGATCAGGGTCGACTGGCCGCTGGCCGATACCGCTGACAGCTTGACCACCACATTCAGCGGCAGCGCCTCGGGATCCAGCGCCAGCACCGCCTCGGGCATGCCCTGCAGCTCCAGCGCGTCGTGCAGCGGTGGCCCGGTGAAACACAGCGAGCGCGCGTCGTCGGCCGAGTGGTCGCGCGGCAGCGTCGGGTCGAGTGCCGTCGTCCACGGGTCCCAGACCAGCGAATGCATGCCGATGGTCGGGTCATGCCGGTGCCGGCTGCGGCCAGCGCCGCCACCGCTGGCATCGAGGCTGCCATCCGGTGCCATGAACCAGCTGCGGGTGTGCATCCGCGCGGGCGGCCACTGCGACTCTGCACGCCAACATCCGGCCCGGCCCTGCACATGGACGGTGACCGGCGGCTCGTCCTCGATACCGTTGCGCACCCCCTTGAGCCAGCGCTCGAACCAGCGCTGCATATCCCACAGGCCGGCGGCCGGTGCCTCGCGGCCGGTATCGGGAAACTCGTGTTTCCAGGGGCCGATCAACAGCTTGCGCGGTGCCTGGATCTGCGCGAAGTCACGCGGCGTGCAGTCGGCATAGAGGTCGCGCCAGCCGCAGATCAGGAAGCTCGGGCAGGTGATCTGCGCCATGTCGGCAACGCGCGTGCGCCAGAAATCATCGAATCCGGGATGGGCCGAGAACGCCTCCAGCCAGGGCCCATTACCTTCCAGATGGTCGGCCCAGACCCGCGCCCAGCGGCCTTCGGTGTCCTGCCACTGCGGCGGCATCAGGTTGTAGGCCGCCATGCGCGGGCCCCAATCAGCGCGCATCCAGAAGCCGCTGGATGTTCCGCCGAGAGAAACAACCCCGCGGTGCAGGTCGGATGTCGCGTGGATCGGGACGATCGCCTGCAGGTGCGGCGGCCGGGTCGCCGCCGTGGACAACGCCGTGACACCGGGGTACGAGACGCCCCACATGCCGACCCGGCCATCGCACCACGGCTGCGCCGCGATCCATTCGACCAGGTCATGCCCATCCAAGCCCTCGCCCGGGGCAAAGGCACCGGGGCTGGTGCCGCCCGAGCTGCCCAGCCCGCGCAGATCCGCGGTCACGCAGGCGTACCCCAGCGACGCAAAGTGCCGGTGCACACTGTCAACCGCCAGGCGGCCCCCGCGGCCGTCCTTGTGGTAGGGGCCGAAGTTCAGGATCGCCGGCACGCGCTGCGAGCCCGGCGGGCGCAGGATGTCTGCTGCCAGCAGCACGCCGTCGCGCAGGGGCACCAGCACATTGCGATCCGCGACCAGTGTGGGGGCCATGTCGATTACTCCGGTTGTGGCTGAGGCGGCAGCAGCACGAAGCTGCCCACATGCGCCTTGTCGAGAAATGCGCGCTGCGCATCGGCAATGTTCTGCAGTGGGTAGATGCCGGCCACCAGCGGCCGGATCTCGCCACGTTCGATGTACTGCACCAGGTGGGGAAAGACCATCGCATCCCATGCGGTGCAGCCCAACAGCGTGAGATCCTTCAGGTACAGGGTGCGCAGGTCCAGCGCCACCTGCGCACCGGCAATGGCGCCCGACGTCGCATGCCGCCCGCCGCGGCGCAGCAACTGCAGCAACACGCCAAAGCCCGGCCCGCCGACGTTGTCGACCACCACATCGACCGACGACTCGCCCAGCTTTGCCAGCAGGTCGTCCTCGCGCAGCAGCACCTGTTGCGCGCCGAGCGCCTGCACCTGGGCCGCCTTGGGCGCCGTGGTGACCGCGATCACCTGCGCGCCACGGCGCAGCGCCAGTTGCACCACGGCCGAACCGACACCGCCGGAGGCACCGGGCACCAGCACCCGGTCGCCGGCGCCAACCCCGGCGCGCTGCAGCATATTCTCGGCAGTGCCGTAGGCGCAGGGAATGGTGGCGAGCTCGGCATCGCTCCAGCTGCAGTCGAGTGCGAACACCTCGCTGGCCGGCACCGCCACGAACTGCGCAAACGCACCGGGGATATCGGTACCCAGCCACACCGTGTCCCACGCGCCTGCGCCAGCAATCTGCATGCAGGGCCGCACCAGCACGCGGCGCCCCAGCAGTGAGGCAGCTCCGGCATCGGCCACCGCCACTACACGGGCACAGCAATCGGCACCCTGGATCAGCGGAAACGGCGTGGCACCGCTCCAGCCCGCCAGCGGGGGCGTAGCGGCGCCGGGGGCGGGGGCGGCGTCGGTCGCGCTCACCCGGGCCGCCGCACCATACCAACCGCTGCGGGTGTTGATATCGGTGTTGTTGACGCCGGCCGCCAACACCTGCAGCAGTACCTCGCCCGGCGCTGGCACCGGCACCGCGTGGTTCTGCCAGACGAACTGATCGTAGCCGCCCTGTCCGGTAGTGACGATGGCTTTCATGGGCATGCGCAGGCTCCTGGAACGGGTAGCCTGGATGGTAATCTGAGCGCCGACAGACCACCCGGGTTTGCGCCAGAATAGGTGCCAGCCCGGCGCCAGGACGTCGGCACAGCACCCTTCCACCTTCACCAAGGAGACCTGAGATGCGCCTGTTTGCGGCTTCGATCGGCACTGAAACCAATACCTTCGCCCCCATTCCCACCGCGCTGGAGAGTTTTCACGAGGCCTTCTATGCGCCACCCGGGCAGCACCCGCCCGATCCGACCCTGTGCACCGCACCGCTGTGGGTGGCACGCCGGCGCGCCAAGGCGGAAGGCTGGACCCTGATCGAGGGCACCTGCAGCTGGGCCGAACCCGCCGGGCTGGTCTCGCGCGGGGCCTACGAGCGCCTGCGCGACGAGGTGCTTGGGCAGTTGCAGGCAGCCATGCCGGTGGACGGGGTTTTGCTCGGACTGCATGGCGCCATGGTGGCCGACGGCTACGACGACTGCGAAGGCGACCTGATCGCCCGCGTGCGCAGCATGGTCGGCCCCAGCGTGCCGATCGGCGTCGAGCTCGACCCGCATTGCCACATGACGCAAAAACGGGTGCACAACGCCACGCTCATCATCTGCTTCAAGGAGTTTCCGCATACCGACTTCGTGGCCCGCGGCGAAGAGGTGGTCGAGCTCACCCTGCAGGCGGTGCGCGGGCAGATCAAGCCGGTGATGTCGCTGTACGACTGCCGCATGATCGGCAGCTTCCCGACCACGATGCAGCCGATGCGTGCCTTCGTCGACAAGATGAGCAGCCTGGAGGGCAAGAACGGCGTGCTGTCGGTGTCTGCGGCGCATTGCTTCCCGTATGCCGACGTGCCCGAGATGGGCTCCCGCATTCTGGTCGTGACCGACAACCAGCGGGCCGCCGGCGACCGCTTGGCCAAGGAACTCGGCGACGAATTCTTTGCGATGCGCGGCAGAACGACGCCACCCTACCACCTGCCCGATGCGGTGATCGACCTGGCGCTGGGCCAGGAAGGTCCGGTGGTCGTCGCCGACCCGTCCGACAACCCGGGCGGCGGCGCGCCGGGCGACTCCACCGTGATCCTGCGCCGGCTGATCGAGCGCAAGGTGCAGGGCGCCGCCGTCGGCCCGATGTGGGACCCGATGGCCGTGCGCATGTGTTTCATGGCCGGCGTCGGGGGCAAGCTGCGCCTGCGCTTCGGCGGCAAGACCGCGCCGACCTCGGGCCAACCTATCGACGCCGAGGTGACGGTCACTGCGCTGGTGCATGACGCATCGCAGGCCTTCGCCGACGCGCGCATTCCGCTGGGCGACTGTGCCGCCATCGACCTGGGCGGCATCTCGGTCGTGCTCATCACCAAGCGCACCCAGGCCATGGGTGCCGACCTCTTCACGGGCATGGGCGTCAGCCTGGCCGACAAACGCATCGTGGTCGTGAAGTCCACCAACCATTTCTATGCGGCCTTTGCCCCGGTCGCAAAGAAGGTCTTGTATTGCGACTCCGGTGGGCCGATCCCGCGCGACCACAGTCAGGTACCCTACCACCGCGTGCAACGGCCGATCTGGCCGCTGGACGAGTCGGTCCAGCCAGCGTTGCTGAACTACTGAGTCTCCCGCTTGCTTTTTGTTTCACAAGGAGAAACACCATGACCCCCTACGACCGCCTGAAGGCGCTTGGCTTTGAATTGCCCACCCCCGCCGTGCCGGTGGCCAACTACGTGCCCTTCGTGCTGGCGAACGGCTTTCTGTACCTGTCGGGTCAAGGCCCCAAGCGCCCCGACGGCGTCACGCCGTCGGGCAAGGTCGGCACCGAGGTGAGTGTCGAAGATGCCTACACCCATGCGCGCCAGACCGGGCTGAACCTGCTGGCCGTGGCCCACCTGGCGCTGGGCGACCTGGGCCGGGTACGCCGCGTCGTGAAGCTGCTGGGCATGGTCAACGGCGCGCCCACTTTCGGCGACCACCCCAAGGTGATCAACGGCTGCTCCGACCTGCTCGTCAACGTGTTCGGCGACGCAGGGCGGCATGCCCGTTCGGCGGTCGGCACGGGCTCGCTGCCCAACAACATGACCGTCGAGATCGAGGCCATCCTGCAGGTCGACGGCTAGCCCGCCACGCCCGATGCACGCCGACACCATCGTGGCGCTGGCCGCTGCTGCAAGCCGCGATATCCGGGCCGAGCTCGGCCTGCGGCCGATCATCAATGTGTCGGGCACGATGACCGTGCTGGGTGCCTCGATCATGGTGCCGCAGGCCGTCGCTGCGATGGCCGCCATCGCGGGCGAATTCGTCGAGATGGAGCAGTTGCACCAGGCGGCCAGCCGGGTCGTCGCGCAGGCCACCGGTGCCCAGGCGGGCTTTATCACTGCCTGCTGCGCCAGCGCAATCACGCTGGCGGTGGCGGGCACCATGACCGGCGAGCGCCTGCTGGCCGTCGAACGGCTGCCCGACACCACCGGGCTGCAACGCGATGTGCTGGTGCAGCTGGGGCATCTGGTGGGTTACGGCGCGTCGCTGCAGCAGACCATCGAGATGAGCGGCGCACGGGTCGTTCCGGTGGGCACCGTCAGCGGCACGCGCGCCTACCAGCTCGACGAATCGATCACCGACCAGACCGCCTGTGCGGTGTTCGTGGTCTCGCACATGACCGTGCAGCACGCGATGCTCTCGCTCGAAGAGGTCTGCCGCATCTGCCACGCCAAAGGGGTGCCGGTCATCGTGGACGCGGCCTCCGAATACGACTTGCGCGGTTTCCTGGCGCGCGGTGCCGACGTGGTGGTGTACAGCGGCCAGAAGTTCCTGGGCGGGCCCACCTCGGGCATCGTTGCCGGTGCCGCAAACCATGTGCGAGCGGCGAGCCTGCAGAACCGCGGCATCGGCCGCGGCATGAAGGTCGGCAAGGAAAGCATTGCCGGCGTGATGGCGGCGCTGCAGGCCTGGATGCAGCGCGACCACGCCGCCGTGCGGGCCCGCGAAGATGCCGCGCTGCTGCTCTGGCAGCAGTGCCTGCAGCCGTTCGCAGAGGTGTCAGCCACGATGCTACCCGACCCGACCGGCAACCCCCTGCAGCGCCTGCGCGTGCGTCTGTTGCCTGACAGCCGCTGGACCGCGCGCGCACTCGCCGACGCACTGGCGGCAGGCGACCCGCCCGTGATGGTGCGCGACTACCAGACAGATCTTGGCCACATCGATCTGGACCCCTGCAACCTGCATCCGGGCGAAGCCGGGAAAGTTGCGCAGCAGCTTGCCACAGTCCTGCGCCACGGTATCTGAAGCGTGTTGCAGCAATTGCTTGCCCGCCCCGGATCTTTGTGCTTAAATAAATTTCCGATTTAAAAAACCGGCCGCTTTCGCTTCGCTGACATCAGGTGCTTGACGGCCACCCCACAGGAGAAGTTTTCATGACGAGTTCACGGCGTACAGTTTTGACCGCTGGCATGGCGGCGGCGGCTTTGGTCACGGTGGGGGCACCGCATGTGGCTCGGGCGCAGGCCCGTCCGGCGCGGCAGGCACGCATGGTCCCGCACGGCGACCTGAACGTGCTCGACCCGATCTGGACGACCCAGAACATGGCCGCCTACCACGGCGCCATGATGTACGACACGCTGTTCGGCATCGACGCCAACTTCAACCCGCAACCCCAGATGGTCGGCAAGACCGACATCTCGGCCGATCGCAGGACCTACACCTTCGAACTGCGCCCCGGCCTCAAGTGGCACGACGGCACGCCGGTCACGGCTCGCGACTGCGTCGCTTCCCTGCGCCGCTGGCAAGCCAAGGACGGCGCTGGCACGCACCTGTTCGCGCGCGTTGCCGACACCCCGGTGGTCGACGAGAAAACCTTCCGCATCGTGCTCAAGGAACCCTATGGGCTGCTCATCGATGCCCTGGCCAAGACCAGTACCCCGGTATGTTTCATGATGAAGGCCGAGATCGCCGCCACCGATCCCAACACCCAGATCACCCGGCACATCGGCTCTGGCCCCTTCAAGTTCGTCGAGGCCGAATACCGCCAGGGCAGCCGCGTGGTCTACGAGCGCAACCCCGACTACGTGCCGCGCAGCGAGCCGGCGTCCGGTATCGCGGGCGGCAAGCGCGTGCTGCTCGACCGCGTCATCTGGGACATCATGCCCGATGCCCAAACCGCCGCATCGGCGCTCCAGGCCGGCGAGGTGGATTTCTTCGAGGTACCGCCCATCGAGCTGCTGCCGGCGTTGTCGTCGGCGCCAGGCGTCAAGGTCGAGGTGTTCAACAAGTTCGGTAACGTGGGCTATTGCCGGCTCAACCACCTGCACCCCCCGTTCAACAACCTGAGTGCGCGCCGGGCGGCGCAGCTGGCCATCAACCAGGAAGACATCCAGCGTGCGGCTGTCGGCAACCCGGCCTATTACCAGGTCTGCGGTTCGAACTTTACCTGTGGCTCCCCGATGGGCATGGAAGACGGCGCCGAGGTGCTGATGCTGAAATCGCCCATGGCCGAGCGGCAGGCCAAGGCGCGCGAACTGCTCAAACAGTCTGGCTACGACGGCAAACCCCTCGTTCTGTTGCACGCCACCAACATCCATGTGATGAACCAGACCATGCTGGTCATCGCCCAGAACCTGCGCCAGGTGGGCTTTAACGTGCAGCTGGCCAGCACCGACTGGGGTGCCGTGGTCACGCGCCGCTCCAACCAGAATCCGCCCGATCAAGGCGGCTGGAACGTGTTCTTCACCTGGGGTGGTGGCAATGCCACCTCGAACCCGATCGCCTTGTCGGCCCACGCAGCCAATGGCAAGACCGCCTGGTTCGGCTGGCCGGACAACCCTCAGACCGAGCAGATGCGCACCGAATGGTCGGCCGCGCCCACGCTCGAGGCGCGTGTGGCGGTGATCCGCCGGCTCAACCGGCACATGTTCGACTACGTGCACGACGTCAAGACCGGCCAATGGGTGGGCCCGGTGGCTTACCGCGGCGACCGTCTGCGCGGCTTGATCCAAGTGCCCGAGGTCATCCCATGGTGGAACGTGGAGCGGTACGCCTGAGCAGATGACCGGCTACATCATCCGCCGAATGCTCGGCGTGATCCCCGTCATGATGGTGGTGGGGATCTTCGTGTTTTCCCTGCTGCATCTGGCACCGGGCGACCCCGCGGCGATCATCGCCGGGGACAATGCGACAGCAGAAAGCATTGCCAAGATCCGCAGCAACCTGGGTTTGGACCGTCCCTTGCTGGAACAGTTCGCTTCCTGGGGCCTGGCGACCCTGCGTGGCGATCTCGGGGTGTCGATCTTCACCCAGATTCCAGTGCTCACGCTGGTCGGGCAACGCGTGGGTGCCACCATCTCGCTGGCTGCCACCACCATGCTGGTGGCGGTGACGATCGCTGTCACGCTGGGCGTGCTGGCCGCCTGGAAGGCGGGCTCGCTGCTCGACCGTGCCGTGATGGGGCTGGCCGTGACCGGGTTCTCGGTACCGGTGTTCGTGGTCGGCTACATCCTGGTGTACTTCGTGGCCTTGCAATGGCGCTGGTTGCCAGTGCAGGGGTATGTCGCGCTGTCCGAGGGCCTCTGGCCCTGGCTGCGCCAACTGATCCTGCCGTCGATTGCCCTCGGCCTGGCCTACGTGGCCCTGATTGCCCGTATCACGCGCGCCAGCATGCTGGACGTACTGGCTGAAGACTACATCCGCACGGCCAGCGCCAAGGGTGTTGCCACAGTGCCGATGCTGCTGCGCCATGCACTCAAGAACGCTGCTGTTCCCATCGTCACGGTGATCGGCATCGGGGTGGCGCTGCTGATCTCGGGCGTGGTCATCACCGAAACGGTTTTCAACATACCGGGCGTCGGCCGGCTCGTGGTGGATGCCATCTCCCGCCGCGATTACCCCGTCATCCAGGGCGTGATGATCATCTTTGCCGGCGTCTATGTATTGATCAACCTGCTGGTGGACATCTCCTACAGCTTCTTCGACCCACGGATCCGCTATAGCTGATGACACAAGACACTCCCGCCACCGGTGCCGCCGTACGCGATTTCCTGCGTCGCCACCCCACCATGGTGATCGGCGCGTCGATGCTGTTGTTCATCACGCTGGCCGCCCTGCTGGCCCCCTGGATTGCGCGCGATCCGATCCTGCTGGAGCCTGTCAACCGGCTCAAGCCGCCGTCCGCCGATTTCTGGCTCGGTACCGACAGCCTGGGCCGCGATGTCTACGCGCGCATGGTCTACGGCGCACGTATCTCGCTGCTCGTCGGCTTGTCGGTGGCCGTCATCTCGATCCTGTGCGGCTCGGTCATCGGTCTGTTGGCCGGCTATTTCAGCAAGGTCGATGCGGTGGTGATGCGCCTGATGGACGGCATCATGGCGATCCCCTCGATCCTGCTGGCGATCGCGCTGGTCGCCTTGCTGGGCTCCAGCGTCCAGGTGGTGATCATCGCCATCGCCATTCCCGAGATCCCGCGCGTCACCCGGCTGGTGCGGGCGGTGGTGCTGTCGGTGCGCGACCTACCCTACGTGGAGGCTGCACGCTCCAATGGCACGCGCGTGGCCAAACTGCTGCGCCGCCACGTACTGCCCAGTACGGTGGCGCCGTTGATCGTGCAGGCCACCTATATCTGCGCCTCGGCGATCCTCACCGAAGCCGGCCTGAGCTTCCTGGGTGCCGGCACCCCGCCCGAGATTCCGACGTGGGGCAACATGATCGCGTCCAGCCGGGTGTTTCTGCAGATCGCACCGTGGACGATCTTTGCCCCTGGCATCTGCCTGGCCCTGGTGGTGCTGGCTGTGAACTTGCTGGGCGACGGCCTGCGCGACCGCCTCGACCCGCGTATCTCGAGGCGCATGTGATGCAACCCATACTGGCCATCGACAACCTGCACACCCGCTTCTTCACGCGCGACGGCGTGGTGCGCGCCATAGAGGGGCTGTCGTTGACGGTCCAGGCGGGCGAGGTGCTGGGCATCGTCGGCGAAAGCGGCTGCGGCAAGTCGGTCACTGCGCTGTCGGTGATGCGGCTGATTCCGGCGCAATCCGGGCGCATCGTCGAGGGCTCCGTGCGATTCGAAGGCCAGAACCTCGCCGCCCTGAGCGAAGAGCGGATGCGCGCCATCCGCGGCAACCAGATCGCGATGGTGTTCCAGGAACCCATGACCTCGCTCAACCCGGTGCACACCGTGGGCGCCCAGATCGCCGAGGCCGTGCGCATCCACCAGGGCGCCACGGCAGCGCAGGCTCTGGCCCGTGCGGTCGAGATGCTCGGCCTGGTGCGCATTCCCGATGCCGGGCGGCGCGTGCACGATTATCCGCACCAGTTCTCGGGTGGCATGCGCCAGCGCGTGATGATTGCAATGGCGCTGTCCTGCAACCCCAAGCTGCTGATCGCAGACGAGCCCACCACCGCGCTCGATGTGACCATACAGGCACAGATCCTCAAGCTCATGATGGAACTCAACGGGCGGGTGGGCGCTGCCATCATGCTGATCACGCACGATCTCGGCGTGATCGCCGAGACCGCGCACCGGGTGGTCGTGATGTACGCCGGGCGCAAGGTCGAAGAGGCCACGGTGGATGCATTGTTCGAATGCCCGGTGCATCCCTACACCCGGGGCCTGATGGCCTCGATCCCACGCGGCCGCCAGGGCGCGCGCATGCGTCGGCTGAGCGAGATCCCGGGCATCGTGCCTTCGCTGCGCGAAACCGTTCCCGGGCAGCCCGCCTTCAGCGGCTGCGCGTTTGCGCCACGCTGCGGGTTTGCCACACCGCGCTGCCATACACAGGCGCCGCCGCTGCTGCAGTACGACGCTGGGGGTGCGGTACATGCTGTCCAGGGCCAGGCGGAACCCGGCGCGCACCTGGCCGCGTGCTGGGAAATCGAGAAGGTGCTGGCATCATGAGTGCGGCCCAGGCACCCAGGGGCTCTCGCCACGCTGCAGCACCGGCCGCGGAAGTGCTGCGCGTCGAAGGCCTGCAAAAACTGTTCCCGGTACGCAACGGAATTTTGCAGCGGGTCGCCGGGCACGTGAAGGCGGTCGACGGCGTGTCCTTCGCGATCCAGGCCGGCGAGACCCTGTGCTTGGTCGGCGAATCCGGCTGCGGCAAGTCCACCGTCGGCAAGACCATCCTGCGCCTGCAGGAGCCCACCGCGGGGCAGATCTGGCTCGGCGGCACCGACGTGACCACACTCGACGAAGAGCAGATGCGCGTGCACCGTCGAGAGGTGCAGATGGTTTTCCAGGATCCGTACTCCTCGCTCAACCCGCGCATGCGTGTCGGCCAGATCATTGCCGAGCCGCTGGAAAACTATGGCATGGCCGCGGGCGCCGAGAAAGACCGGCAGGTCTTCAGCCTGCTCGAAAAGGTCGGCTTGCGCAAAGACGCCGCCCAGCGCTTTCCGTTCGAGTTCTCGGGGGGCCAGCGCCAGCGCCTGGGCATCGCCCGCGCGCTGGCGCTCAATCCGCGGCTGATCGTGGCCGACGAGCCGGTGTCGGCGCTCGACGTGTCGGTGCAGGCGCAGGTGCTCAACCTGCTGATGGATCTGCAAGACGAATTCGGCCTGGCCTATCTGTTCGTGTCGCACGACCTGGCCGTGGTGGAACACATCGGCCACCGCATCGCAGTGATGTACCTCGGCCGCATCGTCGAATTGGCACCAAAGGACCGCATCTTCGCGCAGCCACTGCACCCGTACACCGAGGCGCTGATGGCCGCCGCGCCGATTGCCGACCCCAAGTCCCGACGCAAACGCCTGGTCATCGAAGGCGACGTGCCCAGCCCGATGAACCCGCCCAGCGGCTGCCATTTCCATACACGCTGCCCCTATGTCGAGGCGCGTTGCAAACAGGAATACCCGCCGCTGCAGGAGATCGCGCCCGGACATGTGGTGGCCTGCCACCTGCGCACACCGACGCGCGCGAGCTGACACCTCGATGGACATCCTGACCCGTCTTGGCGTCACCCGCCGCATCAATGTCGCCGGCACCCTGACCCGGTTGGGCGGCAGCCTGATGGAGCCCGAGGTACTGCAGGCCATGGCGCAGGCGGCAAACGCGTCGGTCGACATCGCTGAAATGCAGACCACCGCCAGTACCGTGATCGCGCAGTGCACCGGCGCCCAGGCCGGGATCGTCACGTCCGGCGCGGCCGCCGGGCTGACACTGGCCACGGCCGCCTGCCTGGCACGCTGGGATGTTCGGCGCATGGCCGCCCTGCCCGACACCCGGGGCATGCCAAACGAGGTGCTGATGGCACGCAACCACCGCAACAGCTACGACCACGCCATCCGTCTGGCAGGCGCCGCCATCGTGGACATCGGCCACAACGACCGTGGGACTGGCGCCGGTATCCGCGGCCTGGAGCCGTGGGAGATCGAGGCGGCGATCACCAACCAGACCTGTGCCATGGTGTTTGTGGCGACAGCGCACACCGCCGACGACCTGCCGGATGTTCTGAAGGTCGTGCACGCGCATGGCCTGCCGGTCATCGTGGACGCTGCCGCGCAATTGCCCCCGCGCGCCAACCTGCAGCGCTTCATTGCAGCCGGTGCCGACCTGGTGGTCTACAGCGGCGGCAAGGCGATCGGTGGCCCTCAGGCCAGCGGCATCCTGGCCGGCCGGCGCGACCTGGTCGGCTCGGCCTTGCTGCAGATGATGGACATGGACGTGAGCCCGCAGACCTGGTCGCCCGCCGGCCTGATCGACCGGCAGGCGCTCAAGGGCATTCCCCACCATGGCATCGGCCGTGGCTTCAAGGTCGGCAAGGAAGAGATCGCCGGCCTGGTCTGCGCACTCGAGCGCTTTGTCGCGCGCGATGAAAGCGCCCACGCGCACGCGCTCGGCGTGCGGCTGCAGGCCATCGCCCGTGCGCTGGCTGGCGAGCGCGGCCTGTCGACGCGCCTGATCGACGCCACCGAACGCGCGCCGATTCCCACGCTGGAACTCGATGTCGGGTCACAGGCACTCGGCGTCCTGGGGCGTCTGCAAGCCGGCAGCCCCCCCGTGCACGTGGGCGAGCGTCTGGCCCAGGCCGGCATTCTGAGCATCAACCCCCAGACCCTGCGCCCCGAGGACGATGCCGTCCTGGTGCGCTGCATCCTTGACGCCTGCAGGAGCAACAACGAATGAGCCCCACCAGCCAAGCCCATGACCTGATCCTGCGCGGTGCGCGCGTGATCGACCCCTCGCAGAATCTGGACCGCATCACCGATGTGCGCTTCACCGCTGGCCAGGTGGCCGCCATCGGCGACCACCTGGCCAGCGGCCCCGCCACCGAGGTGCGCGACCTGCGCGGCAAGGTGGTCACACCCGGCCTGATCGACCTGCACACCCACGTCTACTGGGGCGGTACCTCGATCGGGGTCGATGCGGTGGCTCTGGCCCGCACCAGCGCCACGGCCACCTTTGTCGATGCCGGCACGACCGGCCCGGGCAACTTCCTGGGGTTCCGCAGGCATGTGATCGAGCCGGCGCTGCCGGTGCGCATCCTGCCGCTGCTGAATCTATCGTTCGCCGGCATCTTTGCGTTCTCCGGCACGGTGATGGTCGGCGAAAGTGAAGACCTGCGCCTGCTCGACCTCTCGGAATGCGTGCGTGTCGCGCGCGAAAACGCCGACCTGGTGGTGGGCATCAAGGTGCGCGTCGGGCGCGGCGCCAGCGGCGCATCGGGCATTGCGCCGATGGACATGGCGCTGGAAGTGGCCGAGGCCTGCGGCCTGCCGCTGATGGCCCACCTGGACCACCCGCCGCCGTCGCGCATGGACGTCATGTCGCGCCTGCGCAAGGGCGACATCCTGACGCACTGCTTCCGCCCGTTCCCCAACGCGCCGACCCAACCCGGTGGCGGCGTGCGGCCCGAGGTACTCGCGGCACGCGAACGCGGCGTGATCTTCGACATCGGCCACGGCGCGGGGTCGTGTGGATTCGAGACCAGCCGCGCGATGCTGGCGGCTGGCTTCAAGCCCGACGTGATCTCCAGCGACGTGCACATCCTGTCGATCAACGGCCCGGCCTACGACCTGCTGCAGACGCTGGCGAAGTTCCATGCGCTGGGCATGAGCCTGCCCGAAGTGGTGGCCTGCGGCACCTGCAACGCGGCCAGGGCGATCCGCCGGCCCGACCTGGGAACGCTGCAGGTCGGCTCGGTTGGCGAGGCCAGCATTTTCGAGGTGCGCGAAGAAGCAACTCCCTACACCGACGTCGTCGGTGAGGTGATGACCGGCACCCACCGCTTCCTTGCCCACGGCCTGGTGCTCGACGGCCGTTGGTGGACCTGAGCCCCGCCGACACGACCCCCACCGACACCCGACCTGCCTGCCTGCCTGCTGGAGCCCCATGTCACAACCCACCATGATCTTCACCGACGTCGACTATCAGCGCCGGGGCAAGCAAGTCGACTGGCTGCACCTGCCGCATTCGGTGACGCGCTCTGCCTATGGCGCAATCGCCATTCCGGTTGCAGTGGTGTGCAACGGCGAGGGGCCGACGGTGTTCCTGATGGCAGGCAACCACGGCGACGAATACGAAGGGCAGATCGTGCTGGCCAAGCTGATCCGCGAACTGGAGCCGGCCCATATCCGGGGCCGCGTGATCATCCTGCCGGCAGCCAACCTGCCCGCTGCCATGGACGGCGCGCGCGTCTCGCCGATCGACAAGGGCAACCTCAACCGCGCGTTTCCGGGCGATCCGCATGGCACGCCGACCTTTGCGATTGCGCACTACATCGACAGCATCCTGTACCCGATGGCCGACTTCCACCATGACCTGCATTCCGGCGGTTCGTCATTGAGGTACATGCCCTTCTGCTCGATGCGCAAGAGCGGCGATACGGCACTCGATGCGCGGTCGATGGCGGCCCTGCGGGCCTTTGACGCCCCGTTGAGCATGGTATGGGCCTACAACCCCGAAAACCGCCTGGCCGGTGCCGCAGCCGCACGCCGCGGCCTGGTGTCGCTGGGTGGTGAATTTGGCGGCGGCGGCCATGTCGACCGCGCAAGCCTGGCGATGCTGGACCGCGGCGTACGCAACTTCCTGCAGTTCTCGGGCGTGATGGCCGATGCCGAGCCCCTGCCAACACCTCGCGGTACGCGGCTGGTCGAGGTGAACAGCCGCGACCACTATGTCTATGCATCGGAAGCCGGTTTGCTGGAGCCACTGGTCGACCTCGGTGACGAAGTCCGCCAGGGGGATCTGGCCGGGCAGATCCACTTTGTCGACAACCCGGCGCGCGCGCCAGTGCCGTGCCGTTTCCGGCGTACCGGCATGGTCGTGTGCCAGCGGCACTTCGGTAGAGTCGAGCGCGGCGACTGTGTCGCGCACTTGGCCACTGACGTGGCCTGAGCGTCAGGCCCGCAAATGTAAATTTGTTCATGGGTGTCAACCTGCGGGTCGCTGATCTCGTTGGTCGAGTAAGCTCGTTTGGATCCGCCAGACAGGCCCTGCTGAACCGCTCGCAAGGAAACTCCATGAAATACAACTGGGCCACCGCCGCCACCGTCATTTGTCTGCTGGGCACGCCTGTCGCCCAGGCCGGCATCCTCGAGGACTTGCTCGCCCGCCCGGCCATCCAGGCCCTGCTGGGTCGCCAGCCCGATATGCAAAACATGGTGCGCAACTGCACCGATCCCACCTACCGCGCCCGCAACCTCAATGCCTGCGTGCAATCCGACCAGGCGAGCCGGCTGGCTCTGGTGCCCGCCGAATTGCGCGCTGTGCTCGCCGTTCCCGCATCCGCTGCATCGTTGCGCGAGGTGTGTCTGGCTGTCCAATCCACGCCGGTCCAGAACAGCCGCCTGTGCGCAGAACTGAGCAAGGCCGACAGCGGCTTCCAGGTGCTTGCCGAGCAGCAGCGCAATGCGCCGCAGATCCGGGCGATGCGCGAGAACGCCGAGCAACCCAATTAGCCCGATCCCCAGGAGGCCCCATGGCACGTTACATCACTCTGGCCGCCGCCCAGATGGGCCCGATCCCGCGCTCTGACAACCGTGTTAGTGTCGTGCGGCGCCTGATCGCCATGATGCGCCAGGCCAAGGCCATGGGTGCCGACGTGGTAGCCTACCCGGAGGCCACACTGACCGCCTTCTTCCCGCACTGGTTCACCGCGGACGAGGACGAGGTCGACGCCTGGTTCGAACGCGAGATGCCCGGCCCCGACACCCAGCCTCTGTTCGACGAGGCTCGCAAACTCGGCATCGGCTTCCACCTCGGCTACTGCGAGCTGGATCATTCAACTGGCCGCAAGCGCCGCTTCAACACCGCCATCCTGGTCGATGGACAGGGCCGCATCATCGGCAAATACCGCAAGATCCACCTGCCGGGCCACGCAGACCACCGGCCGCAGACACCGTTCCAGAACCTGGAGAAGCGCTATTTCGAGGTCGGCGATCTCGGCTTCGGTGCCTGGCGCGCGTATGGCGGTGTGGCCGGCATGATCATCTGCAACGACCGCCGCTGGCCGGAGTCGTACCGCGTGCTGGGCCTGCAAGGCGTGGACATGATCTTCTGTGGCTACAACACGCCGGTGCACCACCCCGCAGCACCCGACCACGATCGGCTCGGCCAGTTTCACAACGAGTTGTCGATGCAGTCCGGTGCCTACCAGAACAGCGCCTGGGTGGTGGGCATCGCCAAGGCCGGCATGGAAGAAGGCGTGGACATGATTGCCGGCAGTTGCATCATCGCGCCCACAGGCGAGATCGTGGCCCGCGCCACCAGCACCGAAGACGAAGTGATCGTGGCCCGCTGCGACCTCGACCTGGGCCGCTCCTACCGCGAGACCACTTTCAACATGGCGATCCACCGGCGCACCGAGCACTACCGCTTGGTGGTGGAGCGTGCCGGGCCGCAGGCGCCGGATTGACGCATCAGCCCCCACCCAGACCCCACCCAGCCACCCAGCCAGCTTGCGGGTGCGGCTAGCAGCGGCCTGCCGCGATCAGCGATCCTTGCGCCGCGCGCGCGCGGTGACCGGGGAATCCAATAGGCGAGCTGACCGGCTGCGAGAAATGCCGCCAGTCCGGTCGCCGCAATGCCGGCACCCAACGTGAGCGTGGCCGCCAACAGCGGCAATAACGCCGGCCCGCTGGTGGCTCCCAGGTCGGCCAGCAACCGCCACACGCCCAGGAAGTGCGTGCCCGGTGCGCGGGGAGTGGTCGGCACCCAGCGTCATCATCATGCCCGAGCCAATGCCGTTGCCGAAACCGATCGCCATGGCCACCAGCAGGAGGCTCCTGGCGTCGTGCGTGAAGGGCATCGCCAGCAACCCGGCACCCATGATGCGCATCGAGGGCACCACCACCCAGCGCCGGCCCATCTGGTCCACCGAAGGTTCCAGTGCCAGATGGTCCGCCCACAACGGTATCGCGGTCTGGCGGGTCGTGCGCACGGCGCTGACGAGCAACATGCCGAACCCCAGCGTGATGAAAACATGGCGGTTGTCGCGCAGCGTCGACAGGATCGTCGGCGCCTCGGGCCGCGCGGCCATGCGGTCGGGGTCGGCACCGGTGGCAGGCAGGGCGAGATCGGGCATGCGGGCTGCCACGGCGCACGACACCAGCAACGCGGCAATGCCGATGGCGTAGGCACCCACCAGACCGAAGCGGTGAATCGCCATGGCCGCGATGAACGGGCCGATGAACATGCCGATCATGAAGCTGCCCAGCGCAAACACCCTCAGGTGGCCCGACCAGCCACACAGCGCCATCGCCAGCGCGCACCAGAGGGCGCCGGCGACGGTGGCCCAGCGCTCACCCCGGTGCATCGTGATCAGCGACGCCGGGATACTGCTCGCCAGCGAGCCGACGCCGATCAGTGCCACCAGCAACGCTGTCATCGGCACCGAGGCGCCCAGTTCGAGCACGGTCAGCGGAATCACCGGCAGGATCGCACCTTCACCCAGCCCGAACAAAAGGGACGGCCCGAAGGCGGTGACAGCGATTCGGCGCAGCGAGAAGGCCCTGCCCCATACCCCAAAATTCAGCGCTCCGCGGTGCGCGCATCCTCGTTCATCTTGCGCCTGAAGAACACCGCGAACCAGACCGCCATGCCCAGCATGATCGCAATGACGGCCACGCTCATCAGCCCGTAGTCGGTGGAAAAGAGATCGGTCAGCATCTTCATGGTGGTGCTCCTGGCAATGGCTAGGTCTCTACTGTCACCCACAGGGGTTCTGAGCACAGTGACCTGCATCAAATCTCGACGATCCACCGGGCCGACGCACATTCTGGTAACTTCGCAAAATCATTGCTTCAGAAGTTTGCCCGTGACCACGTCCTCAACCACCCCGCTCCAGGTCCCTGCAGACTCCTGGAACCGCCGTTTCCAGGCACCCGGTTTCGTGTTTGGCACCGAGCCCAATAGCTGGTTGCGCGCGCAGGCGCACCATTGGCAGCCGGGGCAGCGCGTGTTGTGTGTAGCCGATGGCGAGGGACGCAACAGCGTGTGGCTGGCGCGCCAAGGCCTGCAGGTAGACGCGTTCGACATCGCCGAAGTCGGTGTCGCCAAGGCCCGCGGCCTGGCCGCAGCCGAAGGCGTGGCGGTTCACTACGCAGTCTGCGACTGCGATGCGGTCGCATGGCCCGCTGCTGCCTATGACGGCGTCGCCGCCATCTTCGTGCAATTCGCCGACCCGGACGTACGTGCGCGGCTGTTTGCCAACATGCTGCACTGCCTGCGACCTGGTGGCATTCTGGTGCTGCAGGGCTACACACCGCGCCAACTCCTCTTCAAGACCGGCGGGCCGCCGATCAAAACCCACCTGTACACCCCAGCCCTGTTGCGCAGGTCATTCGCGGGCACCGACATTCTGGAGTTGCACGCGTACGAGGCCGAGCTGGCGGAAGGCCCCGGGCACCACGGCCGCTCGGCACTGATCGGCTTGGTGGCCCGGCGGCGCTGAATCCCCGATCGGAACAAACCATGACGAGTGCACTTCTGGTGATCGACGTCCAGCAAGGTTTGTGCGAGGGCGCGCAGGCCGCCTACGAATCGGCTGCGATGATCACGCGCATCAACGCCGTGGCAGCGCGCGCACGCCAGGCCGGCATTCCCGTGATCTTCATCCAGCACGAGTCCGGCCCCGGGTACCTGGACTACGGCAGCCGCCAATGGCAACTGGCCAACGGGCTGCACACCGAAGCCAGCGACCTTCGCCTGCGCAAGACCACCCCCGACGCCTTCTTGCGCACCACGCTGCAGGAAACCCTGCAAGGCCTGTCGGTTCGCGACCTCATCATCTGCGGCATGCACTCGGAGTTCTGCGTCGACACCACGGTGCGGCGCGCGCTGGCGCTGGGCTACCCGGTGCGGCTGGTGGCCGATGGTCACACCAGCGCCGGCAATGCCCACATCGGCCCGCAACAGGTGATCGCCCACCACAATGCCACACTGGCTAACATGTCCAGTTTCGGACCCCGGGCGCGCCCGATTCCAAGCGCCCTACTTCCCTGAAAGGGCTCCCATGACCCTCGACGAAATGATCTGCGCCGTGCAGGCCGAACTCGGCATCCAGATCGATGGCAAAGCCGGGCCAGAGACCTGGGCTGCCGTTTACCGGCACATCGTGCTGCGCACGCAACGAGCCGCACGGGCCGCTGCGGCAGCCACCGACATCCCGATGGCCGATCCGCGCAGCGAGCAGCGCATCGCCACCCTGCTGCCCGAAGTGCGGCCGCTGGCCCGGGCGTTGGTGCACAAGGCGGCAGCGCTGGGCATCCAGATCCGCATCATCAGCGGTTTTCGGACCTACGAGGAACAGGCCGTGCTCTACGCGCAGGGCCGCACAGCCGCCGGGCGCGTCGTCACCAACGCACGCCCGGGCTACTCCAACCACAACTTCGGCATTGCCTTCGATGTCGGCATTTTCGAAGGCAGCCGGTATCTGGGCGAATCACCGCAATACAAGGCCGTCGGAGCGATCGGCATGGACATCGGCCTGGAATGGGGCGGCTCCTGGAAGTCGCTGGTCGACGAGCCGCACTTCCAGTTGCGGCCAGCGTGGGCTGCAGGCCTGCCCGAGCGCCAGTTGCTGGCCGAACTGCGCGCGCGCCGCACGTCCGAGTCGCCGGTTTATGCGTGAGGCTGGCTGACAACAGCCGTTGCACACCAGCCGCCATGGGCATCCAGCGCTGAGCACCTGTGTGCGCTCAGCAGCACCGGAATCCACGATGTTTCGACCACCACGATGTCGTTCAAGAGGACTTCCTCCGCAAAGTCGTCCAGCGCGGTCAGACGCTTGCGCACCGCTGCCGCCTGCGGGGCAGGGTCTTGCACCCGCAAGCGGAACAGCGCGTTGGTGGCAGCACCGATCATGTGTTCGAGCGGCCTTTTGCGATAGCCTTGCTGTGCAGCGCAGCTGCTGCATCCGGTACGGCCTGGTCCATGGCCTTCGGCGACACAGCCACCTTGCCCGGGCGCTTCAACAAGCCCGCCAGACCGAGTGCGGTCTTTGTCAGCGGTCGATGTGAACGGCTGTCGAAAAGTGCCTGACTATGGCTGCAAAGGATGTTGGGTTCAATCCTGATTTGATCGTTCAAGGGGGTGCTGGAAGGAGCCTCGAGGACTCCCATGCTCTGCCGTTGATCCGGAACAGGCGCCGGCATTGCTGGCAACGGGTACCCCTGTTGGCAGCTCGCCAAACGGGATGGAATCAACGCCGGCGGTCATCCGCTGTATTTACTTGGCGGACGGCATCAGCGCGAAAACCGGGTAGAGCCGCCAACTGGGCTCCCGGTGACGCTGGCCGTGCGCGAATACGAAATCCAGCACCGCCGCCGGGTCGGAGAGCCGATCCGGATGGGCGGCCTTCCACTGATTGAACAACGCCTGCAATGCCGGTTCCTGCTGCAGCATTTCGAAGGCCGTGTCCTCGAACACGTAGTCCGAATACCGCTCCTTCTGCTCCAGGATGCTATTGAAGAAGCCCCAGCGAAACAGACTGTCGTGGGCCTGCGGCTCCAGGGTCTCGATCGCGTAGCGCGCCCCGGCCTGGTCCAGTTCGACCAGCCAGTCACCGGCGCGGGCCTGGTGGTCGAGCGTCTCTGCCGCCACCTGCACGTCGTCGTGGAACAGGCGGCCCTCGTACGGGTGGGTGCGCGACACCACGGACACGATACGGTAGGCACGCACCTGCAGGGTCTGGTCTGCATCGAGTCGGCGCACTCGCAGGCCGTTCCACTGCAGGCGCTCGATCACCTCGGGCCAGGCCTGTGGCACCAGGTAGGCGCTGGGTGCATCGACGACCAGGGCCTCGCTGCAGCGCTCGAAACAGGCAATGTCTTTCTCCCACGGCTGGTCGCGGTCGTACGACAGACGTGTGTAGCTGCCCAGCTTGCTGGGGCTGTGAACCGCCTTGAAGCCCTTGAAGCGTGTCATGACCGGCCGGGACATATCGATCTTCCACTGCACCGGCCAGTGCCCGCGGTGCCTGGCCATCTGGCGCGCCTCGCGGCGCAGTGCCGGGATGCGCTGCGCATGCGCCAGCGTGAATCCCAGCACGCTTTCGACCAGCGCACGCATCGCGTTGTAGCGGTCGGCAAAGGGCTTGAGCATGTGCGATTCGGGCATGAAGCCGATGGTGTAGTGCAGTGCTGCGTAACCGGTGGAGAAGCGCGGCGTATCCAGCATGTGCGCAATGCCGTCGTCCGGACTGTCCTTGAGGGGGTGCACATACGGGCTGGTCGGCCAGCCGCGCTGCGCCATGTCCTGGTAAATCGCCGGCACCATGCTCTCGCGCAGAAACGCCCCCAGCGGGGCCCCCAGCTTGTCGGACTGGGTGTGGATCAGGGTCATGGTGTAGCGGTAGTCCGCGCCGTTGGAGGTGTGGGTGTCGACCATGACATCCGGGTCCCACTCGGCAAAGAAGCGGTTGAAAGCCTGCGCTGTCAGGCTGTCGCACTTGACGAAGTCGCGGTTCAGGTCGAGGTTGCGGCCGTTGCCCCGAAAGCCGAAGGATTCCGGTCCGACCTGGTTCACGCGCGAGCTGGTATTGCGGTTGAGGCAGCCGTCGACGTTGTAGACCGGAATGAACAGGTAGACGGTGGAGCCGAGCCGGGCCAGCCGCTGCGGCTGGGTACAGAAATCGCGCACCAGCGCCATGCAGCCGTCGATGCCTTCCGGCTCACCGGGATGGATGCCGTTATTGTTGAAGAACACGCAGCGGCCCGCGGCATGGATCTGCGCCCGATCGAACACGCCATCGGCAGCCACCACACCGGCATGCAGCGGCACGCCGTTGTCCGACAAGCCGATCTGGAAAAACCGCAACACCGACGGAAAATCCTCCGCCAGGCGTTGGTACCAGGCGATGCACTCGGCCCAGGTGGTGGTCTGGTTCTGGTTGCCGCGCTCATACGGCGTGAGATAGCTTGACGTGTTCATGGCATGCGCGGGTTGGCGGCCTGGCGGCCGGGAAAGCAATTGGCCAGCAATTCGCGGGTGTAAGGGTGGGTCACAAGGCCAGAGGTGATGTTGGCGGCCGGCAGGGTCTCGACGATCGCGCCCTGTTGCATGACCGCTACCCGCTCGCACATGTGGGCGATGACGCCGAGGTCGTGACTGACGAAGAGGAAGGTGGTGCCCAGGTCGCGGCGTACATCCATCAACAAGTTGAGCACTTCGGCCTGGATCGACGCATCGAGCGACGAGGTGGGTTCGTCCAGCAGCAAGATCTCGGGCTCCAGCACCAGCGCCCGGGCAATGGCCACGCGTTGGCGTTGCCCGCCGCTGAGCTGGTGCGGAAAACGGAACCGGAAGCTGCGCCCCAGACCGACGCGGTCCAGCGCCGACAGTACACGCCCCTCGATCCGGTCGAAGCCATGGACGCGCATGGCCTCGGTGAGGCTGCGGTCAATGGTGTGGCGCGGATGCAGCGAACCGAACGGGTCCTGAAAGATCATCTGGACCTTGAGCCGGTACGCCGCTGCGGGCGCCTGCTGTGCCGAACGCGCCTGCCCGAGCACCGCCACCTCACCACGCCAGTCGCCATCCAGTCCGGCGAGCATGCGCAGGATGGTGGATTTGCCACAGCCCGAGCCACCCACCAACCCGAACGTCTCGCCCTTGAACACCTCGAACGAGACATCGCGCACGGCGTGGTGGCGCCGGGGCCCCTGGCCGTAGTAGACGTCCAGATGGTGGCAACGCAGGACGGGTTCACGCGGCGGGTGGCTTGGAGCGGTCATGGCGCTGGGGCCTTGCGTACGTCGCCTGGACTCTTGCTTTGTTGGCTTTGGCGTTGGCACTGGCTTTGGTGGTTCGCGGGACTACCTTGGCGGTGGCCCGCGTCCCGGCAGGCCGTGCCCGGTGGGGGCTCACTTCGGCGCGTTCAGCGCCCGACCGCCCCAGCGAAGCGCCGCACCCGGCCCTCACCCGCCTTGGGCGACGCGAGAGCAAGCCACCAGGGCTTGGGCGACGCACCCGCAAACGGCGGTGACTTGGAAGACGCGCAGGCAAACACACCTGGCTGGGGCGAAGCAGGCAGCAACTCATGCCAGGCCCACCGCGCGATCCACCCGCTGGCGATCGATCGTCGCGAGTTTCTGGCCGTTCTGCTCGCCGGTCGGCAGGCAGTTCAGCAGACCCTGGGTGTAGGGGTGGGTGGACTGGTAAAGGTCTTTCGCAGCACAGCTGTCCACTATGGCGCCGCGGTACATCACCAACACGCGATCGCAGAAATTTACCACCATGTTCAGGTCGTGGCTGATCATGAGCATGCCCATGCCGCGTTGGCGGACCTGGGCGTCCATCATGCCGAGCACCTGACCGCGCACCATCACGTCCAGGGCCGAGGTCGGCTCGTCGGCAATCATCAGGCCGGGTTCGGCCATCATCATGGCGGCGATCATCACGCGCTGGCCGATGCCGCCGGACAACTGGTGTGCATAGGCATCGTACACATGCTCGGGCCGGTCCACCCCCACAGTCTCGAGCATGGCCAGCACGCGTGCGCGTGCATCGCGCTTGCCGAACAGGCCATGCAGCAGACCGGCCTCGGCAATCTGGGTGCCGACGCGCAGTACCGGATTGAGCGAAAACTTCGGATCCTGCAGGATCATCGCAATGCGCCGGCCGCGGATGGCGCGCCAGCCGGCGGGTGTCTGGTGCGTGAGGTCCAGGCCGTCAAACGACAGGTGGTCCACCCGCACGCTGCCGGGCGCGCGCACCAGGCCCAGAATGGCACGGGCCAGCGTCGACTTGCCGGAGCCCGACTCACCGACGATGCCCACCCGCTCGGAGCCCATGCGCAAGGACACCGACCGGACCACGTCGACCGGGCCGGCGGGCGTGGGATAGGTGACGCTGAGCCCCTCGATGCGCAGCTCAGCCATTGCGCGGGTCCAGCACGTCGCGCAAGCCGTCGCCCACGAGGTTGAAGGCCAGGCTGCCCAGCAGGATCGCCACGCCCGGCACGGCAGCCACCCACCACTGGTCGAAGATGAACTGGCGGCCCGACGCAATCATGGCACCCCATTCGGACATCGGCGGCTGGGCGCCCAGGCCCAGAAACCCGAGACCGGCGGCGGTCAGGATGATGCCGGCCATGTCCAGCGTGACACGGATCACTGTCGAGGGCAGGCAGATCGGCAGCAGGTGCCCGAAGACAATGCGCGAATCCGGCAGGCCCTGCACCTTGGCCGCCTGCAGAAAGTCGCTGGCCTTGGTCGAGAGGGTCTCGGTGCGCGCGATGCGGGCATAGGGCGGCCAGGCGGTGATGGCAATAGCGATCACCGCATTCACGATGCCGGGCCCGAGCACCGCCACCAGCGCCAGCGCCAGCACCAGGCGCGGGAAGGCCATGAAGATGTCGGTGATGCGCATCAGCACGGTGTTGACCCAGCCGCCGAAATAGCCGGCACTGATGCCGATGGCCAGGCCCAGCGGAGCCGACAGCACAGCCACCAGCAAGACGATCAGCAAGGTGGGCTGCGCACCATAGATCACCCGGCTGAGCAGGTCGCGTCCGAGCTGATCGGTGCCCAGCCAGTGGATCGATCCGGGCGGCTGCAGGCGCCGGCTGATGTCCTGCGCATTCGGGTCGAATGGGGCCAGCCAGGGCGCCAGCAGCGCGCACAGGACGATCAGCGCCAGGATCGACAGGCCGAACAGCATGGCTGGGCTGCGCGCGGTGCGCAGCCACACGCGGTACCAGCGACCGGCGCGGGCCTGCCAGGCCGAGACCGGGGTGTCGGTGAGCAGCCAGTCGCGCATTGTCATGCCCGTGCCCTCGGGTCGGCCAGGTAGCTGATCAGGTCGGTCAGGCTGTTGAGCACCACAAAACACACGCCGATCAGCAAGGTGCCGCCGAGCACGGCAGACGTGTCTGCGCTGAACAAGGCGCCTGTGATGTAACTGCCCAGGCCAGGCCAGGAAAAGACGGTCTCGGTCAGCACGGCACCCTCCAGCAGCACGGCATACGACAACGAGATCACCGTGAACAGCGGCGCCGCCACATTGGGCAACACATGGCGCACCAGCACATGGAACTCGGATGCGCCCTTGACCCGCGCGGCCAGCACGTACTCCTTGCCCAGTTCCTCCAGAAAGAAGGCGCGCGTCATGCGCGAGATGTAGGCCAGCGAAAAGTAACCCAGCAACACCGAGGGCAAGGCCAGGTGCGACAGCGCATTGCGCAGCGCTTCCATGTTGCCAGCCCGCCAGGCGTCGATCAGCACGAAGTTGCTCCAGGTCTCCAGGGTGAACTGGTAGACATCGTCCAGCCGCCCCGGCCCGGCCACCCAGCCCAGCTTGGCATAGAACACCAGCAGGCCGACCAGGCCGAGCCAGAATACCGGCACCGAGTAACCGAACAGGCAGACGATGCGCAGCAGCTGGTCGATCCACTGGTTGTGCTTGTGGGCGGCGAGAATGCCCAATGGCACACCGAACAACACGCCCAGCAGCAGGCCGAAGGTGGCCAGTTCGATGGTGGCCGGAAAATACAGGGCCAGATCCTGCACCACCGGCCGACCGGTCGAGGTGGACTGGCCCAGATCACCCTGCGCAGCGCGCCAGACGTAACGCACGAACTGCTCGTACAGCGGGCGGTCCAGGCCCATTTCCACCTTGGCGGCCTGGTAGACCTCGGGGGTGGCGCGGTCGCCCACGACCTTGAGCACCGGATCGATCGGCGCCGCCTTGCCGATCAGGAAAGTGACCAGCATCAGGGCGACCAGCATCAGCACGAAGGTCGTCCCCGCGCGCAGGCTCGCCCGCAACAGCAGCATGGGATGCATGGCAGTGGTGAGTGGGCGGCTGGCGGATTACTTGGTCACGCCCTCGTACTTGATGAGGTCGGCCACCGAACCCTGGATGTAGCCCTTCACATTGCTGCGGAAGGCGGCCTGGTTCTGCTCCTGGAAGGTCACGATGATGGGCGACTTGGCCTGCACTTCCTGCTGCAAGGCCTGGTACAGGGTGGCGCGCCGTGCGGGGTTGCTTTCCTTGAGCGCATCCATGGCCTTGGCCGAGAGCTCGGGCACCAGCCAGGAGTTGCGCCAGGTCGTGGTGCTCTGGAAGGCAGCGTCGCTGTTGTCGACGTTGTAGGCAAAAGCCTTGGCGTTGGAATGCGGGTCGAAGAAATCGGGACCCCAGAACAGCAGCATGGCCTGATGCTGGCGCGCACGGTAGCGCGTGATGACCTGGGCACCGGTGCCCGGCAGCAGGTTGAGCTTGATACCCGCCTTGGCCATCGTTGCTTGAATCGACTGGGCCATGTCCATGAAGCGCGGGGTGTTGATCAGGTCGAGGTCGATCTCCAGGTTGGTGATGCCGGCCTGGGTCAGGATGGCTTTGGCGCGATCGGGGTCGAGCTTGTAGGGGGTGGTCGTCAGGGCGCCGGCAAAGCCAACCGGCAGGAAGGCCTGGTGCACGCGCATCTGGCCGCGCAGCAACTGCTTGGCGATGCTGTCGTAATCGACCAGGTAACGCATGGCCTCCCAGACTGCCGGATTGCGCAGCTTCTCCGACTTCTGGTTCAGGCTGATGAAGTGCACGACCGCCTGCGGAAAATCCTCGACGCGCAGGTCGGTGCGGGTGCGCAGCGCGGCGATCTGGTCGGGGCCGAGGTCGCGGGCGATATCGACATCACCCTGCTCGATCAGCAGGCGCTGGGTCGCGGGCTCGGTCACGTTGCGGAACAGCACGCCGTTAAGTTTGGGCGGCTCGGCAGCACGCTTGTTGGCCTCGAGCAGCAGCGCTTCCTTGGGCCTGAACTGCTTGAGCACGAACGGGCCGCTGCCAGCCGAGTTGCGGTTCAACCAGGCATTGCCCAGATCGCCTGCCTGCTCGTTGGCCATGACCAACTTTTCATCGACGATGTTGCCCGGCCGGGCGGCCAGCACGTTGAGCACATAACCGGGGCCGAACACGCCCGTCCAGGCCACCGACACATTGCCGTTGGGCAACTTGGTGACCATCTGTGCGATGCTGTCGTTGGTCCAGCCGAGTTGCGCCAGGATGAAGGCCGGTGCCTTGTTCAGCTTGATCACGCGGCGAAACGAGAACACGACGTCCTCGGCGCGCACCGGGTTGCCGCTGGCAAACACGGCATTCGGACGCAGCGCGAACTCGAGACTCTTGCCATCGGCGGCTATCTTCCAGGAGGCCGCCACGCCGGGGACCACTTTGGTCGGGTCGCGCGGGTCGTATTGCACCAGCGGCTCATACATGTTGGATACCATTTCGCCGCTGGAGAATTCGAACGCCTGGGCCGGATCGAGGGCGACGATGTCCTCGATGTTCTTGGCCACGACCAGCGTGTCCTTGGGCGTTGCCGCGGCAGCGCCGAAGCTGATGATCGCGCCCAGCAGGGCGGCATAGGGTTTGAGTTTCATGGTCTTTCTTTCAGGTTGATCGAACGGTTGACTGCGCTGGCTCCAGATACTTCTCGTAGGCCGCGAATCCCGCGACGGCCATCGCACCGGACTCGCGGCAGGCCGGCAGCATGTCGCCACGGTAGGCGCCTGCGCGGTCCAGCAGGTTCAGCGATCCCAGCTGGCGGCCGGCATGGCTGACCGGGATGTTGATGACGGCACCAAAGCCCTCGGACACAATGGTGTCGAGGTTGTGGAAATGTTCGCCGAACTCTCCGGGCTCATTAGCGATGAAACACTCGCCGCGCTCCATCTGACGCGTCCATTCAGTCTGGTCGACCGCATTCCTGCCGCCGACCGGGTAATTCGACGGCAACGAGCTGTAGATGCGCTCGACCTCGCGCCCGCCGGGCAGATTGCGCGACACTGTGAACAGTCCATGCCCGACACGAGACTGCAGGAACGCGCTGACTTGATCGAACGCCGCTTCGAAAGCGGACCTGTCTGCACTCATGAACTGCCCTTTCCGGCCGCCGCGCGACCCGTCGTGAAACTGCCCGTGGGGGAACCATGCAGGGCCAGGTCTTGGCCCATCGCATCCGGTTCGGCATCCTGCTTGAACATCGGCACCGTGCCGACCCACAGGACCCGCGCGTCGGTGGCGAACGGGTTCTCCCAACCATGGGGCGTGGTGGACGGCAGATGCACCGAATCGCCCTCTTCCAGATGCACCTTGCGCCCCCCCATCGTGAAACGCAGCGCGCCGCGCAGCACGAACACCAGTTCTTCGCCGCCATGGGTGACTGGCGTGGACTTGTGCCGCGCCGGCACCGTGACCAGCAGGGCACCGATCGTGCTGCCCGGAAACTGCCCGCTGATGCGATCGAACTGCATACCCCCCTTGTCGAGCTGAAAGGGCGTACGCCCGCTCTGCGGAAAATGGTGCCCACCGGCCTCGGGCACTTGCAGGAAATAGGCCAGCGGCAATCCCAGCACTTCACCGATACGCATCAGGGCCGTGATCGAGGGCGAGGCCAGGTTGCGCTCGAGCAGCGAGATGTAGCCGATGCTCAGCTCGCTTCCCCTGGCCACCTCGACGATGCTCAGGCCCAACTGGCGCCGGCGCGAGCGCAGAGCGTGCCCGATGTCGGCCAGGGCGGGGGTCGCAGCGGCGGATGATTTCGCCTTTTTCACAATAAGTAAAAATATATTACTAAATGTGAAATACGGTGACGGGGTTAACCCGTAACAGCCCTGCCCTGCCGCCGGGAGAGGCCCGGCACGGAACCGCAGTTATTTCTTGATCGGGCTGATCTTGGAGCCTTCGAACGTCAGGTTGTACATCAGCCCCTTGTTCGAGAAGATGAAGCCGATGATCGGTTTCTTGGCGGTTTCGCTGTCGATCGCGCCACCCGCTCCCAAGGTGGCAAGTGCCACACTGCCATCCACGCCCGCCTTCCAGCCTTTGCTGGCGCGAAACTTCGACAGCGCGCCCGGCGTCATGAACAGCACGACCTGGCTGCGTGCCTGGGCACCCAGCTGAAAACCGATGGAGGCCGAAGCGATGTTGTAGTAGGCCGTGGGTTTGCCACCCACCAGCAAGGCCCCTTCGCCGTATTCACCGCCGATGCCGACGCCGGCCTTGAGCACGTTCGGAAACACCAGCATTCCGGCGGCGCGGGCTGCCAGCTCCTTGCCGGCACTGGTGTGCTGGTGGAAGTTCTCGACCGCCTCGCGGACTTCGGCGTCGAGTTCTTCCTTGCCGGCGGCTTGCGCGGGAAGCCCGGCGCAAAGAACGGCCAACAGCACCAGCAGTGAACGCAAGGATGTCATGGCGGCAGCTCCTGAGTGTCGAGGGAACACGCCACATCATGGCACAGCCGGGTGGCCCGGGTCTACCCCCCGTCGGGCGGCTGGCAATGCCGGATGAAGTCCTGCGCCGCCCGCCCGAGCCGCTTGCTGCGCCCGGTAATGATGGCCAGGCGTCGGCGCGCCACGGGCAGCCGCGTCCGGATCTCTGCCAGGCTGCCCTGGGCCAGCACCGCAACCACGGTATGCCGTGACAGGCAGGCCAGACCGGCACCCGCCATCACCAGTTGCTTGATCGACTCGGTGCTTTCCAGCTCGAACTCGACATTCAGACTGCCCAGATGGTCCAGCAGCCAGTGGTCACTGGCCTGCCGTGTGCCGGAGCCGACCTCCCGAAGGATCCAGGTGGCTGCGCCGAGCTGGCGCGCACTGGCCAGTCGTCCAGCCAGCGCATGCCGGGGCGATGCCACGATGACCAGTTCGTCGTGCATCCAGGGCTGGACCTGCAGGTCGGCATGGGTCTGCGCGCCCTCGATGAATCCGACGTCGGCATCGTGGCCCACGACACTGGCAATCACGTCGGACGTATTGCCGATGGACATGCGCACCCGGCTGCCGGGATGGGCCTGCTTCCAGCTCGCCAGCAGGCCGGGCAGCAGGTATTCACCGATCGTCAGGCTGGCCGCCAGCCGCAGAGGGGCCGCGTGCTCGGCGCTGAACAGCGATTCGGTTTCCATCGCGTGGTCCAGCAAGGCATTGGCCACCGGCAACAGGGCACGCCCGTTTTCGTTGAGCATCAGGCGGCGGCCGATACGGTCAAACAGCTGCACGCCCAGCACGGCTTCCAGTTCGGCCAGAGCCGCGCTGGCCGCCGACTGGGAACGGGCGACGCGCTCGGCGGCCGCCCGTGCACTGCCCGCCCGAGCGATGGCGGCAAACACCTCGAGCTGGCGCAGGCTCAGACGCAGTCGCTGATTCGTTTTTTCGATCATGATGAGCGGAATTCTCCGCTTTTTTGCTTCAACGATCCTGCCTACCATGCGTGTTGCCACTATGCAAGGAGACGCGGTGCCCCATTTCCTGTCCAGCGAACCCCTGCACGACCCGACTGCCGCGCCGGCGCCGGGGACCACCACCGAAGTCAAATGCACCACCTGCTACATGTGCGCCTGCCGCTGCGGCATCCGGGTACACCTGCGCGAGGGCGACAACGGCCCCGAAGTGCGCTACATCGACGGCAACCCGCGCCACCCGCTGAACAAGGGGGTGATCTGCGCCAAGGGCGCGGCCGGCATCATGAAGCAGGTATCGCCGGCACGCTTGACGCAGCCGCTGCTGCGCAAACCCGGCTCCGAGCGCGGCGCGGGCGAGTTCGAGCCGATCAGCTGGGAACGCGCCATGGGGTTGTTGACCGAGCGCCTCGCCAAGATCCGCGCCACCGACCCCAAACAATTCGCCATGTTCACCGGGCGCGACCAGATGCAGGCCCTGACCGGCCTGTTCGCCCGCCAGTTCGGCACGCCCAACTATGCGGCGCACGGTGGCTTTTGTTCGGTCAACATGGCCGCCGGCATGATCTACACCGTGGGCGGCAGCTTCTGGGAGTTTGGTGGCCCCGACCTGGATCGCGCCCGCCTGTTCGTGATGATAGGCACCGCCGAAGACCACCACAGCAACCCGATGAAGATCTCCATCAGCAAGTTCAAGCGCTCGGGCGGGCGCTTCATATCGGTCAACCCGGTACGCACGGGATACTCGGCAATCGCGGACGAATGGATTCCAATCAAGCCGGGCACCGACGGCGCCCTGTTCATGGCGCTGCTGCATGAGCTGATCCGCACCGACCAGATCGACCACGCCTTCCTGAAGCGCTTTACCAATGCACCGCAACTGGTGGTGCTGGAGGACAGCGCGCGCGAGGGCCTGTTTGCCTTCGACCCCGACCCCGCGCGCGGTGCACCCGGCGACGGCCGCAACCCGCACAACAAGCTGGTCTGGGACACGGCCTCGGGCAGCGTGAAGAACGCCTATCCGGAAGGCATTGCCGACGGCTGTGACCCGGCGCTCGAAGGCCACTACCAACTGGCCGACGGCACGCGGGTGGCGCCCTCTTTCCAGCTGCTGCGCGAGCGGGTGGCCAGCTGCACACCCGAGTGGGCGTCGGCCATCACCGGCATCGGAGCGCAGCGTATCCGGCAGCTGGCCGCGGAGCTGGGGCACGCGGCCTTCCAGCAGGCCTTCGAGCTGCCCATCCCCTGGACCGATGCGTGGGGCAAGGTGCATCCGGCCACGCAGGGACGCCCGGTCGCCTTTCATGCCATGCGCGGGTTGGCCGCCCATTCGAACGGCTTTCAGACCGTGCGCGCCCTGGCCGTGCTGATGAGCGTGCTGGGCACGATTGACGCACCGGGCGGGTTCCGCCACAAGGCACCCTACCCGCGCCACATCGTGCCCAATTACCGCGCCTTCAATGCGCCCGAGATGATCCAGCCCAACACGCCGCTGAACGCCGCTCCACTGGGTTTTCCGGCGCACCCGGACGAGCTGGCGATCAACCCGGACGGCTCGCCGATCCGTATCGACCATGCGTTCTCGTGGGAACACCCGCTGTCGGTCCACGGCATGATGCACAACGTGATCACCAACGCGGTCAAAGGCGACCCGTACCGCATCGACACCCTGCTGCTGTTCATGGCCAACATGGCCTGGAACAGCAGCATGAACACCATGGCGGTGCGCGAGATGCTCAACCGCAAGGACGCGCAGGGCGAACACATGATCCCGTTCCTGGTGGTGTGCGACGCCTTCCAGAGCGAAACCGTGGCCTTTGCCGATCTGGTGTTGCCCGACACCACCTACCTGGAACGGCACGACGTCATGGGCATGCTGGACCGCCCGATCTCCGAATTCGACGGGCCGGTGGATTCGGTGCGGGTGCCGGTCGTCGCGCCGCTGGGCGAATGCCGCCCGTTCCAGGAGGTGCTGATCGAGCTGGCCTCGCGCTTGAAATTCCCGGCCTTCACCACTCCCGAGGGCGCGCCCAGGTACAGCGGCTACCCGGACTTTGTCGTCAACTTCCAGCCGCAGCCGGGCATCGGCTTTTTGATGGGCTGGCGCGGCAAGGACGGCAGCCAGCACCTGCGCGGCGAACCCAACCCGCAGCAGTGGGAGATGTACGCCAAGAACGACTGCGTGTTCCAGTACCACATGCCCGAGAACATGCATTTCATGCGCAACTGGAACCGCGACTACCTGGAGTTCGCCAAGGACAAGGGCTGGCGCCAGAAAAGCGACCCGGTGCAGCTCGCGCTGTATTCCGACACCTTGCAGTTGTTTCGCCTCGCAGCACAGGGCAAGACCCGCGGCCGCCAGCCGCCAGAGGACTTGCGCGAACGCATCGCCACCTACTTCGATCCCCTGCCCTTCTGGTATGCACCGCTCGAAGAGGCCGCCACCGACCTTCGCGCCTATCCGCTGAACGCGATCACGCAGCGGCCGATGGCGATGTACCACTCGTGGGACTCGCAAAATGCCTGGCTGCGCCAGATCCACAGCCACAACTACCTGCATGTCCACCCCCGCACCGCCGGCGCTGCCGGCATTGCCGACGGCGGCTGGTGCTGGGTCGAGAGCCAGTGGGGCCGGGTTCGCTGCATGCTGCGTTACAGCGAGGCGGTCGAGCCAGGCACGGTCTGGACCTGGAACGGGATCGGCAAGGCCGACGGCGCTTGGCAACTCGCGCCAGGTGCCGACGAGGCGCGCAAGGGCTTTCTGCTCAACCACCTGATCTCCGAGGAATTGCCCCTGCCCCGCGGCGCCAGTGGCCGCACGATCAGCAATTCGGACCCCATCACCGGGCAGGCCGGCTGGTACGACGTGCGGGTCCGCATCCGCCCCGCAGAACCGGACGAGGCCGCAGAGACTTTTCCGCAGGTGGCCGCCGTGCCAGCACCCCCCGGCGTGCTCGGCCGGGCCAGCCAGATACTGACCTACTTTGCAGGACGCAAATCACCATGATCCAATGGCTCAAAGACCTCCTGCATCCCGCGCTGAACACGCCCGTACCGGCGGCCCCCAGTGTGCGCGCCGTGCCGGGGGAGACGCTGGCGAAACAGCTCGCACTGGTGATCGACCTCAACGTCTGCGTCGGCTGCCATGCCTGCGTGACCTCGTGCAAGCAGTGGAACACTTCGGGCAGCGCCGGCCCGCTGGCCGACGAAAACGCCTACGGAGCCAACCCGACGGGCACCTTCTTCAACCGCGTGCAGACTTACGAGGCGGGCAGCTTCCCGCTCACGGAGACGGTGCACTTTCCCAAGAGCTGCCTGCATTGCGAGGATCCACCCTGCGTACCGGTCTGCCCTACGGGGGCGAGCTACAAGCGCAAGGAGGACGGCATCGTACTGGTCGACTACGACAAGTGCATCGGCTGCAAATACTGCGCCTGGGCCTGCCCTTACGGTGCGCGTGAAGTCGACGAAGAGCGCAAGGTGATGACCAAGTGCACGCTGTGTGTGGACCGCATCTACGACCCACAACTGCCCCCCGAAGACCGCCAACCGGCCTGCGTCAAGGCCTGCCCAACTGGTGCGCGCCTGTTCGGCGATGTGAAGGATCCCGATTCCGAAGTCTCGCGGGCCATCCGCGAACGCGGTGGCTACGCCCTGATGCCGGAGTGGGAGACGCAGCCTGCCAACCAATATCTGCCGCGGCGCGTCATCCCGCCAGCGTGCCACTGACCACCATGCATCCCGCTTTTTCCATCCTGTTCTTCACCACGCTCATCGGCACCGCGCAGGGCCTGGTGGTGCTGCTGGCGCTGTGCACCCTGTTCGGGCTGCCGATGCAAAGCGGCTTCGTGTCCATGGCCCTGATCGTGGCCGAGCTGCTGCTGCTGGCTGGCCTGGCAGCGTCCTTCCTGCACCTGGGGCACAAGGCGCGTGCGTGGCGCGCGGTGCTGATGTGGCGCACGTCGTGGATGTCGCGCGAAGTCATCGTACTGCCGGCTTTCATCGCGCTGGTCGCCCTGTGGTGGCTGGCACTGCAGATGGGTACCGCACCGCGCTGGCTGCCGCTGCTGCTGCTGCCCGGCGCGCTGGCCCTGTGGATTTGTACGGCCATGATCTATGCCTGTCTGCGCTTCATCGAGGAATGGGCGCACCCGCTCACCGTGGTGAACTTCACGTTGATCGGTCTGTCGTCGGGCCTGGTGCTGGGGTGCGCACTGGCCGCATTGGCACAGGACATCGCGCTGGTCGCGGTGGCCAGCCCGTGGGCACTGGCCGCGACGCTGGCAGCCTGGCTCGGCCGCCAACTGGCGCTGCGCCGCAATGCGACTTTGCGCCATCGTTCCACGCTGCAAAGCGCCACCGGCATCCGCGCCGACCGCCTGGTGCAGACGTCCATGGGCATGTCAGCCGGCGCCTTCAACACGCGCGAGTTCTTCCACGGTGCCAGCCAGTTGGCCCTGAAGAACGTCCGGCTGGGCTTTCTGCTGCTGACATTTGCACTGCCAGCGTTGCTGCTGGTCTGGGCGCTGGCCTCGCAGACGACCCTGCCGCTGGTGCTGGCGGCCCTGGTGCAGGCACCCGGCCTGATTGCCGAGCGCTGGTTCTTCTTTGCCCAGGCCCGGCACCCGCAGAATCTGTACTATCAGGTGGTGTCCTGATCCAGCGGCCCGCGGTACCCTGCAAAGGCATTGCCTAGAATCGAGGCATGTCGCCACGCAATCGGCTGGTCGCGATGATCGTCGCCAGCCCGCTGTTTCTGCAGAACCTGGACTCCTCGGTCATGGCGACCGCCCTGCCCAGCATCGCGCAATCGCTGTCGGTGCCGGTGCTGCACCTCAATCTGGCCATCACGGCCTACCTGCTCAGCCTGGCGGTTTTCCTGCCGCTCAGCGGCTGGCTGGCCGACCGTCTGGGTGCGAAGCGCGTGTTCTGCGCCGCGATTGCGCTGTTCGTGGCCGGCTCGGCGCTGTGCGCTGCAGCCACCTCGCTGCCGACCCTGGTGCTGTGCCGTATCTTGCAAGGCATGGGCGGGGCCATGATGGTGCCAGTGGGGCGCCTGATCCTTCTGCGCGCCGTTGCGCCCGGCGAGATGGTCTCGGCCATGGTCTGGTTCACGGTGCCGCCCGTGGTCGGCCGCATGGTGGGGCCGCTGTTTGGCGGGGCCATCGTCACGGTGACAACCTGGCACTGGATCTTTCTGGTGAATATTCCATTCGGCCTGGTAGCCATCGGACTGGCGATGGCCTTCATCCCCGATACCCCTCCGCCTGCCCGGACGCCCGCCGCCTTCGACCTGCGCGGATTCGTGCTGCTGGCAGCCGGCCTGGGCCTGCTGCTGGGCGCGATGGAAACCGCAGGCAAGGCCATGGCCCCGGCTTGGCTTTCCGTCGGGGCCGCCGTGTCCGGCGTGGTTGCGCTGGTGGCCTACCATCGGCACAGCCAGACGCGCGCGCAGCCCTTGATCGACCTGGGCATCCTGCGTTTTCGCACCTTTCGCACCAATGTGCTGGGCGGGGCGCCGCTGCGCGTCGCGATTGGCGCCATGCCGTTTCTGCTGCCACTGTTGTTCCAGCTGGGTTTTGGCCTGTCGCCGCTGCAATCCGGCCTGCTGACAGTGGCCTCGGCCATCGGCGCGCTGTCCACCCGGCTGGTGCTGAAACGTGCCATTCACGACGTCGGTTTCCGCCGGCTGCTGTTGGGAGCCTGCTTCCTGACCAGCCTGTTCTACATCGGCTACAGCCAGTTCCGGCCGGCTACGCCGCACTGGCTGATCTTCGGCGCACTGATGGTCGGCGGACTGGTCAGCTCGCTGTGCATGGTGGCGCTGGGCACGCTGGGATTCTCGGAGGTGCCGCCGGCACGCATGAGCCACGCCACGGCCTTGTCGACCATGCTGCAGCAGGTGTCGGTCAGTTTCGGCGTGGTGCTCGGCGCCTCGCTGGTCACGGCGGTGTCCTGGTGGCATGGGGGCGACAGCCAGGTGCTGCAGACGCGCGACTTCACACCGGTGTTCGTGGCGGTGGGCCTGCTGAGTCTTCTGTCGCTGCTGTCGTTTCGTCGGCTCGATCCGGGTGTGGGTGCCGAGTTGCGTTAGCGACTCGGCGGCAGACCTACTTGCGTGCCTTGGCCAGTTCGGCGAGCAACTCCGTCACCGTCGACTCACCGACGGTCGCAGCGTGCTTGGCAATGACCGGGCGCATCTTTTCAGCGAACTTGGCAATTTCCGCCGGTACAAACTCGCTGACCTGCATACCGTTTTTCTTCATGTTGGCCAATGCATCGGCGACCTGGCCACGGGCCTGCTCACGCTGATAGGGCGCCGACTCCAGTGCCGCGTCTTCAATGATTTTCTTCTCGGTGGCGCTCAGCGTGTCCCAGAACTTCTTGCTCATCAAAACCGACTGCGGGTTGTATTGGTGGTTGGTGATGGCGGCGAATTTCTGCACTTCGAAAAACTTGTTGGCATTGATCACCGTGATCGGGTTTTCCTGCCCGTCGACGGCCTTTTGCTCCAATGCCGCATACACCTCGGGGAACGGCAGCGGCGTCGGGTTCGCGTCCAGCGCCCTGACCCAGTCCACATTGATCGGGTTTGGAATGACGCGCAGCTTCAGGCCGGCGATGTCCTCGACCCTGTTGAGTGGCCGTTTGCTGTTGGTGATGTTGCGGAAACCAAGCTCGAAGTAGGCCAGGCCGATCAGGCCTTTTTCTTCGAGCCGACCGTGCATCCGTTTGCCGAACGGACCGTCCACGACCGCGTCGGCCTCCTTGACGTTGGCGAACATGAACGGAAAATCGAATATCGCAAACTCCTTGGCCTGGCTGGCCAGGATTCCCGAGTTCAGCGACACCATCTCCAGCGTACCGCCCTGCAAGGCCGACACGTTGGCCTGGTCGTTGCCCAAGGTGCCGCTGGGGAACAAATTGACCTTGAGCTTGCCACCCGAGCGGGTATTGACGAGCTCGGCAAAGCGCTCCATGCCCAGCATGACCGGATGGCCTTTGGGGTTTTGCGTCGCAAACTTGATCGTCTTCTCCTGGGCCTGCACCACACCGAAAACCACGAATGCAACCGCTGCAACAACGGCCTTGAACATCAATCGTTTCATGCTTGTCTCCTGGAATTACCGGGTACGCGAATGGGCAAGAACGGGGTGCGGCGTACCGAAAACGCACCCCCTGCACAAGAAGGGAAACATCAACCGGCCAGCCAGCGTGCCGGCCAGATCACGAGTTGGGGAAACAGAACCATCAAAAACATCATCCCGAACAACGCCAGCATGAACGGCCACACACCTCTGGTGACCTCGTCCATGCTGACTTTGCCGACACCGGCGACCGTATTCAATACCGTGCCCACCGGCGGCGTGATGAGGCCAATTGCGTTGTTGATGATGAAGAGCACGCCAAAATAGACCGGGTCGATGCCAGCCGCCTTGACGATGGGCATCAGCACCGGAGTCAGAATCAGTATGGTGGGCGTCATGTCCATGGCCGTTCCCACCAGAATCACGATGACCATGATCACGAACATGAGCAACTTGGGACTGTCCAGCAGTGGCTGGAGCAGACTCACCAGCTGGTCTGGCAGCTGGGCCACCGTGATGAGCCAGGCCGAGACCATGGCTGCGGCCACCAGGAACATGATGATGGAGGTGGTCTTGGCTGCGGCGAGGAACAGCCCAAACAGTTGCGACACCTTGAGTTCGCGGTAGATGAACATGGACACCAGGAGCGCGTAGACGGCTGCCACCACGGCCGCTTCGGTCGGCGTGAAAGCACCAAATTTCAGGCCGACGATCACGATCAGGGGCATGCCAAATGCGAAGGTGGCTTCGCGCATCGCCTTGATGACCTCACGGATGTCCTTGCGTGCCGGGGTGGCGACCTGTTCCTTGCGTGCCACCCACCACCACGTGACCCACAACGCGCTGGCAAGCATGAGACCGGGGAAGATCCCAGCCAGAAAAAGCTTGGAAATCGAAACGTTGGCGGCAACTCCGAAGATGACGAAGCCGATGCTCGGCGGGATGATGGGCGCGATGATGCTCGCCGCCGACAGCAGGCCGGCCGAACGCGCCTTGTCGTGGCCGGCAGCAACCATCATCGGTAGCAACAAGGCGGCCAGCGCCGCCGCATCGGCCACGGCCGAACCGGACAAGGCGGCCATGATGACCGCGGCTATGATGCCCACATAACCCAGGCCGCCACGAACATGGCCAACGACTGCCAGCGCGACATGGATGATCCGGCGCGACAGCCCGCCCGCATTCATCAGTTCTCCGGCCAGCATGAAGAACGGGACCGCCAGCAACGGGAAGCTGTTGGCACCTTCGATCAGGTTTTGCGCCAGGATTTGCGCGTCAAAAATGTTCTGGTGCCACATCAGCACTGCGCCGCAGACGAGCAGCGAAAAGGCGATCGGCACACCCAGCGCCATGGCACCCAGCAAGGACCCGAGGAAGATGGCAATAGTCATGCGGTGTTCCGGCTTCTGACCACGTACTTCACGGCTTGCCTGCGCCCGCAGATTCGGCAGTCGCCTGCTCCTCGGACTCCTTGACGACCATCAGCTCGGCATCGGACGTCTGGCCCCGCACGAGGCGCCAGCAATCGTGCAACACGATGAGACCAGCCGACACGCCGAAGACGACGCCGCTGGCATACAGGATGCCCATCGACCACTCCATCACGGCACTGGTGGAGCCCAGATTGATCACGGTCTGCTCCCAGGAGCCACGCAAGATCAGCCAGCAGCACCAGAGCATGAGCAGGTAACTGGCCCCGAGGCAAAGCTGCTTGCCCGCGCGCGGCAGACGCGACACCCATGCGTCTGTGCCCAGATGTCCGTGCTCGTGCAACGCCACGATAGCCCCCAGGAAAGTCATCCAGACAAACAGCCAGCGCGACAGCTCTTCGGATACGGTGAAGCCCGAGTTGAACCCGTAGCGCAGCACGACGTTGCCAAACACCAGCATCACCATCAGCGCCAGCGCGGCCACCAGCAGCACCGACAGCACGCGGCAATAGAGATCGATCACCCGTTTGACCATGTCTGTCTCCTTGGCATTGGCAACTTGGGTGTCGCGCGGCAACTCTGGGTCCGGATGCCAGCCCACCCACGCTGCGCCGGCCGGCTGATCTTGTTCAACGTCCTTCCGCATGGCAGTGAATCAATCACGGCATCAGAAGCCCGGGCAGCCAAAGCGTCAGCTTCGGCCACACCGAGATGGCAATCAGTACCGCCACGAGCGGGATCATCCAGGGCAATATGACGCGCGTCATCGTCTGGAAACTCACCTCTGCGATCCGGGTCACCACAAACAGCACCACGCCAACAGGGGGGGTGATGGTGCCGATGATCAAATTGAGCACCATGATGACGCCGAACTGGACCGGGTCGATGCCCAAAGCCATGGCCGCAGGCACAAGAATGGGAATGAGGATCAGCAGAGCGGCCAGTGCTTCCATGAAGCAGCCCACCACCAGCAGTAGCAAGTTGGCCAACAGCAAAAACATGAACGGGCTGTCGACGTTGGCGACGATCCATGGTGTCAGGACCTGCGGCAAACGGGATATCGACAGGCACCAGCCCAATGCTCCCGCAGCCATCACCAGCGCCATCACCAGTCCGGTGGTTTCGGCGGTTTCAATGAGAATCGGCACCAGGTGCTTTACGCGCAGCGTGCGGTACACCACGAACCCCAGGAACAATGCGTAGATACAGGCCACCGCAGCCGCTTCAGTGGGTGTGAACATGCCGCTGAACATGCCGCCCAGGATCACCACCGGGGTCATCAAGGCAAAGAAGCCGCCAAGGAACGTCTTGGCAATCTGGCCGAAACCTGCGAAGCGTCGGCCCGTCATGCCTTCGCGCTTTGCGACGAACCCCACCATCATCATCAGTGCAATCGCCATCAACAGGCCTGGAACCAACCCGGCCATGAACAGCTTGCCAATCGACACGTCTGCCGTCACACCATAGATGACCATCGGCAACGAAGGCGGAATGATAGGCCCTATGGTGGCTGCGGCTGCCGTGATCGCAGCAGCCGTCTCGGGTTTGTAGCCGGCCTTCTTCATGGCACGAATCTCGATCGCACCAGAGCCAGCTGCATCGGCTACTGCCGAGCCCACCATGCCAGCGAAGATCATGCTGGTCAAGATGCTGGCGTGCGCATAGCCACCACGTACCCAACCAATCACGGCAGTGGCGAAAGCCACGATGCGGTCAGTGATCTGGGCCGCAGACAAGATGCTGCCCATCAAGATGAAAAGCGGTGCTGCAATGATGGGAAAGGAGTTCATCGACCCCGCCATTTTTTGCGGCAGGGTGCTGATCGGCATGCCACCAAACCACATGAAGGCCAGTGCCGCCAGTGCCATCGATGCATACAACGGAAAGCCGGCGAATATGCCGAGCAGCCAAACCCCCGAGATTTTCGATATCAAACCGATCATGTCATCGTCTCGTCGGTTGCCGATGCTCCCCGAACTTGCCTGTACAAGTCGGTGACCGCCTGGCCAAACGTCATGATGCCAGCGGGCAGCAGCGGAACATACATCCACGCAGTGGCGATGGGCAGCGAAATGGCTTCAATATCGGAATTCACCTGGATGAGGTGTAGGCTCTGCCAAGCCACCACCGCGCCCAGCAGTGCAACAGACAACTGGATGATGACTTCGCTGATGCGCCTGGACCTGCCAGGCAACAGGTGCTGGAAGAAGCGGATGCGAATGTGCGCATTGCGCCTTGTCGCAATCATCCAGCCCAGGCAAACCAACCAGACCATCAAGAAGCCCGAGACTTCTTCCGTCCAGGCATATGGGTTGCCCAGGCCCCGGGAGACAACGCCCGCCATGACGGCAAAAAGCAGGGCTACCACGAACACACCCGCGACCCCAACCAGCAGGCCGTCAAAGAGGGTTGTCTTCACAGTGCAGCCAGCGTCTCGAAGGTGCCCTTGCCCCACTTGTCGGCGAACAGGGCGGGCAGGGTTTCAAGCACCGGCTTGCGCCACAGGGCCAGGTCCGGTTTGATGATGGTCATGCCAGCGTTCTTGAAGGTGTCCACCAGCGTATCTTCCTGATTGAGAATCTCCTTGTCTTGCCAAGATACGCCGGCAGCAAACGCGGTTTGCAGAACATCCTGGTCGGCGGACCGGAGGCTTTTCCAGAAGCCGTCGTTGATGATGAACAAGCGCGGCGTGATGATGTGCTGGGTGAGTACGAGGTACTTCTGCACTTCAAAGAATTTGCCGCTATTGATGGTGGGCAAGGGGTTCTCCTGGCCGTCCACCGCGCCTTGTTTCAGGGCCAGGTAGAGCTCACCGAAAGCCATGGGAGTGGCGCGTGCGCCCCACGCCTCGGACATGGCACGGAACACGTCGATCGGGGGTACACGCAACTTGAAGCCCACCATGTCGGCGGGCGTTCGAACCGCTTTCGTGCCGGTGGTCAGGTGGCGTTTGCCGTTATAGCTCACGTTGAGCATGCGCATGCCCCGCCTGACCACCAGGTCGACGTTTTGCTTGATATAGAACGGCGTGTTGGAGGCTTTGCCGAGGTGAGCCGCGTCGCGCCAGAGGTAAGGGGCTTCCAGCACCGACAGCGCAGGCAAGAACGCGCCAAGTTGGCCGGGGCCGTCGCAGATCATTTGCAGGGCGCCGGCAGAGACGGCCTCGATCATTTCTTTGGCTGAGCCCAGCTGGCTGTTGGGGAACACCTGGATATCCATGCGGCCGCCGGATTTCTCCTTCACATCTTTGGAAATACGTTCCATCATTTGCACTTCGGGGTGGCTGGTTGCCAGTACCGTGCCCCAACGAATGGCGGTGGCTGCTTGCGCAGATGCCAATCGGGGCAGTCCAACGGCGGTGGCTGCCGCGGCAGCGCAGGCCAGTACATGTCTTCTGTTGATGCTCATGAAAAGTCTCCTTTGGTTTGAAATGTGAATCAGCGCTTGGGGGTGCTGAACGGGCCAGCTGCTTCATTGGCCAGGAATGAACCTTCCGGTTGCGCCGATTCATCAAATCGATGACCTGTCGGCTCTGCATGCAGGTCATCCTCCTGGTGCAGTTCCTGCAGGGACTCGCCAGTCGTCCGCCTGCAGCAATGCCATGGCCTGGATCCAGTGGCGCAGGGCATCGATCGGAGGCGACCCCCTGCGGCGCTCTGGATAGATGAGGTGGTAACCCAGGCTGGAGGCATAGGGCGCGTCGAACGCGATCGCGATCTGACGCGACTTGATCTCCGGATCGATGATGCAGCGGGGTACCAGCGCCACTCCGAGACCGGCGGCAGACGCCTTGATCAACATCGAAAACGGATCGAATCGCGGTCCCAGGCGTGGCGATGGATGCTTGACGCCGATGGTATCGAACCACCGCTCCCAGCCAAGCGGATCTCCCTCGTGCTGCAGCAATGTGAATTGCTCCAGTTGGGACGGCTTGGTGAGTCGGCCCTTGCCGCGCAGGTGATGGGGACGGCATATGACCACCATCTCGCGACCCATCAGGTAATGGCTGACCAGACCTGGCCACTGCCCGTCACCGAATCGGATTGCACAATCGACATTGGGCGCCCAGGCTTCGTCCAGCTTCGGGTACCGGACCAGGGTCAGGCTGACATTGTGGTGCGTCTCGCTGAACTGTGGCAGACGCGGGATCAACCAGCTGACCCCGAACGTTGTGGGGCATGCCACATTGAGCGATCCACCTTGTCCACCATGGGTGAGCATCTCGATGGTGGCGGCCTCGAGTTGCTTGAGCAGCGGCTCCACGCGCTCCAGATAGACCCGGCCCGCGTCGGTGATTTTCAGGCCCGGGTGACCACGATCGAACAGCTTGACGCCGATGAGGCCTTCGAGTTTTGCCACATGGTGACTGACAGCGCTCTGGGTGACGTGCAATTCCCGGCCAGCACGCGTGAAACTCAGATGCCGGGCCGATGATTCGAACGCCTGCAACTCCAGCAGCGTTGGAATGTACTTGCGCATGATGTGATGGCCTCGATGGTTCAGACCGGCGAGACGGACCGCATCGGCAAGGCCGGCAAGAAGAACGCCAGGTACAGGCTGATCTGGCTCTTGAGAAACGACGCTCCGGCGAAAGTCCTGACACCTGCAGATTGCGCCCGTCGGAGCAAGGGACTCGACTGGCTCGACAAACTGGTGTCGGCAAGCCAGAGGCCGGGGCGAAACTGCGACCGGGACAGGCGGTCCATCGCGGTCAGACGGTCCGCATGGAACACCACCAGATCATGCTCGTGGTGCGGGCGTACGGTTGGCGAACAGCGCACCGGATAGCGCGCCATGACGCGCTGAGCGAACGCCTCCGTGGCAGCGACATCCCAATGATCGATCTCGATCGACGCGACCCCCTGCGATGCCAAAGCCAAGGCGATCGACGCCGCCTCCAGTGGATAGCCCATCAACAGCACCCGGGCACCAGCCGGATCGAAACCGGATTGCCCAAGATGCCGTGCGAAACCGACGCCATCGAACAGGGATGCCTGGACCCCGCTGGGACTTGCAGGGTCCCGCCGCAGTGCACTGATGGCGCCAGCCAGCAGCGCATCCGGATCCACGCTGTCAGCTGGCAGTTGCCCCGACAGCTCCAAGGGCTCGGCGCTGCAGGCAGCGACGACGAGTGGATCAGAAAAGACCAGAATGGCTTGCTCGGCATCCACACGTCGGGTTGATCGCGGAATGGCAAGTGCGGGGATTCCCAGTGACTCAAACGCGACGTTGAACTGCGTCACGATCCGGGCTTGGGCGATGGGGTCACCGAAAACCACCACATGCCGCTCGTCGGTGACGCCGTCATCAGAGCCCATGGCGAAGACTCCCATGCAAAACTGGCGGCGCGAGGACGGTCGATTCAAGGCGTACGCTGACCTCGTGCAGAGTTGGCGCCCCCAGCCGACCCCACGGGCGTTCGCACTTGATCGCAGCGGCGGCGTTGGCGAATTGCACGCGCTGCGCAAGGGGCATGGCCAGCACCAGCCCCTGGACATAGGCACCATGCCACACATCCCCGGCATTGAGCGTATCGACCACACGCACCGGGTAGCCCGGGTAATGCGTGGGCACAGGATCTCCCTGGCGGGTCCACATCAGGGCGCCCTCGGATCCGAGCGTCACACCAATCACCTGGGCCAGCGGTAGCCGGTCGACCATGGACTGGACGGCCTGGGAGGCGGGCGCACCATCTGCAAGCGAATACAGCGCTGGCTCGGAAAACAACACGTGGTCTGCCAGCGGCAGCAGTCGCCACAACACCTCGGGAGCAGAAACGTCGGCATCCAGCACCGTCGGCACTGAACATTCGCGCGCCACGCGCATCGCCAGTTCCGCGCCCTCGACCCACCGCACATCGGCCAGCACCACGGCCGCATGATGGACATCCGCGATGGGCAAGTCATGCGTGGCGCCGCGCAGCGTCGGATCGAAGTACGGAACCACCAGACGCTCACCCCGGGCATCCACGAGAATCGAAGAGAAGGACGTGACGCCCCCCGCCACTTCGACCAGCGCGTCGACGCAGATACCTTCGGCGGACAGTTGCTCGCGCACGGTCCTGCCATTGGCATCGTCGCCGCATACGCCCCACAAGGACGCCTGGCCGCCCAGCCGGACGATGCTTGCCGCGGCACTGGGTGCCATTCCAGAGGCCAACTGCCTGGCTGAGCGTGGCACCAGCTTGATGCCGCGGCCCGGGATGGTATCCACATTGAAAATCGACTCCAGCACAACGCCGCCCACACAAATGATGGTCTCAGGCATCTCCCACCCCTGCCGCGAGAGCGGGCTGGACCAGCAACTGCAGCCGCCGGGCCATATCGTCAGCACCTCTGGTCAGCAAGCGCACGTCTGAACCACAAGCGATCAGGGTCACACCCGCGCCAAGGTAATGGGCGGCATCCTCCACATTGGCGGCCAGGATGCCGATCGTCTTGCCGACAGGCCGTACGCTGTCAATCACCCGTGCAATCGCATGGGTCACGGCGGGGTGGCGGAGCTCGCCGGGATACCCCAGGCTTGCCGCGAGATCGTTCGGCCCGATGAAGAGTCCATCAACCCCCTCCACGCCCGCAATTGCCGCTGCCTGACCCACTGCCTGCGGCGATTCGATCTGCGCAAGCACGGCAATCTGGGCATCCGCCTGCTGTAGATAACGCTCGACACGCCCATAACGGGACGCCCGGGTCGCACCAGCGATGCCCCGGACGCCCCGCGGCGGATAGCGCACGTAGCCCACCGCATCCATCGCCTGCTCGGGAGAATCGATCATGGGCAACATGAAATTCTGCACACCGATATCGAGCAGGCGCTTGATCAGGATGCGGTCGCTCCAGGCCGGCCGCACCACGGGCAGGCAGAGCCCGTTGCCCGCCGCCTGCAGTTGGCCATGCAGGGTGTCGAGATCCACGGGCGCATGCTCGGTGTCGATCAGCATCCAGTCGTAGGGCGAATGCGCCAGCGCCTCGACGGTTGCCGCCGAAGGAAAGCTGGCCCATACGCCAAACGCTGGCCTGCGGCTTGCAAGCAAGGTCTTGAAGGGGTTGACGGGCAGATCCATGGTGACAGTGTCCTTGGGCAGGATTGTTTCGGATCCATCGCTGCGCACAAGCGACATGTTTGCTGCCATCCATCTAGAAAAGTATTGCGGGTGTGTGCGCGTACCCACGACCTCGCGCTTGGCAGCCGTCACGTCAGGATGCCCGATTTCTCCGACCGGGCCGCACCCTGCCGGGCGCCCCTCAGCCCGGAACGGTCACCGGCAATTGCGGTGCGACAGTGCCGAACCACTTCTGGTGGATGCGACCGTATTCGCCGCTGTCGATGATCTGCCGCAGCCCGGTGTTGATACGCTCCAGCAGCGCCTTGTTACCCTTCTTGACGGCGATTCCCAGGTAGGCCTGCGTGAAGCGGGCATCGGGCAGAAGCTTGAAGCGCTTCTCCGGGTTGTTGCGCTGGTAGAAGCTCAGCACGGCGGTGTCACCAACGGCGGCATCCACCCCGCCCTGGTTCAGCTCCTCCAGCATCAGGGGCGTATTCTCGAATCGGCGCACCGCGCTGGACGTCTTGCCGAAAAGCGCCGACACGACGGTGTCGCCGGTGGAGTTCAAGGCCACACCCACCCGGCGTGTCTTCAGGTCGTCCAATGAGGCTGCTTTTGCGCCCGCCGCCAGTAGCACCGAGAGCTGAACCGCCATGTAGGGGTTGGAGAAATCGGCGCGCTCCCGTCGGGCTGCGGTGTTCGTGACCGCCGCCACGATGATGTCGCGGTCGCCGTTTTCCAGCGCTGGGAATATGGCCGAGAACGGCGTGCTTTCGAAGCGGATCCGCATGCCCTGCTGGGCGGCAATGGCCGACATCACGTCGATGTCGAAGCCGACAATCTTCTTGTCTGGCGTCACAAAGCCGTAGGGGCGGAAGGTGGAACCGGTGCCGACGATCAGCACGCGGTCTTGCGCCAGGACGGGAACAGTGCCGGACAGCGCAAGCAAGGTGGCGGCAATACTGGCGCGGCGGGTGATGCGGTTGCTCATGGAGGACTCCTTGGAAGATGCAGGTTTTTCGATCAGCGGCCAAAGAAACGGAATTCGGCCGTGAATGGCACGCGCTGCTCCGACATGATGTCCGTACCGCTGCTGCACCCCTGTGTCGGCTGCGCACCGCCGCGGGTACTGAGTTGCTGGATGCTGCGCACAGGTGTCATGGCGCCCGTGCTGCCGGCACCGCTGGACTGGTACAAGGCCAGGGGAAGCGCACCGGGCTGGGCGGGATCCCTCGCCTTGAGCAGGCCCTCGGCGACGCTGCCGTCGCGGTGCACGAAATTGGGGCCGGCCTCCAGCCTGCCGATGTTGCGCCCGATCGAATCCCGCAGCACGGCATCCGGCTGCAGCGGCGCCCAGGCCAGGGACTGGCCATCGTTGCTCAGTCGGCAGTGGTAGCTCCAGCTTCCCTCGGCGACGGCGCTGAACAGCAGCTGCTCGTCGCCGGGGGCGGCGAGCAGCGGCGGCACACTGGTACAGCCGCCCATCAGCAGGGCGGCGGAACTGGCCGCAAAAGCAAGGATGACAGATTTCATGGAGTCCTCCAGTTAAATGAGACGGTTGAGAGTGGCTTCAGGGAGTCGCGGGGCTGAGATGGCATTCAACAAGACGCACGAAATAGCGAGCGCCGAGCGGCAACAAAGCGTCATTGAAGTCGTAGCTGGTGTCGTGCAGGCCGCAGCCGCCAGGCCCATGGTCCGGCAAGCGGTGCGCCCCCGCACCGCTGCCCAGAAATGCATAACAGCCCGGCCTGGCCTGCAACATGTAGGCGAAGTCTTCGGCTGCCATGGAGGGCCTGACATCGGTGTCCACCGCTTCGCTGCCCACGACATCGCGCATGCATTGCGCGGCCAGTGCGACTTGTTCGGCATGGTTCACCAAAGGCGGGTAGTTGCGGCGGAAATCGACATGCGCGGATGCGTCGAACGCGGCCACCGTGCCAGCGACCACACGGCGCAGGCCTTGCTCGAGCCGGTCGAGTGCAGAATCCTCGAAGGCCCGCACCGTCCCTTTGAGCACGGCAGACGGGGCGATGACATTCATGGTGTCGCCGGCATGCACCTGCGTGATGGACAGCACGACGGCGTCAAGCGGATCGCGTTCGCGCGACACCACGCTCTGCAAACCCACCGCGACATGGCAGGCCACCATGGCGGCGTCCACGCCCTGGTGCGGCATGGCGGCATGCGCGCCACGTCCATGGATCGTGATCTCGAAGCCACTGGTGCCGGCCATCATGGCGCCGGATCGCAAAGCGAATTGTCCCGCCGGCAAGCCGGGCCAGTTATGCAGGGCGAACACTGCGTCGCAGGGATAACGGTCGAACAACCCGGCCTCGATCATGCGCATCGCGCCGGCACCTCTTTCCTCGGCCGGCTGGAAGATGAAATTCACCGTGCCTTCGAAGCGGCCGCAACGCGCCAGTTGCCGCGCCGCACCCAACAGCATGGCGGTATGCCCGTCATGCCCGCAGGCGTGCATCCTTCCGGCATACCGGCTCGCATGCTCAAAGCGGTTGGCTTCTTGCAGCGGCAGTGCGTCCATGTCGGCGCGCAGACCAATCGAGCGTACCGAAGTACCACGGCGAAGTCGCCCCACCACACCGGTACCTGCCAACCCACGCTCGACCTCGATCCCCCAGCCCTCCAGCTGGGCCGCGACAAATGCGGAGGTGCGATGCTCTTCGAAACTCAGCTCGGGGTGCGCATGCAGGTCACGCCGCCAGGCAATCAGTTCAGGCAGGTCCGACTCCAGTGCGTCCACCATGGCTAGACTCCGCCCCCGGCCGTGCGCAGCACGCGTGCCAGAAAAGCACGCGTGCGCGCCTCGCGCGGATCCCCGAAGAGACGCTGTGGCGAGCCTTGCTCCACGATCTGGCCGTGGTCCATGAAGATGACCCTGTCGGCCACTTCACGGGCGAAGTCCATTTCGTGGGTCACCACCACCATGGTCATCCCATCACTTGCCAGGTCCTTCATGACGGCAAGCACCTCGCCAACCAACTCCGGATCGAGCGCCGAGGTAGGCTCGTCAAAAAGCAGAATGGCCGGCTCCATGGCCAGGGCGCGCGCAATGGCCACTCGCTGTTGTTGTCCACCAGACAGGGAATCGGGATAGGCCTGGGCCTTGTCCGACAGGCCGACGCGCGCCAACAGGCGCAGCGCCAGTTCCCGCGCCTGGGCAGCATCCATCTTGCGAACCACCAGCGGGCCCATCGAGATGTTCTCGAGCGCTGTCTTGTGCGGAAACAGGTTGAAGCGCTGAAAGACCATGCCTACCGCTGCACGCATGGCGACCACGCCTCGACCGCTGCGCAAGTCCACCGCATGCCCTCCGACCGTGACCTCGCCGGAACTCATGTCCTCCAGCGCATTGATGCACCGGAGCAGAGTGCTTTTTCCGGAGCCTGAAGGCCCGACGACGCACACACGCTCGCGCGCAGCGATGTCGAGGTCGATGCCGCGCAGTACGTGGTTGTCCCCGAAGAACTTGTGCATGCCGCGGATCTGTATGCTGCTCAGTGCAGGGTTTGCGGCACTCATCGCGTGCCCTGCCCCAGTCGGGTCTCGAGCCGGCCCACCGCCCAGGACATGATCACGACGAGAACCCAGTAGATGAGGGATACGGCGAGATAAGGCTCCCAGGTTCGCGCAGTAGCGCCGGAGACCGAGCGCGCTGCGTACGCGAGTTCGGAGAAGCCGATGGCAGATACCAGCGAGGTGTCCTTCAAGGTGAAGATGGCATGGTTACCGGTGGCTGGCAGCATGCGTGCAAACGCTTGAGGAAGCACCACATGGCGCATGCTCTGCCAATAGTTCATGCCCAGTGCCTGCGCGGCTTCCTTTTGCCCCCGGTCCAGCGCCTGGATTCCGGCGCGGAACACCTCGGACAGATAGGCGCCGAGATTCATGGAGATCGCCAGTGCGCCCGAGAGAAAGGCGCCGTACTCTGCGCGCAGGTAGCGCGCGTCTTCCCCCTGGACGATCCAGCCGTGGTCCGGATTCACCAGCACCGGCAACAGTGCAAAATGAAACAACAGGATCTTCACGAACAGCGGCGTTCCGCGAAAAAAGCTGACGTAGATCCGAACCGGCCATTGCACGCCATAACGCAGAAAGTACTTGGCAGGCGCATACCGGGAGTCCGCCAGCCGCCCCATGCCGAGCAAGATGCCCAGCACAACGCCCACCACCAGGCATACGGCGGTCAGGATCAACGCATTGCGCAGCCCCTCGACGAACAGGGGCGCGTATTCGAGGATGACATCCAGTCGCAGATTCATGGCGTGTGCCTTTGCATGGGTGCAAGTCTAGAAAAGGTCGGTGTTTCCATCCATCGAAATATACTCACCGGGAGTTTCCAAATTGGAAAGGCAATCGCCAATGCCGCTTCACACGGTACCCAGCACCACGTCCCTGCGTGTATTCGAGGCCTGCGGTCGCCTTGCCAGCTGCACGCTGGCAGCCGAAGAGCTGGCGATGACACCGGGTGCCGTGAGCAAGCAACTCAAGGCACTGGAAGAGACCCTGGGCCTGAAGCTGTTTGTGCGCAGTCCCCAGGGGATGCTGGCCACACCTGCCGGCAGCAGTTACCTGACCAGCACCCAGAATCTGCTGACACAGCTGGAGGTGGCCGCAGCGCGTGCCCATGCGGCAGCGTCGCAGCGGCGCAGCTTGCTGTTGCACCTGCTCCCCACGCTGGCCGACAAGTGGCTGTTGCCGCATTACGCCGATTTCGTGCAAGCGCACCCGGACATCGACGTGCAGTTCACGAACCTGCTCGCAAGCGACGGGACCGAAGAACCCGCCGACGCCTCGTTCCGCCATGGCCAGGGTATCTGGCCCGGGTACGACTCGCAGTATCTGACGGGGCGCGACCTGCGCCTGGTGGCCAGCCCGGCCTTGCTCGAGCGTTCGGCGCCCTTGCACGATGCGCGCGATGTGCTGCGGTTCACCCTGTTGCAACACTTCGAATTGCCCAACGCCTGGCGCGAATTCTTTGGCCAGCAACGGCTGCGACCCCGGACATTGCCGCCCTCGATACGTTATGGCTTTTTCTCGGTCCTGATCCGTGGTGCCCTGACGGGCATGGGCCTGGCACTCGTTCCTTCCGTGCTGGTGGCGGAGGAGCTGCGCACCGGCGCGCTGGTCAACGTGCTGTCCCTGGGTTGCCAGAGCCGCAGTGGCTACTACCTGGTCTGGCCGCGCGAACGGCGAGAGGATCCGGCATTGGTGGCGTTCCGCACCTGGGTCGGCAAGTTGACGCCGGCGGCAACGGCGTGACGGCTCAGAACGCCAACTCCAACCACACTGGCTGGTGATCCGAAGCCGGATTGTCGGCATCGATCCATGCGCGCTGGACTTGCGTGGCGAGCGCCGGCGTCACGAAGATGTAGTCCAGCCGTAAACCGCTCTGGAATTGCCGGGCCTCGTCGAACCAGGTCAGGCCTTCGTCCTCCCGGTGGCCTGCGGCAACCCAGCCGTCGACCAGATGAGCGCCGCTGCGCTGGCGGCCATAGAAATAATCGGCCTCGCCCACGATGCGATCGTATTCCGCCTGCTGCGGCGTGAAGTTGAAGTCGCCCAGCAGGATGAAGTCGTGCGGCACCTCGATCTCGGGCACGTGTATCCCGTTGTCGGTGCCAGTGATGCTCGCGCCCTGGGCGGGTACCGCATGCAGGGACGGCAGCAGCCAGTCGAGCTGGGCGCGGCGCTGCTGGCTGCGCAGGTAGTTCAGGTGGGTGACATAGATGCGCACATTGCCGCCGGGCGACGCCACGATGCCCTCCACCACGCCGTTCTGCGCATCGGCATGGTCAAAGCTGCGGGTGCGCGGCAGCAGCAGGTGCCGGGTCGACCGGATCGGCCAGCGCGACAGCAGCATATTGCCGAACTGCACGCGGCGGCTGACCGCCCGGCCCTCCACCCATGCCGAGCCGGCGTCCAGGTCCAGCGGCGCGGCGTAGGTCCAGAAATACTCCGGCAGCAGCGCGGCGAGTTGTTCGGGCTGGTCCGCCAGAGCCGGCGGCACCCCGGGGAAGTTGCGCGTCACCTCCTGCAGACCGATCAGGTCGGCACCGCGCACGGCATCGGCGATGCGCCCCAGATCGTGGCGGCCATCCTTGCCCTTGGCGTACTGGATGTTGTAACTGACTACTTGCATCGACTCGCTCCACTGGGTTTTCGCGCCGGCTGGTGCGGACGATCGATTGTGAGGGCCCAGCCTGCGCAGTTATTGATGCAAGTCAAACTGCTCCATACCCTGCACCGTATGATGATTCGAGTTTCAGGATCAGCGAGGGCCTTCCTTGGATACGCAGCCCACCGGGATACACAAAGTGATCCCCATTGTTCCCCTACCGCCGGCCGGTGACGGCGGCGAAGCGGTGATGGTGTCGCTTTACGCAGCGCACCAGAAGATCTATCCGCGCAGCGTATCCGGCATCTTTTCCCACTGGCGATGGGCCACGGTATTCCTGACCCAGCTGGTTTTCTACGGCCTACCCTGGCTGGAATGGGGCCAGCGCCAGGCGGTGCTGTTCGACCTGGAAGCACGCCGCTTCTACATCTTCGGCCTGGTGCTCTACCCGCAGGACTTCATCTACCTCACCGGCATCCTGGTGATATCGGCACTGTCGCTGTTTCTGTTCACGGCCGTCGCAGGCCGGCTCTGGTGCGGGTACGCCTGTCCGCAGACGGTCTATACCGAGATCTTTCTCTGGATCGAGAAAAAGACCGAGGGCGACCGCTCGGCCCGCATGCGGCGCGACGCGGCGCCGATGTCCTTCGACAAGTTCTGGCGCAAGGGTGGCAAGCATGTGCTGTGGCTCATGGTGGCGCTGTGGACCGGTTTCACGTTCGTGGGCTATTTCACGCCGATTCAGGTGCTGGGCCACGAAGTGCTGCAGGCCAACATGGGGTCGTGGGAAGTCTTCTGGAGCCTGTTTTACGGCTTTGCCACCTACGGCAATGCCGGCTTCATGCGCGAGCAGGTCTGCAAGCACATGTGCCCGTATGCGCGCTTTCAGAGTGCCATGTTCGACAAGGACACCCTGATCGTCACCTACGACACCGAGCGGGGCGAACCGCGGGGCAAGCGCGCGAAAAAGGCAGATCCGGCGGCTGTGCGGACCCAGGGCGACTGCATCGATTGCACCCTGTGCGTGCAGGTCTGCCCCACGGGTATCGATATCCGCAACGGCCTGCAATATGAATGCATCGGCTGCGGGGCCTGTGCGGATGTATGCGACACGGTCATGGACAAGGTCGGACTCCCGCGGGGCCTGGTGCGCTACACCACCGAAAATGCCATGGCCAGCCACTGGACGCCCCGCCAGACGCTGCGCCACGTGCTGCGGCCCCGGGTACTCGTCTACAGCGCGATCCTGGGCACCATCGTGATCGCCATGGTGGTCAGCTTGTCCATCCGTACGCCGTTCAAGGTCAACGTGGTGCGCGACCGCGGCGTCATGGCGCGCATCGTCGCCGGCGGCAACCTCGAAAACGTTTACCGCCTGCAGGTGATGAATGCCACCGAGTCAACCCAGCATTACAAACTGTCGGTCAGCGGCCTCAAGGGCATCGCGATCGGGTCGGAAACCACGCTGGCCGTCGACTCCACGCAGGCGCGCTGGGTAGCGGTGCGGGTGCAATTGCCTTTTGATGCAGCCCCTGCCGGCTCGCACCCGATCCACTTCGAGATCCAGGCACTGGACGGCGCCGACACCATCACCGAAAAATCGGTGTTCGTGGTGCCCCGCTGAGAACCCGTAGACGGCTTCCAAGATACTCCCAAGGAGACAGCATGACCTTGCAACGTTGGATGTGGATCGCTTGGCCTGCATTCCTGCTCGCCTGCCTGCTGGAGGTGCTGGTGTTCGCCCTGGTCGACCCGCAAGACCTGCGCTGGCTCGGCCAGCCGATCGAGTTGTCGCGCCAGACGGTCTACACGCTCGCCTTCTTTGTCTTCTGGGCCGTCTCGATGTTGGCCAGCGGCCTGACCACGCTGCTGGCGATGTCGCCATTGGAAGTCAACCGCTGACGGCGGCCGACCGGTGACCAGCCAGGTGAATCAGGCGCCAGGGCTCAGGGCCTCCCAGGCCTGCAGTGCCTCGGCCACATACATCAGCGCCGGGCCGCCGCCCATGTAAACGCATACCGACAGCATTTCTTCGAGCTCCTGGCGGCTGCACTGCAACTTGTGCAAGGCCTTGACATGAAAAGCGATGCAGCCCGAACAATGCTGCGTGATGCCGATTGCAAGCGCCATCAGCTCCTTGTGCTTCGCGCTGAGCACGCCCGGCGCCATCGAGGCGCGGGCCAACTGGCCGAAGCCCTGCAGGGCCTCGCTCTGTGCCTTGCGAAACGGGCCCAGCGCCTCGTTGATGTCCTGCATCAGGCCGGAATGGTTGAAATTGCTCAAGGAGCCTCCGAAAAGGGTAATGGGGGATGCACAGCCGGCTGAGCCAGCGGCCCGCACTTCCGATGCTACCCACAGGGCTATATTCCACCCTGACTTGCATCAAAATTCATCGTCCTGGCATGGGCCCAGGCCCGCTTGTTTCGTTTACCAAAAACACCCCTCCTGCGATGCCCGCCACCGACCGAATACGCCACCCGCTGCTGCAGTCCCGCGTCACCAGCGCGCAGGCGGCTGCGGCCATGATTCCTGCCAGCGTCCATGTCGGCATGAGCGGCTTCACGGGAGCCGGCCACCCCAAACAGGTGCCCCAGGCGCTGGCCGAACGCATCCGGTTGTTGCATGCCGCCGGGCAGGAATTCCAGATCGGCCTGTGGACCGGCGCCTCCACGGCGCCCGAACTCGATGGCGCACTGGCCGATGTGCACGCTATCTCGATGCGACTGCCCTACCAGTCCGACCCCTCGGTACGCCGTCAGATCAATGCCGGCCATATGCAATACACCGACATCCACCTGTCGCATGTGGCGCAACTAGCCTGTTTCGGCTTTCTGGGCAAGCTGGATGTGGCCGTGGTCGAGGTCACCGCCATCCTGGAGGATGGCCGGCTCATACCGTCCACGTCGGTAGGCAACAACAAAACCTGGCTGGACCTGGCCGACAAGGTCATCCTTGAGGTGAACCACCAGCAGCCGATGGCCCTGGAAGGCATGCACGACATTTATTACGGCACGCGCCTGCCGCCGCAGCGCCAGCCGATTCCGCTGCTGCACCCGGGTGATCGCATTGGTGAACAGTACCTGCACTGCGACCTGGCCAAGGTGATCGCGGTGGTCGAAACCGACCTGCCAGACCGGCACACGCCGTTCTCGGCGCCAGACGATAACTCGCGGCGTATTGCCGGCCACATCATCGACTTCTTGCAACAGGAGGTGCACGCCGGTCGCCTACCGGAAAACCTGCTGCCGTTGCAGTCGGGTGTCGGCAATATCGCCAATGCAGTGCTCGTGGGCCTGAACCAGGGGCCATTCAGCCATCTCACGGCCTTCACCGAGGTACTGCAGGACGGCATGCTGGACATGCTGCGCTCAGGCAAGCTGACCAAGGCGTCCGCCACCGCGCTGTCGTTCAGCCCGCAGGCGCTGGACGATTTCAACCGCAACATCGACTTCTACCGCCAGCGCATCGTGCTGCGCCCGCAGGAGATGAGCAACCACCCGGAGGTGATCCGCCGTCTCGGGCTGATCGCCATGAACGCCATGATCGAGGCCGACATCTACGGCAACGTGAACTCCACGCACATCATGGGCTCGGGCATCATGAATGGCATCGGCGGATCGGGCGATTTCGCGCGCAATGCTTACCTGTCGTTCTTCATGACACCGTCGACCGCCAAGAGCGGCGCCATTTCGTGCATCGTGCCCATGGTGTCGCATGTCGACCACACCGAACACGACGTCGAGATCATCGTCACCGAGCAGGGTCTGGCGGACTTGCGCGGCCTGTCGCCCACCCAGCGCGCGCGCCGGGTGATCGAGCGCTGCGCCCACCCGGACTTCCGGGACGCGCTGCGCGACTACTTCGAGCGCGCCTTGCGCGATGCGCCGGGCAAACACACGCCCCACCTGCTGACCGAGGCGCTGTCATGGCACGATCGCTGCGTGCGCACCGGCAGGATGTTGCCGTGAGCCTGGGGCGCAAAAGACACTGGCACCGTCAGCGGGCGGGTCAAAGCTCATGCACCTGCCCGACCGTGAAGCTGCGCTGCGTGAACAACCAGCGCCCGTCGAGGCGCACGAGCAGGTCCTCGTAGTTGCCGTGCTGCAGGCGCGCCGACCCCTCGACCGGAACCAGCCACTCGGTGGTCTGCACCCGAAGCCGCGCTGCATCACCATCGACCGCGATCGCACCCGGATAGCCGGAGAAAGCCGCGAACCGATAGGCGGCCATGGCGGCCAGCCAGCGCGTGCGCAGCGCCGCGTGCCCGACGATGCAGTCACCGCGGATAAGCCATCGGCCCTGCGGCGCCCAGGTCGCCGTCCAGGCGTCGGCATCGCGCCGGCACACGGCGTCGCCATAGCTGTCGACCAACTCGCGGATGGCGAGGCGATCCTCCGTCGGGCCCGAGAATGCCATGCGTTCTACTCCGGGTCCATCACAGCGTGGCCGGCAGCACCTGGCGTGCTGCCCAGGCCTCGATCGGCGTCAGCTGCACCGGCAACTCGTGCAGCACGGCTGCCATCGCGACGTGAAACGGGTGCTCGGGCGATTCGTTGTACCAGGTGTAGATGCGGTGCAATTCGCCGATCAGCCGGTCTGCCTCCAGCGAGGACCGGCCCTCAAACACCTGGCGCATGCGCTGGCAGAAATCGTCGATGCTCTGGCTCTGCCAGCGCAGCGGCCGGTTCCACGCCCGGCCCAGTTTCTCGGCCAGCACCGGCAGGCGCACCGTCTCGGCGCCACCCACCGCAAAGCTGCGGCCGGCCAGATGGGGCCGCTCCAGGGCGGCCAGCATCAGCGCGGCGAGGTCGTCGTGGCAGATCCAGCTGACCTCCAGCGTTTGCCGGTGGGCATACACGATGCAGTCGTCGCGGGCGATCGACGGCCAGGCCCAGCTCTTGAGCAGGTTGTCCAGGAAGACCACAGGCTCGATGCTCACCGCCGGCACTCCCGTAGCGAATATCTGCCGGCGCATCTCGTGGCGCGCATCCTGGGCCGCAAAGCCGCGCCGCTCCTGGGGTACCGGCAGGCTGGTATTGAAGACCAGCATCTGCAGACCCGGCAGGGCCGCGGCAGCCTGCGCGATCTGGCTGGCTGCCAGCACCAGCGGCTCGGCTGCCTGGAACGAGGTCGAGGGCAGATTCAGGAACACGGCGTCGGCACCGGCACATGCGCGCACCAGGCTGGCGGCGTCGGAAAAGTCTGCGGCCCGCGTCTCGACCGTCTGCCCGGCGACGGTCCAGGGCCTCGGCTGGCGGCTGATCGCCACCGGCCGGTGCCCGGCTGCCACCAGCGCGCGCACCTGCGCACTGCCCTGGTCACCGGTGGCCCCAAAAACCACTACGCGCATGCACCTCTCCGTGTGTGAACTTCCAACGGCACGAGTCTGCCATGACTGGCGTGCGCCCGGGTTAAGATTTGGCCTTCATGCAGCCCGTCCTGCCCGCCATCATCGACCTCGAAGCCTCCGGCTTCGGCAAGGGCAGTTATCCGATCGAGGTCGGCTTCGTGCTGCCGGAAGGCGCGATGTACTGCACCCTGATCCTGCCGCCGCCGCACTGGCGCCACTGGGACGAAAAAGCGCAGGCCGTGCACCACATCACACGCGAGGTGTTGCAGACCCATGGCAAGCCGGCGCCCGATGTGGCACGGGCGCTCAACTCCCAGTTGCATGGCCGCACCATCTACTCGGACGGCTGGGCCAACGACTTCACCTGGATCAGCCTGCTGTTTGACGAAGCGGGGCTGACACCGGCGTTCAAGCTCGACAACCTGCGCAGCCTGCTCGACGAGCAGCAGGCCAACGCCTGGCATACCTGCAAGGAATCGGTGATGGCTGAGCTGAATCTGCCGCGCCACCGTGCCAGCACCGATGCGCGGGTGCTGCAGCTGACCTACCAGCGTGTCAGGAGCACGTCCGGGCCGGGCTAGTCAGGATGTGTCAGGCCGCAGTGTCCGGCTCAGCAGCACCACCGGAATCAGCCCGACCAGCACCAGGGCCAGTGACGGCAGTGCGGCTTCACCCAGGCGTTCATCGCGCGCCAGCTGGTAGGCGACCACCGCCAGTGTGTCGGAGTTGAAGGGCCGCAGCACCATGGTCGCGGGCAGTTCCTTCATCACATCCACGAACACCAGCAGGGCGGCGGCGGCCGTCGACCGGCGCAGCAAGGGCCAATGCACCCGCGCCATGAGGCGCAGACCGACGACCCCCAGGGTGCAGGCGGAGTCGTCGAAACTGGCCGGAATGCGCGTGTAGCCGCTTTGCACCGACTGCAATGCCACGGCACAAAAGCGCACCAGATAGGCCCACACCAGCCCGGCCGAAGTCGCCGTCAGCCAGAAACCCACACCCCACTGCGGCGCGGCAGCCTGCAACCAGCCTACGGGGATCAGCAGCCCCACGACGATCACGGCGCCCGGAACCGCGTAGCCCAGGCCGGCCAGCTGCACGACGGCACGCGTCAAGGTGTCAGGGCGGCGCCGCACCAAAAACGCCAGCAGCAGCGCGATGGCCACCGACAACACGGCGGTGACCAGGCCCAGGCGCATGCTGTTCCAGGACCATTCGGCAAAACGCGACCATGGCAGGATCTCCCAGTCGGCCGCCAGAGGCCGCAGCATGAACACCACAGGCAGGACGAAGCCCGCCAGCACAGGGATGCCGCACACCAGCCAGGCCAACCAGCGGGCACCGCCGCGCAGTGCCAGCGGCCGGGCCTCCGGGCTGCCGGCACGTGCACCACGGCCGGTGACGAAGCGCATGCGATGCTGCGCACGGCGCTCCAGGTGGAGCAACAGCACCACCAGCACCAGCAGCAGGGTGGCGAGCTGCGCGGCCGCAATGCGGTTGTCCATCGCCAGCCAGGCCTTGTAGATGCCAGCGGTGAAGGTCTGGATGCCAAAGTAGCTCGACACGCCGAAGTCGGCCAGTGTCTCCATCAGGGCCAGGGCCACGCCCGCCGCCACCGCAGGGCGGGCCAGCGGCAGCGCCACGGTCAGGATGCGGCGCGACAAGGGGGCGCCGAGCAATCGGGCCGCCTCCATAAGCTGCGCCGCGCGTTCGCTCAAGGCACTGCGGGCCAGCAGATACACATAGGGATAGAGCGAAAAGGTGAATACCCACACGGCGCCGCCAACGCTGCGCACCTCGGGCAACATGCGGCCCTCCAGGCCGGTGAGCGAACGCAACGCGACTTGCAGCGGCCCACCGAACTGCAGAAAATCGGTGTAGGCATAGGCCACTACATACGCCGGCATGGCCAGCGGCAGCAGCAGCGCCCACTCGAAGCTGCGGCGCAGCGGGAAGTCGAACAGGGTCACCGCGGCCGCTGTGGCCGTACCGACCAGTACCACGCCCACAGCCACCAGCACACACAGCACGACGGTGGTGCGCAGGTAGTCGGGCAGCACCGTGGCGGCCATCTCGCCCAGGATCTGCGCGCTGGCAGCGTTCCATTGCAGCCACGAAGCAACCACCGAGATGACCGGCAGGCACAACAGGGCCGCGAACAGCAGGAGAGCAGATTGTTGGAGCCGGCGCAACGGCATGGGCAGACGGATCAAGACGAATGTAAATGAGAATTGTAATCATCTAGAATGGGTCGCATGTTCCTCGAGGTGTCCCAACTGCAGGTACGTTATGCGCCCGCCGGTCGGCCGGCGGTCGACGGCGTGGGTTTCGGCCTGCGTGCTGGGGATATCGGGGTGCTGATCGGCCCCTCGGGTTGCGGCAAAACCACGCTGTTGCGTGCTGTGGCCGGGCTTGAGTCCGTGTCTGCAGGCGAGATCCGTCTTGACCAGCAGCTGGTCAGTGCGGCCGGCGTCAACCTGCCGCCGGAGGCGCGTCGCATCGGTATGGTGTTCCAGGACTACGCGCTGTTTCCGCACCTGGATGTCGGTGACAACGTGGCCTTTGGTATCCACCATCTGGGCCGCTCCGAGCGCCGGCGCCGCGTGGCCGACGTACTGGAACTGGTCGGGCTGGCCGGCTCCGAGCGGCGCTATGCCCACGAACTCTCGGGTGGCCAGCAGCAGCGCGTGGCGCTGGCCCGCGCGCTGGCGCCATCACCGCGACTGCTGCTGCTCGACGAGCCTTTCTCCAATCTCGATGTCGACCTGCGCGAACGCCTGGCGCTCGAAGTGCGCGCGATCCTCAAGTCGGCCGGTGCCACCGCGCTGTTTGTGACCCACGACCAGCTCGAGGCCTTCGCCATTGGCGACGTCATTGGAGTCATGCAAGACGGCCACCTGCACCAGTGGGACGATGCCTACACCCTGTACCACCGGCCCGCCACCCGGTTTGTCGCCGACTTCATCGGACACGGCGTCTTCACGCCGGCCACGATCCGCCGGAGCGGCGGCGATGTGGTCGTGCAGACGGCCCTGGGCGAATTGCGCGACACCGCCGATGGCATGCTGCCCGGGGCCTTTCCGACCGGCGACTGCGATGTGCTTCTGCGCGCCGACGACATCGTGCACGACGACGAGGCGCCGGTAAAAGCCGAGATTCTGCGCAAGGCCTTCCGTGGCTCCGAGTTCCTCTACACGCTGCGACTCAAGAGCGGCGAAACCCTGCTGGCCCATGTCCCCAGCCACCATGACCACCGCATCGGCGAGTGGATCGGCATCCGGGCACAGGTCGACCATGTCGTCACCTTCCACCGCGCCTGCGCAAACACCGGCTCGGACATGTGCCACCTGCCGTGCGAGGCGCTGGAGCAGGGCTTGTGCGCTCGGACCCAGACCGGGGCTGGCGTGCAGGAGCAGCCGGTGGTGCTGCATGGTTCTCCCGCACGCAGCATGTCCTGAGCGCGCGCGGCGCTGCCAGCCGGCGAAGGCATGCCGCGCCCTGGCCAGTTGCGCGGCTGTCACGACCAGCCGGCGTCGACCACGAACTCGGCGGCGGTGACCATGCGCGCCGTGTCGGCGGCCAGGAACAACACCATGTGCGCAATGTCCTCGCCGACGATGCGCCCGGGGATGCAGTGGTTCTGATCCATCGTGCGTTCGCCGGCGTCGTCGAGCCACAGGGCGCGCTGGCGCGCAGTCATCACCCAGCCAGGCACCACGCAGTTGACACGGATGTTGTCCGGCCCCAGCTCACGCGCCAGCACACGCGTGAAACCCAGCATGGAAGACTTGCAGGTGGCATAAACCGAGTACCCGGCGCCCTTGATCTTCCAGCTGACCGAGCCCATGTTCACGATGGCGCCGCCCCCGCGCGCGCGCATGCCCGGCAGCACCGCCTGCGTGGCAAAGAAATGCGGCCGCATGTTGATCGCCACCCGCTCGTCGAAATACGCCGGCGTGACGCTTTCGATGCTGTGCCGGTCGTCCTGCGCCACATTGTTGACCAGCACATCGACACCGCCAATTTCCGCTTGCAAGCCCGCCAATGCGGCCTGCAACGCGGGCACGTCGATCACGTCGCAGGCCCGGAAATGCACCTTCGGCAGGCTTGCCGCCAGGGCCTCGCCCGCCGCCACGTCTCGGTCCAGAAACCCGACGGTGCAACCCTGGCCGGCAAAGGCCCGCACGATGTCCGCACCGATACCGCTGGCCCCGCCGGTGACCAGCACGCTGCGCCCCAGCAGGCTGTTGAATCGCACGCCGGCAAAGTGCACCGGCGCCATCTCGTTGGTGTGCATCTGGGGATAATCCTCGTGAGTATGAAAGAACATTCGGAAGCCACTCACATGGTAGCCGCTTCACCATGACCTCCGATCGCGCGCAGCACGCCCCGCTGACACACCGCACAGTGCTGGCCATGGCACTGCCCATCATGCTGTCCAACCTGTCCACCCCGCTGCTCGGCGCGGTGGACACCGCTGTCGTGGGTCGTATTGCCGACCCGGCCTACATCGGCGCGGTGGCGATCGGTTCGCTGGTGTTCACCTTCGTGTTCTGGGCCTTCGGCTTCCTGCGCATGGGCACCACCGGCCTGACCGCGCAGGCGCTGGGGGCGGGTCAGCCCGACGAGATCGCCGCCAGCCTGGGACGCGCGTTGATGATCGCGCTGGCCGCAGGCCTGAGCCTGATCGCGCTGCAGTGGCCAGTTCGCGAGGTGGCGTTCGCGCTGATCGACGGCAGCGTGCGGGTGGAGGCACTGGCGCGCGCCTATGTCGACATCCGGATCTGGGCCGCGCCTGCCACACTGGCCAACTACGCGTTGCTGGGCTGGTTCATCGGCCTGGGTCGCACCGACATCGGGCTGGTGTTGCAACTGGTGCTCAACCTGGTCAACATGGCGCTGGACGTGGTGTTCGTGATCGGCCTGGGCTGGGATGTGCGTGGCGTGGCGCTGGGCACGGTACTGGCCGAGTGGATCGCTGCCACTGTGGGGCTGGCGCTGGCTTGGCGCCACTTGCGCACGATGGGCGCCACGTGCCAATGGCAGCGTCTGTTGCAAGGGGCCGCCCTGCAACGCACCCTGCGCGTAAACCGCGACATCATGGTGCGTTCGCTGGCGCTGACGGCTGTCTTCGTCTGGTTCATGGCACAGGGCGCACAGCAAGGCGACGTGCGGCTGGCCGCCAACGCCGTACTGATGCAGTTCATCTCGATGAGCGCCTACTTTCTGGACGGCCTGGCCTTCGCAGCCGAGGGACTCGTGGGGCGCGCCATCGGCGCCGGGCGGCGCACGATGTTCGCCGCCGCTGCATGGCTGTCGACCGTCTGGGCAGTGGCCATTGCGGCAGTGATCTCGGCCGCAATGGCTCTGGCGGGGGGCATGGGCATCGACCTGCTCACCGTGGACCCCGGCGTGCGTGACGCGGCGCGCACCTACCTGCCCTGGGCCGCAGGTGCGCCTCTGCTCGGTGTCTGGGCGTTCCAGCTGGACGGCATCTTCATCGGCGCGACCCGCACTGCCGACATGCGCCGCGCCATGCTGTTGTCGCTGCTGATCTTCCTGCTGGCCTGGTGGGTGCTGCGGCCCTGGGGCAACCACGGCCTGTGGGCAGCGCTGTACGTGCACTACCTGGCGCGCACCGCCACACTGGCGTGGTACTACCCGGCCCTGCTGAGGTCAGTACCGGCTTGAGCCCCTGCGCGCCGTGTGCGTGTCTGCTTCCTACAATGGATGCAACCTTTTTTCCCACCCTGGAGCACCCCATGCTTGTTGAACGCATCTGGACTGGCAACGACTACCGCAACTACAACTACCTGATCGCCTGCCCCGAGACCGGCGAAGCATTGGCCATCGACCCGCTGGACCATGAAAAATGCCTGAGCGCTGCCAAGGTCCGAGGCTGGCAGATCACGCAGCTGCTCAACACGCATGAGCACCATGACCATACCGGCGGCAACGCGGCCATCGTGGCCGCCACCGGCGCCAAGGTGATCGCACACCACCAGGCGGGCGGCAAGATCCCCGGCATGGACCGCGGTGTTCGGGCCGGCGACGTCATCCGCGTGGGCAGGACAGTCGAGCTCGAATGCCTGGACACGCCCGGCCACACCATGTGCCACATCTGCCTGCGCTCGCACACCGAGCAGCCGGCGCTGTTCTCGGGCGACACGCTGTTTAACGCCGGGGCAGGCAACACCCACAACGGCGGCGACACCGGGCTGCTGTACGCCACCTTCGCCGAACAGTTGTCCAAGCTGCCGGAGAACACGCAGGTGTTTCCGGGCCATGACTACATCGAGAACAACCTGAAGTTCACACTGGCACGCGAACCCGACAACACGGCAGCCGCAGCGCTGCTGCCACAAGTCGTCAACCACGACCCAGCAACGTCCGTCATCACCACACTGGCGCAGGAGAAGCATCACAACACCTTTTTCCGGCTCACCAATGCCACGGTGATTGCGCGCCTGCGCGAGCACTTTCCCGACCTGCCCGAGGAGCCCGAAGCGCGAACTGTTTTCGCGCGGCTGCGCGAGTTGCGCAACAAGTGGTGATCTGATGTCGGGGGGCTACCGTGTCCGGCCGCCTGCATGCCGCAAGCTCTGTGCAACGGACGGCCGTGCGTGCCGGTCGTAGGCCGGATGACGCGGATGTCGACTGCGGGGTTTGACCGACCTATGTATTGCTGACGGTCTGCGAATGAAGGTTGCGATTGCGTTGTGCCATAGATTGCGCCATCATTGCGGTTGGAATGTGGCGCCGCATCGGGTACGTCGTCTTGCTCACTCTCTCAGGCGGAGCCGAACGTTAGGCCTCAGAACCCACCTTCTTCGCAAGGCACGCATGATCAAGTTCGTCGGCGGTATCGCCGTCAAGCCAAAACACCGACTTTCCTGCCATTGCGGTACGGTCATCCTTGAACTCGACCTACCGGATGGAATCGTCAACCCGCGTCGGTGCGACTGCTCAATTTGCCGCAGAAAAGGTGCAATCGTCGCGTCAGTTGTACTGTCGGGCATCACGATCATCCAGGGCCAAGAAGCACTGAAGCTCTACCAGTTCAATACGAAAGTAGCCAAGCACTACTTCTGCTCAAACTGCGGCATCTACACCCATCATCAACGCCGCTCGTTCCCCGACCAGTACGGCTACAACGTTGGCTGCCTTGAAGGCATCAACCCGTTCGATCTTGAGCCGGTACCGCTGAACGATGGCGTCAACCATCCAGCCGACCGCGCGCCATGAAGATAAGGCACTTCAGCACCGCTGCGCGACTGAGGCCTAACCCGAATGGCACTTAATTTGTCTCCCACGCATGTCCGTGCTCCTGAACTTGATGGCGAGCATGCGCGCGAGATACCTTCAACCATGGATAGGGTCTGGGTCTTCGTTTTCGCATTCGCGGCTCGATGCGTCCAGGCCGATGGCCGACTCTGCGCTGGGCGATCGACGTGAACAGTCGCTGGCGGTCCTCGGTGGTAAGCCCTGGCGAGCCCCATTCCGTCCGCAGTTGCACCGTGTGCTTGACGCTCAAGTTGCGCAGGTCGAGTTCGACATTCCACTTGCGCGCGTACAGCAACAATAGATCGTCCTTGCTGACCGGTTGCACGCGCTCAAACCATCGGCTGCACGCTGCGCGGCCCAGCCGTTGACCGCCTTGACACGAACCATCGGCCTCCAGCACTTGGCGCACGACCTTCGACAGCGTCGCCATTGGCGGATACAGCCGCTCGCGACGCCGGCAGCAGCGCTTCGGTCGTCTCACGCAACTCCGGACTGGTCAGCACGGGCTCTTTGTGTCGCTGGGTGGGTTTGCCGCGCATGCCCGACACATCGGTGAAGCAACATGTCGCCACACTGGGACGTCCGCAATGCACTGCTAGACTGCCGCCATGAAAAAGACAGCCCTCATCACCGGCATCACCGGCCAGGACGGTGCCTACCTGGCCGAGTTTCTGCTCAAAAAAGGCTACGAGGTGCACGGTATCAAGCGCCGCGCCTCATCCTTCAACACCGACCGGGTCGACCACCTCTACCAGGACCCACATGTCGACCAGCGCAACTTCGTGCT
>Ga0209181_10000443_pt1 | contig 76715 bp, 70 predicted proteins | sample MAT05_FD_187208 | JGI IMG/M metagenome (GOLD analysis project Ga0209181, IMG submission 187208) | Freshwater microbial communities from Lake Fryxell liftoff mats and glacier meltwater in Antarctica - MAT-05 (SPAdes) (version 2) | ecosystem: Environmental > Aquatic > Freshwater > Ice > Liftoff... | reverse complement strand
AGGATGGCCGCCTGAACGATCAACAAACAACCCGAGTTTTGAGTCTCCCCAGACCCCTCAAAAGACAACATCAACGATCACATACATTTGATCAGAACCTGTCCTGATCGGGTCGACCACCTCACAATGCCGTTATTGCCAGAGAGCACAAGGACAGGAAGACCTGTCTCGTCTATACCAGAGCATAGGTTGCTGGCAGGTGTGTGAAGTATGATCGGACTTTCGCTGAAACTCGGTATGTCTGTCGCAAGGTTGCTATAGATGAACGTCTTTTCAGGACCAACGTAGCTTTGGAAAACCCTGGAGGACACAACCAATTCCGGATAGGAATCCAAATCCACATCAAGGAAGTGGACCCGAGCCTGTTGCTCTATGGCGGGGGTTTGTACGAGTAGGAGATCAGCGAACCCCCCAAATCCGTCGTTGAAAGCAATTGTAACAAGACCAGTTTCAGGGCCAATGGAGGCAAAGTCCAGATCGCCATCATTGTCAATATCCCCGTAGTGGAAATCGGCCGCGGCCACAGTTGAAATTACATTGGACGCAGTGAACATTCCGATACCATTATTCAGCAGACAGCGATTTGTGTTATCGTATCTTGAGATAAGTAGAATGTCCAGGTCTGAATCGGAATCAATGTCAGCAACTCCGCAACTCATTATACTAATACCACTGGAAAGGATGACGGTTCTTGAATCAAAACCCGCAGTTGCATTCTTGCGATGCCACCAGAGTGTTGGCCCTAATCCTGTATCGAGGGATACGACGATGTCCTCTTTGCCGTCGCCGTCCATATCCCCTTTCGACAGTGTATATGAATACGAATTCGTTACTGTGTTGACAGGTCCGATCAAAACAGGAGTTCCAGAAAAGAACCCATTTCCCTCGTTCAAATAATAGCCGATGAACAGCGTATCAGCACCTACGCTACTTTCATGCAGAGCGATCGCCGTAACTATGTCGCGTAACCCATCATTGTTCGCATCTATGGCCAAGATGTTATTATGTAAGAATGGGATACCCGAACCGATCGAAATAGGATCCGATTATTGAGAGTTCCCAATATTCATATAAACCATTGGCCCCATGTTGCCTCCTATAGGGGCAATACATACGATGTCTCGAAGTAGGTCGCCGTTAAGGTCCTCGTATTCCAACGCGCGGTAATCCCAATACTGGTCTGGGCCTCTTGTTTCGTTTGTAGCAATGGCTACCGGCCCCTCATATTGGGTAAAAAACAATGTGCGAATTGCAGACAAGGACAACTAGGAGGACATAGAACGTAAGGGAACTGAACGTCGTGTATTTCTGATCGACCATAGGCTTGCGTTTGTGAATCTAATATAGTTACATCGGGCGAACCAGACCGTTCCTGGGCATCAAGGCTCTTCCTTCGCAGCGTCCAAGTCCTATTGTAAAGACAGATACTCAATTTGGAAGGGATAGGAGAACGGCCATAGACGGCCCTTGGTGTCCCAGAGCGTCTACGACGGGATCAACTCTACATCGAACAGATCCGCCAGCTCCAGCTTCAACCTGTTCTTCACTGCTTCAATGTCCAACAGCCCACCGAGTTCTTTCGCCATGCACGTAACCCCCTTGTCGGTGATCCCGCACGGCACGATGTTCTCGAAATAGGAGAGATCCGTGTTCACGTTGAAGGCGAAGCCATGCATCGTCACCCAGCGACTTGCGCGGATCCCGAACGCGCAGATCTTCCGCGCTTTGAACGGATCGTTCCAGTCCAGCCACACACCGGTGAGGCCATCGATCCTTCCGGTCTTGATGGTGTAGGCTTCCAATGTGCCGATCACCGCTTCTTCCAATGTGCGCAGGAACCGATGGATGTCCGTGAAGTGGTGGTCCATGTCGAAGATCGGGTAGCCCACGATCTGCCCCGGTCCGTGATAGGTGATATCGCCTCCGCGATCGATCGGGAAGAACTGCACGCCCTTTTCGCGCATCTCCGTTTCGTTCAACAAAAGGTGGCTCTGTTTGCCGCTTTTGCCCAGCGTGTAAACGTGCGGGTGCTCGCAGAAGAGAAGATGGTCCTCGGTCAATACCTGTTGATCTTCCGGCGCGTTGCGATTCGCGATCTTCCGATCTATCGTTGCCTGGAACAGCTTGGTCTGGTAGGCCCACGCATCGGCGTAGTCGATCAGGCCGAGGTCTTGGAAATGGACTTGTCTCATGAGGTTCAACGCAGAGGCGCAGAGGGCGCAAAGGAACGCACAGCAGGATGATCGTGGGTGAACGCAGAGCCGCAGAGAGCGCTGATTTTTGCAGAGGAAGGGGAATGTTGAGGCGCTGCGCTTAAGGAGAAGTGTCACGCGATAGAATGGATGAGGGCCGTTACACCCTTAGTCCGTTCACTACGCGACGGCGCCATCTGCTAGTTTGGACTCATGGAAATTGATGAGCAGCCCTAGTTGCTTGTTGGAGAGTCTCAGGTAGGTGAGAAGTGTGGTCTGGAAGATGTCGTGGATGGCTTCGACCGCTTTCACCTCAACGATGATCATGTCTTCGACCAAGAGGTCCGATCGTAAGGGTGTTCCCAATGCCTTACCACGGAACACGATCGGAACCTTCTGTTGTGTGACGACATGAAGGCCGTGCTCCCTAAGGACATGTATAAGGCACTCCTCATAGATCGATTCCAACGACCCAGGCCCAAGCTCTCGATGAACCTCGATCGCACAACCAATGGTCCGCGAGCTGAGTTCGTTGTGGGTCATGGTCAAATCATCACCGAACGAACACCACTCCGCGAACCTCTGCGTCCTCCGCGCCTCTGCGTTAATGCATTCACTTCACTTCCGCCAGCTTCCCCTTCAGCATGTTGATCACCGCGATCTCGCTGGGGTCCACGCCTTTCTTCTCTGCCCAGTAAAGGCTCACCCAGTCGCCCAGGTTGATCAGGTACAGTTGGCGTGCGAAGGCATTATCGCCCTTGCTCCACACCTCGTTCACGTGCGGTGTGTAGTTGGCGAAGACAGCCTTATTGATCTCCATGCGCATCTGCGTGCGCTCGTGGTCCTCCTTGTGTCGGAAGATCACCACGGCGATATGCTTGTCAGCACCGGCCCAGCCCACGAGCTCGTTGTGGTTCATTTCGGGGATGCTGTGATGCCAGCAGAGTTCCTTGCTGTTCTCGTTCACCTGTTGACGGAAACGGATGCTCACGGCCTCGGTGTTCGCTTCGCTGTAGATCACCAAGCGTTTGCCCACGAGCTTCTCGGTGAGCGCCATGGCGGCCTTTTGGATCTCTTGTTTGTCGTGCTCCAAGAGATCTGCGGCGGCTTCCAGGTCGCTTTCGAACCTATCGCCGATGATGCCGAAATGACGCAGTACGAAGAACTGTTGCGTGAGGGAGTAAGCCAGCATGGTGCGCGGTGGGTTGCCACCGGGGATCACGATATGGTCCAAGCCTTTTGCCTTGGCCATCTCCAGCATCTTGCCACCGCTGGTGATCACCACCACACGGGCGCCTTTGGACAATGCTTGCTCCATGGCGGCGATGGTCTCCTCGGTATTGCCACTGTAGCTGCAGGCGAGCACCAAGCTGTTCTTGCCGACGTAGCCCGGCAGGTAGTAGTTGCTATACACCTCTATGGGGCAGGTGGCATCGGCCGCCACGAGCTGCGAAGCGATCCGCCCGCCGATACCGCTGCCCCCAAGGCCGGTTACGACCACATTGGCGTAGGGTCCGCCGGGTGCTTTCAAGTGTGCCTTACGGCCGATCTCCAATGCTTCCTTCAGTTGTTTCGGGAAGGCTTCGATGAGTTGTTGCATAGTTCTTGGTCTGGTGGTGGGTCAAAAGTAGGCGCGTCATACGTGAAACGAGCAGCGAGGGTTAGCCCTTTGAGCGGAGCTTGCGCCAAGGGTTCTGCCGCGTATCGAATACACGGACCACGCGAATCAAGTCTGTGTGGATGGTGAACACCACCCAATAGAGAAAGCGCTCCATCGGGAATTGGCCGATATTGCGCCTGATCAATACTGCTCCGTTCGAGTGTTGCCGGAGAAGCGCAACGTAGAATTCAGCTCCTCTATGAACGCAATGGCAAGTGGAAGGCTGATCGCCGCGTAATACGTCTTGGCCTTGTTTGCATCGGATGCTGCCTGTGGCGACAGCACCACCGGAGGGTATTTTCCCAAGGAGTTGAGCAGATCCGCCCGGACTTCTTCCCAAAGAATACTCTTGATGGTCCCTTTCTTCATACCGTCACCAATGGCTTCGAACCCCTCGATCTCCGCTTCGGTGAAACGCTGCACTTGTCCGGCCATCAACACATGGTCAATGATATAACGTCTTGGGGTCGGTAGTGTCCAACACGCGTTTAGCGAGGTCGATGCGCCTGTCCTGTTGTTTGCCCATGTTTGGAAGGTGTCGCGTCAAAGGGAAGCCCGGTATCTTCGCCGCCTATTCAAGGAAACGTCATGTCACACGTACTCTCCGATCAAGAGCTTGGTCGGCGCGAAGCACTCCAGAAGTTGCGCGCGCTCGGTATTGAACCCTATCCCGCTGCACAGTTCCACGTTACGCACACGGGTAAGCAGGCCAAGGAAGGATACAAGGACAGCGCCGGTGGAACGCATGACACCACCGTGAACACCGTGCTAGCGGGCCGGTTGATGAGCGTTCGTGTGATGGGCAAGGCCAGTTTCGCTGTGCTCCGCGATGCTTCCGGCGATCAACAGATCTATGTGAATCGGGACGAGATCGCCCCCGGCGAGGACAAGACAATGTACAATGAGGTCTTCAAGAAGCTACTGCACTTGGGCGATTTCATCGGCGTGAAGGGCTACATGTTCCGCACACAGACCGGCGAAGTGACATTGCATGTGAAGGAACTTACAGTGCTTGCAAAAGCGCTGCGTCCACTGCCCGTTGTAAAGACCGACGAGCACGGCATCGTACACGACGCGTTCACCGACCCCGAGCAGCGCTACCGCATGCGCTATGTGGACCTGATCGTGAACCCCGGCGTGCGAGAGACATTCTTGAAGCGTACACGCATCTTCAACGCCATCCGTACTGCGCTCCAAGAGGCTGGTTACTTGGAAGTGGATACGCCCGTGTTGCAGCCCATTCCCGGCGGTGCCGCTGCGCGCCCGTTCGCAACGCACCACAATGCACTGGACGTGCCTTTCTACCTGCGCATCGCCAACGAACTTTATCTGAAGCGCCTCATCGTGGGCGGTTTCGATGGCGTGTTCGAGTTCAGCCGCAACTTCCGCAACGAGGGCATGGACCGCACCCACAACCCGGAGTTCACCGTGATGGAACTCTATGTGGCGTACACCGACTACCACTGGATGATGGATTACATCGAGGGGGTTTTCCGCAAAGCAGCTACAGCTGCGAATGGAACGCCCACAGCGCAGTTCCAAGGCAAGGCCATCGATTTCGGTACGCCCTTCCAGCGCATCACCATGTGCGGTGCCATACAAGAGAAGACCGGTGTGGATGTGCTGAACGCGGACGAGCTGACCATTGGCGAACTGTGCAAGAAGAACGGCATCGAGATAACCGCTGCCATGGGCAAAGGCAAATTGATCGACGAGCTGTTCAGCGAACTGGTGCAACCCGGCTTGATCCAGCCGACTTTCGTGATGGACTTCCCGCTGGAGATGAGCCCGCTTTGCAAGAAGCACCGCGACGATCCGCGTTTGACCGAACGCTTCGAGCTCTACGTGGCCGGCTTCGAAGTGGGCAACGCCTACAGCGAATTGAACGACCCGATCGATCAGCGCGAGCGTTTCGAAGAACAAGTGAAGCTGATGGAACGTGGGGATGACGAGGCCATGTTCATCGATCAGGATTTCCTGCGCGCCCTAGAATACGGGATGCCCCCGACGTCCGGCATCGGCATCGGCATGGATCGTCTGGTGATGTTGCTCACGGACAACCCGGCGATCCAAGAAGTGCTATTGTTCCCGCAGATGCGGCCGGAGAAGTTCGACTGAGGTCGTTCTGGCCTCGGACCGGGAATGGAATCTCGGAGTTCAAGGCATTCGCGCCACGCGGGTCATCACATCTCCAACCTGAAGTTTCCACACCACGTCCATCCCGCTCACCACTTCGCCCAAACGTGTGTAGCGACCATCGAGATGCGGGGCTGCACTGTGGGTGATGAAGAACTGGCAGCTCTCGGTGTCGCGCCCTGCGGAAGCCACGCCAACAGATCCAGCGGTGAAGAGTTTGCGACCGATCTCCGTGCGTAAGGTCCACGGCATGCCGCCGTAGCCATCGCCGCGCGGACAGCCGCCCTGCACCACAAAGTTGGGCACCATGCGGTGGAAGGCTTTCCCATTGTAGTAGTCGGCAGTAACAAGAGAGTCGAATGCCAAACTGCTGCCGGGACATTCGTTCACGTCGGTAGCGATGATGATCTCGCCCTGTGTCGTTGTTATCCGGTATTGCTGCCCTTGCACCAGTGCGCGCAACTTTGAAGTGTCGCTCATATGGTTGGACGGCGGCGCCCGATGTGCAGGCTCTGTTATCCCATCCCGCTTTGCAATGACCTTGTGGAGCAGGATCCGCGCCTCAAGGTCTCGTATCGGTTGAAGTGGTGCCATGGCGATGCCGTCCAATTCCTTGGGGAACATCACCCCGATCGCATCCGCATCCTCCTCCACGAGCAACTCCGCGGCGGCGGAGATCAACCCCGGATCACCGGTCCCCATGGCCGTTCGAACGACCGATCCGAGATCCGCGAATTGGGCGCTGCGTGTTGCGAAACGACTCCGCATCATTCTGTTCCTGACATCGAGCACAGCGCATTCGAATGCTGCTTGCCGCTCGATCGCTGGGCGATCACTCGTCATTATCGCGAGCAGTTCTTCGAAGTTCGTTCCTGCTGGAGCCATCGCTCTGGCCCGCATCACCTCAGCAACGAGGTAGGGTGACCGGATCTTCGCCGCAAGCGTATTCAGCTGGATAAGTGCGCGATCTACGGTCCGCTCTTCGCCGTGCTTCATGGCCAACCCGAGCAAGCCGATCCGTGTCGCCGTATCCGTGACCTGCGGTTCCCACCACAGGCAACGGTGCGCATCGATAACGGGTCGGTTCCGTAGGATCTCCAGTGCGACCGCAGTTGTTGCCGGATCGCCAAGCGCGTTGAAGAAGAACTCATCGTCGATCATCCCCGCGATCGCGCCGCACACGCGAATAGCGTTCACCCGCTCGCCGTCGCTGGTCTGTTCCACGGCAATGCGCTGAAGCAACGTCCTGTTCGCCTCCGCTCCGAGCTTCTTCATGGCAAGGATCAGGAACTGCCGCACCTCGGTGCTTTGCGTGCTCATCAGATCTGTGATCTCGTTGTTGAGCTTCGCGACGCTACTATCAGGCAACCTGCGAAGCGCATCCGCTGCGCGCACCTTGTCGTTCAGCGTTCCGCGATCGATCATGTACAGGATCGCGTTCGGATCCTTCAATAGGCCGCTCCGCTGCATGGCGATGAAGGACGCGCTCAGAAAGGCGCGCTGTACCGTGGTATCCCGTTCGGTCGCTGCCAATTCGGCCATCTCCTGCACGGTGGAACTGTCCGCGATGAAACCCAGTGCGAACAACGCCGTGGAGCGTACTTGCGGGGAAGCATCACGAAGTGCGCCCAACAAACAAGGGACGGCAGACGTGTCTTGCACGGAAGCGAAAGCGAGTGCGGCAGCCTCACGCACCGTGGCGGAGGTGTCCTGAAGCAACGCGCAAAGTGCCGTTGTATTCCGATGTTCCTGTGCCTCCAGGATCGGTAGCAAACGCTCGTCACCCCAACGGTTGGGCGGTGGTGGTTCAGGTGCCTTTCTAAGGCCACATCCGGCCAGTGCTAGAATAGCAATGCGTAGGAGTAGATGGAAGCGCACGGATCACGAAGGTCGCGCACTTCGCGGATTACTGCATCCTCACATTGAATAAGCCAACCAGGGCTTCCAGCCGGAACTGAAGCTGATGATCGAGCATGGAGCCGTAGCCTAGTCGTGTATCGAAACGGAACTGCACACACTTCCAGAGCTTCACGATGAGCATATTGGCCACGCCGAAGTTCACTTGGTGCTTATCGGATCTGTTGCAGAAGCCTCGACCATTGTCGATCCACTGAAGAGCTGTTCAACGGATCTGCGCTCGGCAAAGAGCCGAAACTCATTTGGTTTTGTTCTGATCCGGAACACATGGGCATCGTGCGCTGTCGGCGCTATTCATATAGCAGCAAGCATAATATCCGGCACCGCAGCAAGTAGAGCACTGCGAACTACCGATGGTTTGAGAACAACTTGTTGAACCGGGACCTCCGGAGCTACAACCTCCAACTGCCGGTGCTGGTTCTGTGCCGGGATTCTTAACCTGAAGTAGTCCAGCCAGATCCCACCCGGAACCTGAAATTTCTACAGACTTGGACAGGTCCCAACCACTCGGATCATTCATCTCCGTTAGGCCCTTCACAGCCAACACGACTTTCGCCCCTACACTGGTTGCTCCGTCGATCACAAACGACCAAGCCTTGCCTTTATCGTCCGTACAGTCCAGCTGTTTACCGTCTGATGCAAGTGTCGCCGTTACGAACGAAGCCGGAAGATCAACTTCGGATGGTAGTGAGGCTTTTCCGAATTCCACGAAATAGAGCTTGTGCGCGATCGTTCCTTGATCCTTGAGGAAAACAAGTACGTGTGACGGGTTGGGTGAAAGGACTTGCCACTCTTGCGCAAAGCCCGCTCCCCCCTCATCTACGGTATTGGCTCGGGACTTGGTCCCATCCGAACAATCTGCTGCCGTGCCAGATACGAGCACTGCCAATAACAGGACTCCAAAGAGGTTTCTCATGTCGAAGGGTTTGGTCTTGTGAATCTATGCCGAAAATGTCAGCAACCCTGTGCATATTCTATGTCTTTGCCTCCCTAAAACATGTCCGTTGCGCACCTATTTTAGGCAGCATGGAGAAGCAGCAGGCAACCACCACTGCCGAACGGATCGGCGAACGCGTCAGTTTTGTACGCGAACTGAGAAAGAAGAAGTAGGAAGAGGTAGCAGAAGCAATTGGGATGGACCAACCGCGGTGTTCAAAAGCCGAGAAGGGCAAGGTCCGCTTTACCGCTGACCAATTGGATAAGCTCGGCGAGTTCCTTACGTGGCCTGTTGAGGATTTCATGAGCAGCGGCCCCATAGTGGTCCATGTGGAAAACAACCATGGCAATAACAACGGCTACAACGTGATCCAGAACCAGCAGCAGCATACGGTACCAATGGACCTGTTCGAGCGAATGCTCCAGAAGAACGAGGAACGCTGGGAGATGATGACCAAGCACATGATGGAATTCATGGAACGCGTCATCCAAAAGAAGTAGCGCCTACCGTTCTTTCGTGAAGTCGATGGCTGTCTTCTTCTTGAAGAAGTCAGCAAGATCCCAACCGAAATAGCGCAGCACGCTCAGTAAGACCATGGTGGCTGTTGCTTCATCGATGTTGCCGATCAACGGTAGGTTGTCCGGGATGAATTCGAAAACGCCCAGCGTGGGGTTCAAGAGGTAGAGGAGGGACAATACGCCAGCTAGGCCGACAAGGAAGCTTTTCATGGTCGCGGGGTCATGCGAATGTCATACCGGAACGAAGGCACCGCCCCCGAAGGTATGCCCCGTCTACCTACGCAGCCCACGCGCCATATGGCACAGGTACTCGACATGAACGCATCATACGTTTTGCTTCTTCCGCTTGTCGCGCTTCCTCAATCGGTCGTTGCGCAACTTCAGTCGGATACCGATGCGCTCGATCAGATGCGCTACGATGTGCAATACCTAGCCAGTGATCTGCTGGAAGGGCGCGAGGCCGGTACACCCGGAGAGAAGCTTGCGGCGGATCACATCGCGGCCAAATTCGGCAACCTGGGTCTGATGCCTTACGGTGATAGTGCCTCCTACTTGCAAGCCTTCACGTTCCAGGCCGATCCATTCCTGGGCCCCGCGAACAGCCTGCAACTTGGGCGTTCCAAACTGAAGATCGAGGAGTCCTACATGGTACTCCCATTCTCGAGCCCAGGTATTGTGCGCGGGAAGGTGATCAAGGTGGGCTACGGCATCCAAGCCCCGGATCTTGGAACGGATGACTACAAGGACCTCGATGTGAAAGGCCGCGTGGTCGCGATATCCGTGAGCTCGCCTGATGGGATCCATCCCCACAGCAAGTTCCTTGCGCACAACGACCTTCACTTCCGCGCAGAGAAGGCTGCCGCATTGGGCGCGATCGGTGTCGTGTTCTACAACCATGATGCCACAGCGTCCGATCCAGAGACCAAATTCTCCGCCAAGGTGAAGCCCTGCGGCATCCCTGTTCTATTCCTGAAGGCTGGGAAGAACATGGAACTCCTGATCGACAACAATCCGGTGGTGATGGATGTGGATATCCAACGGGAGCAACGCACGGCCTACAACGTCGTGGGCATGTTGGACCATGGCAAGGACAATGTCGTTGTGATCGGCGCCCACTTCGACCAGCGTGAGCGCTTCGAGGAGCAGTTGGAGTTGATGGAACGTGGTGATGACGAGGCCATGTTCATCGACCAGGATTTCCTGCGTGCGTTGGAATACGGGATGCCGCCCACGAGCGGCATCGGCATCGGCATGGACCGTTTGGTGATGTTGCTTACCGACAATCCAGCCATTCAAGAGGTGCTACTGTTCCCGCAGATGCGGCCTGAGAAGTTCGAGTAAGGTCACACTCGGCATCCTGCCATCCGGCCTGTGTCTTGAACAATGTGACAGCACACTGATCCTCCCAACCCCGGCGCAAGACGCGAGTGACAGATCACGGATCAAAGGGCGATCCGCCACACCATCGCTGGAACGCCCCGATGCACGGTGTCCTTTTCGAAACTCATCCCGTTGCGCTTGGCCACGGCTTGGCTCGCGAAATTCTGGTGATCGATCAGCGAGATCACCGAGGGCATGAGCTGGTGCAGGCGTGCGAACTCCCGGCACGCAATTCCGGCCTCCGTAGCTAAACCCTTGCCCCAGGTGGAGGGCAGGAGGTGGTAACCGATCTCCAGTTCATCCACCTCATCCACCACCTGCGTCAAAAGGCCGACCATGCCTACAGGCTTGCCGGTGGCGCGTTCGACAATGGCGTTGAGTCCGCTGCCATCCATCGCCTGCCGGTCCAATGAACGTTGGATGAACTCCCTGCAACTCTCCTCACTACCCATTGCGAGGGGCATGAAACGGATGGCAGCGGCGCTGTTGATGTACTCCATCCACCAACTAAGATCATCCATTTTGACCGTCCGGAATAGCAGGCGTTGTGTGGTGACACCGTCCATGGACGGAACGCGGATCGACATGCCGCGAAGATCGGACGATCCTCACGCACCGGTCGTCGCACTGAGCTTTTGGAACGCGTGGGCCACTGCGTTGGCTCGTATTTTCGCACCATGCCCCAGACGCTCACAGCACCTTCCACATTTGTTCCCACCGCTAACTACATCAACGGTGCGTGGTCCCCGGATGGCGACGGTACGTTCAACACGGTCATCGATAAATACCACGGGACCGAACTGGCCAAGTTGCCGCACGCCACGGAAGCGCAGATGGAAGAAGCCATCGCCGCAGCATACGCGGGCCGCGAGGCACTCAGGAAGCTGAGCGCCGGTGATCGCAGCGCCAAGCTCGAAGCCCTCGGGGCGTTGATCGCGAAGCACGAGCACGAGCTGGCAGAACTGATCGTGAAAGAGGGAGGCAAGCCCATCGGCTATGCTAAAGCGGAGATCGCACGCTGCATTACCACGGTGAGGACCGCTGCTTCGGAAGCGTTGCGCTTCACGGGTGAAAGTGTGGCCCTGGACCACGGCGCCGGCGCGGGAAGGACCGCTTTGACGAAACGCATTCCCATCGGCGTCATCGCGGCGATCACGCCGTTCAACTTTCCGCTGAACCTGGTGCTGCATAAAGTAGCTCCGGCCATGGCGGTCGGATGCCCAGTGGTGCTGAAGCCGGCACCTCAGGCACCCCTGAGCGCGTTGGTGCTTGGCAGGTTCATGGAGGAGATCGGCTGGCCGAAGGGGGGCTTCAGTGTGCTAGTGGCCGGTGTACCTGTCGCGGAGAAGCTGGTGAAGGACGACCGTGTAGCGATGCTCAGTTTCACCGGCAGCGATAAAGTGGGCTGGCATCTCAAGAACATCTGCGGCAAGAAGAAGGTCGCACTGGAACTCGGGGGTAATGCGAGTGTGATCGTGGATGAAGGCATGGACCTCGCGGCTACGGCGAAGACCGTCGCGATGGGGGCGAACCTGTATGCGGGACAGACCTGCATCAGTACCCAGCGCATCTACGTCGTGAAAGGTGCGTTCGCGCAATTCCGCGATCTGCTGGTGAAGGAGTTCAATGGGTTGAAAGCGGGTGATCCCAGCGACGCGGGTGTGACGGTTGGGCCGATCATCGACAAGACGCACTTCGAACGGATCAGCGCTTGGGTGGAGGAAGCGGAGAGAGGCGGCGCACAGGTCCTCGCTGGAGGAAAGGCAGTGGATGCCACACGCAACATCTATGCGGCCACATTGCTCACGGGTACCAAGAACACGATGAAGGTCAGTTGTGCCGAAGTGTTCGGACCGGTCACGATCCTGGAAGAAGTCGCGGACTTCAGTGAGGCCATCGCGTGTGTGAACGATTCGACCTACGGGCTCCAAGCAGGTGTGTTCACACCCAGCATTGCACGCATGAAGCAGGCGCACGACGAACTGGAGGTCGGTGGCGTCATCATCAACAACGTGCCCGGCTTCCGCATCGATAGCATGCCCTACGGCGGCATCAAGGACAGCGGCTTGGGTCGCGAAGGTGTGAAGTACGCGATGGAGGAGATGAGCGAGCCACGGTTGCTGGTGTACTGAGGTGCACCATAGAGGCACGGAGAATACGAAGGGCTGTAGGGCAAAGGAATGCTCCGCTAGGCCATCCTAGAACGCTATCCTGTGCCTCTGTGGTTATACCCCACCCTTCTCCAGCTTCTCTAAGCGTTCCACGATCTTTTCCAGATTCCGGAAGTGGATGTAGCTTTTGCGGTACTTGCTGGCCTCCCACGCAGGTGATCCCATGTAGGCCTCGCCTGCCTTGGTATTCTTGGTGATCCCGCTCTGCGCTGCGATGATCGTTCCATCCGCGATCTTCAAATGGCCGACGATCCCGACCTGTCCGCTGAACATGCAGTTCTTGCCGATCTTGGTGGAACCGGCCACAACGCCGCCTGCCGCGTAGTACGTGTTCTCCCCCACTTCCACGTTGTGCGCGATGTGGATGAGGTTGTCGAATTTGACGCCTTTGCGCAGGATCGTGGAACCGAGCGTGGCGCGATCGATCGCACAATTCGCACCGATCTCCACATCATCCTCGATCACCACGTTGCCGATCTGTGGGATCTTTTGTCCTCCATCGGGTCCCGTCGCAAAGCGAAAGCCGTCGCTGCCGATCACCGTGCCACTGTGGATGATGCTCCGCGCGCCGATCACACAGTCCGAATAGATCTTCACCCCGGCGAAGAGCGTGGTGTTGTCCGCGATGGTCACATTATCGCCTACGTAACACTGCGGATAGATCTTCACGTTGTTGCCCAACTTCACGTTCTCGCCGATGAAGGCCAACGCACCGACATAGCAGTTCTCGCCCAGCTTCGCGCTTTCCGGGATCACGGCTTGAGAAGAAATGCCCTTCTTGTCCAGCTTGATCTGGTCGTACATCTCCAAAACCTTCGCGAAGGCAATTTGCGCATCGGCTACACGCACCAAGGTGGTCTTCACTGGAGCGGTCAGCGCAAAGTCCTTCCCGATGATCACCACGGACGCGGTGGTGGCGTAGACATACTGCGCGTAGGCGGGGTTCGCGAGAAAGGAAAGGGAACCGGGCCCGCCCTCTTCGATCTTCGAGAGCTTGCTTACGGTGGCGTTGGCATCCCCTTCAACAGTACCTTGAAGGAGCTGGGCGATCTGGGCGGCAGTGAATTGCATGTGGGCAAGGTACAAGTCGGAACGTGTTGTGAAGGTCCGATCTTCGCGCCGTGGAACCGCTCGACGTCCGTGAGAAAGTGCGCCTCCTCCCGCATCATCCGGGAGTGTACCAATTCTTTGATGTGGATGGGAAGATCCTTTATGTCGGGAAGGCCAAGGACCTCCGGAACCGCGTCAGTAGCTATTTCGCGAAGAACCACCTCGACGGTAAGACCAACCTGCTCGTCCGCAAGATCGTGGACTTGCGTGTGATCCTGGTGCCGACCGAGTTCGAGGCCTTGTTACTGGAGAATTCGCTGATCAAGGAGCACCAGCCGCGCTACAACATTTTGCTGCGCGACGATAAGAGCTTCCCGTTCATACGCATACACAACGAACGGTTCCCGCGTGTGGAAGGCATGCGCAACCCCACGCAGGATGGCAGCGAGTATTACGGACCGTATGCCGGCGTACGGACCATGAAGACCGTCTTGCAGTTGGTCCACAAGCTCTACAAGTTGCGCACCTGCAGCTACGACCTCACGCCGAAGAACATCGAAGCGGGCAAGTTCAAGCGATGCTTGGAATACCACATTGGCAACTGCAAAGGCCCCTGCGAAGGATTGCAAAGCGAAGCCGATTACATCGGGAACATGACCCAGGTGCGCGAGATCGTAAAGGGGCGTGTAGCGGGATTGCTGAAGGTTATGAAGCCGATGATGCATGGACACGCGGAGAAGCTGGAGTTCGAAGCAGCCGAGGACTATCGTGCGCGTATCGAACGACTGGAGAACTACCGCGCCAAGAGCATCGTGGTGAACCCCGATATCGGCGATGTGGACATCTACGGCTTGGTCAGTGATCCCGGAAGTACCTACGTGAATTACATGCGCGTCATCGATGGCGCTGTGGTACACGGTATCACCATCGAATTGAAACGGCGTCTGGAAGAGACCGATGTGGAGATGTTGCAACTGGCTATCGCAGAGTTGCGAGAGCGCTACCATGGCACAGCGCCGGAAGCCATAGTCCCCTTCGATCCAGAGATCGAAGTGCCGGGTCTCGCATTCACAGTTCCGAAGATCGGCGACAAGAAGAAGTTGCTGGAACTGTGCGAACGGAACGCGCGCTACTTCATGATGGACAAGCAGAAGCAGGAGACATTGGTGGATCCCGAAGGAGCCACGACACGGATCCTGGAACAGTTGAAGGAGGATCTTCGCCTCAGCGACCTGCCCCGCCACATCGAGTGCTTCGATAACAGCAATACACAAGGGACCGATCCCGTGAGCGCCTGTGTGGTGTTCAGGGATGCCAAGCCGAGCAAGAAGGATTATCGGCACTTCAACATCCGGACCGTGGAAGGCCCCGATGATTTCGCCAGCATGGAAGAGGCCGTTGAACGGCGCTATGCGCGACTGGTCACCGAAGGGGAACCACTGCCGCAGCTGATCGTGATCGATGGTGGTAAAGGCCAGCTAAGTGCCGCATTGAACGCACTTGAACGGCTTGGCCTGCGGGGCAAAGTAGCGGTGATCGGGATCGCCAAGAAACTGGAGGAGATCTACTTTCCCGGAGATCCTTATCCGTTGCACATCGACAAGCGCAGCAGCAGCTTGCGGGTGATCCAACACATGCGCAACGAGGCGCATCGCTTCGGCATCACCCACCATCGCGGAAAACGCAGCAAGCGGATCGTCCGTACTGGACTGGAGGAGATCCCCGGTATCGGCCCCGGAACGGCGAAGAAGTTGCTGACCAAGTTCGGTTCCATCAAAGGGATCAAGGAAGCTGCACCCGAGGACGTGCATGCCCTTATTGGTGAGGCCCGCGCCACGATCGTTCTCAACGCCCTGACAGCGCTATGAGCATGCACTGGCGGGTGTACATTCTCGGGATGGTGCTGTTCTTCCTTTGCCCCACCGTGTCTCTAGCCCAGGAGGACTATACGTGGTGGAATACAACACACAACTGGAACGGCGTTACACCGTGGCCGGACTACATGAAGTTCACCGCAGGGTATATGGGCCCCAATGCGCTGCCGGTCCCTGGCGTGGAACAAGGATCGATAGATAGCCTCGCGCGCTTCGAGTGTACCCCACGAACGCATTGGAGCGCTGGCGATGATACCCAAGACCTATACCTGCGCTACCAGCTTCCGTTCGCCGCTGGCCGTGTTGCGGTCGGGTTGGATTGGATGGCCTACGAACAATACCACATGGATACCGTGACGCGCGACGAACGTGCCTCGCGGGACCGCGATGGCAAGGGCTTCAGTACCGGTGATGTGAACGTGAACACGCTGATCCAGATCCTTCCAGAGAAGGCCGATACATGGGGATTGCTGCTTCGGGTGAAGCTGCGCACAGCCAGCGGAAATAACCTCAAAGCCGCCCGTCACACCGATGCGCCGGGCTATTCCTTCGACCTCTCGACCGGTCGCTGGTTCACCCTTGGTAGGGGCCCTATCAAACGCCTTCGGCCATACGCCATGGCTGGATTCCTGGCTTACCAAACGAACCGCAGTGACTACTACCAGAACGATTGTTTCCTCTATGGTGCTGGTGTTGTCGTGGATCAAGGAGCGTGTGTATTGACCCTTGAAGCAGCGGGCTATGCGGGCTATCTCCAGCAGAAGGACTCTCCGCGATTGCTGCGCGCCTCACTTGGCACGCAACGCAGGAAGTCGATCGACCACCGGATCTCCTTCCAGCAGGGGATCCACGACTGGGCCTATGCTTCCGTCGGCTACACGCTTTCGGTCGCATGGTCCGCTGCAACGCCCAAGGCACGGTGAACGCGCCGCGCGTATCCATTCTGCTACCGTTCCACAATGCAAGCGCGCATTTGGATGCCGCGATCGCCAGCATGGTCGAAGGGTCGTATACCGATCATGAGCTGATCCTGATCGACAATGCAAGCACCGATCACAGTGCATCCATCGCTGCGGCATGGGCTGGGCGGGACCTGCGGATCCGGTTGGTCAATGAGCCGATCCGCAGCATTGCACGCGCGCTCAACACCGGGTTAGGTCACGCACGAGGGAACTACATCGCCCGCATGGATGCGGATGATATCAGCTACCCGGAACGACTTGCGGCGCAAGTCTTCTATTTGGATGCGCACCCAACGATCGGTGTACTTGGTACGCGCACCGCATTCGCCACTACGGTGCAGCAAAGCGAGGGCATGCGCACGTTCGTTGAATGGCAGAATTCGATCCTGACGCCGCACGAGCACTACGTGAAACGCTTCGTGGATGCGCCACTAGCGCACCCTTCCGTCATGTTCCGCAGGGAACTGATCGATCTACACGGCGGCTACTCAACGGAACCTCTTCCCGAGGATCACGAACTCTGGCTGCGGTGGATGGATGCCGGCGTGCGCTTCGCGAAATTGCCAGAGACGTTCGTGCAATGGAACGACCACCCACACCGCTTGAGCCGCACCCATGCCAATTACAGTGTGGGGGCATTCTATACGTCCAAGATGCAATGGCTGGCACGATGGCTGCACCGGGAATTGCCTGGCAAGTCGTTGATCGTGGCCGGAACGAGCGCCCTGTGCGTGGGGCGGGCGAAGCAACTGGAGGCCGAAGGAGTTGTCATAATGGGCTTTACGGATGTGAAGCGTCGGGAGCTGAAAGGCTATCGGTTCATCCCGCATCTGGAACTTCCCACGGCCGGAGGTAGCTTCGTTGTCTCCTTTATTTCGCAACGCGGCACAGGGCGGCGCATCGCCGAGTTCTTGTCCTCACGCGGGTTGACGGAAGGGGAAGATTTCATTCTCGCAGCCTAAGGGCTACGCTATCGGTCTTTCAACCACCACTGACCATGACCATCCACGCTTTCTTCGTGAGTTCTTTAGCGATCTCCCTCTGGTTCCCGCTAGTTGCACAGGAACATACGCGCTTTGACCCGGACGCCATCCTCATCGGTGATCGTCCGCAGGCACATGCGCTGCTCGTAGGGACCTTCCACTTCGGATACCCGGGGTTGGACGCGCACAAGACGGCGGAAACCGATCAGGTGGATGTACTCTCGCCACAGCGTCAGAAGGAGATGGCCGAACTCGCGGAGGTGATCATGAGATTCCGCCCGAATAAGATCGCCATGGAGACACAGGGCGCGTGGTTGGCAAGTGAGTACCGCACGCATCAAAAGGACAAGACACCCTTGGGGCGCAATGAATACTACCAGATCGGTTTCCGGATCATGGACATGGCCAAGATCGATACGCTTTACGCTGTGGATGCCGATCCCATGGTAAATGACCTCTATGAAGGCCCGGACAGTCTGCTCCACCGCCCATGGCTGGATCAACTCTATGTCGGTTGGGATTGGGGTGGTGATGTTGATCTCTCCAAGCGGTACACGGAACTCTATCAGCAACAGGACCTCTTCGAACGCGACCATACGCTACTGGAAGCGTTCTTGGCCTTGAACGACGACCATATGCTGAATAGGGGGTTTGGAGCATATTTGCATGGAGGCTTCGAACTCAGTGACCAACGCGGAGCGGATATACTGAGCCTCCATTGGTACAACAGGAACTTGCGCATCTTCCGGAATATCCAGGAGATCACCACGTCCACTGACGACCGCATCTTGGTGCTGTTCGGCGCTGGGCATATGGGCATCCTGAAGCACCTCTTCGAATGCTCGCCCCAATACAAGCTTGTGCGGTTGAATGATCTCGCGAAGTAGTGATCCTGGACCAGTGCGGCTACCTTGGGGCGGATGTCCACACCAACGACCAACGATACCGAAGCGCGGCTAGCGGACCTGCGACGGCACTTCAACAGTGGCGCAACGCGTCCTTACACCGCACGTCGTGATGCGCTGCGCTCATTGCGAAATGCACTCGTGCAGCATGAGGAAGAACTTCTCGTGGCCATGCATGCCGACATGCGCAAGCCAAGGTTCGAGGCCTACATGACCGACATCGGTCTGGTGCTTTCGGCGATAGATCACGCGTTGAAGTACCTGCAGGAATGGATGAAGCCACAGCGTGTACACACACCGCTTGCCATTCAAGTGGCCGAATGCACGGTGTACCACGAACCGCTTGGTGTGGTGCTCATCATTGCGCCATGGAACTACCCGGTCCTGTTGTTGCTCGACCCGTTGGTCGGCGCGATCGCCGCAGGCAATTGCGCCGTGCTGAAGCCCAGCGAAGAGGTGCCTGCGACATCGGCCGTGTTGGAACGTATCGTGCGCGAAGCCCTACCCGCAGAACAGGTGATGATGGTACAGGGGCGGGGTAGTGAAGTGGTACCGGCATTGATGAGGGCCTTCCGGTTCGATCACGTCTTCTTCACCGGAAGTGCAAGGGTGGGGAAGGAGCTCTTGGCTCTGGCCGCACCGCACCTCACTCCGGTCACACTGGAACTGGGTGGCAAGAGCCCGGCGATCGTGGACGGGAATGCCAACGTGAAAGTGGCGGCAAAGCGCATCGCGTGGAGCAAGTATTTCAATGCTGGCCAGACGTGTATCGCAACGGACCATGCGCTTGTCCACACTGCCGTGATGGACGAATTCTTGGCGCACTATCGCTTGTTCGTGAAGCGTGCATTCGGTGAGGACCCTCAGCAGAGCCCGCACTTCGCACGGATGGTGAACGACAAGCGTTTCGAAGTTGTCAAAAGTTATCTGTCGCAAGGCAACGCGATCATCGGTGGTGATCATGATGCTGCGGACCGCTACATCGCACCCGCGGTGCTATTGGATGTTCCGATCGGGAGCGCCGTTCTGAAGGAAGAGATCTTCGGTCCGGTATTACCTGTGGTCCCGTGGACTGAACCGGAGGAGGTGATCGCTGCGGCCCAGCGGAACCCGCAACCATTGTCCACTTACATCTTCAGCAATGATCGCGCGACGCAGCGGTTCTTCCGGGAGCGCATCGCGTTCGGCGGTGGATGCATCAACCACTGCATGCTGCACTTTGCTCCACACGATCTTCCCTTCGGCGGAGTGGGCAACAGCGGTGTGGGACGTTACCACGGCCGTGGAACATTCGACCTGTTCAGCGCACGCAAGGGGATGGTACACGCGAGTACGCTCGTGGACCACGGTCTTCAGGAGCCGCCCTACACGACCTTCAAAGAGAAGGTGCTCCGTTGGTTCTTGTAGGATGTAGTCCGTTGGTTTCCCTCAACTAATTTGCAGCCGTGGATGCGCTTTTCCTTTTCGTGATCGCCACAGTGGCCAGTTTCATCGGTTCGTTGCAAGCGGGCTTGGTGAACACGGCTGTATTGGCGCATACTATCCAACGCGGGCACGATGCCGGACGGCGCATGGCCATCGGTGGGGCGTTGCCGGAACTGCTCTATGCGGCCTTGGCCTTCCAGTTCGCTACATGGGCCGTTCAGTGGATGGGCCTCGACCACTCCGGCATCGCCATGCTGGTAGGGGCGTTGCTGGTGGTGATAGGTCTGTATTTCGCGTTCCTGTTCAAGCCCACGTTCGATGCGGAGACCTTGCCTATCAAGGCCAGTGGTGTGCGCAAGGGGTTCTTGTTGGGGTTGCTGAATCCCCAACTCATCCTATTCTGGTGCGGTGTGAGACTATCCATCACGTCCTTCGGGATCACGGGGCGAGGTCTGTTGGAACTGGTCGCTTTCTCCCTTGGAGCATTCACCGGTGCGATAATCCTCTTGTTCCAATTGGTAAAGCTTGGTCGCAAGGCGGTGGAAACATGGAAGCCCTCCACCATGCTCTGGCTCTTCCGATCAGTAGGCGCGCTGTTGATCATCAGCGGCGTTGTGAGCATCCTCGGTGCTTAGGCCTCTCGCGTATCGCGATCACTCCAACACGCGATCGGCGCGCTTCGGGCGCAATGCATCACGAATGGTGACGAGGTACTTTTCGTCGCACTCCATGGTTGCCACCACACGCATCTTCTGGTCGGTGGTCCAGTGGCGATGACCGCTCACGCCTTCGCGTGCGCAGAACTGATCGAGGTGCCGCAGGAAGTGTTCGGCCGTGGGTAGTGCATCGGGACCGAAGAAATCCCAGTGGAATCGGAGCAGTCCCATTACGCCAGCTTGTCGCTCAGCAAACGCATTTCCATCGCTGGTGACATGCGCTCGTAGAGCATCCTGTACGTAGCATCACTGATCGGCATGTCCACGCCCATCTTGGTATTGATCTCGTGAACACACTTCACCGCGTAGTAGCCTTCGGCGACCATGTTCATTTCCATCTGTGCGGCCTTCACGCTGTACCCCTTGCCTACCATGGTGCCGAATTCGCGGTTGCGGCTGAAGGTGGAATAGGCCGTCACCAGGAGGTCACCCAAGTAGGCCGGTTCGTTTATGTCGCGATCGATCGGATGCACCGCTTTCACGAAGCGTGCGATCTCTTGAATGGCGCGGCTTACCAGTACTGCGCGGAAATTATCTCCGTAGCCCAGCCCAACGCTGATCCCCGAACAAACGGCGATCACGTTCTTGAGGATCGCGGCGTATTCGGTGCCATAGATGTCATCGCTCAATGTGGTCTTCAGCGAACGACCGTTCAACGCGTTGCCCATGGCCGCTGTCTTGACGCCATCGCGACCGGCGATCGTGAGGTAGCTCAAGCGTTCCATGGCCACCTCTTCGGCATGGCATGGGCCGCAGATCACACCGAAATCAGTTTCGGGAACACCCCAATGCGTGAAGAGGTATTCCCCCACGATCTGGTTCGTTTCGGGAACGATGCCCTTGATGGCGCTGAAGATGGTCTTGCCTGCGAGTTCGTGTTTCTCCAATTGGTCCATAGCGCCTTTGAAAAAGGCACTGGGCACGGCCATAACGAGCACATCAGCATCCTTCACGACAGCATGGATATCACTGTCCATCGCGAGTCGTGCAACGTCGAATTGTGCAGCACTGATGTAATCCGGATTGTGACCGAACTCGGCAATGTGCGCGATCGTGGCGGGTTTGCGGACCCACCAGCCCACCTTGTCCTGGGTGCCGGTCAATAGCTTTATCAGGGCTGTGCCCCATGATCCAGCGCCGATCACGGCGATCCGTTGTGCGGCCATCAGAACGTGACTTCTGTTCTCATCTCCTTTCCATCGCGCAGTACGGTCAGCGGAGCAGTGGCCCCTTTCTCGAACGCTGATAAGGCCTTCATGTAGGCCATCATATCCGTGACCTCGATGTCGCCCAGCTTCACCACCACATCGCCTACTAGTAGACCGGCTTTCGAGGCGGGCTTACCATCGGTGATGCCATCGATGCGCATGCCCTTCCCATCGTAGAGATAATCCGGGACTACACCCAGCGTGACCTTGAAGCGTGGCGTACTCGCGGTGTCAGCGTCGGCGGTCTTAGTGAAGGCCAGTTTGCCATCATCGTTCAATGTTCCGATGAGCGACTCGATGTAACGGGTCACGCGCAGCATGCCGTCGTAATTGATCTTCTCCTCGTCATCGCCGGGCTTGTGGTAATCGCCGTGGGTCCCGGTGAAGAAGTGGATCGCTGGGACGTTCTTCAAATAGAAGCTCGTGTGATCACTGGGTCCGATACCGCTTGTGGTCGTCTTCACTTTCAGGTCACCTACGAGTACACGGTCCACTTCGGCCCACGCCGATGATGTGCCGACGCCATTGACCCCGATGACATTCGTGCCCGTGTCCAACCGACCTACCATGTCCAGGTTGATCATGTAGTTCAGTTGTTCGATCGGCAACGTTGGATGTTTCGTCCAGTGGTTGGATCCGAACAGCCCTTTCTCTTCGCCGCTGAACGCGATAAAGAGGTAATCGTTGGCACGCGTGTGGTCCATTTCCAAGAGATCACGGGCGAGCTGCAGCATCACGGCAACACCACTGGCATTATCATCGGCACCATTGTGGATCGCTTTCTCGCCGCGATGCAAGGAACCTTCGTCGCCCCAACCCAAATGGTCGAAGTGCGCACCGATCACCACCACATTCTCCTTTCCGTGGTCCAGAAGGCCCACCACGTTGTAGGCGGTGCGTTGTTCCCGTTGGATATCCACCGTGATCACCACCGGATTGTTGTCCATCACGAGGTCCACATGGCGATCGCCCTTCAGGAACACCACAGGAATGGAACACGCCTTGGTCTTGGTGGAGAGGTGGAACGATGGCTCTTCGGTGTCCTTATCATCGTTGTAGTACACCACCCCGATAGCGCCAAGTCCTGCCGCCTTCTCTGCGCGCAACTGCAGATCATGGTAAGCCAGGAATTTGCTGTGCGGATGGATCCCGTCCGGGGACCCGATCAATAGTGCTACGATGCGTCCCTTCACATCCAATCCCGCGTAATCCTCGCGACCAAGATCCGGCGCATCGATCCCAAAACCAGCCTTCAGCAGTTTGCCCCGCACCACGCCCGGCGCTGAGAACGGAAGCACGCCATAAGCCTCATCGATCTCCAATGGCGAACGACCGATCTGCGACGCATTCGACGGGCCAAGGAACGGATCTGCTTGGAAGTTGAAGGCCTGGAGGTAGCTCGCACTATCGCCAAAGGGAACCAAGCCCACGTTGCCGAATTTGGCCGCGACGTAGTCCGCCGCCAACTTCTCCCCTGCAGTCCCGGCTTCGCGCCCCTCGAGCTGGTCGCTACTAAGATACTTCACATCATACCGCATTTGGTCCAGCGCATCGGCGTCGGACTGCAGTTGTGCGAAGAGGACGGCGGGTAACAAGGCTAGTAAGGAGAGGAGAGCGGTTCGCGTGGTTTCCATCGAGGAGCCGAAGATACCCAGCACCTACCTTCGGGATGTGCGACCGGTCCGGTATGACATTCGCATGACCCCTCCGCCATGAAGCGCTTCCTCGTCGCCCTTGCCGGGATCATCTCCCTGCTGTACATGTTGAATCCCACACTGGGTCTGTTCGAACTGCTGCCGGACAACCTTCCCTTCGTCGGCAATATCGATGAAGCTACGGCCACCATGGTGCTGCTTGGTGCCATGCGCTACTTCGGCTGGGATGTGACCAACCTGTTCATGAAAAGGACGACGATCGATTTTGGTAAGAAAGAGCAATGAAAAGGTGCGTCATCCCGACTATTTGTATCCTGCTTTTAACCTCTTGCGGGTCACAGGCACCGCGGGTCGAGGAGTCTCTGAACCGCTGGTCGGATGAGCTTCTGCTACCCGTCCTCGAAGGCCAAGAGCACCGCAACACGGAGCGTCTGTGCGCGCTCCTAACGGATACCTCCGCTACCGTGCGGGAGGCCTCGGCACTGGCTTTCGCGAGCGTGCAGGACAGCGCCTCTCTTCCATGCCTATTACAGGCGCTCGATGACGGATCCGCGGCTGTGCGATCCACGGTGCTTTTCGCTTTGGGATACATAGCGGACAGCTTGACCATTCAGCGGATGGCAGAAAGGGCATTGAGCGAACAGGATACGACCGTTCAGCGGGCCTACTTGCGAGCCTCGTTCGTCGCAATGCAGCGCAATGATATGTTGAAGGAACCGCAGGCCATCATCTACTTCCTCGAACGAAGTAGCGGGCAGGACCGCGTGCGGGCAGCGGATGCGTTGCGGCGCTTGCCCGATAGTGTGCTGAAGACCTTGGGGTCGGACGTGATGGGACTTTTGTACGACCAGCCAAGAGACGTCCGCCAATTCTTGTACCTCGCACTCAAGAACCTGGGGCGACCGTTCGAAGATGAGCTATACCGTAAGTTCCATGACGACCGGTCTTCGGCCAGCGAGCGTATCAGTATCCTGCGCGCGCTTTCATACACAGCGGAGAAAGACCCCGAGTTCTTCTTCCGCGCATTGGCCGACTCGTCCCTAGCCCCTGTAGCCGTGGGCGTGCTGGAACAACTTCCAGCGCTGGACCCTGATCGTTGTCTTGCTGCCGCAGAGCGGGCATCGGACCCGATGGTCCGCATCGCAATGCTCGGGCTTGTGATACAACATGGCGGTGATGCCGCCTCGGTAGTTGCAGCGGCAGAGCAACTGGCCGTCCTGGAGAAGACATCCCCCTCTCCTTATGTCGGTGCCGCAGTGACAAAAGCCAAGTCCGGTAGGGCATCCCAATTCTGGTCCTCTGAGGATCGCGCTGCGTTCCTAGCCAACACGGGTACCGCCGCAGTTCAGCGCCAGGCCGTGTTCCAAGCCATGGTAACAGCAGAGCGCCTGATCATGATGCGCACACGCTATGCCACCCGTGAAGCCCAGTATGCCGGTTTGCGGTCCGTGATGGCAACCGCTTTGGCAACACAGGATGCTGGTTTGATCTGCGCTGTGGCAGAGCTGCTTGCGGAAGAAGATGCGGAGGTGATCGGTCTTCTTCTACCCAAGGGAAGCGAACTAATGGTCCTCCCCAAACTCCATCCGATCGGTGATCTGGAAGCCATCAAACTATTGAATGAGGCCGTTGCGATCCGTGATGGACTGTCTGGACCAAAGCATCACCTGCCCCCATACAACCACCCGATAGATACGTCGAAGCTGCGCGCATTGGCACAGCGCCAGCGGTACTCCATCGCCACCAGCAAGGGGTTGATCATCATCGCAACCGACGTGAACGAATGTCCCGGAAGTAGTCTCGCCTTCGACTCACTGGTCACCGCAGGGTACTACAACGGCAAAGCATTCCACCGCATGGTCCCCAACTTCGTGGTGCAAGGCGGTTGCCCGCGCGGCGATGGTTACGGCGGCATGCCGTGGACCTTGCGTACGGAGATAGGGCGCGCGCCGTTCAGCGCTGGATCGGTCGGTTTGGCTTCCGCAGGGCGCGATACCGAGAGTTGTCAATTCTTCATCACACACAGCGCAACACCACACTTGGATGGACGCTACACGCGCTTCGGCGAAGTGGTGAGCGGGATGGACGTGGTGTGGAAACTACAAGTGGGCGATGCGATGGCGCGCGTAGAACGCATGAAGTGAATACATGCACGCGATCCTTCCACTCTTATTTCGCAAGGTACCGTCCTACCGGCCGTAGCAACACCACCTTCACGTCCTGTTCCTCGAACTTCTTGAAGCTAGCTTCCACCTGCTTGTCCGGCCAGATGATCTTCACGCTGCCTTTGGCAACATCGTACGCCGCCGTGTAAAGTGTGCCGAATCCGCGCAGGTATTGCTGGCTGTACAAAGGGGGTTTCAAGAACCGCTTGATCATCGTCGCGCGATCCAACTTCGGTTCAGCAACACAGGCCTCCAAGAAATGCTTGCGCTCGATCGTGTGCGTGAAAGCGGCGTATTCGTCCCATTCTACTTGATGCTGGTGGTTGGTGGCCGCTTGCTGGTACACCACCTGCGCCGGACGGTCCGGGTTCATGTACACCGTGGCGTATTTGCCGCTCTTGTCCAGCACCGTGACGTTATAGCCCATGTGGACAGGAATGCGCGAAAGTGTTTGGCATGCCTCTTTCACATTACTGCAGGTTTCCAGCACGTATCGGATCACCAGCGGAATGCCGAAGCCGACTCCGTTCACCTTTCTTCCCCCGAACGCCAGTGCAACAGCAAGGCCATCCACGTTCATGCCATCGAGCAGACCCCAGCCGCTGTCCTGGATGCCGATCACCGGCTTCACATATTCCGTGTAGCGCATCCGTCCATCGAAGAAGCGCGGATCAAAATCGTAGTTGCGGATCAATGTGGGATTGCCCTTCGTCCATGCCACTTGCGAGCAACCCGCCATGTACGGCGGAGGGCACCAGAAGCTGAGGAAGCGCGACGCTACATCGTCGTTGTTCGATAGGCGGCACAAGCTGTTGTATACCGGAATAAGCTCCGGCATGTGCAACTCCAAGACGCTACGACAGGTCACCAGGTCCGGGCGCTTGTCGAGGCCTTCGCTCTCGTACCAGATCTTGAACAGCGGCCAGGCGCGGTCGAAGAAGGTCTGCCAGCGGTCGCTGGGCCAAGGTTCCTTTACAAGCTTCAAATGCACATACATCTCAGCGCAAGGTTGGATCAATGAAGGTGAATTGGAGGTCTTCCGGCACCCCCAATGTCGAACGAAGAGAATGGAATGCCTCGTCTCCGACGGCTTGATGGACCTCGTAACCGTCTCGCTCACCTTCCCTGAATTCCCTAAGGTCTATTACGAAGTAGTTCGTTATGCCCCGGTATGGATGAAGGCTATCCGGGATAGTGGAGCCGTTACTGACGTGGTACCAGCTGTCATCACGCTGATAGAGACTGTCGCCTCCCCAAAGATAGACCGAATCGGTCGGGTCCAAAAGCTTGTAGTCACCGCTGACCGTGTCTCTGTGAAAGAGACGGGCCTCGATCGGGTCTGCCAGGTCGGGATGGTGCATCGCAATGATGAAGTCGTCATTCCAACCGGCGGCAAAAACTGTTGCGTCAACAATGCCTGTACCGCCGCCATTTGAACTTGTCTTCAGGTGTAGCACTTGCTCCCTCGGATCGATGTACCAGCTCAAGGCAAAGCCCTTGATCAAACGTCTTTCGAGGTTGGCATCCTCACCAAAGAGGCAGCGACCTGTCAAGCCGATCGACAAACACATCACGAAAACAAGAGTCCAGGCCTTCATTCCTCCACGTTCTCTGCGCACCCAGCGGTCACCGTTCACATCATCTTGAACCCACCGATCTCCAGCATGTGCTCATGACCGTTGCTACCGTGAGCGCCGGGGATAACACTCTTGTATTCCGCCTTGATCGCTGCGAGCCACTTCTTCGCGCGTTCGGTGAGTTCGAAGTTGTCGGTCATCATGCGGCCACGCATCACGAGGATGCCCATGTCGGCGCCTTCGTATAGCCAGTCGCCCACGCGCGTAATGCGCAGGAAGAATGCCTCGTTCTCGTTCTCTACGTAACGGCGGTGTGTGTCCATGCGCCAGAAATAGATCGTACCGTCGGGTCGCATCCGCCAGATGCCGCTGCGGGGTGCTTCGGTCACGCGTTCCACATCGTCCTGCGTATGCTTGATCACCATCTGGCCCCAGCTGTCGATGTTCTCAGCTTTGGCCCAGCGGCGATTCAGCGCGTTCACGTTCAACTCATATGGCGCGTTCATCCATTCCATGATATGGAAGAGGTGCAACGGCGCATCGCTTAGTGCGAATACGGCGTGATTGGTTATGCTGCTGGCACCGGTGATGCGCGGGTTCAGCTCACCCAGGTAGATCTGGCCGTTGTCCTGGTCGATCAGGAAATCCAGTTCAAAGTATCCCTTGTAGCCTTCCTTCCGCAGCTGATCACCGAAGAGCTGCGCATACTTCCGCGCCTTCCTGCGGATCGCTGGTGTAAAGGTCTCGGCGAAGATCTCATTGCCGCACCACCCCCCTTTATAGGGCGTGAGTTCCTTGAAGCCGACCAGCTCGGTCATCAACGGAGCCACGATGGTTCCGTGCCGTGTGACGCACGCTTCCATGGCCGCGCCGCGACAGTTGATGCGCTTCATAACCTTGCACTCCTTTTCCGCTTCGATCTCCTTCGCATACTTGGCGTAGTCCGCTGCGCTCTTGATGAAGAAGGTCGTGTGGCCGCTATCGCCGAAAGGTGTTTGCACCACAAGGTCGGTGCCCAGCTTGCTCGCCACCTTGTTCAGGTGCGCGTAGTTCTTCACGGGGCTCAGCACGTAGGGCACCGGCGGCACACCGGCCTTCTCCGCCACGCGGTTCGTGTTGATCTTGTTGTCCATGAACGTGCGCACCTTGGCCGACGGAAAGATCACTTCCAATCCCGCCTTCTTCGCCAACGCCTCGGTCTTCGCATCGAACATCAGGAACATCGCCTTCCCTTTCGACCTTGGTTTGCCGGACTTCGACGCCACACTCCGGCTCTCGATGAAATCCCGCACCTCGCTGTGCGTGAGCAAATAGTTGTTGATGTCCTCGATGCTCTGGAACTCCTCGTGCGGCTCCTCGGTGCGCGGGCTCATCAGGTTGGGATGCAGCCCATCGAAACAATCGATGTAGGTGATGAACTTGAAGCCCTTGATCCACTCATCGGCACCCAAGAGGTTGAAGTTGGTGGCACTGATGAAGTAGATCGGCACCTCGTTGCGGTGGAAGTAGCGGCGGATGTCGCTGACGCCCTTGAGGAGGTTGGCAGGCTTCTTCTTTGCTGGGCCTTTCTTGGCGACCGCAGTTTTCTTCCTCACGGCAGCTTTACGAGCTTTTGGGCTTTGGGCTACCGCTTTATTGGTGGTCTTGCGGCGCGATGAGTTTTTCTTCTTGGTCATTGCTTTCGGTGTGCAAGGTTAATCGACCATGCGAATGATCCTTTGCGGGTGCTTCTTGGGTCTGATGGGCTCACGTGAGTTGTGATACAGTGCCTCGATGGTCAGTTCACCCTTCTCATTGAAAATCCGATGCACACCTATCGGCACGGTTGTTCCTGCCGTGCGCACGAAGGCGCCTTCATACCAGACGAGTGTACTATCAAATGGCGCACGGACAAACGCACTATCGACATTGAGGATTACCCCCTTGAGAAATCTGCCTTCGGATAGGGTATAGTCCACATCGGCTGACGGGAACATACTCCATATGCGGGTGCCGTGGTGGTAGAACTCCATGAATTTGGGGCGAAGACTCGTATTCAGGTCATACAGCAATTGAAAACCATGCTTCTGGCCGTTTAGATATCGGTTGATCTCGAACATTCTCCGGTCCGCGAAGCGATGTTCCCTTTTTACAACTACACTATCCTTAGCGGGCGGAAGTCCACGTGTAGTGATTGACGATGTCTCTGTGGTGTTTGCTAAAATGGGAGTCGGCAAGATCGAGTTGGTGGCCCGTTGCTCGCAAGAGCACACAAGCAAGATCATGAAGGCCGGGAGACTGCCAAGCTTCATCGGTCATGCTTCTTCTTAGCCTTCCATTTCGGAATCGACATTGATGACACTTTCATCCCGCCCATCGCAGTCCCAGTCCTTTGCCTTCCCAATGCCGCATCTGTAAACACCCGCAGCCCTAATTCCGGTCGATAGCCGTGGATCTCCTTCACGTCGATGGCGAGGAGAAAGTTGACGATCTCTTGGTTGATCACTTGGCCGGGCACCAGCACGGGGAAACCCGGTGGGTAGGGGATCACGAAGCTGGCGGAGACGAGTTCCTGGCCGATGCTCATCATGGTGAGGGCGTCGTGCAGCTTGATGTGGACGTAGCGTTCCTCTTTGTAGGCGAGGAAGTACGCGGATCGGATGTCGCCGCCGGGTACGCCGGGCTGGCCTTGGAAGCTGCTATGGAAGCGCGAGAAGTCGGGCAGCGGTGGGTAGAGATCCTCGTTGGTGAGCTGGCGGATCCTGCTCACGTGCATACGCTTGTCGGCGTGTTCGAATCCGGCGTTGCGTTCTTCCAGTTCGTCGGCGATCTGCAGCAGCACCTTGGTGAGGTAGGCCAGCGAGCCGCGTGTCGTGCCGATGTTGGTCATGAACAGCACGCTGTTGCGGCTGGTCTTGTTGATCTGGATCGCGTGCTTGTCCATCAGGTACACGTTCTTGAACGTGTCGCCATCGATGCCGGTGTGGCCGGTGTAGAGGTTGATCTTGGTAGGGTCCACGGCGAAATCATCCTCGGCCCATGCGCGTTCGATGTCGTTCCAGCCCTTGTCTTTGCGGTAGTAATGTTCCAGTCCGCTCTGGCGGAATTCGGTGGGCACCAGGTCGCCGATGGTAATGATGTCGAACCACTTCTTCAAGCGCTCGTTCTCGCGGATGGTGCGGCGCAACAAGAGGCCGAGCTCCATCGCCTTTTCCACCAGTTCGTACCCCTCGAACTCCACTTGCCGGCGCCCCACGTCCATGCTCGCGAGGATCTGGTAATTGGCGCTGGTGCTGGTGTGCGTCATGTACGCCTCATGGAACGACGCTTCGCTCTTGCGCTTGAAATCCTCGTCCCAGATGTGGATCATACTGGCCTGCCGGAACGACGTGAGCGTCTTGTGCGTGCTCTGCGTGGCGTAGGTGCGGATGCGCACTTTCACGGGATCGGGAAGGCGTGGCTCTTCGCCTTTTTGAAGGCCCTTGATATGCGCGGCATACTCCGTCTTGTACTCGTCGGTCTTGTATTTGCGTGCGAGTTTCGCAGCAACGTGCATCGCCGTGCGTTGGCGCAGGATGTAGTTGAACCCGCCGAAAGCCCACCATGCTTCGTCCCACAGGAACACCATGTCGGGCTTGATCGCGAGCACCTGTTCCATTACGCGCTCCACGTTGTACACCACGCCGTCGAAGGTGCAGTTTGTGAGCAAAAGCATCTTCACTCGGTCCAGTTTACCGCCTTTCTTCAACAGCAGCAACTGCTCGCGGATGTGCTCCAACGGCACCGCGCCGTACATGCTGTATTTCGGCAGCGGATAGCTGTGCAGGTACACCGGATACGCACCGCTCAGCACCATCCCGTAGTGGTGGCTCTTGTGGCAGTCGCGGTCGATCAGGACGATGTCGCCAGGTTCCACCAAGGCTTGCACAACGATCTTGTTCGTGGTGCTCGTGCCATTCGTTGCGAAGAAGGTGTGCTGCGATCCAAAGGCGCGCGATGCCAGTTCCTGGGCCTTCTTCAACGGACCCGTCGGTTGCAGTAGTGAATCCAATCCGCCCGTGGTGGCACTGGTCTCCGCAAGGAACATGTTGCGCCCGTAGAACTCGCCGAAGTCCTGGATCCAACGGCTCTTGAAAACGCTGTTGCCGCGGCTGATCGGCATGGCGTGGAAGACACCCATGGGCCGTTTGCTGTATTCCTTCAACGCTGTGAAGAACGGCGTGTCGTATTTCTCCTGGATACCGCGCATGATCGTCATGTGCAGTTCATTGAGGTCTTCGGTGCGGTAGAAGATGCGTCGGAAGTTCTTCAGCGTGCTGTCCTTCAGCCCGGTCACCGGCGTATCCGTGACGTAGTAACGGTCCACCTCCGGACGGAACCAGCGCATGATGCGGCCCAGCAGCGGACCCATGTTCGCCTGGCCTCGATCACTGAGGTCCAAATTGTCAATGGCGCGCGTGAATTCGCGCAGGATGCCTTCGTGGTTCGCGCTTTTGTACGGCATGCCGTAGCGCACCACCACCGCTTGGATATTGTGGTTGAAGAGCAGTGCTACCAAGGCATCCTGTACCGTGCGCACCACCAGCGGATCATAGACGAAGACATCACTGCGGTCACGACAACGATGCAGCTTCTGCTTCAGCGCGGCTTCTTCCGTTTCGCTCAATTCGTCCACGAACAGTGTCTCGAAATAGTTGATGCGCGGGCGCTCGCCATCATCCTCCAACAGCTCGTGTGGCGGTGCGAAGGGGTCGGCCAACGCCACGGGATCGCTGCGGAACGCTCCGCTGCTCAAGTTGCGCACCACGTGGTTCACGCTCTGTGAAAGCGTGTTGTACTCGCGCCCCTTCAGCATCTGCTGTAACCGCTTTACAGTGGGTTTTCCGGGGTAGGCCCAGTACAATTCGATGGTGAGGAGGTCCTTCAGCAACGCATCCACCTCACCCGACTTTCCGCGTCCCTCATCCAGAGCGGAAGCAGCGAGTTTCAGTTGGTCCCACGTGTGGGAGCGTAGACGCGCGGCGTTGAAATGTTGGCGGGTCGGTGCGGTGGTGTCTGACATGCTAGGAAGGTAGCGTCGGAAAGATAGGAGCACAAGCGTCCCATAACTCCTCACCGTGCCGGAAGAACGAGAGATCAGCGTTTCTTCTTCGCAGCTGTCTTCGCTGCTTTTTTCGGCGCTGCCTTTACGCTGGTGCGCGATGAGGACACCTTCGCATCCTTGGCGGGCGCTTTCACTTGCTTCGGTGCAGAGGCGCTCCGAGTTGGGCCCTCATGCAATGCCAACCGGTTCCCTTCACTGTCGATGAACAGCGCGAAGTTCCCCGAGGCGTCGTTGATGTGCGTCTTGGTCATGATCACACGGCCACCGGCCAGCTCTACGCGACCGAGCACTCCCTCGAGGTCGTTGCCGGCATTGAGGTAGATGAGCGATCCCGTGTCGCTGGGGAAGCAGCCCGGACCGGCGATCAGTGCGCCGCCCACACCTTCGTCCGCAGGGAAGTAGGCCATGGCGAAATCGTCGCCGACCTGCATTTCCATCTCGATGCCGTAGATCGCGTTATAGAACGCGGCAGCCCGGTGTATGTCGTACACGGGGATCTCGAACCAACTGATGTAGTTCCGCAGTCGTACGTTATGCTTGAAGTTGCCGACTCCCATGGTGTATTGGTTTTTATGCGGGTTGAGCGTGAGATAGTGAGAGAGTCAGAGGGTAAGATACAGGCGTGGGCCAGGGACTCTTTAACCCTTTCAACGTCTCACTCTTTCATTGCAATTTTAGTTGATCGGACCCTCACTCGGTGGGCGGAACGATGTGACGATGGAGGGCTTGGGTTCGTGTGCGAGGCGGGCTTCGTCGAGCTTCTGCAGTTCGCCGAGCTCTTGGACGCGTTGTGGCTTGATCAGCGGGCCGAGGCTCTCAAGGTAAGGGTGAGCAACCCCCGGTGCGTACACATCGAACGCGACCGGTCTATCGCGGAAGCTCTTCATCGGCTGGCCCAAACGGAGTACACCGAGTTCGCGGCTGCGGCGCACTTTCTCCAGATTGATCTCGATCGGGATGAATTCCTCATTCACGTCGGCCTGGTACACCACGCGTCCTTCCGGGCCACACACGATGCTACGGCCGCTGCCTCCAGCATCGAGACCGTTGATGTCGAAGAAGTAACACTGGTTGGTCGCAGCGCTGGCGCGTGCGATGCTGAGCTCGATCTCGCGATCGATGGTGCCCGTGAGCGTGGGGTGCAAGATCACCTCCGCGCCCATCACAGCGAGCGTGCGTGTGGTCTCGGGGATCCACATGTCGTAGCAGATGCTCACCCCGAACCGGCCCACATCCGGTACATCGAAAACGCAGAACGCATTGCCTCCGGTAACGCCCACTTCGTAAGGATAGAAGGGGAACATCTTGCGGTAGCGCGCTACCACACTGCCTTCGGGGTCGATCACTGTGGCGGTATTGTAGATCACATCTTCGCCCCCTGCGTTGCGTGACTTTTCGAAGATGCTACCAGGCAACAACCAGATGCCGTGCTTGGCGGCCATCGCGCACATCTGCTGCTCGAATTCGCCGGGCACCGCCTGTGCGTTGGCTGTCAGTGGACCGTACGCGCAGAGTTCGCTGAACATCACCATATCCACCCAAGGATAAATGTTCATGAGAAGGTCCAGCTTCAGCTTCATGGCCTCTACGTTGCTGTTGGCAGCGGAGGTGCGCATTTGGATACCGGCGATCGAGAAGGGTTTCATGTATGTCTACTGCTCTTGGGTGCTGCAAGTAAGGACGATGCTTGAATCGTCCTTACTGTGCGCAGATCTTATCCAACTCCTCCTCCATGATGTCCAAGCCCTTGTTCAGCAGTTGATCGCTGATCACAAGGGGGCTCAGCACACGGATGATGTTCTTCTCGGTGCCCGCGTTGATCACCACCAGGTCGCGCGTGGCGCAGGCGTTCATCAGCTTCGCGCAGGTGTCGGCATCAGGTTGCATCGGGTCGCTGTTATGCACGAATTCAAGGGCCATCATGGCACCCAAGCCACGTACATCGCCGATGCATGCATGTTCCGTTTTCATTTTCTCGAAACGCTTGCGGATCACCTCGCCCACGTGCCGACCTTTCGCGTTGATGTCGATCTCTTCCATGTACTTCAGCGTAGCCAACGCCGCAGCGCAGCTCACTGGATTCCCGATGTACGTGCCGCCGATGCTGCTGGGACCGGCTTTGTCCATGATCTCGGCACGGCCCATCACGGCCGCGATCGGCATGCCGCTGCCTAGGCTCTTGGCCCACGTGCTGATGTCAGGGATCACATCGAAGTGTTCGTATGCGCTCCAGGCACCTGTACGGCCGAAGCCCGCTTGCACTTCATCGAAGATGAGCATGATGCCGTGCTTATCACAGAAGGCGCGCAATCCTTTCAAATAGCCGGCAGGGGCCACATTGAAGCCGCCTTCGCCTTGCACCACTTCGATGATGACGGCGGCGAGGTTCTCTGGTGCCACTGTGTTGTGCGCGAGTTCTTCCAAGCGATGCAGTTCGGCCTTAACAAAGTCTGCTTCGCTGCGCCCTGAGCCATGGCGATAGAAGTTCGGGTATTGCGTGCGGTATACTTCCGGTGCGAAGGGACCACAATCCGGCTTGTAGCCCACTTTGCTGGTGAGCGTCATCGCCATCATGGTGCGGCCATGGAAGGCATCGGTGAAGCAGAGCACACCTTGGCGCTTCGTGGCCTGACGGGCGATCTTGATCGCATTCTCCACCGCCTCTGCACCGGTGCTGACGAGCAGGGTCTTCGTTGGTCCGCCGTGCGGAAGCAGCGCGTTCAACTTTTCGCAGAGCGCGATGTAGGGCTCATAGCTCGCCACGTTGAAACTGACGTGCAGGAATTTCGCGGCTTGCTCCTGGATCGCCTTCACCACGGGCGGAGGGCAATGGCCCGCGTTCACCACGCCGATGCCACCGGCGAAGTCGATCAATTCGCGGCCGTCCGCATCGATGATCGTTGCTCCGCTCGCCTTTGCGGCCGTGGCATAATTGAACATGCCAACACCGTTGGGCACAGCGGACTTGCGGCGGGCGATGAGCTCCTCGCTCTTCGTGAGTTGGTCGGTCATGTCGTTCGGATTACCCATCAGGACGATGAGCGCTTCCGGTGACAAAGATCCTAGCTTTCGTCTGACGGACAACCAGTTTGGAGAACGAGCTTTCAACAGGCAAACGGGCACCCTCCCATACGGCCAAGAGAGTTGGTCTTCAGGCACTTGAATATCATGATCCCAAGCCCGGCCTCAGACCATGATATTAGGAATGGCTCGTTACTGTAGAAGCAGAGCCGTGAGCACTATCCACAATAGCGCTGGTATGCAGCCAATAAGCCAACGCCATCCGAGCGTATCTCGTTCCAGGAATGAATAGACGCCCTCGGTCAGGACAGAGAATAGAAGGCTAAACAGAAGGACGTGTTGCCCATTCAGTTCCAATCCTCCCTTACCGAGAACATCGAAGGCGACGAACAAGGCAAGCATGGTCACACCTAATAGTTGTCCCGAGAAGGCCAAAGCCTGTCGGAGAATATTTCCTGACCCATCAACTGAGGAGTGACTTCCCGTGACCCTATCCATGTGATCACCACAAAGGCTTGGAACCAACCAGGAGCCGGAATGTTGGTGCCAAGAAGGAGGATCCATATCGCCAAAAGAACAAAGGCGACCGGCAAAAGCAACTTGCGGAATTGTGGCCCATATAGACGAGGTAGTTCGGTGGTTCTCATTAGCCGTATTTTTCATTGACCAATTAACGAACAAGAACTTCAAGAATGAGGGTGCTGAAGGGACCGCCTTGGATAGAATGGTCCATCTAATCCAGCCGGTGGGCAAGCGTTACGATCTTCTTGAATTTCTCCACGTTCCCGGCAAGACCGTAGACATCAAGAACGACGATGTAGGGTCCCATGCGCCCGAGGCTGCCGCTATCCAGAATGCCGTTCCAAGAGATCGCTCCTTCGGTGCCCAGCAGTTGGTTCTCCATCAGTTTTCGCGCTTCACGACCCGCGATATCGTACACGCTCATATTCCCTACGAAGCCGGGTTCATCGAAGCGATAGGCAATGGTGAGCAGGTCTTGGAAACCATCATTGTCCGGAGAGAAGATCGCTGTTTCGATCACCAGTTCACCGGTGGCTGAAGGTGCTTCAGCATACTGTGAATTCAGGAACCCCGGCGTCGCTTTGCCGGCAATATCCGCAGCCGTATGCCAGTTGGTATTGTCGCTCGTAAGCCGGTCCGGATCCACGCGTTCCAAGCTGTAACCCTCAGCATTGTTCACCAGCGTGAAGTGCAGATCATCCGAATAATCGAAGCGATCCAATTGGACCCCGGTTGGATCCTGCAACACTACAGAACCCTCGCCATTATTGTAGCTTGGCATGTCCGTCCCCACAAAGCGGTCGGCATGGCTTTGCGGATAATTCGCTAATACATCCGCCGTATTCTCGCAGATCAGGACATACGCTCCGGGAGGCAAAAGGAATGAAGCGGAAGTGATGGTAAGACCGACGCTGACCGTGCCCCCGGATACGCTTGCCAGTTTCCAACCCGCTAGGCCCAATGTCTTCTGGGACCGGTTGTACAGTTCCACGAAATCGCTTCCGCTGCCGAACGGATCATAGAGCACCTCGTTGATCACCACATCGCCGACCTCGACCGGTTCGGGCAGCGCGAACGTTGCCGTGTTCGCTGTCCCGATCAAGTTGCCGGGGCAATCGTTCACGTTCGTTACGGTGATGGTGTAGACCGTGCCGATGACGAGGGGTGTCGACAACGATAATGTGACACCGTTCGTGCCGTTCGGTACTGCGCTTGTTACGGTGATGGAAGGCGTGATGATGTATGTGCCACCGACCAAGCTGCTGATGTCCATCGCCTCGCTGAATACCAATCCAAGGCTACTGGCATCAGGGACCTGCGCCGAAACGAGCGACGGTGCTTGCGTATCCGGAATGATCGCGAAGATGCTGTTCTGGATGCCCGGTGTTCCTCCCGCCACTGCGACGCTTGCGCGCCAATTGGAGGCGCCGCTGCATGGTGAGGTGGGGTCTATCTGCTCCAATGTCCAGCCTCCTTGGTTCTTTATGGCATCCTGATACCAGCTCAGGGCATAGGTTAACGCATCGATCGTTATGGCGTTGGCATCACGTAGTACCAAGGCGTCGCCATCGTTGTTCAACGCCGGAAGGCTGGCCGATCCGATCTTGTTGGTGATCGTCGGGAATAGCGGAAGGCTTGCGGCGGCCATCAAGACCACATATTCACCGGGACCAAGCAAGTAACTAGGCAGTGCGACAGGTGTGCCGCCATCGCTGAAGGTCCAGCCCGTTAGATCGAACGTCCGGTCCAAGGTCCGGTTGTACAGCTCCACGAATTCAACCTCCGGAAGTCCCACTGGGGGACTCGGGTCGCACATGATCTCATTGATCACTACGTCGCGGAAGTCGGCCTGTTCCGGCACCACCCATGAGAAGGAAACCGGCGTTCCGGGAACGAAGGTGTTCCCAGCGAGATCCTGCACGTCCGAGACCCCCATGGTATAGGTGTTGCCGTTCACCAGCACTTGTGCCAAAGTGATGTGTACCAGTGCGGGGTTGCTACCATCGAGCATTGCTGCATTCGCACTGTTGAACGGTTGTATATCGTAGCTCGCGGCCGTTTCTGCGGATGTTTCCTCCAGTGGCTCATTGAACAAGACATCCACGGTCGTCGAAGATGTAGCGGTGACTGAAACGATCTGCGGCGGAGTCAGGTCCACCGGAATGGAAGAGGCGGAAATGTTGTCGAAGAAGTGGTTGTTGACCACTGATGCTGCAGAGCTTTGCTCGATGCGTAGGCCGAAGTGTGTGGCGGCGGTCGTGGTATTGTCCGTAGTGCTGCCTGCATTGATGTAGGTGCCGGTCACGCCATCATCATAGAACAGCGTCCATTCACCGGCTGCGGTTCGCGTCACTTTGATGCGGAACGGGTTGCTGGTGCTGCTGTTCACTACGCCGTCCGGGGTCCTCAGTCCCGTTGTGAATGCGCCACCCGCCTCGCTGCTGAAGAGCTCGAAGCGATCCGCTGTTCCGCCGGCACGAAGCAGGTAGCCATTGGCTCCAGTGGTCAGATCGGCCACGTCGCTCATCAGGTATACATCCACATAGTTCGCACCGCTGGTCGCGAAACGCAGATCGATGAAGAACTCCCACTGCGCATCGTTCACGATGGTGCTCGGAGTGCTCAGGTAGTAGTTCGCTGCGCCGGGACTTTGCGACTGCAATCGGCCCGTGCCTGCGGAGAATAGCGCTGTGCTCCCGCTCCAGACCACACCCGTGCTGATGTCCAGATCGGTGAAGTCGTCGGAGAACTGCGCCCCCGAAGGCGCGCTGCAAAGGGCGAAAAGTGCGATGGATAGGACTTTGTAAGGCATTCGGCCACCGTTTCGGTACAGCGGACAAGGTAGTACTTTCGACCACCGTAGCATCTTAACGGAACTTCATGAAAGTCGCTGTAGTAGGCGCCACCGGATTGGTCGGCGGGATCATGCTGAAGGTCTTGGAGGAACGCAACTTCCCGGTGGATGAGTTGGTGGCCGTTGCCAGCGACCGAAGTGCCGGAAGGTCCGTGCGTTTCCGTGGGAAGGAGGTGCCGGTGATCGGCATGGAGGCCGCCATCGTGGCGAAACCGGATATCGCCTTGTTCTCCGCCGGTGGCAGTACCTCCCTGGAATGGGCTCCGCGATTTGCCGAAGTGGGCTGCACGGTGATAGACAACAGCAGCGCTTGGCGGATGGATCCAACCAAGAAGCTCATCGTGCCGGAGATCAATGGACATCTTCTTGCCGCGAACGACAATATCATCGCGAACCCGAATTGTAGCACAATACAGATGGTGCTTACGCTTGCCCCGTTGCACAAGGCCTTCACCGTGGAACGGGTGATCGTCTCCACGTACCAGAGCGTCACGGGCACCGGCAGGAAAGCGGTGGCGCAGATGCAGAACGAGCGCGACGGGGTTGTTGGTGAGATGGCCTATCCGTTCGCGATCGATCGCAACGTGATCCCGCGCTGCGATGCCTTCACCGAGAACGGCTACACGAAGGAGGAGATGAAATTGGTGATGGAGACCAAAAAGATCCTGGACCCTTCGATCCGTGTTACGGCAACTGCTGTTCGTGTTCCCGTGACAGGCGGCCATAGCGAATCGGTGAACGTGGAGTTCGCCAAGGAGTTCGATATCGCGGAAGTACGCCGCTTGTTGCAGGCCGCACCCGGTATCAAGTTGCTGGATGATCCCGCGAAGGACGAGTACCCCATGCCCTCGATAGCCAATGGCCGCGATGAGGTGTTCGTGGGTCGTCTCCGTCGAGACGAAACACAACCGCGCACATTGAACCTGTGGATCGTGGCGGATAATCTGCGGAAAGGGGCAGCCACCAATGCAGTGCAGATCGCGGAGTTGCTTGTGGCGAAAGGGACGATGGAGCGCGAGCGGATGTTGCGGTGATGCGGATGCCCGGAAAGACATGCGATCTAATTGGTATGGCATACTAAAGAGCTTCCCAATACGTTCCCGGATGATCATGCAGACCTACTCAGCTCGCATTGCTTCTATTTACTTGGGTCTCTTCATGGGCATTGCAACGGTCAGTGCCCAAGTGCCCGACTCGTCGCGCCTAAGCTCGGTCTATCTCGCTGGTGGTGCTTTCATGGCTGCTGATCAACCACTGTTCCGTGGTGATCTGTCAAGACTTGCTCCCGGATCACCATTGTTGGAGGACGACTTGTCCGACCATACGTTCGGCAACGACCGCTACTATTTTGCGACCCTTGGCTTGGATATCTCAATTGGCTTACTTCCGTTCAGAACAGCGGATCGGTCCGGCCCCGAACTACGGTTGGGCTTGACCTATGCTGGCGTCATGTCGCAAGGGGCATGGTTGGAAAAGACCGAGCGCACGCCATATGACACGCTGACCTCCAGCCAAACAGGACAGCAGGTCTTCGTGGATTCCGTGGAGCGCAGCACAATTTGGGTCGACCGCTACGCCGAGCGGTTTGGGATCAATGCATCACTGATCTGGAGGACCAAGGGCCGGTGGAGCCTGTTCGGGGGGGTCGGTGCCGTTGGTGGTCCTATCCTGAACGCACGCACGGATGTGTCCAAAGCGGTGTACAATGGGGTGGAGAATGCGACCACGAACGGATCAAATGGATATGGGTATTCCGGCGCTTTCGGCAGGAATGATGGCCAAGAAAGCTATCGGAATGGAACAGGCTGGTGGTTCGCTGGTCAGATCCCCTTGGGTCTCGATCTCCAGATCGCTCGGCGCGGTCTGTTCTGGAGCCAACTGCACCTCTACTATGAGTTGCGGCCTCAGTTCCTCCTTCAGAATGCGCCCGAACTCGGTACATATTCCTCCTTCGGCATCCAATCATTGTTCGGTGTGCGGTTGACACTCTGATCGATCGAGGCCGCGAGCGACAGTAGGGAGCGATGTGCTCCCGACCTCAAACCACTTGGTGCGGCCGCGTCCCTTCGGAACCACTGTCGATCTGGGTGGGTGCGTGGTCCGACGATGTCGCACTGGACCGGATGACATCATCGAGCGGTGCGGACAACACTGATCCGGTGCCCCATTGCACTAGGATGAACATTGCTACACCAACGGTGATCGCAGCATCAGCGATGTTGAATACCGGCCGGAAGAACACGGCGTGATCACCGCCCCACAGCGGCAGCCATTCCGGTAGCCTGCCTTGCCATAGCGGGAAATAGAACATGTCCACCACAGCGCCGTGCAGGAGCGGCGCATAACCGCCATCGGCAGGAAGGAACACCGATTTCTCGAAGGGCGTGCTGGAACTGAACAACGTGCCATAGAAGGTGCTGTCGATGATGTTGCCCAGCGCACCGGCAAAGATCAATGATACACTAACCACCAAGCCGGTGCCAGCGCCACGTTGGATCATCTTGTACAAACTGTGACCGATGCCGCTGACCGCCGCGATGCGGAACAGCGTGAGCAGCAATTTGCCCCATTCACCGCCGAATTCCATGCCGAAGGCCATGCCCCGGTTCTCGATGAAATGTAGATAGCCTTTGTCCCCGAGAATGGAGATCGCGCTGTCATAGAAGAAGTTCAACTTCACCCACACCTTCAGTGCTTGGTCCGCAAAGAGGACCAACAGGATGATGGCCAGGGCGCGCTTCATCATGAGCGACGCTGGGCTACTTGTAGCGTGGCGACTGCACAGGAATGATCGGGCAATGGAGCACTACGCTTAGTTACCCATCTGCTGCTTGGCCTCGATGCTCAACGTAGCATGGGGGACCAAACGCAAACGCTCCTTGCTGATCAAGCGACCCGTAACGCGGCAGATGCCGTAGGTCTTGTTCCGAATGCGCAATTGTGCATCCTCCAAGTGCTTGATGAACTTCTCCTGACGGCTTGCCAACTGGGCGGTCTCCTCGCGGCTCAACGTCTCGCTGCCGTCCTCGATCATCTTGAACGAAGGGCTCGTATCGTCCGTGCCGTTGTTGTCGTTGTTCGCCAGCGTTTGCTTCAAGAGGTCGTAATCCTTGCGGGCCTCATCCAACTTCTTCGCGATCAACTCGCGGAACTCCACCAGCTCTTCATCCGTGTAACGCAGCTTGGAGGCGTGCTCCAATGTGGACACGTGCTTCTTCACTACCGGTGCGGCCATGGGGCGGTTCGGCGCAACGATCTGCGTCACCAAAGGCTTGGCGGCAGCTGCACGGGCGAGTTCCTTCAAGGCTGCTTTCTCTTCCTTCTTCGTTTCCTTCTTCACGGGTTTGGCGGGGGCGCTGACAGGCTTTTCGTTCTTGGGTGAGGGAATGGACTTCGTTTCGATCGGCTTGGGCGCTGGAGCTGCCTTTGCGGCTGGCTTAACGGGCACCACTGCCTTGGCAACGGGTTTCGGTGCAGGTTTGGTCTGCGCTTTTACCGGTGCGGTTCTCTTAGTGGGCGTTTGAGCGACGACCTTCTTGGCCGGTGCTTTCACGACTTTCGCCGGGGCTGCCTTCTTCACGACCTTCTTGGGCGCGGGCTTGGCAACGACCTTCTTCTTCGCGGGCGCCTGCAAGGCCTTCTTCGGTGCGGGCTTGGCTGCCTTTTTAGGAGCAGGTTTGGCAGCCTTCTTCGGAGCAGGCTTTGCAGCCTTCTTAACGGGCTTGGCTGCCTTCTTAGTGGCGGGTTTCTTGGCCATGACGGTCCCGGGTTTGGAAAATGATCCGCAAATATAGTCGGTTCGCCCCCTCAGTTGGCCGACCGCACTAGGGAGAGGGCGCAACGGGTGACTTCGTCCAATTCCACCTCGTGAGCACCAGCACCGTCATTGGGCAGGAAGTCCACAAGCACTTGGTGCTCAGGTGTTACGGACAATGTTTCAGCTAAGATGTGTGGTGCGTACGTGCGCACTGCCTGCTCAAATGCAGCGTTGCCGTTCCGTTGGATGTGCAGAAGGATCCGGTCCGTGATCTCGAATCCCGACTCTTTGCGGAGTGTTTGGATCCGGCTGACCAGTTCGCGCGCGATGCCTTCTTGGAGCAAGGCTTCGTTCATCGTGATGTCCAAGGCAACGGTCAATGCGCCGTCGCTCGCTACGCTCAGGCCGGGTACGTTCTCGGCGGTGATCTCCACGTCGTCGCGCAAGAGTTCCACGTCCTGCCCTTCCACGTGTAGCGTCATGGTGCCATTGGCCTCCAGCTCCGCGATCTGCGCTTGATCGAACGTGTTCACCGCAGCGGCCACGGCCTTCATCAGCTTGCCCAACCGCGCACCCAACTTCTTGAAGTCGGCCTTGATCTTCTTGTTCAGGTTGCTTTCGCTCGCATCCAGGATCACGAGTTCTTTCACGTTCACTTCGCCCAGTACCAATTCGCGGATCGCATCGAGGCGTGTGCGCATGGTGGCATCGGTCACCGGTACCATCATCTTTTGCAACGGCTGGCGCACGCGGTGGCCTTCCTTCTTGCGGATGCTCAGGACCAACGACGTGAGCTTCTGCGCCAACGCGGTGCGTTGTTCCAACTCGGTATCGATCCGATGCTCGTCGTGCTTCGGCCAATCGCTCAAGTGTACGCTTGTGCCATTGAGGTCGCGGTACAAGCGATCACTGAAGAACGGTGCTATCGGAGCGCTCAGCATCGCGACCACTTCGAGCGCGCGTTGCAACGTTCGGAACGCTGCGTTCTTGTCATTGCCCTGTTCGCCTTTCCAGAAACGACGGCGGTTCAAGCGCACGTACCAATTGCTCAGATCCTCCACCACGAAGTCCTGGATGGCGCGCGCAGCAACGGTCGGCTCGTAATCACCATACGCTGTATCACAAGCCTTGATCAATGAGTTCAAGCGCGATAGGACCCAGCGGTCCATCTCGGTCAATGCAGCCTCATCCCCAGGCCCCTTCTCCGAGGAAGAAGGGGGGACGAAACCATCGATGTTGGCATACAATGCGAAGAAGTTGTACGTGTTGAAGAGCGCGCGGAAGAACTTGCGCTGTACTTCGATGATGCCTTCCGCATCGAACTTCAGGTTGTCCCACGGTGAGGAGTTGCTGATCATGTACCAGCGTACGGCATCGGCGCCGTAAGCGTCCAGCGTCTTGAACGGATCCACGGCGTTGCCGAGGCGCTTGCTCATCTTCTGGCCCACCTTGTCCAGCACCAGGCCATTGCTCACCACCGTTCGGTACGCCACAGCATCCTGGGTCAATGTGGCGATGGCGTGCAGCGTATAGAACCATCCGCGCGTTTGATCGACACCTTCGGCGATGAAGGCCGCGGGGAATTTCTCGTTGAAGGTGGCTTCGTTCTCGAACGGATAGTGCCACTGCGCATACGGCATCGCACCGCTGTCGAACCATACGTCGATGAGGTCGGTCTCTCGCTTCATCGGCTTGCCACTGGGCGATACGAGCACAATGTCGTCCACGAACGGCCGATGCAGATCAACTGTGTCGTAGTTGGCGTCGCTCATGTCATCGGGCGTGAACGAGGCGTAAGGATCCCCGTGCATCACGCCCGCTTTCACAGCACGCGCGACCTCTTCCTTCAACTGTTTCAAGGAACCGATGCACAGTTCCTCATCACCATCCGCCGTGCGCCATATCGGGAGCGGGATGCCCCAGTAGCGACTGCGCGATAGGTTCCAATCCTGCAGGTTCTCCAACCAGTTGCCGAAGCGGCCGGTACCCGTGCTTTCGGGTTTCCAGTTGATGGTCTTGTTCAACGCGATCAAACGGTCCTTTTTCGCGGTAACGCGCACGAACCAACTATCGAGCGGGTAGTAGAGGATCGGCTTGTCCGTGCGCCAGCAGTGCGGGTAGTTGTGCTCGTACTTCTCCACCTTGAAGGCGCGGCCCATCTCCTTCAGCTTTATGCTGAGCTCCACGTCGACGCTCTTCTCCGGAGCGGTGCCGGCGGGATAGTATTCGTTCTTCACGTACTTGCCCGCGAACTCGCCCATCTCCTTGGTGAAGCGCCCTTGCAGGTCCACCAACGTGAGCGTACCGATGTTGTGCTGGCGCGCCACGCGCATATCATCCGCACCGAAACTCGGCGCCGTGTGTACCACGCCGGTACCATCCTCCGTCGTCACGAAATCACCACCGATCACCTTGAATGCTTCGCCTTGATCAGGCTGCGTGTACGGGAACAATTGCTCGTAGTTGATGCCTTCGAGTTGGTGACCATAGAACTCGCCATCCATACGCCACGGAATGTTCCCCGCTGAGGCGGGACTCTGAAGCTTGCCATCCTTCTTGGTGTCCTCGAACGAAGCGTCCTGCGTCTTCTCGTTGAAGTACGCCGCAAGACGCGACTTGGCCAGTACGATGGTCTGTGGCTCGTGCGTGTAAGGGTTGAAGGTCTTGACACGCACGTATTCCAATTTCGGCCCCACGGTGAGCGCTGTGTTGCTGGGTAAGGTCCACGGAGTTGTGGTCCACGCAGCGATGAAGACATCACCGAGGGCATCGGCGAACAGGAACTCGCTAGCGTGGTCCTTCTTCACCTTGAAAAGTGCGACCACCGTGGTGTCCTTCACCGGTTTATAGGTGCCGGGCTGGTTGAGTTCATGCGAACTAAGGCCCGTGCCAGCAGCGGGAGAATACGGCTGGATCGTGTAGCCCTTGTAGAGCAGGTCTTCGTCGTAGAGCTTCTTCAGCAGGTGCCACACGCTCTCGATGTACTTGGTGTGGTAGGTCACGTACGGGTGCTCCAGATCCAGCCAGAAGCCTATGCGCCGCGTCATGTCGTTCCACACATCGGTGTAGCGCATCACCGCCTTCTTGCACACCGCGTTGTACTCCTCGATGCTGATCGTTTTCCCGATGTCCTCCTTGGTGATGCCGAGCTCTTTCTCCACACCCAGCTCGATAGGCAGGCCATGTGTGTCCCAGCCGGCTTTGCGATCAACGCGGTGGCCCTTCTGCGTCTGGAAACGGCAGAAGATGTCTTTGATGGCACGGGCCATCACGTGGTGGATGCCGGGCAATCCGTTCGCGCTGGGCGGGCCCTCATAGAACACGAAGGGCGGCGCGTCCTTGCGCAACTCCAAGCTCTTGCCGAAGGTGTCCTCTGCGTCCCATTGCTTCAAGACCTCATCGGCGACCTTGGGCAGGTCGAGTTCATCATACTGCGGGAAACGCTTGTCCATGAGGGCTTTCAAAAGGCCCGCAAAGATAGCGGGGTGTCGGTTGTGAGATCCTGTCACTGGCCAGTACGTTGTTGCTATTGCCGTAGCGTGTACATTGGGGATGAGCCGATGGTAGAGTAGGCCTTAGGTCCATTAATGCGTTCATCATCACGGGTCCTTCCGTTTATTTGGTTGCCGCCGCTTTGCTGTTATCGCCGCTCTCATGGGGCCAGTCCCCGCCCGTGATCGTGTGGCAGACCAGCTATGGCGGGTCGTGGGACGACGAGGGCTTAGCGGTGGTGGAGGCCGATAACGGCAGTTACATCGTGGCGGAGCATACGTACTCTCCGGACTTCGACATCGTCGGACACCACGGCTCCCCAGGCAGCCCGGATGCGTTGGTGCTGAAGTACGATGCGGACGGCAACCTGCTCTGGCAGAAGTGCCTTGGTGGAACAGGTGGTGAAGTGGCCTTCGACATGGTCGCTACCGCGAACGGGGGCTGTGTGCTTGCTTGCTCTGCGAGTTCGACCAATGGTGACGTGATCGGTGTTACCGGCGGATCGGATTTCTGGTTGGTCGGGCTTGATGGCTCCGACAACATCATCTGGCAGAATGTGCTCGGCGGGTCGGCCTCGGATTGGCGCATCTTCATGGATGCAACGGCTGACGGCGGGACCGTGCTTTGCGGCGAGACCATATCTTCGGATGGCGATGTAAGCTTCAATCACGGGGTCAGTGACCTGTGGGTGGTGAAGCTCGATGGTGCTGGCGCGATCGAATGGGAGAACAGCTTCGGTGGTTCGCTGGCCGAGTATGCCTCTGCGATCGTGCAGAATTCAGCAGGCGGCTACTACGTCTGCGGTCAGACCAAGTCGAATAACGGGGATGTGTCCGGCAATCACGGCGGGCTTTTCGACACATGGGTGATCTGCTTGGACAGTGCGGGTGGTCTGCTCTGGCAACGCACCATGGGCGGTACAGGCAGCGATCAGTGCTTCGGGCTTAGCGAAGACCACCACGGTGGCGCGATCTGCATTGGATCGAGCGGTCCGGTCGATGGCGACCTGCCGGGCAACAACGGAGGTGGTGACCTTTGGGTGGTCGACCTGGACAGCACAGGCAACGTGCTGTGGAACCGCAACTACGGATACATCTCGAATGATGGTGGGCGGTGTATCAAGCGGTCAGCGGCTGGTGGGTATCACATCGCGGGGTCCACCTATGGTCCCACCGGGTACGAGACCGCGCTCTGGATGATGGAGCTCGACAGCGTGGGTGATGTCCTGTGGGAGAAGTCGATCGGAGGAAGCAACACCTCGGAAGGGATCGACTTGATCATCGACAGTAACAATGATCTAGTGGTGACCGGCTGGTCCGCCTCCGATGACGGCGATGTAACGGACAACCATGGCATGGCGGACGTGTGGACGGCGAAGCTCACACTCGACTATGCGACGCTGACCGGCACAGCATTCATAGATGATGACAACGACGGCATACAAGGCGGTGCCGAGAGCGGGGTCCCTGGCTACGCCGTGCAGAACATAGGTTCGGGCCTCTCTTACTTCACCGGTCCCGACGGCGGCTTTGCAGTAGTGGCGACCGAGTCCGGAACGACGACCATTGAATCCCAGGACGCTCCCTATCATTCATTCGTTCCTGCCTCCCATACGGGGGTCTTTTCAACGCTTTCGCAACAGATCGACCCGGCGAACGACTTCGCCATGCAAGCCGATGGCTCGTTCAACGCCTTGGGCGTAATGCTTACGCCGGTGGGCATCTTCCGGCACCTGCACGAGGTGCACGACACCGTCTCGTACTTCAATGTGGGCAACACCACCATGTCGGATCCGGTCCTACGCTTCATTGTGGATCCCGGCCTGACGTATCATACCGCCAGCGTGACACCCACCTCGATCATGTTGGATACACTGGAGTGGTTATTGCCGACCCTCGCACCCTATGGCTCCGGTGCGATCGATGTATTCGTGAGCGTGCCGTTGGTCACACCGCTTGGAAGTACGATCGCGTCAACGGCCTCGATCGGTCCGGTAGCAAGTGATGCGGAACCGGCGAACAACACGGCAGGTTGGGAGGTCATCGCCACAGGCTCGGCCGATCCCAACGACATCCTGGTCGACCGGTCGGAAGTGCAGCTTGCCGAGCTCAGCCCCCTGCCGCCTTACCTGAACTATGTCATCCGCTTTCAGAACACCGGGAACGACACCGCCTTCGTGGTCCGCATCGAGAACCAGCTGCCAGTGAATGTCGACCCGAGCACCTTCGAGTTCGTGTCGTCATCGCACCCGGTCCATATCGACTACGTGCAGCACGTGGCTCGGTTCAATTTCAGCTTTCCGGGTATCCAGTTGCCGGATAGCACGATCAACGAAGCGGAGAGCCATGGCTTCCTGCGTTACCGCGTGCGTCCAAGAAGCACGCTCCTGGTAGGTGACTCGGTGCTGAACTGGGCGGGCATCTATTTCGACTACAATGCACCGGTGAGAACCAATACGGCGCATACCGTTGTGGACAATACCGTGGGTCTTTCGGTCAACAGTACTAGTAACCTTATGCTTTCTCCGAATCCTTGCAATGGCCTTTTCCGCCTCGATGCCGGGCAAGTGCGTTCCGGGATGATCACCATCAGCGATGCTGTGGGAAGAGTGGTGCAACGGATCCCATACAATGGCATCCGCACGCTCGACCGTACAGGGCACGCTCCCGGGCTGTACTTCGTTGCACTCTCGACCGACTACTCCGTGATCAGTCGTAATACCGTTTCGCAATTCGTAATGGCCCGATCTCGCCATACGGCTCATCGAGCCAAACGTATTGTCTCACGCGCATTTACCACTTCTAAGTCCAGCCCAGCCTTGGGGCTGTCCTGAACTAAGAATTGGTATAAGGTGATCATTGAGCGGTAGGGCCTTGGTCACACCATTGTCGCAAGAACGCGATGGTGATCGCCGGTCGGATCCATCGTAACGTGGGGTCTTTCTAAGGGGCTGAAGCGATAGCCGACCAGTGCGGATGGAACGGGGGCCGTTCACCCCCTGAAACGCACCATCACAGCGTTGCCCTTCTCTTCACGGCGCGTTTCAAGCTGGTCTTTCAGGGCGCTTATCAAGGAGGAGAGTGAAGCATGCCCGTAGCTGCGCGGATCGAAGCTGGGATCCAAGCGACGTAAAGCTTGGCCCATCAGGCTCAGCGAAGCTTCTTCCTCTTCGCCCTTAGCGATGTTGAAAGCCTTACGTAGTTTCCGCATCAGGTCCCCGTTCTGTGAGAGTTTCGGTTGCGGCGCCTTGGTAACGCCCGCTGGGCGTTTCGCCCCACCTTTCGATCCCGGAGCCGCAGTGATCAAAGGTGTGGAAACCGGCTCTTGCACATCGAGGTTCTCCACATAGATGAAACGCTCGCACGCTTTCACGAAGGCATCCGGTGTCTTCTTCTCACCCACCCCCATCACGAAATGCCCCGATTCGCGAAGACGTGTGGCTAACCGTGTGTAGTCGCTGTCGCTGCTCACGATGCAGAAGGCATCCACCAGTTCACCGTGGAGAATGTCCATGGCGTCGATGATGAGCGCACTATCCGTGCTGTTCTTGCCCTTGGTGTAAGCGAATTGCTGCACCGGCTGGATCGCGTTGCTGTTCAGTAGGTCCTTCCACCCACTCATGCCCATGGTGGTCCAGTCGCCATAGATGCGGCGGATGGTGATGGTGCCCGTTTTGCTCACTTCTTCGAGAATAGCGCGCAGTCGTTTCGGTGCGGCATTGTCCCCGTCGATCAGCAGGGCGATCGTTGTGTCGTTGATCTTCTTCATACGTCGGCCGCTGAAGCATGGTGGCGGGCGGCACGGGCCAAGGTAGGGAGGCCCTCGGGGCGCAGCATGCCGAAGGAACCGTAGGAGACTCGTTAGCGCAAGGTTCCTGCTAGCCAGCCGCTATACCGCTGGGCCGTGTTCCACTCCAAGTGCAGGCCATCTGTGGTGAGCCAATGCGAAGCTGGCGCAACGCGCAGGAAACGGTGCTTGGGGAACCGTTCCGCAACCACTTCACGGCTGCGGGTCGCAAGGTTGCTTTGCATCAGTTCATCGGAGATGGGCACTTCCACGAAGACCACTTCGATGCCGCGCGCCTCCAAGGTCTTCACACCCTCCTTCAAGCGCCCCAGAAAGTGTTGCTGCGCAGAGTCGGAAGGGACGGCACTGAAGATCGCACGATTGCTTTCCAAGAGCACGGTGCTTACAGCGAGCGAATCACCGGAGCCTTTCATAGTGCCGGCAGCGTTCTTGGCACCTTCCTTCAACCACCCGAACAGCACGCCGCTGGGCTGGTTCTCTTCGCGTAGGATGGGCGTTGCACGCCGCAATTCGTACAGACCGGGTGCGAAAACGGCGTCCAAAAAAGCACGATCAGGTTCCTTGAACAACAGGTTCGTTTCGATGAGGACCCGTGCCGGTCTCTTCCCCGAGCGCTCGATCATCTCAAGGCCGTCGTAGATGCTCAGGCCACCGAAGCCGAGGTTGCTCGTACCGTTCGGGAAACTATCCAGCTCGATACGGAAGGAAAGGGACGACCCGACGATCACCGTGGCGTCGGGACGGTCTTTGCCGAAGACGAACTCTTCGGCCTTGATGCGGTTGCCGTTGGATTGGTGCTGGGTGGTGTCCCAATCAACATCGCCCCACTTGATGAAGGCCATGTAACCCGCGACGAGCAAGGTGAAGATGAGCAGCGAACGACGGATCATCTTCGCGGATCAGAATTGGAAATAGATGAACGATGCGCCTCCCCCGGAGTTCACCAGGATCAGGAACAGCATGATCCCGTAGATGATCGGTTTGATGGTCGCCATCACGGGTCGCGGTGTCCGCGTCCACAAGTAGATCAGGTGGTAGGCCACTACAGGAATGGAGAAGAGCAGGACGAAGAAGAGGATCAACGGCTGAAGGTTTTCCACGCCGGTATTGCTGAAGATTGCGCGTATGTACGCGATCACATGGCTGAAATCGGGCAGCTTGAACAGCAACCAAGCAAGGGTGACCATGCAGAAGACGAAGAGCATGTGTACGGCACGTGGCAGCTTGTCCTTCATGGACCACCCGAGGTCTTTCGCCAACCGTTCCATGGCCAACACCAAACCATGGAACAAACCCCATATCGCATAGCTCCACGCGGCGCCGTGCCACAGGCCACCCAAGACCATGGTCAACATCAGGTTCTTGTAGGTGTGGAAGCCCCCTTTTCGGTTACCGCCCAGCGGGATGTAGAGGTATTCGCGCAGGAAGGACGAGAGCGAGATATGCCACCGGCGCCAGAACTCCGAGAATGTGGTGCTGATGTACGGGAAATTGAAGTTGTCCATGAGCACATACCCGAAAGCGTGAGCAAGGCCCAAGGCGATCAAGGAATAGCCAGCGAAGTCGGCGAAGATCTGCATGGAGTAACCGAACAGCAGCGTGATCAAGGTGATGCTGTGCATGTCGCGGAAGTAGGGGAATGTGATCCAGAAGGTCTGATCCTTCAAGTTGTCGGCCACTACCATCTTCAGGAAATAGCCCACTACGAGGCATGCGAAGGTGCTGTTCCAGTCGATGCCCTTGAAGTACTTGGTGCGCACCTGTGGAAGGAACTCGTGCGCCTTCACCACCGGTCCTGCCACGAGTTGTGCGAAGAAGGCGATGAAGGTGCTGATGCGCAAGGTGTGTTCCCACACGCCCTTCACCACGATGCTGTTGTATTCCTTCACCTCCTTACCGCGGTAGGCATCAACTACCAAGCTGATGCCTTGAAAGGTGAAGAACGAGATGCCCACGGGTAATGGAATGGAGGTAAGGAATTCGCCTACACCGCTGGTGGGGAAGAAGCTACGGCCAATGAGCGGGCTGTATTTGAAGAAGATCAGCACACCAAGGTTTGCGGCTACGCCCAACGTAGCGTAGGTCCTGCGATGCCTTTCATCGCCGAATACTACAGCATGGCTGGTGGCGATGTTAATGGCCAACGAAACGACCAACAGCGTGAGCAGCCACGGCATGTTATAGGCGTAAAAGATGAAACTGGCCACCACCAACGTATGCAGCTGGAAGCGCTGCAGGAAAGGCACGTAGTACAACAGGAACGTAGGCAGTACTAGAAGAAGGAAGGGTACGCTGTTGAAGAGCATGGCCTGCGCCGAACGGGGGCGAAATATCGCCACGCTGGCCCACTTGAACGCCTACCCGTGGCAGCGGGTTACGCACCGACCGACGTGCAAAGACCTATTCCAGCACTACCCGGCGCACGGCCAAGGTTCCCTCACCCCCGATGATCCGGACCATATACATGCCCGCGCTAAGCCCATTGCGCGCGATGATCAGCTGACCGCTGCCGTTGCCCAGCTGTCTGCGGACCACTTTGCCGGTAAGGTCCACTAGCTCGACCGTGTGGTCCGTGGTCAGGCGTTCGTTGCTGATCAATGTGGTGCAATCGGTGAACGGATTCGGCATCAACCCGACCTCCATAGCCCCAGTGCCCAGCATCCCTGTCATTACCACTTGGTACGGATCGCTCAGATCTTCGCATCCGTACACGGTGGTGATGCGGACGGAATAGAAGCCGCTGACCATGGCCGTGTAACTGGCGCTGGTGGCATTGATAAGAGGTTCGTCGTTCAGGAACCACTGGTAATTGGCACCCTCGCTCGCCACCAGATGCGTGGCATCGGGTTCGTCCACCTCTGCAACGTGCAGGCCGCAATCGACCAGTGTGTTCAGTACCGTGTTGGTCAGCACGGGTATGTTGAAGTCGAAGTAGATGGACGCCTGGTTGATGATCGTGGTCAAGTGCGGCAAGTTCACGCGCGTCTTGATCCGGTATTTCACGAAGCCATTGCTGGCGAGCTGGTCCGCGCCACTATCTGGCAACATGATGTTGTCGAAACGGAACATCGCCCGTTGCTCGGCCTCCACCATGATCTGTGTAAGCGGATGCGAGGCCCCCAGGATCTGCATGCTCTCGGGGTCGAGATCCAGGTCCAGGTAGTCGGTCAGCACAACGCTCAACGCCGTATCCGTACCCGTGTTCTGGAAGCGGATCGTGTAGGTGAGCCAGTCCGTGTCGATGTCCACCGCGCCTGCCGCGCCATAGCCTTGAGGCGTCACCAACTTGTCGTTCGGGTCGAACGCACAGGTGACCGGTCCGCCGATGGACTGCACCACCGGCTCATCGATGTCGGGCGATGTTACCGTGGCCGTTATGCTGGCACCCGAACCCACAGGACCCACTAGAATGCCTATGTAGATCGTCTTTTCCTGGAACCAACCAAGGCTGTCGCAGCTCCAGTAGTAGTGGTCGCCCACGATGCTGTCCGGGGGCACGCTTGTGTAGCTGATCGCAAGGTCCGGGTGGATCTGCAGGTCGATCACGATGTCCTCCGGGATCAACGTCCCCGTATTGCGCAATTGCAACCAGGTCCCGACCTCGGTATTGCAACGGAAGAAGTCGTTCGTGGTGAAGGACAGGAAACTGGACTCGTTTTGCACAGCAGGCACCAATCCGAAGTCGAGGTTGCTGGCGATGGGCTGGGCAGCCGTCAACGTGGCCGTAAGCGTATCGGGCTCGTTGGATACGGCATAGATGAACGGTACTGAGGTCCAAACATCCCACGTCCCTTCCAATGCCGGCAGGTCGTAGTTCCCGGCGGAATTGGTCCACACCAAGGTCTGTTCGCCGTTGCTGCGCACCAATTGGTAAGGAACTTTCAATTCCTCACTGTCCAAGGTGGCATCCTGATCGAAATCGTAGAATACAGAGCCACGGAGCCGGTACACATCGAAGAAGAGGTTCTCCATCCACGACAACGAATTGAAACGCGCGTTGATCAGGTCCGGTACCTCATCGCCGTTCACGTCGGCCAACACCATGCGTGCGGTTAGTTCCGCCGAAGGATCGATGTAGGCGTTGATGCCGAAGACCCCGCCGCCCTGGTTCATGAGGAAGTAGCTCTGGTGCGTATAGCCTTCGCTGCGCGCCCACAAGATGTCCTGATCACCATCGCCGTCCAAGTCGGCGCACGTGATGGCTCGTCCGCCAGCGGGTGGTAATTCCAGAAGCGTCTCTTGCGTGAAATTTCCGACCCCATCGTTCCTGTACCAGACCATCGGCGGAGCGTATGCGACGGTAGCGATGTCCAGATCGTTGTCACCGTCCAGATCAGCGAGTGCCATATCCCCGATGTAGCTGATGCTGGGGCTGTTGACGGCGGTGAAGTTGCCGGCCCCGTCATTGATCTGGGCGGTGATCCCGCCCGTGTTCAGGACATACACGACGTCTACTATCCCGTCGCCGTTCACGTCGCCCACCTTGTTCCCCGTACCTGTCGTGAGAACTGCCACCTCGGTGAAAAGGCCATCGCCGTCATTGCTGTACCATTTGGCCCCACAGATCAGGTCCGTATAGTTGTCGTTGTTCAAGTCCGCGATCGAAAGTGCTCCTCCTGCGCCGGTGATCACTTGCTGGGACCAGGCGGAGCCATCGCCATTGTTCAGGAAGAGCACGGCTTTCCCGCCGCTGGAGGCGATCACGTCCACGTCGCCATCGCTGTCCACGTCGAAGGCCTCCATATCGTTCACGCCATCGAAATTCTCCGCTAGGATCTCCTGCTGCGCGAACGTGCCGTCACCGGTGTTGCGATACAGCGTCACCATGTCCGCATGGTATGATGCCGCTACAAGGTCGTTGTCATCATCCCCATCCACGTCTACCGCCACTACATCCTGACAATAGCTGATCGTTCGGCTTACTCGTCTCCGGGGGCTCCACGTGCCGTCCGTCTGGGTCGCGTACCACCCTATGATCCCCTGGCCGTGACAGAAGGCGATGTCTAGGTTGCCATCACCGTTCAGATCGCCCACGGCATACTTGGTGTGCTGTAACGAATATGCGCCGAAGTACTCCACGTTCACATTCGGCCACGCGCCTGAACCAGCATTCCGCGCAATGGTGACGTTGCAGGAGGTCCCAGTTTCCACTGTGTAGTCCAGATCGCCGTCGCCATCGAGGTCGGCCACCACTTGAGGGATGGATGTTGATGTACTGATGGTGTCGTTCACTGTGAAATTGCCGGCACCGTCATTCTCGAACCAGCGCATGCCCGGCGCTACGCCCAAGGCCATTACGTCGGCATCGCCATCACCGTCCATATCCCCACAAACAGGGATCGCAGGCGCGGTGAACAGATCGATGTTCTGCTGCGGTCCATAGCTGGTCCCACCTGTGTGCGCGTACCAGCCGACCTGTGCGTTGTTGCCACCGATCATCAGGTCAAGGTCCGTGTCGCCATCGAAGTCGCCTAGTGATGCCGTGATCGTTGTGCTTGCACCCGTTGGGCCAATGCTTGGCCCGACCGAAAAGACGCCAGCCCCGTTGTTCAGAAGGAGCACTGCGTTGGTGGCCGTGCGCCCAACATCATCGATATCACCATCACCATCCAGGTCTGCGAAGAGCTGGCTTCCACTCGTGTTCGGTGGTAGGTAAGTGCCCACGGGTACAAAGGTGCCCGGTCCATTGTTCCTGAACCACTGTGTGCCAACGATCAGGTCCGCGTCAGCATCACCATCCAGATCCACCATCCTGAATGGCTGGCCTGTAGTCAATTCGCCGATGAAAAGCACCTGCTTATCGGCAAACTCCCCAGTGCCATTGTTCGCATACCAGAGCAGGATGGAATTGGAGGTGCCATCGTACAGATAGTCCCTGCTCACAACATCCAGGTCACCATCGCCATCCATATCACCGGTAAAGACGCTATTCGGATAGAAGAGGTCGCTTTGGAACGCGAAGTGCTGCGGGCCGAACTGGGCGTGCGAAGCGGTGAGCAGCAAAGTGGAGAGAGCGATGGTAATGTGGCGCATGAGGAGAGGGCTACACGGGGAAGACGAAGCGTTGTGAACAGGTTGTGTTCCTTCCGCGTGCTTCCACAGGGTGAAAATAGAAAAGCCCCGCTGAGCGGAGCTTTTCGTGATCGGAGGCATGCTGGATCGTAGCCCTGCTAGATCAACAGGAACTCGCAGCTGATGCGGACCTCATCGCTCACCAGCACCCCACCGGATCCCAGCGCGGAGTTCCAGTTCAGGTGCCACTCCTTTCGGATGATCTTGCCACTGATGCTGAAGCGCGCCTTGGTATTTCCCAAGGACCCTTCATCACCCCACCCCATTCAACACCCAAGATGATGGGCTTGGTGAGTCCGTTGATCGTGAGGTCGCCAATAAGGTCCCAGCTACCGTCGTGGTCCACTTCCTTGGTGCCTTTCGCTACGAAGCTGATCTTCGGATGCTTCTCGATGTCGAAGAACTCAGGGCTCTTCAAGTGTGCGTCGCGCTGCTCATTGCCCGTCGTCACACTCGCGGCCTCGGCCCAGAATTCAACCTTGCCTTTGCTCAGGTCGTCACCGGTGGTCTCGGCACTGCTGTTGCTGTTTCCATGTTTAGGGTTGAGTTGGGGCGCGAGATCTCGCGCCTGTAGGTTGAACTTCTTCATGGGCGCGAGATCTCGCGCCCATGAGTTGATCTTCGTCATGGGTGGGAGATCTCGCGCCCATACTAGCTTCTCATCCGATCCGCATCGGCACGTCCATCAAGAGTATCTCGGCGCCATTGGCCCCTACGTTGATGTCCAGCTTCTCAGTATCCCAAACGCCGAGCCCATCACGCTTGCCCACCGCTTGTCCGTTGATCGTGGCATCGCCGTCGATGACGAACGCATACACCCCGTTGCCTTCGCGCTTGATCGTGTAGGCTGCAGATCTTCCGCCATCGAATTTACCGATGTTGAACCAAGCGTCCTGATGGATCCACACTCCGGCATCATCCGGGTTTGGCGAGAGCACTTGTTCGAACGCGTTGTCACGGTCTTTCGGATCCAGCGTCACTTGCTGGTAGCGCGGCGTCACTTGGCGCTTCTTCGGAAAGAGCCAGATCTGCAACGTGTTCATGTCCTTGTCTTCTTGGGCATTGAACTCGCTGTGTTGGATACCCGTACCGGCGCTCATTACCTGCACATCGCCCGCGTTGATCACACCGCTGTTGCCCATACTGTCCTTATGGGCGACGGCCCCGCGCAAGGGGATCGTGATGATCTCCATATTGTCGTGCGGATGCGTGCCGAAACCCTTGCCCGGCGCTACGATATCATCATTGAGCACGCGTAGCACACCGAAGTGCATGCGGGCCGGCTCGTACCAGTTCGCGAAGCTGAAGGAGAAGTTCGCTTTGAGCCAACCGTGGTCGGCCGTGCCGCGGTCAGCGGCTTTGTGGAGCACCATGCTGCCCATTTTGAAAGGAGGTATTGTAGGAAGGTGGTTGAAACCGATCAGATCTTCGGGACGCGGCACAGCCGAGCTGTTCTCCGCAGTGATCCGCGCGGCTGTGGCACCGCCGATCAGTATGCCAGTGCCCAAGAGGCCTTTTCGAAGGAAGTTTGCTCTGTCCATTTATAGTACAAATATATTCCATGGAAAATAAATACATGGTGAATAGTGCTTCATTCTCGTGATCCCATTCCATATTGGCAGGTGGAGGCGATCACTCCGTTCCCCGGTCAAAGGCGTCCGTTCCTTGTTCGGCGAGGCTCGAGAATACCGCCGGAACCGCACCCCGCGTTACGACCCCACCCAGCCTGCGGCCTTTGATGCACCGATGTTCCCGCTCCCAGCCCTTCTCTTTCTTTATGCACATATCGGGGTATGACCATCTTTTCATGAGCAACATTCTCTTTACATCCGCCGAAGCGGGATGTTGCTATGTTTGCGGACCCCATTCGGACCAATGGGCTGAAGTATTGCCAAGGTCCAACCATTTCACTCGGATCCAACGAATCGTAACTCCACTTTAAGCTGACCCTTATGAGCAACGAGAAAAGCGGGAAAATGAACTCCCTGTTCGTAGCCATCGTCTTCATCCTGGTGCCGATCATCAGTGTGCTGATATTCAACTTCGTGTTGGGCGATCCGGCGAACTTCCAGAACAACGATCCCGTGCATGGCCATCCGGTCGATACGAATCCCGGGAAACTGTATGCCACCATTTATAAGGGAGGCTTCATTGTGCCGATCCTGATCAGCGTGAACCTGTTCGTCATCATTTTCGCCGTGGAGCGTTTCCTGACCTTGGCTCGCGCGAAGGGCAAGGGCCGCATCGACAGCTTCATCGTTGAGGTACGCCAGCACTTGGCGAACGACAACGTGGACCAAGCCGTAGCGGTATGCGACGCACAGCAAGGTTCCGTTGCCAACGTGATGCGCAGCGGCCTGGAGCGTTACAAGACCGTTCTGTATGATGCCAGCCACGACAAGGAGACCCGTCTCCAATCCGTGAAGCAGGAGTTGGAAGAAGCCACTGCGCTGGAGCTTCCGATGCTGAGCAAGAACATGGTGATCCTCTCTACCTGTGCCAGCATCAGTACCCTGTTGGGTCTGATCGGTACCGTACTCGGGATGATCCGGGCGTTCTCCGCGCTGGCCACTTCGGGCACGCCTGACGCCACTGCCCTTTCAACCGGTATCTCCGAGGCACTGATCAACACGGCCTTGGGTATCACGGGTTCGTGCATCGCGATCATCTTCTTCAACTACTTCAGCAACCGCATCGACGCTATCACGCATGGTATCGATGAGGCTGGTTTCAGCGTTAGCAAGACCCTCGCTAACCGCAAATGATGGCAGGGCGATGCATGTATCGCCCTATCTAATACATAGAAGCCATGTCGAAGATCAAAATGCCGAAGAGCAGTCCGTCATTGGACATGACGCCCATGGTGGACTTGGCCTTCCTGTTGGTGACCTTCTTCATGCTCACCGCGCAGTTCAGACCAGAAGAAGCCGTGGCGGTCGATACGCCCAAGTCGATGTCGGAATCGCCGATCCCGATGACCAATATGATGACCATCGTGGTGGATAGCGTCGGCAACGTATTCTGGGATATGACGGACAAAGGTGTTCGCCAAGCCGTGCTGGTGGAGATGGGCAAGCGGGTGAATTTCGTCCCGACCGAGGAGGACAAGATCAAGTTCGCCAACGTGGGTCCGGTAGGGGTGCCGCTGAACCAACTGCAAGCCATGTTGGCCTTGGAGAATGGTGCTGATCGGAAGGAGTTCATCCAACAGTTCAAGGGGATCCCGACCGATAGCTTGGACAACCAACTGCGGGATTGGATCACCACGACACGTGCTATCTTCTACAACGATGCCGGTGAGAACCCGATCGTGGCGTTGAAGGCCGATGGCAATACCAATTACAGCCGAGTGGCCGAAGTGATCCGGATCTTCCAATCACCCGGCATCCAGATCAGTAAGTTCAAGATGATCACCGACCTCGAAGCGTCGAGGATGTAAAACGACCCGATCGAACCTTTCCCCCGCAGCGCTGTACAGCAGCCAAGGAGTTAAGTCGATCATAGAACGAACACCATGGCACAAGTACCCGAAGGTGGTGGTGGAGGCGGTGGCCGCCACGAAAAGAAGCGGGCCAAGAAAGGCAGTACCCACGTCGACATGACGCCGATGGTGGACCTTGCCTTTCTGCTGCTCACGTTCTTCATCCTCACCACCACCATGTACAAACCCAGTACGTTGCAGATGACGTACCCGGTGCCACCTCCCCCGGACCAACCTAAGCCGCCTCCAACAGAGCTGAGCAATGCCGTAACGCTATTGCTCACCAAAAAGGACCAGATCTTCTATTACTACGGTCAATTCTTCGCGGCAGGCAATGAAGAGGGTAAGCCACCTACTACGTTGGAACGGACGGACTTCAGCCAGGTGCAGAAGTTGTTGGTGGAACGGAACAAGGAGACCATCGCGCAACTGAATGCCTTGGCGAAACAATTCAACGAGGAGAAGATCACCGAGGAAGAGTATACCGCGAAGCGTCGCGAGATCAAAGGGACCAAGGAGAACCTGAAGGCGATCATCAAGACCGACGAGGATGCCAAATACCGCAACATGATCGACATGGTGGACGAGATGGACATCAGCGGGATCGGCTCATACGGCGTGTTGGATTCGTTGAAGGCCGGGGAGAAGGCGTTGTTGGACGTGGAGAAACTTAAACTCTGAGGACATGGGACTCGTGCTCTTCATAGGTCTACTGCTCGTGCTCTCGTTCGTCATGACGATGGACCTGAGTTGGACCAACGTGCTCACCACCGCACGGAACGAAATGGTCTTCGAGGACCGCCACCAGGACTACGGGGCTTTCGAATTGCGCCGTGATTATGTGAAGCGCCTGCGGTTGGCGTTCATCGGGTCCATCCTGTTCTTCGGGTTGGCCTTGAGCATTCCCAAGATCGTAGCAGCCTTGAGCGGAGAAGAAGGCGTTGTGACCGAGAAGAAGATCGTGGACGTTAACCTGGATCTTTTCGAAGAGGAGAAGAACGACCCCCCCCCACCTCCGCCCCCAGAACCTCCGCCGCCGGTGAAGATCGAGAGCGTGCAGTTCACCCAGCTTGAAGCTGTGGACAAGCCTGTTGAAGAGCCGCCTCCTACGCAGGAAGCACTCGTGGAGACGAACGCTGGTGTGGTGACCCAGGCAGGCGAGAAGAAGGATGAACCACCTCCCGTTTTCGTCGAGGAGCAGACCTTCGATCTGGCTTCCGTACAGGAGCAACCGGAGTTCCCGGGTGGGATCGAGGCGCTCTACAAGTACCTAAGTAAGAACGTGAAGTACCCCAGCATGGAGAGCGATGCCGGCATCCAAGGGCGTGTCTTCATCGAGTTCGTGGTTTCCAACGATGGAACGATCACGGAAGTGATCCTGAAACGTGGTGTCAGTGGCGGCTTGGACAAGGAAGCCACGCGGGTGGTGAAAGGCATGCCCAAGTGGAGTCCTGGAAAGATGAACGGAAAGGCCGTGAAAGTGCGGTACATCCTGCCGGTCAACTTCGTGCTTCGCTAGGGTGGCATCGCGTCCATGAAATGGTTCAGCCTGTGCATGTCCGTGGTGTACATCGTACTTGGATGTCTACTGCTCTTCACACCTCTACTGGAAAATGTGATCGATACCTACCGGTCGGCGATCGGTGGTGTGCTGGTAGGTTACGGCGTGCTGCGAGGCGGTCTATGGATACGGCGCTGGCGCTCGGACAACGAAGCGGAGTGATCCGGTCGTTACTCTCTTCCGGTGTAGTTGTTTTGCTATTGGTCGGTTGCACATCCGCACCACCGGATCCTGGCGTCGATGATTCGCCCACATTCGGCAAGGCCACCGTGCTCGCCGATGAAGCGTTCCGACTCCTTTTGGATGATCATGCCTTGGTGTTCAACGCCACCTATCCGGATGCGCAGATCACCATGTATTATATGCCGGAAGGGGAATTGACGAAAGCCATGCTTGCGGATAGTGTGCGCTGCGTCTTCGCTGCGTTCCGTCCAGGTGGTGAGCAACTGGCCTATTTCCGCACGCGGAACCTTTCGCCCCACATCGAATCCGTTGCCACGGACGCGATAGCCGTACTGGTCTCGCCCAACAATCCGATCGCCAAGCTCTCAACAACAGAACTGCGTGCCATGCTGGAAGGGGCGCTCACCGTTTGGCCTGGCACCGGCACCCCGATCACCCCGCTCTTCGATACCCAGGGAAGCAGCGTCCCCAGAACCTTGGTAGACTCCCTTCTCACTGGTCGCGTTGAACGTTTGACCCGCGGCGCTTCAGCTTCCGGGATCCAGGACCTGGTGCAACGGGTCGCCAGTGATCCCGGTGCCATCGGCTTCGTCTCCTTCGCCACCATCAGCGATTTGGATGACCCCCAATGCCGCGCCTTGCGTGGATCTGTTAAGATCCTGCCTATTTCGATCACGGAGACTTCAACGGCATTCCCACCCGAGCAAGGCACGTTGAAGGACAAAAGCTACCCACTTCGTCGCAGCGTGATCATGCTGGTGACCGAGGGGAAAAGCGGCCTTGGCACCGGATTTGCTTCTTTTGTAGCCGGCCACAAGGGCCAACGGATCATCCTAAAGCAGGGGCTTGCCCCCGAACGGGTCCCGGCCCGCGATGTGGAGATCGTACACGACTGATGAACGCGCTAATGAAAACATTGATCCTGGCCAGCGCCATGCTGGCTATTGCTTCTGTCTCACAAGCACAAACGCCCCTTGGGGAGGCCGCCAAGCTGATCGAGAACGAGCGTTTCGAGCAGGCCACCGCCGCTATCCGCACCATCTTGGCCAAGGAGCCGACGAATGGTGACGCCTGGTTCCTATTAGGTGAGAACTATTTCTACAACGAGAAGCTGGATAGTGCCGATGCAGCCTACAAGAAAGGGATGGAAGTAAACCCTTTGATGCCGCTGAACGCCGTTGGTATCGCCAAGGTGCTGCAGGCCACCGGAAAACAGGCCGAAGCCAAAGCCGCCTTCGATGCCGCCATCGCCAAAGCCATTGATAAGTCCAGCAAGACCGCTAAGCCGGTGCAAGCAAGCGTGTACAGAGAAGCAGCTGAGGGCTTGATCTACGGGCCGGTGAAAGATCCAGCTACCGCATTGACCTACATCGAGAAAGCGATCCTTCTGGATGCTGCGGAATCGGAGAACTACATCGTGAAGGGGGATGCTCTGTTCGAAGCGAATCCCCGCGATGCTTCTGAGCCGATGGCCAATTTTAAGAAGGCGGCCGACATGAAGGCCACCAGCGCCAAGCCCGTCGCCAAGAAAGGCTTCGTGTATTACCGCGCCAAGAATTACGACGCTTCGATCAGTGAGTACGACAAAGCCGCTTCGATCGACCCGTTGTATGCCCCTACGTTCCGGGGTCGTGCCGAGGCATGGTTCATGAAGCGTGACTTCACCAAGGCAAAGGCCGATTACGATACCTACCTGCAACTGAACAAAGGCAACGTGAGCGCAAGCGTCCGCTATGCCCAGTTCCTCTTTCTGGTGCAGAACTACAAGGAGTCCATGGACTTGATACAAAAACTGGAGGCTTCCGGCGTGGACAACAATGTGCTTACCCGGCTCAAAGGCTACAGCATGGTCGAATTGGGTGATACCGTGAACGCCGTGCCTACGTTGGAAGCATACTTCGCCAAACAGCCGCAGGACCAAGTTGTGAGCACAGACCTGCAGTATTACGGCCGTGCCATATCCCTGCTGGGCAATGATTCGCTCGCCGGGGAGAAGCTGTTGGCCGCTGCAGCCCTGCCGAACGCCGATCCAGAATTGTACATGGAAGCCGGTTCATTCTTCCAGAAAGCCAAGATGTTCAACAAGGCCGTGGTCGCCTACCAAGGCAAGACGCAGTCCTCCAAAGTTGCCGTGAACGATTGGTACTATTTGGGTGGCGCTGCCATCAAGGCGAAGGAATTCCAAGTGGCCGATGACGCGTGGACCCAATACATCGCAAAACAGCCGAACGTATACCAAGGCTACATGGGTCGGGCTCGCGCTAACGTGGGGTTGGACCCGGACAAGAAGACCTGGCAAGCCCGTCCGTTCTTCGAGGATGTCATCCGCAAGATGAAACCCGAGGAGATGACGAGATCCCCTTCGGATGTGGAGGAGGCATATTTCTACCTCGCATTCCTCAATTACTACTCCACCAACGACAAGGCCGCTGCCAAGTGCTGGTTCGAGAAAGTGAAAGCCATTAATGCCGGAACACCCAACACCAAAGTGGCCAATGACATGCTGCTGAGCAAGGAGCTCAAAGATGTGGCTTCGAGCACTTGCGAGCTGCCGTAGTTGTCACTAAGTGCGTTCATGGGAACAGGGGGCTTCGGTCCCCTTTCTCTTTTGGTCGGGGACATCCGCTTACATTGGTCAGCGATGGGCCTGTTCCGCAAGAAGCCACTGAACTCTGGATCCGCTTCAGAGGGCGAGATACATGGGGGTGACGCGTTAGGGAAGCACCTCACTGTTCGGGATCTTACGTTCTTCGGCATCGCGGCCATTATCGGAGCAGGTAGTTTCAGTAGCATGGGACAGGCCTGCTTCAGCGGCGGGCCGGGCGTTGTGCTGCTCTTTCTGATGTGCGGTGTGGCTTGCGGCTTCACAGCCTTGTGCTACGCGGAGTTCGCAGCGCGCGTGCCCGCGAGTGGCAGCGCATACACATATGCGTATGTGAGCTTCGGTGAGGTCTTCGCCTGGATCATCGGTTGGGCGCTGTTGATGGAGTACAGCATCGGCAACATCTACGTGGCCTTCAGTTGGAGCGGCTATTTCACCAATTTGCTCGATGGCATCGGCCTGCACCTCCCGGAATGGTTGACCACGAATTACCGCCATGCGAGTGCTGCATCGAACGATGCGCTGATCAAGCTCTTCAATGCCTACGCACCCAACGCAGGGCTGGAGGCCAAGGCCGCGCTCAACGCAGCGCAAGCATCCGAGGGATACAGAGCGTGGGCCACCGCACCCATGCTCGGGAACCTGCGGATCATCTTCGATCTGCCTGCTGTCACGATCAATGTGCTGATCACTTGGCTCGTGTACACCGGTGTGAAGGAGACCCGCAACGCCAGTAACATCATGGTGATGGTGAAGCTCGCGATCATACTGCTGGTGGTCATCGTTGGTGCCTTCTATGTCGACATCACGAACTGGGTGCCGTTCTTGCCGAATGGTTTCGGTGGAGTAATGGCCGGTGTCAGCGCAGTCTTCTTCGCCTACATCGGATTCGATGCCGTGAGCACGCTGGCCGAGGACAGCAAGGACCCACAACGCGATCTGCCGCGTGGCATGATCTGGTCGCTCTTGATCTGTACGGTGGTCTACATCGTGCTGGCGTTGGTGTTGACCGGCATGGTCGATTGGTCGCAGCTCGGTGTGAGCGATCCGCTGGCCGAGGTCTTCGCATTGCGAGGGGTGAAGTGGATGCTGTTCATCGTGAGCATCGCTGCTGTGGTGGCCATGACCAGTGTGATGCTCGTTTTCCAGATGGGCCAACCGCGGATCTGGATGAGCATGAGCCGTGATGGGTTGTTGCCGAAGCGTTTCGCGAGCATCCACCCGAAGTACAAGACCCCCGGCTTCAGTACGATCGTTACAGGTCTGGTGGTCGGTATCCCGATCTTCTTCACGGATGAGAATTTCATCTTGGACTTCACCAGTATCGGGACGCTCTTCGCCTTTGTGCTGGTCTGTGGCGGGGTGCTTGTGCTGCCAAAGCGTGGACGTACGAAAGGCCGCTTCCACTTACCGCACGTGAACAGCCGTTTCGCTGCGCCCGCGATCTTCCTTGGCGTAGTAGCACTCCTTCTGTTCAGCGTTCCGGGTTATTTCACCGGCCTGTTGGACCTTTCCTCGGAACACGCAGCACAGAACATCCCACAGCTCATCTTCTGGCCACTCGCCATCGCACTCGCGATCATCGCTCACCTGAAGAACTGGTCGCTGATCCCGTTGCTCGGATTGGTGTCCTGTTGTTACCTCCTCACTGGTATGGCCGTGAGCAATTGGCTCTGGTTCGCAGTATGGCTGGTCATCGGCCTGGCTTGCTACTTCGCCTACGGATACCGTCACAGCAAACTGGCGCCCAAACCGCACTGACCTTTCCTACTGATCATGCTGTCCAAGAACAACCGGCTCACCTTATGGATCCTCGTCGCCATGGTGCTCGGCATCGCAGTGGGCTACGGCATGCACACCGGCATGGAAGAGGAGTCGCGTAAGGACGTGGCCGAGAATTTGAAGATGCTTACCGACATTTTCCTGCGTCTGGTGAAGATGATCATCGCTCCGCTGGTGTTCAGCACGTTGGTGGTGGGCATCGCCAAGCTCGGTGACATGAAGACCGTTGGACGTGTGGGTGGTCGCGCGCTCTTGTGGTTCGTCTCGGCATCCCTGGTATCACTCGTGTTGGGCATGGTGCTCGTTAACCTCTTGAAGCCCGGTGTCGGGTTGCAGTTGGCCATGCCGGAAGGTGCCGCGGCGGACATCCTCGGCAAGACGCAATCCTTCTCGCTGCGAAACTTCGTATCGCACTTATTCCCGAGTAGTGTGGTAGAAGCCATGGCCACCAACGAGGTCCTGCAGATCGTGGTGTTCAGCATCTTCTTTGGTGTGGCTTGTGCCAGCATCGGCGACTATGCGAAACCCGTCGTTAAGCTGCTGGAAAGCGTGTCGCATGTGATCCTGAAGATGGTCGGCTACGTGATGAATTTCGCACCGTTCGGCGTGTTCGGCGCGATCGCTGCGGTGATCGCGATCCATGGGTTGGGTGTACTCGGGACCTATGCGGTGTACATCGGTCAATTCTACCTCGGCTTGGCCATCCTGTGGGTGATCCTCCTCGGGGTGGGGTTCCTCTTCCTTGGCCAGCGGATGAAGGAGTTGATGCGCCGCATCGTACAACCCATCACCATCGCGTTCAGCACCACGAGTAGCGAGGCGGTAATGCCCAAGCTGATGGAAGAGCTGGAACGGTTCGGCTGCAAGGACAAGGTGGTCAGTTTCGTGCTCCCACTCGGCTACAGCTTCAACCTGGACGGCAGCATGATGTACATGACCTTCGCCAGCCTCTTTATCGCGCAGGTCTACGGCATTACGCTGGATATCGGCACACAGCTCACGATGCTGCTTACGCTGATGTTGACCAGTAAAGGGATCGCCGGTGTACCACGTGCCTCCTTGGTCGTGGTGGCGGCAACACTGGGTATGTTCGGCATCCCCATCGAAGGTATCGCACTGATCCTGCCGATCGATCATTTCTGTGATATGGGCCGTAGCGCCACCAACGTGGTAGGTAACGCCATTGCGACGAGCGTTGTTAGCAAGTGGGAAGGGGAGCTGGGGCACTGATTTCCCGAACCGAACGTTGTTTGGGACATGAAGGCTTATCTTCTCGTTGCTCTGCTTTTAAATGGAAGCTCAAGCAGGGCCCAAATTTTCGGGACTCATATCGATACAGCATATCTTGGAGGAACGATCACGGTCCATCTCAAACCGAACGACTCCGTTGAACAATTCGCGCGGATCTTCGGAGGTCTAGCAGAAGGAGCGCAAGTGCGTTTCCATCGGAACGGCAACGTTCGATCCATTGAAATTGCCCTATCCGAGGGAGAAGAGCGTATGGTGATCGAGTGGTTCGAGAGTGGTCGAATGAGATCAGAACGTATTGACAGGGTGAACGGGACTAGAGGACATGTAATACCAATTCTTAGTTCAGGACAGCCCCAAGGCTGGGCTGGACTTAGAAGTGGTAAATGCGCGTGAGACAATACGTTTGGCTCGATGAGCCGTATGGCGAGATCGGGCCATTACGAATTGCGAAACGGTATAAAATATTGGGATGGATCCGGGCGACTTCGCTCCTTCTTCGAATTGCTGCACGGCAAAGCCGATGGTCACGCACAAGAGTGGTCAGAGAATGGTGACGTTGTTCGTGACGAGGTCTACCGACAAAGCAAACTGTTAAAGGCGAAGGTCAGGGGACCGAAGTTGTAAGCCGCCGCGCCTCACATCCGCAACAAGCCCGGCAATACACCCAGGGCCAGCACACCGATCCCGCACAACGAGATCACCAGCCAGTTCAGTGGTGCAACGACCAGACGAAGCGCCCGCTCACCGGGTGTGAACGCTTCACGGATGACGATGACGTAGTAGTAGATGCCCACGAGCGCCATCACCACCGCAAAGGCCGTGGTGAGCAAATACCCATTGGCCAAGCTTAACACGAACACGCGGTACTTCGCCACGAAACCAGCAGTCAGTGGAATGCCGGCGAGCGAAAGCAATAGCAACATCGTCACAATGGCCAACCACGGATCACTTCGGAACAAACCACGGAAGATGTGGATGTGCTCATCGCCTTTCGCGGCGCGCTTTGCCAAAGTGAGCACGATGAAGAGGCCGACGGTTGCCAAGGCATACGTGCCGAGGTAGTAGAACAATACATCCGGTGTGCGCGCATCGAAACCAAGGAAGGCCAGCAGTAGGAAGCCGGTGTGCGCGATACTGGAATAGGCCATCAAACGCTTGAACTGCGTTTGGCGCAAGGCCACGATGTTGCCGAGGAACAGCGTGCAAACGGTCATCACCACCAGCATGGTCTGCATGGCGTCAGGTAGTTGCATGTGCCCGATCAACCGGTAGAACGCGGCGAATGCAGCTGTCTTCACCACGGTGCTCATGAACGCTGTCACCAGCGTTGGCGCACCTTCATATACATCGGGGCTCCAGAAGTGGAAGGGAACAGCGGCCACCTTGAACGATACACCAGCGATGGTTAGGAACAGGCCTAGGAGGAAGATCATGTCCGTTCCCGAACCGATGGTTGCTGCGTGTGCTTCGATCGCAGCAAGGTCGAAGGATGCGGTAGCGCCGTAGATCAGGGCTAAGCCGAGCAACAGGAAACCAGAAGCGAAGGAGCCCTGCACGAAATACTTGAACGCCGCTTCGCCGCTGCGGAAGCTATCGCGCTTACCACCGGCTAGAACATACAATGGAATACTCAGGATCTCGATGCCAAGGAAGAGCACGATGAGGTTGGAAAAGCTGACGATCAACAGACCGCCTACGAGCGAGAAGAGCATCAAGGCATACTGTTCCGCCACGTTCTCGCGCACCTTGGCGTAGTAGTCGATGCCGAAGAGGAAAAGCAGCACCGTGATCACCACCAGTACTTCCGAGAACGAACGCGCGTACCCATCGAAGGAGACCACGCCGCCGAACAATGGATTTTCCAAGTTCCAGTCGGCCGCGAAGAACACGAATGCCGTCAGCAGGCCGATGATGCCCACGGGAGCCAACAATTGGCGCTTCCCGAACAGCCCCAAGTAGAGCAGCACAACACCAAGCACGGAGATCAGGACCAATACGCTCATCTCAATTCAGCGATAGGCTGGACAGCAGTTGTTGAACAGGGATATCCACGAGTTCCAGAATGGGGCCGGGATAGACCCCGAGGAATAATGTGATGGCGATCAATGGCACGAGCACCAGGTGGTCGCGCGTCGAAGCATCGGTCATTTCAAGAGCCCACTTGTCCGGACCCAGCATCACACGTTGATAGGCGAAAAGCATGTAGATGGCCCCCAGGACGATCGTGCTCACCGCAGCGAATGCCAGCCAGCCGTTCACCTGCCACAGGCCGGCGAACATGAGCCATTCACCTATGAAGCTCTGCGTCAACGGAAGTGCAACGGCATTGACCAACACGAGGAGGAACAAGGCCGCCAGTCGCGGCACACGTAGTTTCAATCCGCCCATAGCGCCCATTTCGCTGCTGCCCACACGCTCCTTCATAACGCCGGAGATGTAGAGCATGCAGATCACCAGAATGGCGTGTGCGAAGGCTTGGTACAAGGAGCCGCTCACGCCGTAGCTGTTCCATGCGAACAGACCAGCACACAACAGACCCACGTGGCTCAGCGACGAGAACGCGATCAGCCGCTTCAGGTCCGATTGACGGAAGGCGATGATGCCGCCATAGATGGCCCCGACCAACGCGAGTGCGATGACCGTTTCCTGCCAGTAGATCACGCCGTCCGGTACGATGGGCAGCACGAGCTTGATCACGCCGTACAGGCCCATCTTCAACATCACAGCGGCCAGTACCATCGTGCCTTGCAATGGTGCCATAGTGTAGGTGTCCGGCTGCCAGCTGTGGAAGGGGAAGATCGGTAGCTTGATGGCAAATGCCAGGAACAACGCCCAGAACAACCAGATCTGAGTGGAGAGCGGGAAGTCCAGTGCGCCTATCGTGGAGAAGTCGCCGTTGAAACCACCGCCCTGCACCAGACAGTACACGATGCCGAACAACAACGAGAGGCCACCCAGCAGTGTGTAGATGAAGAACCTGACCGTGATCGCACGACGGTGTTCGCCACCCCAGTACAACAGGAAGAAGAAGACAGGGATCAACGAGAGTTCATAGAAGATGTAGAACAACAACGTGTTCTGCGCCAAGAAGACACCGAAGAGGAAGGTCTGCGTGAAGAGCAGCAATGCATTGACCAGCGATGGATGTTGCAGCTTCTCGCCGTAGCCGGCCGCGATGATGAACGGGAACACCACCGCAGTGAGGATCAACATCAGTAGACCGACACCATCGTAACCCATCACGAAACGCAGGCCCCAAGTCGGTACCCAGTCCATGTTGTAGTGGACCACGGTGCTGCCGGTGTAGGCGGACCACGCGTACAGCACGACACCCAACGAGGCGAGCGTGGAGATCAACGCCACGTTCTTGGCCTGTCGTGTCGGACGCAGGACCATCAACACCAATGCGGTGAAGAAGGGGATGAGCAAGAGGAGTGCTGCGATCATCTCAGTTGCTCAGGAGGGTGATGAGGAGGAAGATGATCATGCCGAACAACATCGCCAGCAAGTGGAAACTGGTGTTACCGGTCTGTAGTTTGCGTACGACGGCACCCATGGCCAGCGCGGCTTCACCAACGCCATTCATCACGGGTACCATCAGACGGCGCTCAACTGTGCTGAACAGGTGTGTGCTGAGCCATCCATACGGACGTTCGAACAACGCGGCGTACAGTTCATCCAAGCGCCAGCGCTGTGCGATCAACCGCTTGAAGAACGGCATGTCGGCTTCGGCACCTTCCAACGTGGTGCGCTTTGCGAAACGGCCGAATGCAAATGCGATCGTCGCGAAGACCAAGACCGTGGTCAGGCCCATCAGGACCCATTCCGTGGAAGCACTCAGTTCCAAGTTCTCGTACCGGATCGCTTCGGCGGCCGTCTCGAGGAAATGCTTCATCGGCTCGTGACCGCCGAAGAGGTGGGGTAGGTCCAAGAGACCACCGATCACGCTCAGCACGGCGAGGATCATCAACGGTACGGTCATCGTCAACGGACTTTCGTGCGGATGGGCTTTGCCGCGATAGGTCCCGTAGAACACAAGGAACAGCAGGCGGAACATATAGAACGTGGTGAGCAGCGCACCGAACAAGAGCAGACCGAACAACACCGGTGAGCGTTGGAAGCCGTAGGCCATGATCAGGTCCTTGCTGAAAAAGCCGCTCATCAACGGTAGGCCGGAGATGGCGATGGTGCCGACGAAGAAGGTGATGAACGTGATCTTGATGGATCCCTTCAACCCACCCATCTTGCGGATGTCCTGTTCGCCGCCGAGCGCGTGGATCACACTACCAGCGCCGAGGAACAGCAGCGCTTTGAAGAACGCGTGGGTCGTGACGTGGAACATAGCCGCGCTGTATGCCCCCATGCCAAGCGCCACGAACATGTAGCCAAGTTGGCTCACCGTGGAATAGGCGAGCACCTTCTTGATGTCGTTCTGGAAGAGGCCGACACTCGCTGCGATCAATGCCGTTGCCGTACCGGTCCACAGGATGATGTCCTTGGTGAAAGGCGCTAATTCGAACAATACCGAGCTGCGCACGATCAAGAAGATACCTGCGGTCACCATCGTCGCGGCGTGGATCAGTGCGCTTACGGGCGTAGGGCCGGCCATGGCATCCGGCAGCCAAGTGAACAGCGGGAGCTGGGCGCTTTTGCCGGTCGCGCCGATGAACAGGAACAGCGTGGCCGCGATCATCAGCGGATCATCCATGCCGCCGGTGGCCATGTCCATGATGCTCGCGTACTCCAGCGTGCCGAAACGCTGGAACAGCAAAACCATGCCGAGCACCATGCCCACATCGCCGATGCGGTTCATGACGAAGGCCTTGCGCGCCGCGTAGTTGTAATCCGGCTTGGTGTACCAGAAACCGATCAGCAGGTAACTACAAAGACCCACGCCTTCCCAACCGATGAACGTGATCAGGAAGTTGCTGCCCATTACCAACATCAACATCGCGAAGCTGAAGAGGTTGAGCTGCGCGAAGAAGGTCGGTGCGCGCTCGTCATCGTGCATGTAGCCGATGGAGTAGAGGTGGATCAACGAGCCGATGCCGGTCACGATCAACATCATCGTCAGCGAAAGCGCATCGATGCGCAATGCCAGCGGGATGTTCATGCCGCCCACATTGATCCAGTCAAGGATCTGCACCGTGCGGCCGCCTGTACTGGCATCGAAGCCAAGGAAGAGAACGATGCTGGCGACGAACGAAGAAGCGATCAACGCCGTGGCCAGGGAGCCGGCAATCGTCGCACTCAATTTGCGGCGCATTGCAGCGAGGATGATCGCGCCCACTAGGGGCAGCACCGGAACAAGGATGGCGAGAAGGTCCGAGTTCATCCCTTCAAGCGGTTCAATTGGTTCACGTCCACGCTATCCACGTTACGTTTCATCATCACCAGGATCGCGAGTCCTACGGTCACTTCCGCCGCGGCAACGAGCATGATGAAGAATACGAAGACCTGTGCACGTGGGTCGCTGTGGTAGGCGCTGAAAGCCGTGAGCAACAGGTTCACACTGTTGAACATCAATTCCAAACACATCAGGATGATGATGGTGTTGCGGCGGAATACCACACCGGCCACGCCGATGCTGAACAACAAGAAGCTCAGCACGATATAATGCTCCAGCGGAACGATACGAATGGCGGTGATGATCCCTTGGTCCATGGTCACGCTTTGCGTCGCTCGAGCTCGGCCTCGGTCAGGGGTTCAACGGGAAGGGTGACAGTTCTCAAAGCGGGTTCTTTCTTACCCAACATCACAACACCCACCATGGCGCTCAGGAAGAGCACGCTGCTGACCTCGAAGGGAAGCAGGAATTCGTTGAAGAGCGACATGCCCACGCTGCGCACCAAGCCCACTCCGGGATCGAACTCGTTGGCCGGGGTGATGCTGATCCCGTGGCGGATCGCAGCGATCAACGTGATGAAGAACAGCCCACCGGCGAGGACCGCAGCGACGCGCGTACCCAAGCTCTTCATCGGCTCCGTGGCCTTGTTCAGGTTCAAAAGCATGATCACGAAGAGGAACAACACCATGATGGCACCGGTGTACACGATGATGTGGACCATGGCCAGGAACTGCGCGTTCAATAACACATAGTGACCGGCGATGCTGAGGAAACAGACCACCAGCGCGATCACGCTGTTGATCGGACTGCGCGCGCTCACCACGATAAATGCACTGATGACGCTGATGGCCGCGAAGAGGTAGAAGAGGGCGAGCATCAACGGTTGTGCGCGTGGCGCTTCTCTTGTTTGAACTTCAACACATCCGGCGTCTGACGCTTGCTGATGTCCACCCGTTTCGCAGGGTCCATCGGCTCTACCAGTTCATCCTTGCCGAACACGAACGGCATGCGCAGGTAATCCGCTTGCACGATGCGATCCGTCAGGAAGATCGCCTCCTTCGGGCAGGCATCCTCACAATCGCCGCAGTAGATGCACCGCAGCATATCGATCTCGTATACCGTTGCGTACTTCTCTTCGCGGTACAGACCCTCTTCACCCTTCTTGCGCTCACCACTGGTCATGGTGATGGCTTCCGCAGGGCAGGCCACAGCGCACAATCCGCAAGCGGTACACCGTTCGCGTCCTTTTTCGTCGCGTTTCAAAACGTGCTGGCCACGGTAGATACTGGCGATGGGCCGCTTCTGTTCCGGGTACTGGATCGTGGGCTTCTTGCGGAAGAAATGCTTGATGGTGATCAGCAATCCGCCCACCATGGCCGGCAGGTAGATGCGCTCCATCAGCGTCATCTTCTTGTCGCTCACCACGCGGGAGCGGTTCGTCAACGGTTGCATGGTGCTCATCCCTTCAGGTATTCAGAGATGTAAAAGATGCTGCCGGTAAGCACGATGTTGAAGATGCCCAAGGGGATCAAGGTCTTCCACCCGAGATTCATCAGCTGATCGAAGCGGAAACGTGGTGTGGACCAACGTACCCACATGAAGAAGAAGATGAAGAAGAAGGTCTTTCCGAACATAGCCGCTACCCCGATCAACGTCACGACGTTCGGATCCAGGCCCAACGACGCCAAGCCCGGCACGTGGTAACCACCGAAGTACAACGTGGCGATCACCGCGCTGCTGATGAACATGTTGGTGTATTCCGCAAATAGGAAGAAGCCCAGCTTCATGCTGCTGAACTCGGTATGGTAGCCGCCCACGAGTTCCGTTTCGCACTCGGGCATATCGAACGGTGCTCGGTTCGTTTCCGCGAACGCACAGATCAGGAAGATCAAGAAGCCCAACGGTTGAAGCATGATGCCCCAGCCGTTCTGGACCTGGTATTCCACGATGCCGCTCATGCTCAACGTGCCGGTGAGCATCACCAAAGCCACGATGCTCAGGCCCATGCCCAATTCGTAGCTCACCATTTGCGCGGCGGCGCGAACGGCACCGAGCAACGCGAACTTGTTGTTGCTGGCCCACCCTCCCAGCATGATGCCGTACACACCGATGCTGACCATCGCGAAAACGTAAAGGATGCCGATCTCCGGATCGGTGCCTTGCAAGTTGAAGGTCTCGCCGAACAGGGTCAGTTCGCCGCCCCATGGGATCACCACACCGGTGAGCAGCGCCGTGGTCATGGCGATGGCGGGGCCGAGGAAGAAGAGTTTCTTGTTCGCTGTGGCGGGCACGAAGTCCTCCTTCATGAACATCTTGGCACCATCGGCCAACGGCTGAAGGATGCCGAACGGGCCAGCACGGTTCGGGCCGATGCGGTCCTGTAGGAAAGCCGCTACTTTGCGCTCGCCATAAGTGCTATACGCCGCCACGGTGAGCGTGATCACGAAGAGCACCAGCAGGAACAGGGCGGTGGTGATCATAAGCTCTTGAGTTTATCGCGGTTGAACCACCCCAAAAGGACCAGGATGATGATGAAGGCTATGATCATCGGTCCTTGAGTTCTTTTCGTTTGGCCAGCTCAGGCACGTTCGGTGCGGGACCGGTGAGCAAGGCTTGCTTGCGCTCCAGGTCGTAGTGGCCTTGGGCGATCACACTATGGCGATCGATCCGCCGTGGGCCTTCGATGGTCCATGCCGCTAGTTCCTTCTTGTCGAATCGGCAGGTGTTGCAGATGAAGCTCTCCACTTCGCCCCACATGTCCTTGCGGCCGGTAACGCGCAGCACTTCGTTGCCCTTCAGCCAAAGCACAACATGGCCCTTGCACTTCGGGTTCTCGCAGTTGCGGTGCGCATCCACCGGTTTGGTGAACCACACACGGCTGGCGAAACGGAACGTGCGATCAGTAAGCGCGCCCACCGGGCATACATCGATCATGTTCCCGCTGAAATCGTTCTCGATCGCGTTCTGTATGTAGGTGCTGATCTCGCTCACATCCCCGCGGTTGACTACGCCGTGTACGCGGCCATCGGTCAGTTGCTCGGCCACTTTCACGCAACGGTAGCAGAGGATACAGCGCGTCATGTGCAGCTTGATCGTCTCGCCGATATCGATCGGGTCGAAGGTGCGGCGCTCGAATTCGTAGCGGCTGGCCTCCTTGCCGTTCTCGTAGCTCAGGTCCTGCAAATGGCACTCACCGGCCTGGTCGCAGATGGGGCAATCCAGCGGGTGGTTGATCAACAGCATCTCCACCACACCGTTGCGGGCATCGATCAAGGTTGGATCGGTGGTGTTGGCCACCTCCATGCCGTCCATGACGTTGGTGCGGCAGCTGGCCACCGGCTTGGGCATGGGGCGGGGGTCCTTCTCACTGCCCTTGGTCACCTTCACGATGCACGTGCGGCAATAGCCACCACTCGTAGCCAACGAAGTGTAGTAGCACATCGCCGGTGGCACTACATGGCGGTCGGCTTTGTTGCGCTCGCCGATCATGCGTGCCGCTTGCAGGATCGTGGTCCCCTCAGGAACGTCGATCGCGATGCCGTCTATGGTGACCTTGGGCATGGGTTCTGGAACGGCTGCGAATGTAGTGCGCGTCCCTGAAGTGATACCACGATCGGGGGAGTTTGAATGACCAGAAGATCCGCCGCTACCGATCCACCGCCCCGCGTAACGTGGCGAACACCCGCCCAAGCGCCGACCGGCCGTTGGTAACAACATCCACCTTCATCGCCATTTCGGGCTTGAATTCCAGCGTTCTATGGAACGAAGTGGTCAGCCTATCGGCCAGTTCAATGTGGAGGCGGTAGCCGTTCTCCCCGGCAGTGGTGCCAATGGATGCTACCGTACCGATCAGCCTGCCATATTCCGTCCGTGGAAAGCCGTCCACCTCACGTCATTAGTTGAGTGATCATTATCATCTGAACGATGAGGATCATTCAATTCTTCGTTCGTTTCTTCTTTCCAAGGGTAACTCGCCGGGAAAGATGGGCCGGTCTCCCATGGTGCCAAACCATTGTTCGCCCAAGGTGAGCAACCTAGTTTGGTCGTACAAAGTCAAGAAGTCGTCGCCAACACGACAACCTTCCATTGCTTCATTGACATAGGGCCATATCGCACGCCAGGTGGAGTGAAAAGAGGGACCATCGGCTGCATGCAAAAGAAGAAGTCGAACTGTGCCTGTTGTACCCCACCCGTACTTGTCACTCAACGGCAGTTCACCGATGTTCTTACAAATACTGAGTAGTTGAGCGAAATTGAGACTATCAATGGATTGCTCTATGAAAGATGAAGGGGTATCAGTTGTTTCTAGCCCCACCCTCCGTTGCCAACGGTTTCCAAATTCAAATATCCAAATGCGACTTTGATCCAAATCGAGCATTCCTCGAATCGCATCAATTGCTTCAAGACGGGTTGCATTGACCTGAATGAATTTTGGATATAGGCTGTCGATTAACTGCCAATAGGCTGCT